>Ga0070727_10001996_pt1 | contig 20399 bp, 11 predicted proteins | sample tdAd472_FD_66722 | JGI IMG/M metagenome (GOLD analysis project Ga0070727, IMG submission 66722) | Marine sediment microbial communities from the Atlantic coast under amendment with organic carbon and nitrate - tdAd47.2 | ecosystem: Environmental > Aquatic > Marine > Coastal > Sediment | place...
GTACTGCTGCTTGAAGCTTTTGCAGAAGTGACTGGCGACATGACAGCTGTTGATGAAATGAAAATTTGGTTGTTGAAAAACAAACAAACCAACCATTGGAAAACAACCAAGGCTACAGCTGCAGCCATTTATGGCTTGCTAGGCTATGGCGAGAATTGGTTAACCGAATCGGAGGAGGTTAAAATTACCTTTCCCAAAGCCAGTAAAAAAGCTTACCAAGATCAGATCAAGACCGCACAAGCCGGAGAAGTACCTGGCATTGGTTACTTCAAAACTGATTTTGAAGCCGAGGCTATTTCAGCTGACTTCGCAACGATTAAGGTACGAAACCCCAATAAGCATATCGTTTGGGGGGGCTTATATTGGCAGTATTTTGAGGATTTAGATGCGATCAAGACCTTTGAAGAAACGCCCTTGAAACTGAAAAAGGAGCTTTTCCTAACGGAGAATACCGCAGATGGACCCATTTTGAAGGCCATTACGGACGAAGAAACCTTGGCCCCAGGTAATAAATTGACGGTGAGGATCGAGCTAAAGGTAGATCGAGATATGGAATACATACATATGAAGGATATGCGAGCTAGTGGATTAGAACCCATCAACGTACTAAGTAGTTACAAATGGCAAGGTGGTTTGGGGTACTATGAGAGTACGAAGGACGTAGCTACTCATTTCTTTTTCGACTACTTACCGAAAGGGACTTACGTATTTGAGTACCCACTTCGGGTGGTTCACGAAGGTCAGTTTTCTAATGGAGTCACGACGATTCAGAGCATGTATGCGCCCGAATTCACCAGTCATTCAGCGGGCACCAAAATTGAAGTTAAGCGTTGATTTCGCACCAATTGATCTTAAAAGTGTCGAGAATTGTCGAGAAAAAACGGCAAAAGCCCCAGCAAAGTGTTAAATTGGTGAACATTAGTAATACAAACGAATATGAAAAAGCAAATCTGGAAGTTTGCGACTAAACAAATAAAAAAGACGATTATGAGTAGTGAAAAAAGCAGCAAGTCTAAACACGCGGAAACGGTTATCCGGAATCATGTGATTTGGGCCATGGGAACAGGTTTTATTCCTGTGCCTATTGCAGATGTGTTTGCTGCTACCGCCGTACAGATGGATATGATTCGACAACTCTGTCGAGTATACGATTTGGAATTTTCTGAGACACAGGGAAAAGCAATCGTAACTTCCTTAACCAGTTCGATTTTAGCCAGGGCTGGCGCCCGTAGTGTGGTAAAACTGATTCCTGGCCTAGGAACGATCATTGGTGGAGTGACGATTTCGGTTTTCAATGGGGCATCCACTTATGCATTGGGTGAAGTCTTTAAGAAACATTTTGATTCGGGTGGGACTATTCTAGACTTTGATACAGAGCGATTGAGTAAGGTCTTCAAAGAGAAATTTGAAAAAGGCAAGAAAGTGGCTGAAGATTTGAAAAATGAGCAGAAAGAAAATGCAGAAGAGGGGCAAGCCGTCACTGAAATCGCAGTAGATGATATACCTGTAGGCGAATCTGCTCCTAAAAAAGAAGATATCCTAGCCAAATTGAAGGAGTTGGGCGAATTGAAAGCACAAGGTGTGATTACCGAGGAGGAGTTTGCAGAAATGAAAAAGAAGTTGATCTCCGACTTTTAGGCTTCCCTTTCCTTGAAAGGGTGAATAACTCACCCCTTCAAGGAAAAAGGAAGCCGCGCCATAGGCGCCACCGACTGCGTACTAAATTCACCCTTGAGGTATTTATAATAAGCGGTTACACCGATCATCGCCGCATTATCTGTACAATATTCAAAGCGAGGAATGAAGGTTTCCCATCCCTCTTGCAAGCCTTTTTCCTGCAAACTCTTCCGCAAGCCGCTATTCGCAGATACTCCACCGGCAATCGCCACGGTTTTAATTCCGGTTTCCTTCACGGCTTTCTCCAGCTTGTTCAATAAAATGCTGACAATTCTAGCTTGCACCGAAGCACAGATGTGATTCATTTCTTCCTTAAGAAAATTGGGGTTCGTTTTTAACTCCTTTTTCAAAAAATACAGAATTGCCGTTTTTAAGCCGCTAAAACTGAAATCCAAACCGGGTATTTTAGGCTCTGGAAATTTAAACTTCACCTCTCCCTTAGTGGCTAGTTGATCAATGATCGGTCCAGCGGGATAGTCCAATCCCATTATTTTACCCGTTTTATCAAAAGCTTCTCCGGCAGCATCATCAATCGTCTTACCGATAACTTCCATCTCTAAGTGACTTTTGACACGTACGATTTGTGTATGACCGCCAGAAACGGTCAAGCACAGAAATGGAAAGCCAGGATGCGGCCTCTCGGCAAAGTGAGCGAGGACATGTGCCATCATATGGTGTACCTCGATCAGCGGGATGTTCAAACTGAGTGCCATGGATTTGGCAAAAGATACGCCCACCATTAAAGAACCGATCAAGCCAGGCCCTTTGGTAAAAGCAATCGCACTGATATGCTCTTTGCTAAGCCCTGCTCTTTGCAGCGCCAAATCTACCACTGGAATGATGTTCAGCTGATGGGCCCGAGAAGCCACTTCTGGTATAACACCACCATAAATTTTGTGGGCCTCCTGATTGGCAATACAATTGCTTAAAACTACCCCATTTTGAATAATTGCAGCAGAAGTATCATCACAGGAAGATTCGATTGCTAAAATGTTTATATCCATAGTGGCGCAAAAATAGCTTCTTCTTCAAATCTTTTAACGAAAAATTGTTATCATTGCATCAAAACAAACCGAAAAAATGAGATTACTGATTAATTTGCTTCTTGCTGCCGTTGTCATTGGGTTAGTTTGGACCCTTATTAGTAGCATTCAGGAACCTATTGCCTTCAAAGCGGAAAAAGAAAGACGCGAGCGTGCAGTGATCGAACGATTGATGGACGTACGAACTGCTCAAGACTTATTTCGAAGTATCAAAGGTGGATTTTCTCCAACTTTCGATTCACTGAAAGAAGTACTTTCTACCGATAGCTTTGCTGTGGTGAAAGTAACTGGTGACCCGGATGATCCGAACTTTACAGGAACGATTGAATATGATACTATTCTTTCTCCAGCTATTGATTCCATCAGAACACTAGGTCTTAACTTGGACTCGCTTGCATTTGTGCCTTACAGTGGTGGTGCCACTTTCGAAATTGCTGCTGACACAATTACGTACCAAAAAACAACCGTAAATGTCGTTGAGGTGGGGATTCCACGAAGAGTATTTATGGGTAAGTTTAAAGACAAGCGCTTTGCGAAGTACGATCAAGCTTACGACCCTAACAAGCCAATTAAATTTGGTAATATGAATGCACCCAATTTGTCTGGCAACTGGGAATGATCAAATTTGAAATTGTTGAAGATACTTTTGCCAAAACTAAGGCGAATGACTTAGAGCTGTCCATCCTAGCAGGGGTGGACAGCTTTACCTATATGGTGGTAGATAAGAAATCCCATATTCAGGTACTCAAGGAATATGCTTTGGAAGAAGGCGCTAGTTTGCCAAGGCGCCAACGCGCTATTCAGAAAATAGTGAAAGACGATGCCCTCTTGCGCCTATCCTATAGTCATAATAAATTAGGGGTAATCGGCTTACAAGCGACCATCCTGCCGGAGCGTCTCTATAATCCTGCCAAGCACAAGACTTACCTAGAACAATTGACCACCCTTTCGGTAAATGCGGAAATCCTAGCCGAAGATTTGCACCACTTATCTGCTAAACTAGTTTATGCGCTTGATCCCAAGACACAAATTATCACTAAGCAGTTTAGTTCAGCAAAGCGAGTTCATCTCTATACGGCTTTTTTGGATACGCTTCGACCTCATGCGGCTACTCAAAAAGGGGCCCATATATTTTGTCATGTCCGAGCTAGGAAGATCTACCTTTTTCTATTTGATGGTACTCTATTGCAATACGCCAATCACTTTACCTACCAATCGGCTAGGGATTTTCTATACTATGTCCTGCTCGTTTTCAAATCCTATAACCTTGATCCCAAGGATGTGCCCTTATATTTGTCGGGACAACTGGTAAAGGATTCGGAGGTATATCGCTTGCTATTTCGTTATTTGCAACGGATCGACTTTTTAAAAGCACCCACTAGCTTTTCTTTAGGACCGAAATTGAGCTTACAGCCCGCCTACTTCTACTTCGATTTGATGAGTATTCAACAACATTTCTAGGCGGATAAGTATATCCAAGTGACGGAGAAAAGTTAAGTTTGCTTCCCTTGTTCCCGTCATTGCTAAGTCTAATAAACGCTATTTTCTATGCGAATTATAGGAGGAGAATTTAAAGGTCGCCGTTTTACCCCACCAGCCAAAAATTGGCCTACTCGGCCCACTACTGATTTTGCGAAGGAGGGCCTGTTTAATATTATCCAAAATAATTTTGATATCAGTGAATTGAAAGTGCTTGACTTGTTTGGCGGGACAGGGAATCACAGTTATGAATTTATCTCTAGAGGTTGCCAGGATGTTACCTATGTGGATAAATTTCCAGGCTGTGTGGCCTTCGTCAAGAAAACGAGTGCATTATTGGATATTGAGGATAAAATTAAGATCATCAAAGGCGATGTTTTTAAGTTTATTCAATATTCAACGGAGCAATATGACTATATTTTTGCCGGCCCACCTTATCCACTTCCCAATATCCCGGATATTCCGGATCGAATATTTGAGAAAAATATGTTAAAGGCTGATGGTTGGTTGGTACTTGAACATAATCCGGCGCACGATTTCCAACAACATCCTCAGTTTTTCCAAGAACGCAATTATTCCAAGACCATCTTTAGCATTTTCAAGCCATTGGACTAATTTCGGTGCATTTCGGAACTGATTTTCCCTCATCAAGGTTGAAAACAGAGAAAAATAATCCACAATTGGGGTGGAGACGGTTCTATTATGGAATCCAGTAGAAGAAAGTGTGGAGAAAAATGGCGAAAAACTTTCGTATCGTCATAAAATTTTATCTTTGCCCGTCAATATAACAAGCTAAGATTCATGGATATTATAGGTATCATTCAAGAGGGAGTAGTAACAGGTATTAAAGCGTTATACGGTGAGGACATTACTGCTGATGCTATCACCATGAATGCCACGCGCAGTGAATTTGAAGGAGATTTTACCATTGTCGTTTTTTCCTTTACTAAAATAGCCAAAAAAGGACCAGCTGATATCGCTAATGAATTGGGAGCTTTTATGGTGGAGCATGTGCCACAAATTAATCGTTTCAATGTCATTAAGGGCTTCCTAAATTTAGTGATCGATGATTCTTTTTGGCAAGGCTTTCTCCTGGATAGTGTAGCAGAAAGTCAGACTTATGGCTTTGCGGCAGATAATGGACAGAAAGTGATGGTGGAATTTGCTTCCCCCAATACCAACAAACCTTTGCATCTAGGCCACATCCGAAATATCCTACTAGGATGGTCTTCTTATAAGATATTGCAAGCAGCTGGTTATGAGGTGGTAAGAACCCAGATCGTTAATGATCGTGGGATTGCCATCTGCAAGAGTATGCTGGCCTGGAAGTTATTTGGTAATAATGAAACACCGGCTTCAACGGGTATAAAAGGCGATCATTATGTCGGCCAGTTTTATGTAAAATTTGAACAGGCTTTCCAGGAGGAATATCGAACTTGGCAAGCTACGCCAACGGCTAAATCTATTTTTGCCGAAAAAGCAAAAGAGAAGCAAGATGAAGGAGCCTTCTTCAAGGCTTTTAAGAATACTTACTTTAATGAGCACAGTGAATTAGGGCAAGCTGCCCGAGCTATGTTGATTAAGTGGGAGAGTGGCGATGAAGAGACGGTAGCCCTATGGAAACAAATGAATGAGTGGGTATACAGTGGTTTTGGGACTACTTATGAAAACTTAGGAGTAGCCTTTGACAAATTGTATTATGAGTCAGACACTTATTTGTTGGGTAAGTCTTCCATCGCAGAGGGATTGAAGAAAGAAGTTTTCTATAAGAAGGAGGACGGTTCCGTTTGGATAGATCTCACTGATTCGAAATTAGACCATAAGATTGTCTTGCGAAAAGATGGTACATCTGTCTATTTGACACAAGATATTGGGACGGCTCAGCTTCGCTACCGTGATTTTGGGGTAGAGAAAATGATCTATGTCGTAGCAGATGAGCAAAATTATCACTTCCAAGTCTTGTTTGAGACGATGAAGCGATTGGGCGAACCCTATGCGGAAGGTCTTTATCACCTGGCATATGGAATGGTAGATCTTCCATCGGGGAAAATGAAGTCGAGAGAGGGTACGGTGGTAGATGCCGATGATCTCATGGCGGAAGTTATTGCAGAAGCAGAAGCTGCCTCCAAAGATAGTGCTGAAATAAGTACACTTTCTACAGAACAACGACAAGATATCTTTCGTAAGATAGGTTTGGCGGCCTTGAAATTTCATATTATCAAAGTACAGCCTAAGAAGCGGATGGTTTTTGATCCCAAAGAATCTGTCGACTTGCAGGGCCAAACGGGGCCATATATACAGTATTCTTTTGTGCGTATCAATGGTGTGGGGCAGCGAGCAGAAAGAGAAGGAGTGAATTGGGAGGCTGCGAGTACTTATCAAACGCTCGAACCCGCAGAACGAGATATTCTGCGCTTACTGTACAAATTTCCTAGCCTGATTCAAGAAGCGGCTAGTGATTTAGATCCTTCAGCTATTGCGAATTTCTGTTACGCATTGGCTAAGGCCTATAGCAAGTTTTGGCATGATGTATCCATTTTTGATTCCGAAGAAGCCGCCAAATCTTTCCGCCTATTGTTGAGTAAATTGGTGGGCAGTGTATTGAAGAACGGTATGGATTTGTTGGGCATTGAAATGCCGGAGAAAATGTAGCATAGGCTTACATAAAGTGATGTAGGCTAAGAAATAAAACATTCATTCTTAATATTTATTAGTTACTGATTATGAGTAATGTCGAGGAGACCAAAGCTCCCCTTAATTTTATCGAACAAATTATAGAGGAGGATTTAGAAAATGGGAAACACAAGGGCCGCGTGCATACGCGTTTCCCGCCCGAGCCCAACGGTTACTTGCACATTGGTCACGCCAAGGCCATCACCGTCAACTTTGAGTTGGCGCAGAAATATGGTGGCCAGACAAACTTAAGAATGGATGATACTAATCCTACGACGGAAAAAACTTCCTATGTAGAGAGTATCATGAACGATATTAAGTGGTTGGGGTTTGAATGGAGTGGAGACGTCTTGTACGCTTCCGATTATTTTGGTGAGTTGTATGAGTTTGCGCTGAAGCTGATTCGCAAGGGCTTAGCCTATGTCGATGATTCAACGGCTGAAGAGATTGCGGAAATGAAAGGCGAGCCTACGTTGCCCGGCAAAGAAAGTCCTTATCGAGACCGTTCAGTAGAAGAGAACCTTGACCTTTTTCAGCGGATGCGTGCCGGAGAGTTTCCCGATGGCGCCCGGGTTTTACGGGCCAAAGTGGACATGACTTCCCCAAACATGCATATGCGTGACCCTATTCTATATCGTATTAAACATGAAGATCACCATCGCACCGGAGGAGAATGGTGTATTTATCCCATGTATGATTTTGCGCATGGACAATCGGATTCCTTAGAGGGGATTACGCATTCCTTGTGTTCGCTAGAATTCCGGCATCATCGCCCTTTGTATGATTGGTTGATTGAGAAGCTGGAGATTTTCCCTTCGCGACAAATTGAATTCGCGCGGATGAATGTCGCCTACATGATTACCAGTAAGCGTAAGCTCCTCAAATTGGTTGAAGGCAATTATGTGACAGGATGGGACGATCCGCGCATGCCTACCATTGCTGGGATGCGCCGACGAGGATATCCAGCGGCTGCGATTCGAGAATTTTGTCGAAGAGCAGGGGTCGCCAAACGGGATAATCTAATCGAAATCGAACTCTTAGAGTTTTTGGTGAGAAGTGAATTGAATAAGAAGGCGAATCGCGTGATGGCGGTACTTGATCCGCTGAAAGTGGTAATTACGAATTATCCTGAGGACAAGACGGAAATACTCGCCGTCGAAAATAACCCAGAAGACCCTGAGGGAGGAACTAGAGAAGTACCCTTTAGTCGAGAAATATATATCGAGAAGAGTGACTTCATGGAGGACCCGCCGAAAAAATTCTTTCGAATGGGGCCTGGGAGGAATGTCCGCTTGAAAGGGGCTTATATTCTACACTGTGAGGACTTTGTGAAGGATGAAGCTACAGGTGAGGTAACCGAAGTCCATTGCACTTATTATGAAAATAGTAAGAGTGGAGAGGATGTTTCAGGTATCAAGGCCAAAGGGACGATGCATTGGGTTTCTATCCCACATGCGGTAAAGGCAGAGGTGCGCGATTATGGCCGTCTATTTACAGCAGCGGAGCCTACGCGAGATGAAGAAAAAGATTTCCTTGAATTTTTCAACCCTGACTCCCTCAAAGTACTGAAAGATGTCCTAGTGGAGCCGGACTTAGCTAAAGCTGCCCCCGGAGCCTACTTACAGTTCATTCGTAAAGGATATTTCTGTGTGGATAAGGATAGTACAGCAGCAGCACCCATCTTCAATTTGACTGTGAACCTGCGAGATAGCTGGGCCAAGGTCCAAAAGGGAAAGAAATAGGGCTTAAGGAAGAAGGGAAAAGTTCAAGACTGCCGTAACTAGCTTTTGTAAAGCACTCCAATAATACTATCTTTGCTAGCCATGGATAAAGGCAGAGTTATACTAGATCAGGAGCGGTTTTCCATCATTATTGACCGCATATGTCATCAGCTGATTGAACGTTACGATCAGTTTGACAAAACCTGCATTGTGGGAATACAACCGCGAGGTGTGGCGCTTTCTGATCGAATTTGCCAACGATTAAAGGAAATTCTATCCATTGATCATATCCAATACGGCAAACTCGATATCACTTTTTATCGTGATGATTTTCGAACCAGGGTTCAACCTTTGGAAGCCAGTGTTACGCAAATGAATTTTCTAGTGGATGGTTTTAACGTCATTCTAGTGGATGATGTCCTGTATACTGGAAGAACCATTAATGCCGCGCTGACCGCACTCAATCATTATGGTCGCCCGAATCGAGTAGAACTCTTGGCCTTGGTAGATCGTCGATTTAATCGACACCTGCCGATTCAGTCCGATTATATTGGCTTGACCGTCGATGCAGTTGATCAGGCTTATGTAAAGGTAGAATGGAAGAATGAGGGAGGAGGAGAAGATAGAATCCTATTGTATGCGCATAAAAAAGATGCCGAATAAGGTATGGTTCAGCAATTAAGTACTCGTCATGTTCTAGGTATCAAATACCTCACGCCCGGGGATATCCGACTTATCTTTGAAACGGCTAAGACATTCAAAGAAGTGATAAACCGGCCGATCAAGAAAGTACCTTCTTTAAGAGATATTACGGTAGCCAACCTATTTTTTGAAAACTCAACTCGAACTAGAATTTCTTTTGAATTGGCAGAAAAACGCTTATCCGCCGACGTGGTGAATTTTTCTGCTTCTACCTCTTCCGTAAAAAAAGGGGAGACCTTACTGGATACCGTTAACAACATTTTATCCATGAAAGTGGATATGGTGGTCATGCGGCATCCGGCTCCTGGCGCTCATCACTTCCTTGCTCAACATATCAATGCCAATATCATCAATGCAGGCGATGGTACCCATGAGCATCCTACCCAAGCCCTTTTGGATGCTTTTTCCATGGAGGAGAAGATTGGAGACCTAGCAGGGAAGAAGATCTTGATTTGTGGCGATATCTTACATTCGCGTGTAGCGCTGAGTAATGTATTTTGCTTGCAGAAGTTGGGCGCTCAAGTAAAAGTCTGTGGACCCCCAACCCTTATTCCTAAGTATATCAACGAGCTAGGAGTTGCCGTTGAGTATGATATCAATAAAGCCTTAGCTTGGTGCGATGTAGCCAATATTCTTCGCATTCAATTAGAACGTCAGGATATAAAATATTTTCCTTCGCTGAGAGAGTATTCCCAATATTTTGGTGTAAATAAAACCATCTTGGATCGCTTGGATAAAGAAATTGTAGTGATGCACCCTGGCCCTATCAATCGAGGGGTAGAAATCACTAGTGATGTAGCAGATTCCAACCACTCGATCATTCTCCAACAAGTAGAAAACGGAGTCGCCGTACGTATGGCTGTGCTCTATTTGCTAGCGGCCTCTCGCTAGTTTTACCAAAAAATGCCTCCTTTTATAATTATTTTGCGTTTTTATCCGTTATGAAGCAGTGGTAATTTACTCACCCCTTGCACTAAACCCCTTTTAGGAATCGCCAGTACTTAGTACAAGCCTCAGTGAAGAAATAAATATCTATTTTTCCTATTTATTGCTAAAAAACATTATTTGGCAAATTTTTTGTTTTCATAATCTTTTATTAGTGAAATGCTTCTACTCCTAGTAAAGGTTTCATTTCACCTTAAAAAGATTTATATTACAATGGTTTCCTACTAACGGACATTTGTATCCATTAGGCTTCCAGCTTTCTCTTTAGCAGTAGTCTACTAAAGCGCTATATATGAGTATACTTCCACGTTTTTTGATTCTTGCTTTATTCATTGTTTCCTTGACGCCTCGTTTATCAGGCCAAGGTTGCGCTCAACTTATAGTTGATGATAGAGTAATCGGCAGCACTCATTTGTTGCAGACCGCCTCTCAAACCTTAGTGGTAAGGGGTAATTATAGTTATAGTATGGAGTTGGTCAGTAATGATCGAGGGATAGTAGCACAGGTGTTTTCTAAAGGAGGGGTTGAGTTTAACCAGGATGACGAAATCATTTTTATGGACGGTAGCCAAGTCCGCCGAAGTTACCGTTTTATCGGGATGGGCGAAATGCAGAGTGAAAAAGGAACTCCAACCCACAAAAATACTTTGCAATTAGATTTAAATGCGGTCGAATGGTTTGCTAGAGGAGGTATCACCACGCTATATATCAAGAATAATATCAGTAATCAGATGCGTAAATTCACGGTCAACCCTAGTCGTCAACGTGAACTAGCGGGTTTGGCCGACTGTTTCGTGAAAACGATTGATCCGAATAAGGTGAATAATGTTGAATTGACGGATAATACCATTACGCCACCTTCAGCGGGTAGTAAAAGGACGGTGCCTGTGAGTAGCAGTTCAAATGCTACAGGAGCGCCGAAGGTGAAGCGGGTAGCCAGTGTAGATCAGCTCAATGATGAAGAGTTAGCCGACTTGAAGAAGGAATTGCAAGCCACTAAGGATAAAGTACGAAAAGAAATTGCCGCAGAAAGGGCAAAGGGCGACCAAGCCAAAAGGCAGATTCAAGAAGAAGTTACCCTGGCTCGAGAGAAAGCGGCCTTGCAAAAGAAACAGTTTGCTGAAGAAGTACTGGAGGCCCGCAAGCAGTCACAGACGGAGATTGACAAATCTAGGGCGAATCTTGCCGATGAAGTAGCGACCGCTAAGGAAAATGCGGGCACACAAATTACCCAAATAAATGAAAGCGTAGAGGCTGCTCGGAAAAACGCAAATGCAGCCATTCAAAAGGCACAATTAGCCTCTGCGGAAGAAGTAGCCGCAACACGAGATAAAGCGGCGGCTGAAATCAAGGCGGCGAAGGAGAAACTAGATTTAGCTAAGTTGGAGTATGCAGATGAAGTGGCCAGTGCCAGAGAAAATTCTAATGCAGAATTGCTACGTATTCGCGAAGAATCTGCCGCCAGCATTCAATTAGCAAGACAACAAGCTGCCGAAGAAAAAGATCAGACCGTAGAAGAGGTGGTTTCGACCAAGGAAACTGCTTCGGCTCAGATATTACGGGTAAAAGAAGAAACGGCTGAAGCAGTAGCTAAGGCCAGAGAAAATGCAGCGCTGGAAAAAGAAAAATTAGCCTTGGAATTGGCGGAGTCACGTCGAAAAATAGCGGAGGAAAAATCGCTACTAGCGGAAAAGAATGCGGCTGAAATTGCGGCTATGCGGGAAAGTTCAACGAAAGAAAGAGAGAGCCTCGCTGTAGAAGTCGCTTCTGCTCGTCAGCAAGCTGCCGAAGAAGTCGCCAATATTCGATCTCAAGTGGGAGAGGAGCGAGAAAAAGCACAAGCGTCGATCAGTGAAGCCCAGCAAAAGGCCAGTGCTAGTATACAGGAGATCAATGAGCAGGAAGCTACAAAAGTGGCTGAGGCGCAACAAAAGGCAAAGAAAGAGCGGGAAGCTATTGCAGCAGAGGTGCAGACAGCTCGCGAAAATGCGAATGAAGAGTTGAGTAAGATTCAGGCTAATCTGCAAACGGCGATGGCCGAAGCTAAGGCTAAAAAAGAAGAAGTTATTAAGCAGGCAGCACAAGAAGTTCAACTGGCCCAAGAACGAGCTAAAAGTGAAATAGAAAAAGCAAAAGAAACAGCGGCGGCACAGGTGCAGAAAGCCAATTCGGCGAGTGAAGAAGCTAAAGGTACCTATGCCTCAGAAGTACAGAATGCCCAAACGGCTGCCAAAGCCAGGATGGAAAAGATCCAGCAAGAAACAGCAGCAGCTATCGCCCGTGCCAAGGAACAAGAAAAGGAGACCAAAACCTTAAGTGCAGAAGAAACTAAGCAAGCCAAAGAGGCGGCAGCCGCCCAGGTTAGAGCTGCACAAGAGAAAGCTGCCGAGGCCATTGCCATCGCTAGAGGGGAAGAATCGAAAGCCATTGAAGAAAGTGCTACTGCTATTGCCGAAGCTAAACGAAAGGCTTCAGAGGCAGTGGTGACTGTTCAAAAAGAAGAGGCTGAAGCTATCCGACAGGCCAGGGAGAATGCCGCCAAGGAAAAGCAGTCGCTGAGTGAGGAAATGGCAGTCGCTCGGGAAAAGATGGCGGCCGAATTGGCAGCGCACAAGGAAAAACAGGCCAATGAGGTGAAAACGAGTGCGGAGGCTGCCGCAAAAGAAAAAGAAAAAATAGCATTGGAAGTCTTGCGTGCTAGGGAAGAAGCTACGGATCGAATAGCAAGCGCACAGGAAGAGGCGGCGCAGGCAGTAGCAACGGCTCGCAAGCAATCTCTGGATGCGATAGCCAAAAGTAATGCCGAGGCAATAGAGAAAAAAGCAAGCATTGCAGCAGCTGTCCAGTTAGCCCAGGAGCAAGGGAATGCGGCGGTGGCTGCAGCCCGTGAAGCCTCGCAAGCGGAAGTGGCCAAGGCCAGAGAGGATGCGGCTAAAAAGAAAGAATCCTACCTGACGGAAGCCAAAACTGCTAGAGAGTTGAGTAATGAGGAAATAGCCAAAGTCAAGAAAGAAGCTTCTGATTTGATCTATGAAGCCAAGCAAGAGGCCAATGAACAAGTCACTCAAGTGAAGGCAGATGCAGCAACGCAAATTAAAGCAGAAAAACTAGCTGCTGATAAGGAAAAACTAGCGATCAAGGAAGAATTAATTTCTTATAAAAAGCAAACCGATCAATCTAAGGCAACTTTGGGTGACCTTCAAGCTCAGATTAAAGCAGCGGAGGAAGCACTCAAGAAGCTGGAGACCGAAATTGCCAAGGCCAAGGGCTCTGGAAAGGGATAGGTAGCCTAAGTAGATCGGGTGACCAGTGAAGACTTGGTACTGGTAGATCACGCAAGGAAGTATGAAAAAAACTAGAAACGGTTGGGGCCGTTTCTAGTTTTTTTTTATCAATTTTAAACGATTAGAACATGTTGGGGCAGTAGCATTCGAGCTAAAAGCGCCGCCCAGACCTGTTCTAAGGTTCAGCTAAAATAGAAGAAATGAAAAGACGGGACTTTATCAAGCGTTCAGCTGCTGCAGGTGCTCTTTTAGGCGTCAATAGCATGTTCTCCTGTGGTACAGCAAAGAATAAATTAAAAATACTGGTTTTGGGTGGTACTTACTTTGTGGGACCAGCGATTGTTAATGCCGCTTTACGAAATGATCATGCTGTTACCTTATTCAATCGGGGGATCACCAACCCTGAGCTGTTTTCAGGAATAAGGTTGATCAAGGGAGACCGTGAAAAGGGACTAGCTGCTTATGCTCCCTTGAAAAAGGAACAATGGGATGTCGTCATTGATGTGTGGCCCGAGAAATCTAAATTGGTGGATGAAGCTACGACTGCCTTAATGAATCATACCAAGCACTATGTTTTTATTTCCAGTATTGCAGTCTATAATAGCTTTCAGCATCCGGGATTGAATGAGGAATCTGAAGTTGTTGATCTTACTTTAAATCCAAATGAATGGGAATATCCTGAGGAGAAATTAGCGGCTGAACTATTTGTGAAAAAACGTTTCCAGGATAATCATACCATTTTACGCGCCGGACCTATTAAAGGTTGGAGAGATCCTGCTGTAGACCTATTGTATTGGTGTGTCAAGCTAAACCGTGAGGAATCAATTCTTGCTCCGGGATCAGGCTTAGACCATCTACAGTTTATAGATGTGAATGATGTGGGAAGATTTGCTATCCAGGCTTCAGCAGAGCGGATTTTCGGAATTTACAATTGTACAGGACCCAAAAAAGAAGCCTTGTTATGGAAAGATTTCCTAGAGGGGGCTAAGCAACAATTTAATTCTTCCTCTCAATTGATCTGGGCGAATGAAGAATTTTTAGCGACTAATAAAATATCCTCCTTCACTGATTTGCCATTATGGGTTCCCTTGTCGGAGGACGGATTTATGCAGATTAGCCATGAGAAGTTGCTTCAAACTGGATTCGCCTTTACTCCCATAAATAAAACTTTAGATGACTGTATGCGATGGTTTACAAGTAGCATGGATGATCACCTAAAATTTGGTACAGAAGAAGTAGGTCTTGGCCTGGACAGAACCAAAGAATTAGAACTAATGGAGAAGCTGCAAGGGTGAAATAATGGAAAAGAAGCCCCCCTTCACTTTTCCAGAAGCTGGTAGGTCACCTCTGTTGCTGGCCTAGACTTCAGAAGTTTTCTCAGCCATGACCGGGGAAACTTCTGAAGTCTCTCCTCGCAACCCATTCACCCCCAACAAAAAAATCCTAGCAACGGACTCAACCACTGCTAGGATTTTGGATTATCCAGAGGACTCAATCACACTGAAGTTCCTCCGAATAGCTTATAAGGTACTCTAACCTATTGCTGCACCACCAATTTCTTGCTAACCACGGCCTGTTGATCTTGAATGATGCTGACCAGGTAAATACCTGCCGCTAGATCATGTACCGGAATCGTTTCACTCAGCCCCATGGCTGAATCTACATCGATTTGACGGATCAGTCGACCGAATTGATCGCGAATAACGATTTGGGCGGGTTTATCTTGGAAACCGTTCAGTACAATCTGTGTTTCATGGCTGGCTGGGTTGGGGAAGATGTCAACTTCGCCTTCTCCGATATTTCCAGCTGAGCTATAAGCCCGGAATTGGTCGGGAATCACGGTCTCATCACCGAAACCACTGGCAACATTACCACTTGAGGTGATACTCACATTATCGAATACGGCTTCTACTTCAGTATTACCACTGAGACTATAGGCTGTCATACCGAAATATAAACAGTCTTCTAGGTCAGGGAAAGTTACATTGTACAATAGTCGCCATGAGCTTCCATTGGTACTGGTATAGGACTTGATCGAATTTCCTTGTCTTACAATCCGTAACCATTCTACTCGGCTACGATTGGAAGGTCGTTGGGTCACAACGCCACCATAGGCAGCCCGGTACTCTCGACGAACGCGACGAGTAGAGTAGTTTTTCAAGACCCCAGCACGACGTGCATCAGGATCAAGGCTTTCGCGCGCCATGAGGCCAGCGTAACCGGAAGTATTGATATCTGCCAATCGAGCCGTAAGCTGTCCATCGCCACATAGCTCATGATAGACGAAGGCCGCTTTATCCGATTCACGGCAATCGTGCCAGCAACCGTCGGCGGTCAAGGTGAAGCTTTCATCGTGTGGATCATAATCAGACGAAGTATCGCCATCACAATTGAGGCTACCATCCTGCGGGCCCTCTGCCCATCCACAAGGCAGACCGATAACGCTGACATAGGAAGTACATTCGTCTTCATTGCCTTCTTCGTCTCTAATTGTTACTGTTAAGGCCACTGTATTGCCGAGGTCATCACAATCTATACGCAAGCCTGGGGAAGTACCTACATAGGAGACGCTACCACAGTTATCGGAGCTAGCCGCTTCATTCCAAACTTGACTTACTGTCAGATTGATGTCTTCTTCCCCATTGAAATCCACAGTGACATCTTTACAAACTGCCACTGGATCTTCATCATCATACACATCAAGGTAGTGTGAACAGTTTTTCTTATTGCCATAAATATCTTCTGCTCTCCATTGAATCTGGTATCGACCTACCGGGAAGAAGCCACTAGGGTCGACCACGCGGCTCGTCCAGCTTCCAATCGAATTATTGTTTTCGTCCACTGGTCGATAACGCGCCTTGATTTCCTCAACGGCACAATTATCATTGGCGATGGCAGGGCTGAAGGTTACTTCTGCGCCACATTTTCCTACATCAGTACCCGTTGAGATATTAGCTGGACATGAAATGTTGGGTTTTTCATTATCTGTCACGGAGACGGTAAAGCTACAAGCCGTAGCATGATTACCAGCTGCATCGCTACCGGTATAAGTAACAGTTGTTGTACCTACGTCAAAGAAGTCGCCGGGCTCATGAGAGGAGTCGGAGGTCGCATTTGGGCAATTGTCCGTAAAGCCTGGTGGCGTCCAGCTAACAAGGGCGCCACAGTCACCCGCATCATTGAAGACATTAATCGTACTCGGGCAATTGGTGAAAACAGGTACTTCGGTATCATTGACGGTGACATTGAAGCTACATGCGCCAGTATTTCCGGCTCCATCGGTAGCTGTTATAGTCACCGGAGTCGTTCCGATGCCAAAGAAGGAGCCACTGGCAGGGAAGGCAGCGGATGATGCGCCTGGGCAGTTATCCGTTGGGTCTGGGACACTGAAAGACACATTGGCGCCACATTGTCCCGCATTGTTACTGACTGTTACATTGCTTGGGCAGTTGGCGGTGGGCGCTTCGGTATCATTGACGGTGACATTGAAGCTACATGCGCCAGTATTTCCGGCTCCATCGGTAGCTGTTATAGTCACAGGAGTCGTTCCTATGCCAAAGAAAGAGCCACTGGCAGGTAAGGCAGCGGATGATGCGCCTGGGCAGTTATCTGTCGGGTTTGGGATACTGAAAGACACATTGGCGCCACATTGCCCCGCATTGTTGCTAACTGTTACATTGCTTGGGCAGTTGGCGGTGGGTGCTTCGGTATCATTGACGGTGACCATCGCGGTACACTTATCACTTAAACTCCCATCATTTACCGTTAACTCTACTGTGTGTACTCCAGATGTGAAAGGTCCACTGTTATCTAAACTAAGCTGTAATGCATCACCATCTGGATCAGTGGAATTATCGTCTACTTGTGCTGGTGTAATACTCGCTTCACAAGTATTGGGTGCTGTAGAAACCGTAATGTCCTTACATTTGGCCACTGGTGGTTGATTGCAGACGCCAAATAGATCATTAACCGTAACTGTCACCAGACAACTCATGGTATTGCCATAAATATCCAGTGTAAAGAGGTTTCTGATGGTCGATCCTATGTTCGCACAGGTATAGGTTGGAGGTCCAGTGATATTTATTATGGTACTCAATTCGCAGTTGTCAGATCTTGAATTGTAGGCGTTATTGACTAGGAAGCTAGTGGTAAGCGTAAATTCTCCTGAAGCATTTAAGTCAACGCTAAAGTCCTTACAGTCTACTTCTGGCTTCTCATTATCGGTCACGGTTACATCAAAAGAACAATTGCCGGTATTGCCCGTATCATCAGTAGCTGTTACATTTACCGTTGTCGTGCCTACATTAAAGGCTGTGCCTGGATCCTGGCTGTAGGCAATATCCACGGTTCCCCCGCAATTGTCGGTGCCCGTTGCAGTAAAGTTTACCACAGCACTACATTGTCCTGGGTCGTTATTAACATTAATATCGGCAGGACAATTTGCCTCTGGGTCTACTGTATCTTCAATTTTCGCTTGGAAAGAAGCGCAAGTTCCATTCGTTCCAGAACAAGTTCCCTCCGCCCGGACATAATAGGTGGTAGTGACAGCGGGGGAAATATTGAAAGAAGCACTACCTCTGTTGACCTCTGTACCACCACAACTGCCGGTGTACCATACCCATTCTTGATCGTCATTCAGGTTGCCAATGACCGACAGGGTCTGAGTAGAGAATGGGCATAATGGACCACCGAAGCCACTGATGCTATTGACCACACCGGGTGTGCAGCAGGCCAGGTTGCAATTGAGGGGGAGGGTGGCACTGTTATTCTCATCAGATTCCCAATTGCTAGCTGTGTTGATCTGGCTGGCTACTGCGCTGACTCCTGCTGAGCATTTCAAATTAGCATTATCCCGCTCTGGTGAAATCGAAATGGAATTGATACCATCGGTAAAGACGGAAGGCTTATAGGACTCATTGGTTCCTACTGCACCTGCGGTTTGCCATGAGCCATTCATTTGAATGGCAGCTATAAAAGCGGTTTCAGTGCCTGCAACAGGTTCATTGCCTTGATAGGCAAAGATTTGGTCTCCACTAGTCGAAAGATCCAATTGTATACCTGTGACATCTCCTGCGATTTGTCCCGAGGCATCTTTTATTTCTTGTGTAGCGTCAAAAATATTGAATTCGTCGCCACAACTATAAGGGCGGCAAAATTCAACTGTAATCGTTCCTTCACCACTTCTAAATCCGCCACTAGATAACCAACCCCTATCGGTAAAATTAATAGTAGTACCTGCATTGATATCCTTGAGAACCACAAAAGCAAAATCATCATTATCAGCGCTATAAGCTATGAAGGCGATATCTCCATTAGTTAAACCAGTCTGACTTAGGAAAACAATAGTGACGTCATCAGAAGTGTTAGGACATCCAAACCCAGAATTGTCAATGGTCCATCTCAAGGTATAGGACTGACCTGGTGTTCCTTCAAAAGTAGCTGAGGGATCACTAACATCAGAAAAACTGCCTTGTCCATCACCTGAATCGACAAAAGTCCAGGTACCATCACCAAAACCACCATTAGCCTGTAGGGTAGTAGAGGATGTACCATTGAGTTTTTCAACATCATTTGGGCCAGCATCGGCTTGCAGAGCATCGACGGTAATGGTTGCGTTTTGACAAGATTCTGTGACTACACAACCACCACGTCCACTTATATAATAGGTGGTGGTAGCGGTCGGTGTTACATTGAAAGAACTTGAAGTAGTAGTTCCTACCAATGTACCCCCACAACTGCCAGTATAGATGGCCCACTCATTAGCTCCATTGAGGCTCCCGTTGATACTTAGGCTCACCGTCGAACCAGAGCAGGCTGAAGATGGTGCACTAATGCTAATCAAATTGGGCTCGTCGCAATTGCCGCAGATGAATCCACAAAAATCAAGAGAGATGATGTTATCATTTGTCGTCCAATTAGAAGCTGTATTGATTGCTGTTCGGAGGTTAGCAGGGGAGTTTTTGTTAACAGAACAATTGTATTTTGCATTATCTATCTCAGGAGAAATTGAGATAGAGTTGACACCGTCGGTAAAGGCACTTGGTTGAGCAGATGATGCTCCATCAGTAGCATCCGTATCCCAGCCACCATTCATTTGTATAGCCGCGATCCAATTGGAAGCCCCGCCTGTGGTTGGAGCTGTACCCTGATAGGCAAAAATTTGGTCGCCGCTGATAGCTATAGCTATAGCTGAACCTGTGAAGGTGGCTGCAGCAACCGTATTGTCATCGTTCATAGTAGTCCCGACAACAGAAAATTCATCGCCACAGTTATATGGGCGACAGAATTCAAATACAATTGTATTTTCTCCAGATCGGAAACCACCCGCGGAAAACCAACCCTGATCGGTAAATGTAATAGAGGTGCCAGCATTAATGGCTTTCAATAACACAAACCTGAACTCATCCGGATTATCAGAATTATAGCCTGTAAATGCAATATCGCCCAGTCCCAAAGTAGTTGGACTCAAGAAAGTGATGACAACGTCATCTGTACTTGAGGGGCAACCCGCATTGGTTACCGTCCACCTTAGGGTATATACTTGTCCGGCTGTACCCGTAAAGGTAGTTGTAGCGTTAGTGGAAGTAACTGTATTACCTGCAAATAAGCCATTTCCATCTCCTACACCTACAATGCTCCAGGTACCTGATCCATTGCCACTGATATTGGCTGTTGTGCTGCCTGATATTTTTTGATCACTACCCGCGTTCGCCGTCAGGCCGTTCACCGTAATGGTGATCGGGGTGCAGGTAGGTGTAGTGACACAGCCACCAGTACCCCCCACATATAAAGTGATCGTGTTAGTAGCGGTAAAACTGAAACTATTACTGCTGACCGGAATCGTACTAACTAATGTACCCCCGCAACTACCAGAAT
>Ga0070727_10001999_pt1 | contig 20389 bp, 21 predicted proteins | sample tdAd472_FD_66722 | JGI IMG/M metagenome (GOLD analysis project Ga0070727, IMG submission 66722) | Marine sediment microbial communities from the Atlantic coast under amendment with organic carbon and nitrate - tdAd47.2 | ecosystem: Environmental > Aquatic > Marine > Coastal > Sediment | place...
GGCTACCGTGTCCGACGAGCAACCGAGCGGGAGCCCTCGAATGGACGACAGTCAGACACAGTCAGCGAAGACCAAGAAGTCCGACCACAGCGGTGAAGTGCGGATCGCGACGTACACGTTGTGGCAGGCAGTTGGCGTTGTGCTGGCGACCCTCTTCCTTCTCTGGGCATTGATGGAAGCACGCGGGCTCGTTTCGATGCTTGTGATTTCGTTCTTCTTCAGCTTGGCTCTGCAGCCTGCGGTCAACCGACTCCATGTCAAACGTGGTTGGCGACGTGGATCTGCTGTCGGCGTCGTGTACCTCGCAGGCGGCGTATTCGGTGTGTTCCTCATCGTCATTCTTGTTCCTGCCATCGCAGCAATCGCCTCAGCGATAGGGGCCAACGCTGGGGAATGGGCCGCCAACATCAACGCATTCGTTGCTGACACGCTCAACTTGGAAGGGACGACCGTCGACACGGAGAAGATTGCCGATGAACTGAGCGGTGACCTCGCTGGTTGGGCTGCAGGTGCTTTCGGAACCCTCCTTGGCATTGCGACGACCGGGATCGGACTCATATTCAATTTGGCGACGATTGCGATGTTTACGTTCTACTTCACGGCTGAGTCTCCGAAGATTCAGCGTGCCGTGCTGCGGCTGTTCGATCCGAGTGTCCAACAGCGAATCGGGTGGACGTGGGATGAAGCAATTCGCCAGACGGGTGGCTACTTCTACTCACGGTCGATCCTGATGGTCATCAACGGTCTCGGGTTCTTCTTCACGATGGTGCTCGTTGGGATGCCTACGGCGCTTGCGGCCGGGCTGTCGATCTTCGGTGCCTTCGTCTCGGTCTTCATCCCGGCGATTGGGACGTATATCGGCGGCGCCATCCCAATTGTGGTCACCCTCGGCATCCAAGGATTCACCGAGGCACTAATCGTCCTCGGCTATGTACTGGTCTACCAGCAGGTTGAGAACTACTACCTCAGTCCGAAGATCAGCGCGAACACGATGTCGTTGAATGGGGGTGTCGCCTTCGGATCGGCGCTGGCCGGTGGAGCGATTGCGGGACCGATGGGGGCCTTCATGGCCTTGCCCGTTGCCGCCCTGATTACGTCAGTGATGTCCAACTACGCGGCGAACAACGAAGTTACCTACATCAGCCCATACGCCGAGGAACCCGAGGCGTTGCCGGCTGACGTGAACGAGGATGCATCCGACTGACGACCCAGGTCAGATCACGTCGTCTTTCTTGCGGGTCGTGAGTGACCAAATCTCTGTCCAGATCAGAATCATCAGGACAGCGGTGGTGATGGTGACCCAGCTCAGAGGTGTTCCTGCAGCTGCAAGCATCGATGCAAGGACGAGAGCTGCAATGGAGCGAACGACCTTCTGGACACGCCGACTCGGAATCGGTTGATCGAACCGGTCCCCGTCCTCGACATAGCCAGGAACTGTTTCATCGGTATAGGGCTCGTCTGCGAAGTGTTCTTGGTCCATTGCACAAAGGTAGCCCGAGTGTGCGGCGGTATCGGCGACCGTGTGTTTTCTCGGTAGGCGGCCGGTGTGTTTGCCCAGAAACGAGAGAGCCCCCGACGATGTCGGGGGCTCTCCTTCATATTGGCTAGTGGACGAGACGTTGGCTACATCGCGCCTTCGTAGTAGTCGTTGCTTTCCTTGTTTCCGTACAACGCCCACAGAACGAAGACGTAGATCAGAATCTGGATAATCGCGGCACTATGAATGCCTCCTGCATGGTGCGAGATCATCCACCATGAGATGGCGACGATTCGGAATCCTGCGATGATTCCAACCAGCATTCGGGACCACTTCGCTCCCGACATCACCCCGGATGCCACGATGAGGAGGGCGAAGGCAAAGATGAGCTCGACGATCGCAAAGACGATCAAATCGCTGTCAGATTGACCTGTGACGATCTGCCACTGAAGATTGTCACGTTCTATGAACGCCACAATGCCGAAAGCTGCGGCGACCGCTGCCTGGATGTACAGGATGATGCCGATAAACGTCACGACACCGGGGCGACGCGCCCCAGCCATTGATGAACCCATGGTCCTCTTCCTCCTTTTTGGATGCTCGAGCCACTCTACGACCTTGACCGACGCGATGACGGCCAATCCAACGGGAGTAGTGCGTTAGGGCGAGTCAACCGAGTCGGGATCGTCAACCGAGTCGACCGATTCTGGGCTGTCCACGGACTCAGCGGAGTCGACCGATTCTGGGCTGTCCACGGACTCAGCGGAGTCGACCGACTCTGGGCTGTCCACGGACTCAGCGGAGTCGACCGATTCTGGGCTGTCCACGGACTCAGCGGAGTCGACCGATTCTGGGCTGTCCACGGACTCAGCGGAGTCGACCGATTCTGGGCTGTCCACAGACTCAGCGGAGTCGAATGGAGAAGCGACGGGGTCGTCTGCCTTCGTCACGAGGTCGGATGCGGCCCACTCTGGAGGGGTTACGTCTCTGACGAGGACAATGTCTTCGAGTTTGGGTTCTTCCGATTCGCTTCCGGTGTCGGATGCAATGGCGCTGCCTGCGGTGAGCGTGATCGCTGCGGCGACTGTGCCAGCGACGAGTTTCGGTGGGATTGGTGGTGCCATGTGTTCTCCTTGGTGGCGAAGAGCGGGTAATCATCCGAACTTGGACAATGTATCAACATCGGCATTCGCCGTGGCTAACTGAACGATAAATATGACGAAATGAGCCTGTCGTTGGGTCTGACACTTGTTCGGCCGTTCGTGTCATCATTGCGTAGTGAATGATCCAGACCATTCCCTCTACGACTCTCACCCCGACCTAGGGCTTCTGCTCACCGGCGGTGCGGCACTCATCGGTGCAGCACTTGACGGCTCGACAACGCTCGAATCCGAGGTCCGACCGGTCCAAGTGCGATTCGTCCCTGGGCGGACCGTGGTCGTTCAGTACTCGGCGTCTGTGTCGAGTCGGGGAGAGGCGAAACATGCCGAAACCTTTGTTGCTTCCTCAGGACTGAACGTCCCAGAACAGACGGCGGTTGTTTCCCATCACGGGATCAACATTGCTGTCTGGCTCGCCGTGGCCGACCCCTTCCTACCCGGGTTGCGCTCAGTCAGCAGCCCCAAGACTGCCGGGCAACTCCTTGAACAGCTAGGGATCGAAGCGAACGACGTGACAGTACGACGACGGGCATATCGGCCGGTTCGACGTGCGGTAACGGAGATTCGAACCGCAACCGACCGCGTGTTCGCTAAGACCGTCCGCCCAAAGCGTGTTGCGGAACTCCAGCGGCTGCACACGTCGCTCTCTCCCCACGCTCCGATCCCAACGAGCTTGGGCTGGTCTGAAACATCGGGCATCGCGATACTGCAAGCACTCGAAGGGCAATCTCTTAGAGAGGCGATAGCAACCGGGATCGAACCCCTCCCACCACCTACCGACCTCACCGGCCTCCTCGGTACGATCCATCGTGCCGACCGACCCGCTAGGGAACGACCTGGCCTCGTGCAGCGCGTCCGAGGCCACGCTGATTTTATTGCAACCATTAGTCCCGAGATGTCAGACCGCGCGCATTCGCTAGCTCAATCAATCGAGATAGCAGCTATCCCCGAGCCAAGACGCACTATTCACGGGGACTTCCATGCCTCACAGGTCATTATCAATCGCGGTACCGTGACGGGGCTTGTGGACATCGACACTGTCGGTTTAGGTGAACCCACTGACGATCTGGCAACCTTTCTCGCTCACTTGCACGCGGTGGCGTCGGCAACGCCACAGTTGGCAGCCCAGATCACGAGCTATGGAGCCGAAGTCACTCAACACTTCGACAGCGTCACAGACCCTCGGCAGCTCAGGCTGCGAGTCGCTGCCGCACTTCTGGGCTACGCAACCGGACCGTTCCGGGTCCAGGAACACGAATGGAGAGCGTCAACACAAGACCGTCTAGAGCGTGCCGAGCATTGGCTCGCCACAGCGTCACCGACAAGCCGGTGAAACGTCAGCACCAGTTTGGCACCAAGGCATAACGGCACATGCGCCGCATCAGCCGCACATAATGCCGGATATGCGGGGTGGTGGCGGCGCCCACGCTCTCGTGCTTCCGGCGTCGGTGGTGGTCGTGCCGTGGGTTTCCGCTATTGGTCCTTTGCCATGCGCACCTTGAACATGATTGCAAGATTGTTGAGGAACGGGATGAAGCTATACGCTCCCTGAGCTTCCTCTCGTGGAATTGGCTGAACTTCCAGACCAGAGTCAATCGCAGCGATGTATTCCACCATTTCGTCTCTCTTGTCGTCGGGCAATCCTCCTCCAATGACGACAAAATCGATTGAATCGGTCTCGATTATTTCCTTGATTCGATCCTTCGAATTGCTGGCAGTGACGCTTCTGCCATACCTCTCCCACTCTTCCACCAAGACGTCCAAGGTTGACTGCAATCTGCCGATTGCCAAGATTCGTGGTTCCGTCATTGCTTGGAGCACTCCCTACTCAGTATCACGTCGACGGCCCGTCGTCGATGTGGGCCACCACTGCGGGCACGCAGGGCCCCCGCTTGAACATCGGGACATTGTATGCGTAGACAGCCATTTCACTCACGTGAGTGCGCCTCACTCTGATAGGTTTGCAGCGAACCAAGCGATGCGGCTCCGTGGTGAAATAGCCGCCCATATCGGCACATATGGCGGGTTATCTGCCGTACATAATGCCGGATATGCGGTCGGGGTCGCTGTGCGTTCACCGATGGTTGTGTCTCTCAATTGTGTGCTTCGTGGCTCTATAGGGTGAGAGGTATGCCTGATGTCATCTTTGAGTAGCGTTCGTTCTGATTCCTTCACACGATTTGTGAAGGAGGTCGAGACCCGTCTTCAACGTGCCTTAGTTGCCCGTTATGGACTCGACCTAGGGCAAGAGAGCGCAGCGGAGGCGATGGCATACGCGTGGGAACATTGGGATCGGATTCAGACGATGGCGAATCCTGCGGGGTATCTCTATCGGGTAGCGACGAGCCGATCGAGACGGATTCGCAGGCCTTTGCCGATGCTTCCACAGGTTGGTGCTAGTTCGCCTGTCTGGGTAGAGCCGCATCTCCCGAAGGCATTGAAGAGACTGAGCGGAAATCAACGGACCGCAGTATTGCTGGTCCACTCGTTCGAGTACACGCACTCTGAGGCTGCTGATGTAATGGGGATCGCTGCAGGAACGCTACGGAAACACCTTTCACGCGGAATGTCGAAACTCCGCTCTGACCTGGAGGTCGCTGATGAATCCTGAACTGTTGGAACGACGGCTTTCTGAATATGGAAGACACCTGGATGCTCAGATTGTCCCTCTCGAAGGAGTAGATGTGCGACAGCTTGGTGTCAAGCCACCGGCTCGGCGAGGATGGCTAGTTGCTGCGGCTGCGGCTGTGTTCGTATTGGTTCTGCTGGGCACCACAACGTGGGTCAGTCAGCTGACCAGCTCGGACAGCCCGGTCGGGGCCACCGGCACATCCACGCCGCTCGCTTCGGTTGATGCTACGGCCGGAGACGCAGATGGCGCGGTGTCCGTTACCGGCCACCTTGAAGGCTCTCAGTATTGGCACGGTCCGATTGAGGGTCCAGGTACGTTGGGTGATGGTCGGATGGAAATGAGTGACGAACGACTCAGCGGCGACGTCACCTTCATCTTCAACGGCAACGCTTGGGAACCTTCCGGGCCGTATCTCTACTGGGGGACGATGCTGATAAAGAACGACGGTGGCACGTGGGAAGGCACGCACCTTGCAGCGGACCATCACGCCCGACCGGGTGTTCATGGCCCGATTGTGATGCAATTGACTGGATCTGGGGACTATGCAGGACTATCCGCAATCCTCTACCGAACGGTCCTATCGCCTCCTGGCACTGCATTGACTGACCTAGAGGAGTCTGTCGATGGCATGATCTTCCCAGGAGACTTGCCACCAAACCGGAACTAGGCAGAGTTCGGCCCTCCCACGACTTCGACCGGGCCGCAGCGTGGGCTGACATGCGTACGATCCACGCATAGCGGCACATATGCGGGCTAGTGAAACGTCTGGGGCTGGGCTGACTGTTGCTTCGGTTCGGTCGGTTGTGGCTGACTGGAGAAGAACGCGAATGTCGTCCCGACGTTGCTGGCGACATACGCGTCGGGTAGGGCTCGGGCGACTTGGTGTGTGGCTCGCCAGCCTGTGCAGTGACCGGGAACGATTACTTCTGGGTCTAGGGCTACAAGTTCACCGATTGTGTCGGGAATGATGTTTTCGAACAGTCCACCGGTGAGATGCAGTCCACCCACGAATCCGTGGATCTTGTCGATACCTGTGACGCGTCGCACGTGGTGCAGGACGTTGATGACACCTGAATGGCTGCAGCTTGAAAGCACCACCAGACCCTTTCCCCTTACGTGGATCGCGATTGCTTGGTCGTCCCAGATCCAGGGGTCTGGCTCCCAACCGTGATCGGTCTTGGTCTGCTGAAGTGGGAAGCCTTTCTCAAAGGAGGATGTCCGATCGATCTGACCGGTCACGAGAACTGAGTTGCCGAGCAGCAACGATGGCCCGATTTCATCGACAACCTGCCATCCCTCTCGATCGAGGTCGTTGTGGCTCGGTGGGGGCAGACGGATCTCTTCGCCGGTCGGGAACACCACCTTGCGTTCTCGCCATGCATGAGGATGAATCACCAGCGGCATGGATTCTCGGACTCGGCCGAACAATCCTTCTAGACCTCCGTGATGATCGGCGTGACCGTGCGAAAGGACCACCGCGCGGTAATCCCGCGGGTTCAGCCCAAGTACGTCGAGGTTGTGAACGGTCGAGTCCCTCGTCAAACCAGCGTCGTACAGGACTTTGTCCATGGCACCGTTTTGGTGAACGGTCAGTGAAAGGGAGTAACCGTGTTCCGCACGTAGCTGATCGCCTTCATTCCAGTCGAGCCTCCACGGCTGCCGACGCGCTCGATCGGTTGGGGCAGCAAGGATGTCGATCGCGTTGTCCATCACGACCGTCACCTCGACACCGTCAACCGGTACCAACCGAACAGACTCATTCATAGGAACCCGAGCCATCGGTGAAAGACTAACTCACCAAGACCGAGCCGGTCCAGCCGCCTGCGCATGACGGCACATATGGGGCCTCGGGTCGCGGGCCGTGGCGGTTGTCGGTCGCGGCGCCGCGGAAGCCCCACTGCCGAGGTTGCACGGTGAGAGTAGGCTCTCAGCTATTGAGTCCGGCTGTCGTGGAGGAAAGATGCGTGTGATCAAGCTCGGCATGATGTTCGTGGTCCTTGCCATGATTGCAGTGGCGTGCGGCGGCACAGATGGTGGTGGTGATGTACCAGAGGTGACAGCTCCGTCTGTGGAGGATCTGATCGAGGACCCTGAGCAGGCTGTTACGGACCTTGCAGATGATCTCGAATCAACCCAGCAAGCTGTTGGTGGTGGCAGCGCAACGCTCACGGTCGCGGACCAGACCTGGAGTTTCAACAGTGTGCTGTGTGCCTTTGGAGAAGACGAGATAGGCCAGGAAGGCGCTGTGTTCGTCCTCTCCTCCATTCAGGACGGGATGCAGTTCTACGTATCAATCGACTCGTTTGGTCATTCCGTGTCTCTTGACGACATATCGGACTTCCAGAACCCGTCTGTGTCGTTGGAGGCACGTGGCCCGGGTGAGTTCATCAACCTCAACGGAAAGAATGCCTCCGGTACGGGCGGCTTCGTTGACGGCACCTCGGACGACTTCGCTGAGACCGAAGGCACCTTCGACGCTACCTGTCCCTAGCAGCAGCGGAGGTCCCGCTTCTTGGGCGCCCTCTGCGGAGACGGGTGAGCTGGACCGACTCACGGCGAACCACCGCCAGCGCACAACGGCACAAATGCGCAGTCGAGGCCTGCCCTCGACACCTTCCAGCGTCTATCATCGCCTCACACTTGGAGGTATGTCATCGCCGGACCTGTGCTGCTCATCTTGTTCTTCATCGCGTATGGCTTGTTCTCGAAGTTTCTTGCCCGAACTCCAATTACGGGCCCGATTCTGTTTGTTGGGCTCGGAGTTGCACTCGGACCGGATGCACTCGACCTCGTAACCATTGAGCTCGACGACGGAATCGTGCAGACGATTCTCGAGATGTCGTTGGTTGTCATTCTGTTCACTGATGCGGCCGTTATAGATGTAGCAAAAGCTCGGCGACAGTTGGCACTCCCGAGTCGACTGCTGACGATCGGTCTGATTGGAACGATCGCCGCCGGAATCGTCGTGGCACAGGCTCTCTTCGGCGAAATCGGATTCTGGAGTGCGGCAGTCATCGCCGTAACACTCGCACCGACCGACGCTGCCCTTGGACAAGCCGTCGTGACGAATGCTGCCGTCCCTGGAGCAGTTCGGCAAGGGCTCAGCGTTGAGAGCGGTCTGAACGACGGAATTGCCGTCCCCTTCCTGTCGATAGCGATCGCAGGTGCAGCCGGGGAGATGGTGTCGGGGTCGGGCGTTGCTGCGCTCTTCCTCGAGGAGATCGGGGTGGCGATCCTCGTCGGTCTTGCTATCGGGTTCGTGGGAGGGCGCCTTGTTGTCCTCTGTTACAGCAGGGAATGGATGTCCAGAGCCTGGCGCCAGATGTCGGTTCCGTTGCTTGCGGTTGCCTGCTTCCTTGTCGCAACGCCCCTTCATGGCTCGGGGTTTATCGCTGCATTCGTGGGTGGAATGGTATTCGGCAATATCGTCCGTCGGCACTATTCGGATGTCTGCACGTTGTCCGAGGCAACCGCCTACCTGCTCACGACGCTGTCGTTCTTCATCTTTGGTGCAATCATCTTTGGCCCAAGAATCGATGCGATAACGGCCGAGGTTGTGTTGTACGCAATCGCAAGCCTGACGGTGGTGAGGATGGTGCCGGTCGCGATAGCGATGATCGGTTCGGACTTCTCCTTCACAACAATCGCCTTCCTCGGATGGTTCGGACCGAGGGGAATCGCGTCGCTCGTATTTGCTGGAACGGTGATCGCAGAGTCCGATCCTTCTGACACTGAAGCGACTCTGGTGATCGTCTCCACGACCGTTGCGCTCAGTGTCCTACTTCACGGGCTCACTGCCTGGCCGTTGTCAATCGTGTATGGACGGTGGCTAGAGAAGGAGACAGCCAGGGATGGTGCCGACACCATGGCGGAGATGTCCGACGTCCCCGTTGTGACGGTTCGGCGTCGGACGACCGAGGCGTTGGAACCGCTGACAATGCGCCGGCTCAGGGACGACGACTGATCGACGCCCGCTCCCGCGCTTTCGTTGATCGATGAGCCTCACCGGAACCGATGACGACGACGTCGTACTCAACGGCTTGCTAGATCAGCGCAGAACCCCATACAGGGATGAAGGCACCGTTCACGACCTTCGACTGCTCGCTAGCGAGGAAGTTGATCACATCGGCGATGTCTTCTGGCTGCGGCCAGTTGACATAGTCCGCATAGGGGAGAGCGGCTCGTGTTGCATCCGTGTTGATGACCGACGGAAGGAGAGCGTTGCACGTCGTGTTTGAGTCCAGCAGTTCCGTAGCGACAGATTTTGCGAGGGCAAGCACTCCGGCCTTGGCGACGTTGTAGGCAGCCTGACCAGCCGGCGCATCGATCGCGTGCTTTGAACCCATCAATACGATGCGTCCCCAGTCTTCTGACATCAATGGAACTGCGGCCCGAGTGGCATTCCATGCGGTCCGTAGGTTGAGATCGAGCATCCGGTCGAGTCGCACGTCATTGGTTTCTGAAACGTCGCGACCGCCTGCCCAGCCTCCGACCAAAGACGCCATAACGTTGATCGGTCCATAGGTTTCCCGCGCTTCCTGCATGAAGGCCTCGACGGCTTTGGCGTCTGCGACATCGACCCTCCGCATGATCAATCGGTCCTCGTCGTAGTCGACGAGCGACTCAAGGGCCGTTGCCTCTTCGGGGAGGAGATACGTCAAAGCGACGTTGAAGCCTCGGTCGAGAAGGAGCGGAAGCAGGCTTCGCCCGACTGATCCGGTGCCCCCAGGTATGACGGCTACGTTCGGTGTGCTCATGCGCTCACACTAGCGTCGACGGTGCCCTCAGTCGGAGTATCGGTCGGCGTCACTGTGTCGTGATATGGATCCCGACCGACTCGAGTTCGGGAAGCAATTCATCGCCGGTAACCGCTTCGTTCATGGTTTTGACCCCTGGCCGATTGATGCGGCCGCGGAGAATCAGATCGACAAGCGCCGTCGCTGGAAAAGCTGTCGTCCGTGCGAGGGCTGTGTATCCGTCCCGCCCTTGATCTTCGAACTGCATGACGCGTATCCCGTCTTCGCCTGTGACTGTGACTCTCGCCAAGACGAGGTCAGGGGCACCTTTCGGCAGGGATCGGTCTAACGCTGCTCTGAGGAGATCCCTCGGTGACACATCTGCGCCGCCTGGATTCTCCTCAAACATCCCGACCTCAAGCAGGGCCCGGAATACCTTGCCATGGCCGGGAAACCGAAGGGTCTTGTATTCGAGGTTGGTGACGGCTCCGAGGTGGACGGCGCACATCGTTGAGGTGCCGCCGGCGGTGGAAAAGGCCTCGAGCGGCCCCCAACGGTCCCATTCGACCGTCTCGAACCGCGTCAGCGGCTCAACCGTCGCGTACGTGCCGTCCTCGATGACTTCGCATGGTTCGACATATTCATTGATCAAGCCTGCAGTGCTGAAGGCAATTTGGTAGCCAAGAGCGCCGGTCGGTGTCTGGGGTAGGGCCCCTACTCGTATCTGGACGCTCTCGATCGGGGTACTACCCGTGTCGGCAATCATTTGGGTCGCCATCACATTCGCAAGACCGGGTGCGAGGCCACAATCAGGCACCACCATCAGGCCGGCAGCTAGGGCTTGGCTGCTGAGTTCCTTCTGGGCACCGACGACTGTTGGATTTCCCCCAAAGTCCACGTAATGCGTGCCTGAACGGATGGCAGCCTCCGCAATGGCCAAGCCGAAACGGTACGGGACCGCCGATACGACCGCGTCGTAAGGGGCGAGAAGCGAGACAAGCTTGTCCGTATCCCGCACATCGAAGGTGGTGGCTTCCACGCCGAATGCCAGCGACGCAGCTTCGGTCGCGCTGGCATCGGCATCGACGACGGCGACATCGTGTCCGCGTCGTACGAGGTCCCAGGTTGCGGCAGATCCGACGACGCCAGCACCCAACACAATCGACTTCATTCGTGTTGCCCCGTTCGCAGCTGTGTCACGGGGTCAGTCGCTTGAACACTTCTGACGGAGCGATCCCAAGTCGCGCACCGCTTCGCTCATGCCAGTCCGCAACCATGGAAACGAACTGTGCCTTCGCATCGCCATGTGCCTCAGCGCTTCCCATGGTGGTCTTTCCTTGGCTTGTGTGGCAGAGCAGTGCTTCGATTTTCTTCTCAAACCACTCGGCCTGCACGAACTCGGCGTGATCAGCTTCGTCAGGGCTCCAGAGAAGGAGCGCATCTGGTCGATGCGCAGGGATGCCGACATCGGTCAGCGCCAACGGTTCCCGTGCCGACACGACACCGTCGGTGGCCGCCCACCCAGTTGCCCGATGGTCGGGGTGCATTTCGTACCGCTTCCATGGGTCGTGGCTGAGGACAACGTTCGGTTTGGCCTTGCGGATCTCGATGGCAACTCTGCGGCGGAGCTCTGGAGTGTTGACCAACTCGCCGTCGACGTAGTCAAGGTGTATGACGCTTGCGGCTCCGAGAACAGACGCCGCGTTCTGCTGCTCGTGTTTCCGCAATGCGACGAGAGCCGCTTGGTCCTCAGCCTGATCCCAAGATCCCTTGGATCCGTCGGTGACGACGAGCATTGTGATGTGGGAGCCGCGAGACGCCCATCTGGCCAATGTCGCGCCGGCGCCGAACTCGGCGTCGTCAGGGTGGGCGCTGATCGTCATCACCCGTTCGGGTGTCGCAAGCGGTTCGGGCTGGTCGCGGAGGTCGGCGTGAACGTTTGAGGTCATGCTGAGAGGCTAGGGAGGAACCCGAGTGTGCTCAACACCGCCATGTGGCTTGGGGTATCGAGCTCGAGCGCCAGCCTGCGGTCGACCACGATTGCCGCTGATGGGAGCAAGGCCAAGTGGCGGTGAAAGGAATCTGGCCCATAGGAGAACGACATGGCTCCGGTTCCCGCGATGACATTCGTCCCTCCGTCAAGGCTCGGGGCAATGGACCATCTGTGTTCGTCAGCTTCGAACCCGAGACCGGCGAGCGAATCGGCGTCGACCAACGGGAGATCGGCGTGAACAACCAGCCACGGGGCGCCTTCGAGAGCGCTCACCGCCGCCGACACCGAAGCAGATAGCCCCGGTGGTACGTCTCGGGCAACGTCGGCGCCGTGTGACCGTGCCCAATGAGTGACATCATCGTCTGAAGTGACAATGGTTGGGTGCATCAGTGCGTCACGAGTGGCGTCGATGGTTTGGCTGGCTAGCCACAGACTCAAGCTCCGCCGCTCAGTGGCATTCAAGACGCCATCGAGACGCGTCATTCCACCGAAAGAGCGGATAGGGATGATCGCATGTCTCATGCCGTCAATGGGCGTCGTCGGGAAATTCGGCGAGTTGTACGAGTATCCCGTGCGCAGACTTGGGGTGTACGAAGGCTTCCTTCCACGATGGATCACTGTCGTCGAAGCCAACGACAGTAAAGCCAAGACCCTCGGCGGCAGCAACAGAGGCACGGATATCTGAGACCTTCAACGTCACATGGTGAAGGCCTTCGCCACGCTCAGCGATGAAACGATTGATGAAGTGGTCTTCATCCGAGGAATCGACCGACGCAATCATCTCAAGCGTCTGCCCGCCTGGGAGGCGGTATTGAGCCCACCGAAAATCGCCCCTCGGGCTAAGCCCGCCGTCGAATGGCTCGCCGTTGATCAGCGCGACGAATGGCACCGTATCGTCGAGGTTCGAAACCGCCATCGAAACATGGTCAAACCTTTCGACGAGGGAGCCAAGCCCAGCGGCAAGTTCAGAACCACCCGTCATGCCGGCGTCGATATCCGACGCTCGTACCACTGCAGGATCATCGAGAGCGACACCGTCAGCAGCAGGTAGAACGCTGCGAGGATCAAATAGCCGGCCATGAACTGGAATGTCGCTCCGGTCCAGAGCTTCGTCATCTGCGTCAACTCTCGTACGGCGAGAATGGAAACGAGGGAGGAGTCCTTGAGGAGGGCAATGAGGTCGTTGCCGAGCGCAGGCATGATGTTTTTGATCGCCTGGGGCCAGACGATTCCACGGAATACCTGGAAGCGGCTGAGCCCGACTGACATTCCGGCTTCTCTTTGGCCTCGACCGACAGATTCGACGCCTGCCCTCAGGACCTCAGCGATGAAAGCTGCGTATACGATCCCGACAGCCACCGTGGCCTTCACAGCAGGCGAGGCGAGACCGCCTCTCCCTGTGATGCCGAGGGCTCCAATCAGTTCGGGCCAGACGACAAGCCCGACGAAGATAATCGTCACGAGGACAGGGATTCCTCTAATCAACTCGATGTAGAAGATCGCAAGGTTTCTGAACACGACATTGGACGACATCCGACCGAGCGATACGATCAGACCGGCCGCCATGGCAAGGACGAAGCCGAAGACCGTGACGACGACGGTGAGCACCATCCCATCCTTGATGAACTCGAAGCCCTCACGCCAGGTCTCATCAGTAAGAATCTTGAACGCTGGGAAGGCAATGACCCCGACGATGCCGATGAACCACCACGGGAATCCGGACCATTCGTAGCGAACCTTTGCGCCCGGAGGAGTCGGGTCGACGCCTTTCGGTTCAATCGTCTTCAATGGAGTCCCTGTGTCGTGGACGCCAACTTACAGGTTTCGATGTCGCTTGGTCGAAAGGGAGCCACATCAAAGAGGGGCCGGACCTTTGTCCGACCCCTCTCGTGTCCATAGCAACCGTGACGGTCGCGTTGGTGTCTAGCCAGTGAAGTCGACGAACCACTTCTTGAAGAGTGCGTCGAGCGAGCCGTCGTCCATCATGTCCTTGAGCGCATTGTTGACTGGCTCGATGAGGTCTGAGCCCTTCGGGTAGATGAACCCGAGCGGATCTGACTGCAACTCGTCAGGCAAGAGCGCTGTCTCGTCCTTGTTGACTCCGATGTAGCCCTGACCGGCTGTGTCATCGATGATGACAGCGTCCACGTCGCCCTGGATGAGAGCCTGGACAGCGACGCCGAACTGGTCGTATGCGTCGATACGGCCGTCACCAACACGGGCAACTCCGAGCTCGTAGTTCGTAGTACCGACCTGCGTTCCGAGGCGGTAGTCGCCAGCGTCGAATTCGGCTGCCGTTGCGAAGCGATCCTCACCGGCGCGCACCATGTAGCGCTGGATAATCGTCATGTACGGATCTGAATACGCGACAACTTCTTTACGATCCTCGGTGATCGAGATTCCGTCTGCAGCGACGTCGTAGACGCCCTGGCCGGTCTCCTCGATGACGGCTGGCCAACCTGCTTCAACGAAGACGGCTGTGCAGCCAATCCGTGAGCAGATCTCATTCCAAACGTCGTAGTCGAAGCCGGCGCCGTTGCCCGAGCTATCGATGAAGTTGTATGGGGTGTATGCATTTTCAACACCGACGGAGACTTCACGTCCGCCAAGGTCGTCATCGCCGCCACATGCGGTTGCGACAAGCGCGACCGCCATCGCAACGACAAGTAGTCGTAGTGCCTTCTTCATGTGTTTCCTCCAGTAAGTGTGCGTCGATACGCAACCCATACCGTACTCGCTCGGTGGGGAAGGTGAGAAGTTGGATCGATTCTTACGTCCCGTCGCTGGCGACGATGGCGTCCTAAGGTTGTCAGATGCGCCGAAAGACGAAGATTATTGCGACCCTTGGTCCGGCGACGGACGATCCGGAGGTCATGCGGAGGCTGATCGGCCGGGGAATGGACGTTGCGCGGATCAACTTCTCGCACGGTTCTCACCCTGACCATGCCAGACGGGTCGAGTTGGTGCGGACGGTGGCGTCGGACTTGAACGTCCCGATCGCGGTCATGCAGGACATCCAGGGTCCCAAGATACGAGTTGGCACCTTCCCCGATGGAAATGTCACGCTCGAAGAGGGCGCCACCGTGAGAGTTGTCCCTGGCGAGGACATCGGTTCAGGATCAGAGGTGCACGTGGCGTACCTCGATGAGGTCGAGATGTCTGTCGGAGGTGTCATCCTCCTTTCAGACGGCATCATCACGCTCGAAGCGACTGACGTCACAAGGGATTGCATCACAGCGACCGTGACTACGGGTGGAATTCTGCGCGACCACAAGGGAGCGGCGTTCCCCGGCGCCCGCACAACGATTCCGGTTGTGACACCCAAGGACGTTGTTGATCTTGAATTCGGTCTCACGCTTGGCGTCGATGCTGTAGCCGCTTCGTTTGTTACGAAGGGGGCTGATCTACGCACGGTGCGCGATATCGCCGGGGATGTGTCGCTCGTGGCAAAGATCGAAACCGCCGTCGGCTATATGAACCTCGATGACATTCTCGCCGAGTGCACCGGTGCGATGGTTGCACGCGGTGATCTCGGAGTCGAGTTGAACATCCAGTCAGTGCCACGCGCTCAGACCGAGATTCTCAGAAGAACCAACGCAGCAGGCAAGATCTCGATTACGGCAACCGAGATGCTTGAGTCCATGATCCGTTCGCCGCGACCCACAAGGGCGGAGGTGACCGATGTGTACCGCTCGGTGCTTGACGGCACAGATGCCGTGATGCTTTCGGCTGAGACGGCCATTGGCGACTACCCGACGCGAGCAGTCAAGCTGATGGCAGACATCGTGACCGAGGCCGAAGGTGGGACCGAATATGGGCGAGCCCATGATCTTTCGAATATCGCAGAAGGCGCAGTGTTCGCTTCAGCGACAGCGGAAGCCGCTGTTGACACGGCAGATCGCCTTGGGATCAAGACCATCATTGCATTCACGGAGTCCGGAACGACCGCGCGACTGCTGTCCAAATACCGCCCGCACGCCGATGTCTACGCCTTCACGCCGATCTCGAAGACGTACCGGAGAATGGCGATGCTCGGGGGAGTGACCCCGATGATGCTCGACCGAGTTGATTCGACCGATGCAATGATTGCGATCGCAGAGAAGGAGCTCGTTCGGCAGGGTGTGGCCGAAGTCGGAGACGCCGTTGTGATGATCGCTGGCGTACCGCCGAATCAGCGTTCGTCAACGAACCTGATGAAGCTCCACGTGGTTGGCTCCGGTGACGTCCTTCACCCAGATGCCAGTGTGTAGACCGTCTTGGACGCTCACTGGTTGATGCGAGACAGCTTCTACCATGACACCTCATCGAAACGGAGGACGGCGTGGGCCAGCAGATCGAAGTAGACGGAGTGACCGTGATCGACGGCAACGTCGTTATCGCCACCAACCGGAGCCTGACAGGTACGGACGGTGAGGGGTTTGCCTCGAGCGACGATGCATCTGCCTCAGACACGTTTCCCGCACGCTTGGCCGCTGAGTTGTTCGAAGCGGACGGCACACTGACTCGGGTGTATGTCGACCAGAACGCGATCATTCTTACTCGGCCCGGGACCTGGAGCGACGGCGACGTCGGAGCAGCGTCCGCAGTGATTGAGTCGTTCTTCCTCTTCTACCCCAACGCCTAGACCCGTCCATTCTGTGGGCTGTGAGTCTCATCAGACCTGCTCCATAACCCTGGGTACGAGGACTTACTCTTCGTAGACGCCGACGGTGAGGGTGATGGTGGTTCCGGCATCGACCCATTCGGATGGGGCCGGTGTTTGGGTGAGGACAATGTTGTCTTGCTCCGGGTTGTCGACGAAGCCTGTGTTCTTGGCGGCGAGCAGGCCTATCTCATCGAGGGCTGCGAGCGCGTCCTCCCATGTCAGGCCGATGACGGACGGGATTTGGACGGGGCAGTCGACCGGTTCGCCGGACACTTCACACGGATGGACAATCACTGTCTTGGAAAGCGGTCGGTAGCGCCAGACGAGGTTCATGTCGGTCTCTTCTCTGCCGTCTGGGTAGGTGACGACACGGTCGACTCGCACCAGGAATCCGTTGATGCCACTTCGGTCGTCGACTCTTTCGCCAGGAAGCACCTCACCGGTCTCGTCGGCAATTAGCTCCTCTTCGAATTCGACGACGGCCTCGATGTCGTGCGTGACATCGGTACAGACGAGGCCTCCGTTGTCGCCATACATCTTGACCGTGATGGTCGTCGAGGTATAGGCGGTTGCGATCAGAACAGGTGAGTTGGTGTCGTTGCGAAAAGCGACATCCGGTCCTGGCACACCGAGCGTGGCCTCTCGACCCATCGGGTATCGAGGGAAGTAGAGCGAGTGTGGTCGGTGCTCGACGTCTTCGAGACACGAGTAGAAGATTGCATTGAACATGGTCGTGCCGAACTGACTGACGCCACCCCCGATATTCGCCGGATGGTCACAGCAGTAAGGGACGCCGTTGATAATGGCTCCCGCTGCGACATAGCCCTTGGCCTCGGTTCGCTGCCCGATGTGTTCGTTGATTGACCATTGTGCGCCAGGAGCCACCACGGCTCCATCGACTTCATCTGCCATCGTCTGAATGTTGATGACCCGGTCTTGGTTCGCAGGGTGCGATGTCGTGAATTCACCGAGAGGTTTGAGTGTCGTCATGGACTGGGCAGCCTCGGTGGTGAGCTCTGGCTCCGCGCCAACGAGCAGCGGGAAGTCGCCGGTGCCGTCTCCGAGTGCAGCTGCCTTCATTGATGCGGTGAGACCAGGAACATCGAGAAGCGTCCCCGATCGGCCGGGAACGACCGTGATGACGTCGGTCTCGAAATTCACGTCGAGCTTTGCGTTGACTGGCTGAATCTCGTATTCGGTGCTGCGTGGTTCAAGAATGGTAAGCACCACTTCGGGGTCGAACGATGCGACAATCTCGGTACCGTCTTCGCTGATCTCAGCGGTTGCCGCTCTTGCGAGTTGTGCAGCGGTGAAGGTCACGCGAAAGCCGACCTCGGAAGAGATCAAACTGATGTCGTTAGCAATCATCTGCGTCATCTCTACGGCAGCCGCATCGAGTTGCGCCTTGGTGAGAACGGGACTGATCTCAATGACGGGAACGATGACACCGGTCTTGTCCAGCCTCGTCATCTCCCGCTGGATCTGCTCTCGCGCAAAGTCTCGGTCGATGCCGCGCCCAGACACCGGGTACTGAGGTTCGACGACGCCGTCAACGACTCTCAGCGCACCTTCGAAAGCAGGGTCGGCAATGGCCGTCGCCTCCCACGCATCGAAGACTGTTTCAATGGCTGATTCATCGAAGTCGATGTCGAGTGGAACTTCCTCGGTCGTGGAGAATGCTGTGAGCCACGCAAAGAACCTCGCCACCGGATTGCCTGTCTTCCGTGCGGTTGCCGCAATAGCGACCGCCGTGTCGACATCGGCATCAAGGCCGATCTCGACAGGGCTCAACTTGAAGTTGGCGCCGTTGATGGTGAAGACGCCGGTCGATGCCCTGAGATCGTCTTCGTACACCTCAACTGCAGTCGTCGCGTCAGCGGTATTCATCCCGCCAACGGGGACAACGACCACGGACACATTGCGTGCGATCGTGTCGGATGAAAGTGCGCGGTCGGCGAAGTAGATCGCTACAGGGAGCAGCAGAATCGCAGCCGGCACCGTAATAAAGAGAGCTCTTCGAGACTTCATTGGTGGCTTCAGGTGTGGTGCATTGACGTTGAATCGAGTGTAGGAACAGACCTCGATAACTCAGTGCATTGTGGGGCTTAAGGGTCTGGCGGCGGCGGTTCGTCGTCTTGGTCGTCGACCTTGATGGTGATTGCTGTCCCAAGGTCGGGATACGAGCCAGCGTGTGTTTGAGCAAAGACCCTGTCGGCAGGACCTTCCGGGTTCTCAAAGACAACGTTGACGGTGTACCCCGCAGCTTCGATTGCCGCTGTCGCAGCCGCTTGTGTCATACCGACGACGTTCGGGACTGGCAGTGGACAGTCACCGTTGCCACCGACGCGGGGATCACACGGGTGGAGGAGGATGACGTTCTTTTCACCGCGGTAGCGCCAATAGAACGGTTCGCGTTCAACCTCGTTGCCCTGTGGGTCGTAGTAGACGCGGGTAACGGTGACCGACCAGCCCTTTGACCCCTTTGACTTCACCTTCTCCTCGCCAGGTGCGACGAAGACCTCGGGGTCGGTTTGATATGACAGGACGGGACTCGTAACGCCTGTGCGCTCGGATCGTTCGCTGTCACAGATCATCCCGCCGTTGTTACCGAAGAAGCTGACGGTGATCGATCGGCGGGTGTGGCTCGTCTTGATGATGACGGGCGCTTCGGTGTTGTTGATGAATGCGACATCAGGGCTTGGGAACCCAAGGGTGGCCTCGCGTCCCTCAGGGTATTTTGAGAAGTAGATGCTGTGAGGCTGGTGGACAACGTCCTCGTAGCAGCCGAAGAAGATCGCGTTGAAGATCGTCGTACCGAATTGGCTGACGCCACCGCCGACATTGACCGGGTCCTCCTCGCAGGACAGTTCGCCACCGACAATCGCGCAGTCGTATCGGTAGCCCTTGTCGAGCGTTCTCCTGCCGATAAATTCGTTGATCGAGAATTGCTCGCCGGGCCACACGATGTGCCCGTCGATCGTGTCGGCCATGAGGTCAATGTTGTGCGCGCGGTTCGTGCCCGGCTTGTAGGTCGTGAACTCGGAAACCTCGTAGAGATCGCCGTACGCAAGTGCGTCCTCCGTGGAGAAGGCAGGTTCAGCGGTCTGCTCCAGAATGAGCTCGCCGGTTCCGTCGCCGAGCGCAGCGGCTTCGACTGCGGCAGTCACCTCGGCCACATCGAGCAGCGTTCCCATCTTTGAGGGGACCAGCGTTATGACGTCATCCTCAGGGAGCCCCTCGACATCCTCTTGGGGACTGTCGGTGATTTCATAGTTCTCTGGCCATTCCTCGTGATCGTCGACCTCGATGATGTCCCAGTAGGCATCGATCGGTTCGATCTCGAACCGGGCCCTTTGGATCTTCACCAGCGGACTGATTACTTCGTGGTTGAGTGCGTACTGAATCGTGACTGGATCGCTCTTGACGACACCGACCTCAAGCGCAAGCGCCGTGCTGAAGGAATTGACGACGAACTCGAATCCGTACTCGTCGTTTGTGAGGGTGACACCTCGGTCGATGATCAGCTCAGCCCGCTCGACACCAGCGTCGATGTCGGCCTCGGTCAGGGTCGGTTGCGCCACAATGAGCGGCAGGTCGATGACATCGGTAGAGCCGATCATGATTGCGTCGGCGATGAGGCCGTAGGAGACGCTTCGATCCACTGCAGGCCCCGAGTGTGGGTATTCGAAGGTGACGGATTGACCTTGAACGGCGATCGATCCTTCGAACGCTGGATCCTCGATCGA
>Ga0070727_10002000_pt1 | contig 20388 bp, 17 predicted proteins | sample tdAd472_FD_66722 | JGI IMG/M metagenome (GOLD analysis project Ga0070727, IMG submission 66722) | Marine sediment microbial communities from the Atlantic coast under amendment with organic carbon and nitrate - tdAd47.2 | ecosystem: Environmental > Aquatic > Marine > Coastal > Sediment | place...
GTCTTGATTCGAGCGATATCCGCGTGGTCGGCACCGGTCCGATGCCCGAGATCGCCGACCCGACGGGCAATGCCAAGGTCAACGGCGTGCAGACACGCGCATCGAGTCCATTCGGTGTCGAGTCGCTCTACTTTAATCGGCGCGAGGGCACCGGTGGCGGGGCGATCACGGATGTGACGACAGTGCTGGATGCCCGCGCAACGGGTTCCACGACCGTGCCGTTGGCCGAGGGCCTGCCCAATGAGTTCCGCGAGAACGCAAATACGTTCAGCACGGCCGAGGAAATCTTTGCGCCCAACCCCGAGTCTGGCGAACTGGCGCAGGGCGATCAGGGCGGCATCCTCCTCCGCCGGACGACGGCCACCGAACGCAAGTGGGCGCGTGACGGCGTGATCTGGCACGTCGATCTGGCCGAGAGCCCCAAGCCCGGCGTGGCCGACTTCCGAATCGCATCGGCGAGACTGAACCCCGAGGGCGTGCAGGAATTCCGCCAGGCCTGGCGTGAGCTGGCCGAGGCTGTCGGCGTCGAAGATTCGGACCGCGAGGAAGTTCTGGCACGCGTGCGTTCGGTCCTGGGTGTCGCGACCGATCAGTACAAGCGTGCATCGGGCGAAGAGTTCATCGACCCGCAGCACTTCGCGCTGTACTCGGATCTGCGCACCGCCAACGCGGATGCCTGGCGTGCATTGCAGCTTGTGTCTGCAATCACCACGGGTTCTGAGTCGCTGGGCCTCACGCCGACCGAGGCGGTCAGGTTCCGTAAGGGGCTTGTTGAATCGATCCGCCCGAGCGGGCTCGATTCTGTCGATCTGGCACGACTTATTGAGTACGCTGGGCGGTCAGAAGTCGCACCCACAAGCGTTGAGGCCCCGAGCCAGCAACGCTAAACTCTTTCGAATCGGCCTTGGGCGGCGCAGTCGCGTTGCAATGGGTCGGCTTTCCTTTGTATTGCGGAGGCATTTTCATGCTGAGGCCAACTCGGATCATCGGACTTATTGCATCGGTTTTCTCGATGCTTGTTGTCGCAGCGCCCGCGTCGGCGCAGAGCGGCGAGAAATCGGCCATCCTTCCCATCCGGACGGACGGGCCCAAGAACCTCGACCCGGCTAAGGGCTCGACCACCTACGACAACATGGCCTGCTCGCAATTGTACGAAACACTGCTGATCAGCAAGTACACAGACCCGATGGAGATGGAGCCGTTGCTCCTAACCGAGATGCCCACGTCAGAAGACGGCGGGCTGACTTGGAACTTCAAGCTCAAACCCGGGGTCATGTTCCATGATGACGAGTGCTTCCCCGGCGGCAAGGGCCGTGAGATGGTTGCCGAGGATGTTCTCTATTCGATCCGCCGCCTCGCGGATCCGCGGTATGAGTACGAGAACTGGTGGCTGATCGACAACACGATCTTGGGGTTCAACGACTACAAGAACAAGTTCGTCGGCTCCCAAAACTTCAGTTACGACGAGCCGGTCGAGGGCTTCCGCATCATCAACGATCACGAGTTTGAGATCGTTCTTGTCGAGCCGGTCTACCGATTTCTCTATGTGCTGAGCATGTTCCAGACCTCGGTCGTGCCCCGTGAGGCCGTCGAGATGTACGGCGAGGATTTCTCGTTCAACCCGGTCGGCACTGGGCCGTTCCTTCTTGAGGACTTCATCCCCAAGAAGCACCTCAAGCTCGTGCGCAACCCAAACTATCACGAGGTGCTGTACCCGGCCGAGGATGAGTGGACGAGCGAGGATCGTCGCAACCGTCTCCACCGCGCTGCCGGTCAGCGTGTGCCGTTCCTCGATCGTCTTGAGTTCCGCATGTTCGTCGAGGATCAGCCGATGTGGCTGCGCTTCAGCGAGGGCACGATCGGGTACACCGAGGTCCCCGCCGAGTACTACGAGCAGGCGTTCGACCCCCGCACCAAGCGACTCAAGCCCGAGATGCGCCGCAGCGGCGTTCGGGATCACAGCAACGCGCTGCTCGACTTCATCTTCCGCGGCTTCAACATGGAAGACCCGCTCGTCGGCGGCTACTCGGAAGAGAAGAAAGCCCTGCGTCAGGCGATCAATCTCGCGATCAACCTCGACGAGTTCAGTACGACTTTCTACCAGGGCAACACCGTGCAGTACGACGGCCCGATCCCTCCCGGTCTCGACGGGCACCCCGAGGGTGGGCGCGCACCGGTCAGCTATCGCGGCACCAACCTCGAACTGGCACGCCAGAAGCTCGCAAAGGCTGGTTACCCAAACGGTGAGGGGCTTCCCCCGATCAAGTTCTACACCAGCGGCGGCGGCAACAACGCCGAGCAGGTCGAGCTCATGAAGCGTCAGCTCGCCAAGGTTGGCATCATCATCGAGCCGAACCTTGTCGATTTCTCGACGCTCATCGAGTTCATCAACAACAAAAAGGGTCCGTTCTTTGGCTTCGCTTGGTCGAGTGACTACCCGGACGGCGAGAACAACCTCGCGTTGTTCTACGGCCCCAATGAGTCGCCCGGCTCGAATCACTACAACTACAAGCGTCCCGAGTACGACAGGATGTACGAGCAGATCCGCACGATGACCCCCGGCCCCGAGCGGACGGAGATCTATGTCAAGATGCGCGACATGCTCATTGAGGATGCTCCATTCGTCGGGTCGATGGCGCGGACACGCTATTACCTGATCAACCCGTGGCTGCTGAACTGCAAGCCGACCGAGCGTTATTACTCGTGGTACAAGTTCCTCGATGTGGATGATTCAAAGCGGCCGTGAGGTCAGCTCTTCTGATCTGACTTCCCGGAGGTATCGTCTGCATGTGGGCGTACATCGTTCGTCGAATCTTGTACAACATCCCGGTCTACCTGGGCATCCTGTTGTTCGTCATGCTCGCGCTCAGGGTGAATGACCCGGTCTACGCGTACCTCGGCAAGAGTGCCGACGAGCAGCAGATCCAGCAGAAACGCGAGAACATGGGTCTCGATCGACCCTTTTACGTTCAGTACTTCTCGTTCGTCGGGAAGCTCGTGACGCTCGATTTCTCGGCGAGATCCTGGGAGCAGGAGCGAGAGGTTTCGGACATCATCACCAACGCGGTCCCGGCGACGGCGATGATCACGGTGCCCTCGCTCTTTCTGACCGCGGCGATCTCGATCACCATCGGCCTGACCTGTTCGTTCTTTCGAGGGCAAAGAATCGATCAGACACTCATGCTCTTAGCCGTGCTCGGAATGAGCATCAGCTTTCTGGTTTATATCATCATCGGGCAGTACGTCGGCGGGTTTGTGCTGGGTTCGAAAGGCATGGGGCTTCTGCCCTTTGAGGTCGAGGGCTATGACACGCAGCTCTCGTCGATCAAATACTGGCTGACTTCTCCCGGGCACGCGATCTCGGGGTGGCTCAAGTTCTGCGGCCTGCCCGTTCTGATCTCCGTCATCGTCGCGATGGGCTACGACACACGCTTCTACCGGGCGGTCATGGTCGAGGAAACGGGCAAGGACTACATCATCACCGCCCGGGCCAAGGGTGCCACCAGCAAGAAAATCATGTTCGTGCACATGCTCAAGAACGCGATGATCCCGATCATCACGCGGGTGATGATCAGCCTGCCGTTCCTGATCGTCGGATCGATTCTTCTTGAGGTCTACTTCGGGATCCCGGGGATGGGGCGGGCGCTGATCACCGCCATTAACGCCAAGGACTTCCCGGTGGTCGAGTACATGTCTGCGCTCTTTGCCGCGGTCGTGATCGGGACCGTGATCCTGACGGATGTGCTGTACGCGGTTGTTGACCCGCGGGTGAGGCTGTCATGATCAAGAGACTGCTCCAATCCCGCGGTGCCGGCAAGTTCCGGCGCAACAAGCTTGCGATGTTCTCGCTTGCTGTCATCGGCGTGTTCTTTGTGGGCGCGTTCTGGATGATGGCGATGGATGCGCTGCTTTGGTTCGGCAAGAAGACCGGCGCGTACGACCTGTACGAGGTGCCCGTCATGAGCACCTTCCTGCCCCAGCGCATGCTGCGCGAGGTCGGACCTCCAAACCTCAGCGGTCTGGGTCGCCCGTGGGGTGATGACGGCAGGGCGAACAACGTCAGCTTTTATTACATCAAGGCCAAGACCGCTGTCGAAACGATCGAATCCATCCCCGACATCTCGCCCGAGAGCATCCAAGAAGTGCTCGACGATGCGAGCGTGATGGAGCGGTCGCTGCTCGACGCCGAGTACCCGCAGATCCGCGCGTTGGTCAACGAGATCACCGCCATCTTCGAGGACATGGACTCGGTTCGGGGTGCCAAGAGTTCGGCATTGACCGTGGAGATCGAAGTCGACGAAGCGAAGGTGGCTCTCGAAGCGCTGGCGAACCCAACCGCTGACGACGATGCCGCTTTCCTGCGTGAGAACGTGGGATTCGCGCTCGAAGATATCCGCTATTCGATCGAAGACTTCCAGGTGTACTCGCCCGACTCGGTCGCCTTTGGCGATGAGATCTTCGAGCAGCTCGACGAGGCGTCAATCGCGTACATGGACCCCGAGGGCGAATCGCCCGAGCTTGATGATCTGCTCAAGACGATCCGAAAGGCTGCCGGCGAAGCGGTCGACGAAGTCCAGGGCGGCGCGATGCAGTACGTCGTGCAGGCCGAGGATGTCATCGAGAAGCTTTACCCTGAGCCTTCGGGCTTTGCTGGGCTCGCGTTCAAGGGGCGTCAGCTTCTGGGCACGGATCGTCAGGGCCGATCGATTCTGCTCCGCACGCTCTATTCGTCGAAAATCGCGATTCAGGTCGGCGTCGTCGTCGGGTTTACCGCGGTGTTCTTTGGCAGCATCCTCGGGGCCGCGGCCGCGTTCTTTGGTGGGTGGGTCGACCACCTCGTAGCGTGGCTCTACTCGACGTTCAGCTCGATCCCGCAGCTCGTTCTGCTGGCGGTGCTCAGCTTCATGTTCCTCTCCGATGCGCTCTCGGGCTTCCGGGGGCTTCCATCGCTCTACTTCGCGTTCGCGATGACGTACTGGATCGGTCCCTGCCGCGTCATCCGGGGCGAGGCGCTCAAGATCAAAGAGCTCGAGTACGTTCAGGCCGCGACGGCGATCGGGTTCGGGCGGTTCTACATCCTCATGCGGCACATCCTGCCCAACACGCTCCACCTCATGTTCATCAACTTCTCGCTGCTGTTCATCGGCGCGATCAAGGGCGAGGTCATCCTGACGTTCCTTGGTCTGGGCCTGCCACTTGGCTCGGGCGCCAGTTGGGGCATCATGATCAGCCAGGCCAAGGCGGAAGTGGTGCAGGGATTCTTCTGGCAGATCGGCGCAGCGACGTTCTTTATGTTCGTCCTCGTGCTCGCGTTTAACATCCTTTCGGACGCACTCCAAGATGCGTTCGATCCGAAGCACGTGAACTGATATATGACTCAGAGCAACGCCAATCCGATCCTCGAAGTCCGCGGGCTCACGACGAGGTTCCGCACCGATCGCGGCATCGTCACCGCAGTTGACGATGTCAATTTCGATGTCTATCCGGGCGAAACAATCGGCATCGTGGGCGAGTCCGGTTGCGGAAAGACCGTCACCAGCAAATCGATCATGCGGCTCTTGCCCGAACGCAACAGCATCATCGAGCCATCGAGCAAGGTGATGTTCAAGGGCATCAACCTCGCCACCGCCGACGAGAAAACGATGCGCGAGGTTCGCGGCGATCAGGTCGCGATGATCTTCCAGGAGCCCATGACGAGCCTGAACCCGGTGTTCACGATCGGCTGGCAGCTCAACGAGGCGCTCAAGTATCACACGAAGCTGAGCAAGCAGGAGCGCAAGGCCCGCGCGATCGAGATGCTCCGTCTCGTGGAGATCCCAAACCCCGAGCAGCGGTTCAAGGAGTACCCGCACCAGCTCTCGGGCGGCATGCGTCAGCGGGTGATGATCGCCATCGCTCTCTGCTGCGAGCCGGACATCCTGATCGCCGACGAGCCCACGACCGCCCTGGATGTGACGATCCAGGCGCAGGTTCTGGCGCTCATGGCCGGTCTCAAAGAGAAGCTCAATACCGCGATCCTGCTCATCACGCACGACCTCGGCGTGGTGGCTCAGGTCTGTGATCGGGTGATCGTGATGTACGCCGGCCGGGTCATCGAGCAGGCCTCGGTTTCGGACCTCTTCAAACGCCCACAGCACCCATACACCAAGGCCCTGCTCGAATCGATCCCCAAGGCGGGGCGCAAGACCGAGGACGGCAGGCTGCCCACGATCAAGGGCATCGTGCCGAGCCTGTTCGAGCTGCCCAAGGGCTGCCGATTCCAGGACCGCTGCAAGTACAAAGAACAGAAGTGCGTGGACATCGAGCCGGATCTCATCCCGCACGCGTTCCCCGACCGGCCGGTGCGGTGTCACTTCCCCCTCAACCAGAACGTTGATCTGACCACGGGAGCCACAGGATGAGTGCACCCGCGACCGAACCAGCAAAGGCAAAGTTTGAGCGCACAGGCAAGGCCTTCATCAAGGCCGAGAACCTCGTCAAAAAATTCCCCGTCCGTGGCGGAATGCTCAACCGCGTCATCAACCATGTCCACGCGGTGACGGATGTCTCATTCACGATCGCTCAGGGCGAGACGCTCGGCGTCGTCGGCGAATCCGGCTGTGGCAAATCGACGCTGGGCAAGATGGTCATCCGACTCCTCGAGCCGACATCGGGCAAGGTGTCCATCGAGGGTCAGGAGATCACCGGGCTCGATCACCAGCACATGATGAGCGTCCGTCGGCGGATGCAGATCATCTTCCAGGACCCTTACAGCTCGCTCAACCCGAGGCTGACGGTCCGGTCGCTGCTCAAAGAGGCCATCAGCTTTCACGGCATCGTCGATAATGCCCAGATGGACAGCTACATCGACGAGCTGATCGCGACCGTTGGCATGCGCCCTGAGTCCAAGGACAAGTTCCCGCACGAGTTCTCAGGCGGTCAGCGCCAGCGGCTGGGCATCGCCCGCGCTCTGGCGCTCAAGCCCGAGTTCATCGTCGCCGACGAGCCCGTCTCGGCCCTGGACGTCTCGATCCAGGCCCAGGTCCTCAACCTGATGAAGGACCTCAAAGAGCAGTTCGGGCTGACGATGATGTTCATCAGCCACGACCTGAAAGTCGTCGAACACTTCTGCGATCAGGTCATGGTCATGTACCTTGGCCGGGTCATGGAGAAGATCCCGAGCGACAAGCTGCGTGAGGAGTGCGAGCACCCCTACACGCGAGCGCTGCTGGGTTCCAACCCGATCGACGATCCGGATGAACGGCGGCCGCTGACGGTGCTTGAGGGCGATGTCCCCAGCCCGCTCAACCCGCCCCCGGGCTGCCCCTTTGCGGGCCGCTGCCCCGAGGTCATGGACCGCTGCCGGGTGGAGATGCCCCCGCTGCAGTACCGCGTCAACGGCCAAGCTGTCGCCTGCTGGGCCAGGATGTAGTACAGGGCCTTCCAAGGCAACAGTGGAAGAGACTTCCTGCCTGGGCAATCTCCTTAACATCACTCAATCAGGATTCTGGGTTATCAGGGTGCCTCTCAATAGCCAGAGGAGGCAGGATGCCCGAAATCGCGAATCCCAAAAAGAAAACCCGACTGAAAGCGTTAGCCATCAGTCGAGCCATGGGAAGAGAGAGACAAGACCCTCGGAATATGCCACCAATTCTTGGACGTGCCAGCAACTTGGGTAACTTTTTTTGATTGTGTCGTATGTGCTTGCCTGGATTGGACTTACGGAATGGGCACTTTCGAACCCGGCTTCATGAGCTGTCAGGAGCTCTTCTGAGGGCCCAAAAGGGCTCGACTCCCCATCAGCCCTAATTTTGACGCCCTTCGATGGCTGCCAGCAGGAATCCGAGGGCCATGACGATCTGCGGATCGAGCCCCGGTGTGTCGTACGCTGTCGCGTGGAGCTTGTAGAGGAATGGGTTCCGCCTTGTCTCGAATCGGGCTGCAAGCTCGCCTGAGGGGGTGAGCAGGTTGTACTTCTGGGGTGCCAGGAACTCGATGGCGGGGAGCACCCGGCGGAGCACGGCCAGGTTGCCGCTGTCCTCCTTGAGCCGGGCAACCTCACGGCCCTCGGCGTCGAAGATGTGCCACTCGTCGCGCACGATGGATTTGAGCCCCTTTCGGCGGGCCGAGCCGAGCAGGATGCCGTTGTCATCGTGGACGTCGTAGGTGGCCCCGAAATCAATCACAGACCGGGCCCGGATCGAGAGGACCTCCTCAGACTTGGTCTGATCGGTGTAGAGCCTGATGTCTTCGTGGAGGCGGAAGGCCTTCTGATTGCAGAAGCCGAGCAATTCGCCCGCATCGTCGGTCACGTAGAACGCGGCGCCAAGAAGCTTGAGCACCTTCCGGCGGATCATGTAGCTGGCAACGGGTGTGGGCATGATTTGAACCTTCGTGTCCGGAATTGGACGCCGAGAGGGTACAAAAAAAACCGGGGCGGGTGCCCCGGTCAAAGTTATGAATCGAATGAGCGAACGGGCTTAGACGCCTTCGCCGACTTCCCAGCGGAAAAACTTCTTGATCGCAGCCCCGTTGAGGAGATCCTTGATCTTCTTGGTGGGGTCGACAACGAAGTCCTGCTCGTTGAGGGCTACTTCGGAGAAGAACTTCTTCATGCCACCCTCGACCATCATGGCGGCGATTTCCTCGTTCTTGCCCGACTCGATCGCCTGCTCCATGCGGAACTTGCGCTCCCTTTCGATCATGTCGGCGGGGATGTCCTCGGCAGAGATGCCAAGGGGCCTCGGGACGACGGCCGTGATGTGCATGCAGATCTGACGCAGCACGTCGTCGGGAGCGCCGGCGGTGGCGTGGATGAGCACGGCCGTCTTGCCGTCGTGGTGGACGTAAGAGCTGAAGCTCTCGCCGTTAGCCTTCTCGATCTTGTGGATCCGCCCGATCGAGGCGTTTTCGCCCGTCGAGATGCGGATGTCATCCATGATGGCGGTCATCTCGTCGGTCGGCGCAACGTCGCCGGCGGGCTGGGCAAGGGCGAGCTGAGCGATCTTGTCGACCGCCTCGATGAATTTGTCGTTCTTGGCTGTGAAGTCGGTCTCGGCGCGGAGATCGACGATCGAGGCAGAGGTGCCGTTGACCGCGACCGCGACACGGCCCTCAGCGGCGGCGCGCTCGGTGCGGGATTCCATCTTGCCCTTGAGGGTCTTGCGGAGGTGGTCCTCGGCGGCATCGATGTCGCCGCCGGTCTCGGAAAGTGCTTTCTTGCATGCCATCATGGGCAGACCCGTGCGATTGCGCAGGGCCATGACGTCTTTGGCGTTGATGTCGGCCATGTCAGGGGCTCCAAGGAATCTGGGCGCCGGATCCTCCGGCGCGGATTGGATGTGGGGATCGGGCGCTTGATCGCCCGGTGAATCATGTCTCGATTGGTATGGCCGCGGCTGGGATCACTCGGCGGCGGGGGCGGTGACGGTGTCCGCGTTATGGGGGGCATCGTCATTGGCAGAGGCCGAGGCCTCGCCCCGGGCCATGCTCCGGCGGGACGAGCCCTTGCGCTGACGCTGGCCCTGATCGCCCTGGCCCGCCTCGGAATCACGCCCGGCCGAGGTCGACTCGGTGCGGTTCTGCTTGCCGTCGGCGATCGCCTTGCAGATCTCGCGGACCACCACGTCGATCGAACGCATCGAGTCATCGTTGCCCGGGATCGGGATGTCGGCGTAGATCGGGTCGGCGTCGGTGTCGATCAGGCAGACGGTGGGGATGCCCAGCTTGCGGGCCTCGTTGATCGCGGTCATCTCGTTGGCGACGTCGATGATCACAAGAGCGCCGGGCAGCTTCTCCATCCGGCGGATGCCGTCGAGGTTCCGCTTGATCTTCCGCATCTCGCGGCGAAGCTGGCTCTCCATCTTCTTGGAGTAGCTCTGGAAGTTGTCCTCGGCTGCGATTGCTTCGAGCTCTTCGAGCCGCTTGAGGCGAGCGCGGATGGTGCGAAAGTTGGTCAGCGTGCCGCCGAGCCAGCGCTCCGTGACGTAGTGCATGCCCACGTCCGGGACGTACTGCTCAAGGATGGTGCGGGCCTGACGCTTGGTGCCCACGAAGCAGACATCCTTGCCGCCGGCAACGGTCTTGTTGATGAACTTCTTGGCGAGCAGGAGACCCTTGACGGTTTCCTTGATGTCGATGATGTGGATGCCGTTGCGCTTGCCGTAGATGTACGGCCCCATCTTGGGGTTCCACCCGCTGGCTCGCTGGCCGAAGTGGATGCCTGCCTCGATGAGGTCCTGAACGAGCGGATTACTTGTACTGTCAGCCATGATACTTTCCTGTCTCAGCGACACCGGCGATGCCTGGTCGGTGGGAGTGATCCCGTGACACCACGTAAGGGCGCTTGCTTTGCGGGATTCATCCCGCGGCTACCAAAATCGAATCGGAAAGGGCCACCCCATCCAAGGGGGCAATCCGACGCCGAGACCGACCAGCCCGGCTAGAGGAGTTTAGGCCGTCATTGTGGTAAGCGTCACCCAAAATTCTCCATGTTTCCGCGTCCCTCTTCGGTTCTTTCCCCAGATTCCATACCAACTGGGCCATCGGCTGGGACGAAGCTGCTGTTATCGCCGCCGTTTGGGGTGAGGATCGAGTTGGGTCAGATGATTTCTCACCCCAGCGACCGGTTATGGCAGGCTTCGTACTGGCCGAATGAGTGAGGTGTCGCCCTGTTTGGGCGTTCGGCCCGCGGACCTTACAGAAGACTGGCACCCACCCATGATCGAGACGCACGTTCAGAAGCTAGCCAAGGCCGCTGCCATGACGGATCCAATGGATCTGCCGGGACTGCTGGCTCTGGGTGAGCTCTTTAGTGAGCTCTGCACGATGCTCGATGATCCGGGCTTTGAGCCGTTGTCCGAGCGGGCCAAGGGTTCTGTCGATCTGCTTGAGCGGATCGTCATGCACGAAGAGATGGATCTCGATCAGACGTTCGCGGAGATCAATAGCTGCATCGAGTATGCACAGGAATTGGTCAGTGCGATCGATGATGGCATCCCGCTTGATCAGGTCCCGATCCCGGGCAGCGTCTCAGCCCAGGCGAGCGAGATCGATCAGGACCTTCTCGATGCCTGGATGTCGGGTTGTGGTGACATCCTCGAAGAACTCGAGGGCCTCACGATGGAACTCGAAGCAGAGAGCGATGCCGACAAGCTCGCGGAGGTGCGCCGAGGTGTCCACACGCTCAAGGGCGAGTGCGGCGTTCTGTCGCTGGCAGCAGCCCAGCAGATCTGTCACGAGGCCGAGTCTCTGATCGATGCGTTTGAAGCCGCGGGCAAGCCCTTCCCGGCCAACGAGACGCTCGCGGTACTGGATTGGATGAAGAGCTATACCAGGGCGCTGGCAAGCGATCCGAACGCCAGGCCGCCGGCCTACGAAATGATCCTCGCCGATCTGGCCGGCAAGCTCGGTTCAGTCACAGCGAGCGAAGCTTCGGCATTGGTTGTCGGTGACGATCAGTCCAATCAGGATGCACCGGGCAAGGAAGTCGTGCCCGAGCCAGCAGATGCGTCTCCTGCACCGGCTGGCGACCCAGATGCACTCGTTGCTTTCCCCGAGTCGCTCGAGCGTGACGAGAATCTGACTGAGTTCCTGGCCGAGGCTCGCGAGCACATCGCAGCGGCAGAAGAGGCTGTCCTGTCGCTCGAGAACGATCTCGGAGACCTTGAACTGATCAACACCGTGTTCCGCTCATTCCACACGATCAAGGGCGTTGCGGGGTTCATGAACCTTACCCCGATTGTGCACGCGGCCCACAATGCCGAGTACCTCCTCGACGAGGCCCGTAAGCAGACTGTCAAGCTCAACTCTTCGTACCTCGATCTGATCCTCGAATCATGCGATTTCATGTCGCAGCTTCTCGGCGTGCTCGATGGCGGCCAAGCACCCAGGCAGGCCGAGTTCGATCGGCATGTTGCGCAGCTTCAGAAAGCATCCAAGGGCGAACCGATCGAGACGGGCCGTCGTGTTGCAGCACCGGTTGAGTCTGAATCCTCCGCTCAGAGCCCGACGAAATCGGCCTCGAAGTCTCCCTCAGCAGAGAGCAACGCGCCGGCCAAGAAGAAATCCGCGGATGTCAGCGTCAAGGTCAACACTGAGCGTCTGGATAACTTGGTCACGATGGTCGGTGAACTCGTCATCGCCCAGCAGATGATCATCCAGGACCCGAGCGTTCAGACGATCGACGACCAGCGTTTCCAGCGAAACCTCGGTCAGGCCGGCAAGATCATCCGTGATCTGCAGGAAGTGGCGATGTCGCTGCGGATGGTGACGCTCAAGGGCACGTTCCAGAAGATGGCCCGCCTGATCCGTGATGTCTCGGCGAAGGCAGGCAAAGACGTGCGGTTCGTCATGGAAGGCGAAGACACCGAACTCGATCGCACCGTGGTCGAGGAGATCGGTGACCCGCTGGTGCACATGATCCGGAACTCGTGCGATCACGGCATCGAATCATCCGAGGACCGCATCAAGGCTGGCAAGCCCGCAACCGGGACGCTTACGCTGCGAGCGTATCACCAGGGCGGCTCGATCATCATCGAGATCCAAGACGACGGCAAGGGCCTCGACCGGGAGCGCATCCTCGCCAAGGCGATCGAGAAGGGGATCTACACCCCCGATCGCGATCTGAGCGAGATCCCCGATAGCGAGGTGTTCAATCTCGTCATGATGCCGGGCTTCTCGACAGCCCCGAAGGTGACCGATATCTCGGGCCGCGGCGTTGGCATGGATGTTGTGCGCCGGAACATCGAAGCCCTGCGTGGCAAAATCGAGATCAACTCCGTCGCGGGCGAGGGGACGACGTTCAAGCTCTCGCTGCCGCTGACAATGGCGATCATCGATGGGATGATCGTGCGCGTGGGCACGCAGCGGTACGTCGTGCCGACGCTGGCGATCGAGCAGAGCTTCCGACCGCAGAGCGAGCAGATCCACACCGTCGCCGACGTCGGCGAGATGGCTCTGGTTCGGGGCTCGCTGCTGCCGATCTACAGGCTCAACAGAATCTTCGACCTGCACGAGGGCACCACGGATATCTGCGAGGGGCTGCTCATTGTTCTTGAAGCGAACGACACGCGCTGCTGCATGCTGATTGACGAGATCATCGGGCAGCAGCAGGTCGTCATCAAACGCCTCGGGCAGGGTATCGAGCCGCTGCGGGGCACATCGGGTGGCGCCATCCTGGGCGACGGCCGGGTCGCGTTGATCATCGATGTTGCCGGGCTTCTTGCCGAGGCAACTCAGTCCGAAACCAAGTAAGTACGAGGAGTTTCCTGCCATGTCCGCCACAAATGCCACACAGTCTATCGCTTCAGACAAATACAACGACAACCAGGACAAGTTCCTGTCGTTCTGCCTCGGTAAGGAGGAGTACGGCGTCGAGATCCTACGCGTGCGTGAGATCATCGGCGTGCTCGACATCACGCCCTTGCCGCAGACCGCCAGCTACGTCAAGGGTGTGATCAACCTCCGCGGCAAGATCATCCCGGTCATTGAGCTCCGCAATAAATTCGGGATGCAGAGCATCGGCTACGACGAGGAAACATGCATCATCGTTGTCGAGGTCGTAGACAGCTCGACCTCTGAGCAGTTTGAGATGGGCGTGATCGTGGACTCGGTCCGCGAGGTCAAGAACATCGGCAAATCGATGATCGAGCCGGCGCCGAAGTTCGGTAGCTCTCTGAACACCGAGTACATCATGGGCATGGGCAAGGTCGCCGAGGGTGATCAGCAGAAAGTGCTCATCCTGCTCGACATCGACAAGGTGCTCTCGTCTGGCACTACGAATCAGCTCTCCCAGATCGGGCGCGGCGAGGATGAGAACGAGAACCTGGCGGCCTAAGCCCATCACGGAAGCAATCAGTCGAAATGAGCACGATCAGCACATCACACTTCAACCGCATCGCCGAGATCGCGCACAGGAACTGGGGGCTTCATCTCTCTGAGAAGAAGACGCAGCTCGTCTCGACACGGATCTCAAAGTTCCTGCGGAAGTCGCCGTTCGCGGATGTCGCCGAGTACTTGGGACATATCGAGACGGCCGCCACGCCGTCGGACATGCTCGAACTGTTCGACATGCTCTCGACGAACGTGACAAGTTTTTACCGCGAGCAGCAGCACTTCGATTATCTCGAGCGTGAGTTCTACACACCCCTGGCCAAAGGCAACCTGACCACGCCGGGGAAGCGCATCCGCCTCTGGTCGGCTGCATGCTCGACCGGGCCCGAGCCTTATTCGATGGCGATCCAGGCCCTGGAGTTGCTGCCGGATATTGAGAAATGGGATTTCAAGATTCTGGCAACAGACCTTGCCAACTCCGCCGTCGAGAAAGCCAAAGCGGGCGTTTACCCGGCCCAGATGCTCGAGGGCATGCCTAGGACGCTGCTCAAGAAGTACTTTGAGCAAGTCAAGGTCAACGGCTTGGAGTCCTTCCGCGTTGTCGATCGTGTGCGAGAGCTGGTCACGGTGAGGCAGCTGAATCTGATGGAGCAGTGGCCCATCAAAGGCCCGTTCGATGTAATCTTCTGCCGCAACGTGATGATCTACTTCGATCAGCCGACCAAGGCGAAGTTGGTGGGCCGGATGGCCGATCTTCTCAGGCCGGGCGGCGTTCTGGCTGTTGGCAGCGCCGAATCGATCAGCGCCCTTGGCAGCAATCTGCGAACAGTTCAGCCCTCGATGTATGTGAGGTAGAGCCGCGATGGAAAGCACAGTTCAGCAGACATCGCAAACGTCATCTTCAAAGCCTCACGTCGTGGGCGTTGCGGATCTCGTCGTGCTCAAAGACCCTCGTGCCGAGATCATCACGCACGCGTTGGGCTCGTGCATCGGGGTGACGATCTTTGATCCGTCGACCAACGTCGGTGGGATGCTCCACTTCATGCTTCCCGACTCGAAGATCAACAGCGAGAAAGCCACGGACAATCCCGCGATGTTCGCCGACACGGGTATCCCGGTGCTCTTTAAAAAGGCGTACGAACTCGGGGCCAAGAAAGAGAATCTGATCGTGTGTGCCGCCGGCGGGGCAGAAGTCCTCAGTGACGGCGGGCACTTTAAGATCGGTTCCCGCAACCGCACCGTGCTCCGAAAGATCTTCTGGAAGAACAATGTCCTGCTCTCGGCCGACGACACCGGCGGCAATAACAGCAGAACTCTTCATCTCTCACTAGCCGACGGCGCAGTCACGGTCCGCAACCGCGGGAAGGGAGTCCCCATATGGCCGATCTAACTGACTTCATCACGAATCTTGAGTCGCTGCCGACGCTGCCAAGCACCTCGTCGAGACTCGTTGCCATGTTGGGCGACCGCGATGTCGATCTCAACGAGGTCAGTGATATCGTCCGTATCGATGAGTCGCTGAGTTTGACGGTTCTCAAGTACGCCAATTCAGCGGCCTATGGCTCGCCCGGTCGCGAGTTCAATCTCCGCGAGAGCATCATCCGCCTCGGCAACGACATGCTCCTTAAGATCGTCTTGCAGCAGCAGATGGGCCGCGTGGTATCGAGGCACTGCAAGGCATTCGAGATGTCGCGTGAGGCGATGTGGCGCAGCGCGATCGGCGGAGCGGTCGCGGCCGAGAATCTGGCGAAAGAACATTGTCCCGATGATCGCGACCTCTGTTTCATTGCGTCTTTGCTGCGCGACGTCGGCAAGCTGGTGCTCGATCAGAAATACGGCGAAAGCTACGGCGAATCGGTCGCAAATCACTTGACGAAGCAAACGACATATGTTGATGCCGAGCGTCTGGCATTCGATACCGATCACGCCGAAGTTGGGGCCGCTCTTTGCAAGCACTGGCAGCTCCCGGATCGGATTGTCAGTGCGGTTCGTTCTCACCATGAGCCGCCGGCCACCGGTGAGAATCACGACACGCTGATCGATGTGATCCACGCGGCCGACATCATCTCGCTCTGGTCGGGTCTGGGGATCGGCCAGGACGGCCTGCAATACGAATTGGCACCCCACGTCAAGTCGTCGTTGTCACTCTCTCGCCGGAAAGCCGAGCGCGAGATCGCTTCGATGTGGGCCGCGGTGCGATCGATCGAGGAGACCCTCGGCATGAACCCCGGGCAGAATGAAAGGAGCGCGGCATGAGCTGCAATCTGTTAATCGTTGACGATTCGCCCATTCTCAGGGCGGCGATCAAGAAGGTCGTGAAGCTCGCGGGTCTCGAGGAAGACCGCATCTTCGAGGCTGGCAACGGCCAAGAGGCTTTGGAGCTGATGTCCACGATCTGGGTGGACATGGTGCTGCTGGATCTGAATATGCCCGTGATGAACGGCGAGGAGTTCGCACAAGAGCTCCGCAAGCTGCCCGAACTCGAAGATGTCGCGGTGGTGGTCGTCAGCACCGAGAGCAATGAGGACAGGCTGAACCGGATGCGCGAGCTCGGCGTGGTGGAGGTGCTGCACAAGCCCTTCGAGCCGGAAGATCTCCGCAAGATCATCGTCAACAACCTGGGGGTGAAGCTGTGAGCGATATGAATCAGGATAAACTCGGCGAGATGGCGATCCAGGCACTGGAGCGGACAGCCTTTGTCTCGGCCGAACCTGCCGATTCGGAATTTCTCGACGAGCTCGACCCGTGCGAGTGGTACACCAAGATCAACTACACGGGGCCGATCAGCGGCTCGGTCTATCTCGCGGGTAGCCCGGGCTTCATGCTCGGTCTCGCTTCGAGCCTTCTCGGCGTTGATGTGGAAGATGTCTCGATCAACAAGGAAGGGCTCGATGCTCTCCGCGAGCTGACCAACATCGTTGGCGGGTCGGTTGTTTCCGCGCTCGGCGGCGACCACTGCAAGCTCTCGCTCGGATTGCCCGAGGTCATCAAGAACGCCGACTTCCCGTCGGGCGGGTCGGGCCAGCACTGCATCCTTGATGCAGAGGGCGAACGCCTCGATATCTACTGGCAGCCAGCCGAGGGCGCCAGCGCCAAAGCGGCCTGATTCATTCAGACGAATCGAGCTGACGCTGCAGGAAAGGATCAAAGGTCATGGCAGATCCAGTGCGTGTGCTGATCGTTGACGATTCTTCGGTCGTCCGCCAGGCGCTCAAGAACAATCTGGGTGAGATTCCGGGCATCGTGGTCGTTGGCGTTGCGCCCGATCCGTATGTTGCGCGTGACATGATCATGGCTCACAAGCCCGATGTCATCACGCTCGACATCGAGATGCCACGTATGGATGGCCTGACATTCCTGCGCAAGCTCATGAAATTTCATCCGGTGCGTACGATTGTGGTCAGTTCCCTGACACAGAGCGGCTGCGACACCGCGCTGGCTTGCCTTGAGTCCGGTGCGATGGGCGTGGTCGCCAAGCCCGCGGTGGCGTACTCGATCGGTGATATGGCAGCCGAGCTCGGGCGGATGATCAAGGACGCCGCTAGGCACCCGGTGCCCGAGAAACGTCCGGATCTCAACACCACGAGCGGCGAGAAACTGATCGCGCCGCCAAGCCTCGCGTCGCTTGAGACCACTCATAAAGTCGTCGCCATCGGGACATCCACGGGCGGCACGGAGGCTCTGCGTCATGTGCTGAGCGTGCTGCCAAAGCAGGCTCCCGGCATCGTCATGACCCAGCACATGCCCGAGGGGTTCACCGCTTCCTTTGCAGCCAGACTCAACGAGCAGTGCGAGATCGAAGTCCGCGAAGCCAAGGACGGCGACTCGGTTGTGACTGGTCTTGCACTGCTCGCGCCGGGAAACAAACACACGCGGCTGGCCCGTGATGGTGCCCGGTACATCGTGCGCGTCAGCGATGGCCCGCGCGTCTGCCGGCACAAACCCTCGGTTGAGGTTCTCTTCGACTCGACCGCCGAGCACGCCGGCCGCAACGCGATGGGCATTATCATGACCGGCATGGGCAACGACGGGGCTCAGGGGCTCAGGACCATGCGAGACGCCGGGGCGTATACGGTCGCCCAGGACAAGGACTCCTGCGTCGTCTTCGGCATGCCACGCGAAGCGATCGAGAAGGGCGGGGCGATCACAGTCTGCCCGCTCAGTGAGATCGCCGGCCAGATCATGGATTTCGCCGCCGGCAACGTCGACGCCAAAGCCGCCTGAATGGGCACTACCATCCGGTAGGCGATGGTGCCGGGCGGAATCCAAGAGTGCTCCTGAACGCGACGGATATTTCTAAAACTCTCGGGCTGAAACAGCTCTTTGCGAGCATCTCGATCTCGATCGAGCCGGGCGACCGCATCGGCGTCATCGGGCCAAACGGGGCCGGCAAGAGCACGCTGCTCAAGGTGCTCGCTCGGCTTCTGCCGCCCGACGAGGGGCAGATCGTCACGCCACCGGGCCTTCGAGCGGTGTACGTCCCCCAGGACGACAGCTTCGAATCGGGCAAATCCCCAAGGGAGATCGTCAAGGCTTCTGCAATGGATGCTGTGGGTATCCATGACGAATATGAGGCCGAGATCCTGGCCGATGTATTGCTCGGGCGGGCGGGGTTCGACCAACTCCATCTGGATATCGAGGCGTCTCGGCTTTCGGGCGGGTGGCGCAAGCGTCTGGCAGTGGCCCGGGCACTGGGCTCGGTCGCGGGTCAGCCGGACCTGATCATGCTCGACGAGCCGACAAACCACCTCGACTTGGTCGGCATCCGCTGGCTCGAAGAGCTCGTGAGTAAATCCGCCGGCGACGCCTCGGCCACCGCCGCGATCTTTGTCACCCACGACCGCGCGTTCCTTGAGAGTGTCGCCACTCGCATCGTCGAGATCAGCCCGGCCTACCCGAGTCACATGCTCTCGGTGGTCGGCAACTACACCGAGTTCCTGCGCCGAAAGGAAGAACACCTCGACTCGCAGGCCAAAATCGAGCAGGCGCTCTCGGGTCAGGTCCGCAAGGACCTCGACTGGCTCTCTCGTGGGCCACAGGGCAGGCAGACCAAGGCCAAGGGCCGAATCGACGCGAGCCACAGCCGCATCGCCGAGCTCGAGCAGATCCGTGCCCGCAACTCGGCCGCGGGCCGAAAGGGCGCCGGGCTCGATTTCAACGCCTCGGGCAGACGGACCCGCAAGCTTCTCGAGGGCAAGCAGCTCGGCAAATCTCTCGGCGGAAAGCAGCTCTTTACCGATCTGGATGTGCTCCTGACACCCGGCGAGTGTGTGGGTTTGCTTGGCCCGAACGGCAGCGGCAAGACCACGCTCATCCGTGTGCTCACGGGCGAACTCGAACCCGACACGGGCACGATCAAGCTGGCCGACCCCAAGCCGGAGATGGTGCTGTTCAGCCAGTACCGCGAATCGTTCGACCCCGAAACGCCTCTGCGCCTGGCGCTCTCGCCCGGCGGCGAGCAGGTCAGCTTCCGGGGCAAGTCGATCCACGTCGCCGGCTGGGCCAAGCGGTTCCTCTTCCAGGAGTATCAACTCGATCAGCCCGTCAAATCACTGAGCGGCGGCGAGCTGGCGCGTATCCACATCGCGCGCATTATGCTCCAGCCCGCGGATGTCCTGGTGCTCGATGAGCCGACCAATGATCTCGATATCCCCACGCTTGAGGTCCTCGAAGAAGCTCTTGAAGAGTTCCCCGGGGCCCTCGTGCTCGTCACCCACGACCGCGCGATGCTCGATCGTCTCGCTTCCAGCTACGTCGCGCTGGATGGCAAGGGCGGCTCGGGGGTCTACGCGAGCCTCGATCAGGCGCTCAGCGCAACCATCCGTGAGCAGGCCAAGGTTGAGAAAAAGCAGAATACGGGCGGCTTCAAGCCAAAGACCGTTAAGAAGGGCCTCAACTACAACGAGAAGCGCGAATACGACCAGATCGAGGATCAGATCGCTCAGGCGGAAGAACGCGTCGCCAAAGCCCAGCACCAACTGGGCCAGCCCGATGTGCTTGCCAATCACATCAAGATGACCAAGGTCTGCAATGAGCTGAGCGAGGCCCAGGAATTGGTCACCCGGCTCTATGAGAGATGGGAAGAACTCGAGGCCAAGGTCTGAGAACCAGGACTGAAATGCCGATGATGCTCATGCCCCGTGTACCATGAAGCGGGCGCCGAGCACTTGACGATGAGTGAACACACCAAATCACAGAGCTGCACGAAAGCGGGGCGGAATGTCTCGCTGCCCGTGCTCGCCGAGGCGAAGGGCAAGCCGCACTCACGCATGGGGCGCTGGCGGGCAGCGGTGCTCATCACGGTGCATCTCTTGATTTTGGCGCACATATTGCAGTGGGTTGTCACCGGCTCGACCATCTCGCCCGTCGAGCCGAGCGAATCGATGCAGACCCTTGAACTCGGCGACATCAATGCGGGTTTCATCTTCTTCGTCGTTGCGATCCTCTCGACGCTCATCTTTGGACGGTACTTCTGCGGCTGGGGCTGCCATGTCGTCGCGCTCCAGGACCTGTGCTCCTGGCTCATGAACAAGCTCGGAGTTCGGCCAAAGCCCTTCCGTTCGCGTCTGCTCGTCT
>Ga0070727_10002001_pt1 | contig 20373 bp, 8 predicted proteins | sample tdAd472_FD_66722 | JGI IMG/M metagenome (GOLD analysis project Ga0070727, IMG submission 66722) | Marine sediment microbial communities from the Atlantic coast under amendment with organic carbon and nitrate - tdAd47.2 | ecosystem: Environmental > Aquatic > Marine > Coastal > Sediment | place...
GGATCGCCTCGAGGTCCCGCTCGTTGGCGACGGACCAGAACTGCTCGTCGAATCGACTCGCTGGCACCGAGGCCTCGGTGACGAACGCCTGCCCGCCGGCCTCATCGACGGCCGCTGCCACCACGACGTTGTAGTCCGCTGCGCCCCGCATCCAGTCGAGGCGGTGCTCGTTCAACACCACGTGCAGGTAGTTCTCGGGCACCGCGCGGTCGTCCCCCACGATGATCACACGTAGGCCGAGATCCGGCGCCGACGCGATCGCCGTCAGCTGGATCGGCACGACCGGCTGCTCACCGACGTAGCGCAGGGTGATGGGCTGGATGTCGCCGGTGTCACGGTCTTTCGTCAGCCGAAACGCGACGAAGTGCATGTCGTCGTCCATGAGCACGTACGGCTCGACGAAGGGCATGATGCCGCCGGGGACATCGTAGTCGTTCGCCTCGAGCCACTCGAAGAGCGGCTCGACGGCGGTGGCTTGCAGCACCGCGACGTCGTACGGCCCCACCTCTGTACGCTCGACGACGGTGACGGGCGCGCCGGCATCCTCGCCGCCAGCATCCGAGGTCGCATCGGACCACCCCGTGTCCGAGCCAGCGCCCGCGTCTTCACCGCCGAGCCAGTCTTCTTCGAGGCAATCGCCGAGGACGGTCGTGGTCACGGCGCGGACGGGCTGCAGCATGCTCTCGATGCGCTGCATGGCCGCCGCCGTCGAGACGCCCACCTCGGGGCGGCTGGGCGTCGGGACGATCCAGGCAAACGATTCGGCAGGACCTTCGTAGGCCACCTCGACGTGGGCTTCGATCTCGTCGCCTTCGACGAAGAACACCACCGTCTCGGCCGTCTGGTTCACCGGCTGGGCGTTGTTGCAGAAGAACCCGCCGCAGGCGAACGCGACGGAGGGAGCAGCGACGCCCGCGACGATCGCGAGCGGTACGAGAGCAAGGCGCATGAGGACCCCGATGGGTGCGTGACATCGAGAGCATCCATCCTGCGCACGCTCGGCGCTACCCGGGTTGTGTGGTTTGTGTATTCGCGTCGAATACGGCGGATGTGTGGTTCGCGCGCGCGAACCAGTGACACCGCGCACGCGCGAGACGAGGCACCGCACGTCGCTTCCGAGCCCGCCTCATCTCATGGCGCCGACGCCCCGCGCCGACCCCTCGACCCGGGGTTGTGACCAGCGGGGGCCTGGCGTACGAAGGGCGTGGACTCGACCGGAGGACGCTCGTGCGGATCGTGATTGTGGGTGCTGGCTCGTCGGGGTGCGTGCTCGCCCACCGGCTCAGTGCGTCCGGCGACCACCACGTCACGCTCGTCGAGGCCGGCCCGGACTACGTGCCCGCTGATCTGCCCGCGGACCTCGCCGACGGGCGGCAGAACAGCCTCAGCTCGCACGACTGGGGGTTCAAGCACCGGGTGAACTCGAAGCAGCGGCTGAAGTTCCCGTTGCCGCGCGGGCGGGTCGTCGGCGGGTCGTCGGCGGTGAACACCTGCATCGCATTGCGGGGGCAGCCCGAGGACTACGACGAGTGGGCGTCGCGGGGGCTCGACGGCTGGGGCTGGGCGGATGTGTTGCCGAGCTTTCGGCGGCTCGAGCGCGACCTGCAGTACGGCGATCGTCCGTGGCATGGCGACGCCGGACCGATGCCGCTCACCCGGTACGCCGAGGCGGACTGGACGCCGTGGCAGCAGGCGTTCGTCGCGTCGGCCCGCGAGGTCGGATACGCCGCCTGCGAAGACACGAACGAGCCCGGGAGGTTCGGGGTCGGACCGCACACGATGAACTGCGTCGACGGGCGCCGGATCTCGGCCGCCGAGGCGTACCTCACGCCGGACGTGCGAGCGCGCGAGACCTTCGAGCTGCGGTCCGAGACCGAGGCGCTGCGTGTGCGCTTCGAGGGCGCACGGGTCGTCGGGCTCGAGGTGCAGCGCGGCGGCGACGTCGAGGTGTTGCCGGCGGATCGGGTCATCCTCTGCGCGGGCTCGCTGCTCACGCCGCTCGTGCTGCTCCGGTCCGGGGTCGGGCGCCGCGACGATCTCGATACACACGGCGTCGCCCCGATCGCCATCAACGAGAACGTCGCTGCGCGCCTGCTCGACCACCCGGGCTGCGCGATGTTCTTTCGGCCCAGACGGGGCGTCGTGCGCCGCGACTACCCGCTGATTCAGACCGCACTGCGCGTGTCGTCCGAGGTCAGCGGCGTGCCCGGCGACATCCTGATCCAGCCCGGATCGAAGGTGCCCTTCCCCGAGAAGGCGCTGCCGCTTTGCTCGATCATGGTGTCCATCGGCAAGCCCACCGGCACCGGCACCCTGCGATACACGAGCATCCGCCCCGGTCGGGTGAAGCTCGACGTGCGCTCGGCGCTGCTCGACCACGACGGAGACCGGGCGATGGCCGTGGCGGCCATGCAGCGGGTGGCCGAGCTCGCGGCGCAGGGCCCGGCGCGGGACTGCGCGAAGCACCTGTACCCGACGCGGCGCACCGCCCAGTCGGCGGACCGCATCGACGCGTGGGTCCGCAAGTCGACCGACTCCGGATACCACCCGAGCGGCACCGTGCCGATGGGCGCCGACGACGATACGACGGCCGCCTGCGACCGCGACGGACGCGTGCGCGGCGTCGAGGGGCTCTACGTCGGCGACGCCAGCTTGATGCCGACGATCCCATCCGCGAACATCCACCTCGCGACGCTGATGATCGCCGAACGCCTCGCCGAGCGGTGGGGTGGCGCACCCGGCGCGTGACGCGTGCTGTGCGCCGGACCCGGATCCCCGCGCGCTGCGATGGCGTCGTCGTGGATGGCGTCGCCCCTGCTGGCGTCGCCCTCGGCGCGTCGCGCACCCCGGCAACGCGAGCCCACTGACCGACCGTGCCCATGACCGAGCTGACCCCGTCCGAGACCGTGGCCGACGCGCCGTTCACCGTGTGGATCGACGCCGACGGCATCCCCAACGAGGCCCGCGGGCTGCTCGTGCGCGCGGCCATGCGGCGCGAGGTGCGGATGGTGCTCGTCGCGAACCGGTACATCGAGAAGCCGCGCACGCGGCAGGTCGAGGTCGTCCAGGTCGGATCCGGCGCGGACGTTGCCGACGACTACATCGTCGAGCACTGCGCGGCCGGCGATCTCGTCGTGTCGGACGATGTGCCGTTGGCCGCGCGTGCCGTCGAGAAGGGCGCCGAGGTGCTGCAGTTTCGCGGGCGTCTGCTGGACGCGACGAACGTCGGCGAGGCGCTGAGCTACCGCGACTTCGGCGCCGAGCTGCGCGAGATGGGCGTCGAGACCGGCGGACCGTCCGGGTGGGATCAGAAGGCGAAGCAGGACTTCGCCAACGGCCTCGACCGCTGGCTCACCCGCGCCCAACGGCGCTGACCGAACCCGGCGTCACCTTCCCCCGACCTCACCCACACCCCGACACCCACGCACCCATAGGGTCGAGGCCGGCCTCGTCCTCGCGGCGCAGCCGCGGCCTGTGCCCGCGCGACCCCGGTGTTCGTTCGACCCCGCGGCGCAGCCGCGGTCTATGCCCGCGCTCACGCAGTCCAGGATCGCCGCCGCGCCACAATCCCCAGCATCGTAACCAACCACAGCGCCCCCGAATGACCGGGGACACCGGCCGCCGAGCAGCCGCCGCCGCGTCCGCCACCGCGGGTCGGTCCACCATCGTCGCCGCCGTCGTCGAAGCTGCCATCGGCGGTCGCTCCATCGGTCGCGCTGTCCCCGCCGGCGTCCGCGCCGCCGTCGGGTCGAGCGTCCGGGCCCGTGTCTTCACCCGGGCCGGTATCGCCGGCATCCGTGCCTGCGTCACCCCCGGCGTCCACACCTGCATCGACGCCGACATCGCCGGGCTCGTCCGAACACGCGTCGCCGACCCCGTCTTCGTCTTCGTCCGCCTGGTCTTCGTTCGAGACATCCGGGCAGTTGTCGCAGTCGTCGCCCACGCCGTCGTCGTCGCCGTCGTCTTGACCTTCGTTGGCGACGTCGGGGCAGTTGTCGGTGCCGTCCTCGACGTAGCCGGGCTCGGGCACGACCGCGCACAGGGTGATGCTGTCGTCGTCGTCGCCGTACCCGTCCTCGTCGCCGTCGGCGTAGAACGTGGCTTCGTCGAACACCGACGGGTCGAGGTCGTCGCAGTCGTCTTCGGTCAGCGCGCCGTCCCCATCGACGTCGCCATCGCACGCGTCTCCCACACCGTCCTCGTCGGTGTCGGCCTGGTCGTCGACGGTGAACGGGCAGACGTCGTCGGCATCGGGCACGTCGTCGCCGTCGTCGTCGTCGTCGCAGGCGTCGCCGACACCGTCTTCATCGGTGTCCCACTGGCTGCGGTTCGCCACGCCGGGGCAGTTGTCGTCGTCGTTCGTGACGAGGTCACCGTCGATGTCGTCGTCACAGACGTCGCCGACACCGTCGCCGTCGAGATCGAGCTGCTCCGGGTCGGCGTCGAGAGGGCAGACGTCGTCGAAGTCGAGGACGTCGTCGTTGTCATCGTCCGGATCGCAGACGTCGGCGAATCCGTCGTCGTCGGTGTCTGTCGCGGGTCCGGGCGTGGCCGGGCAGGTGTCGACGCCGTCGTCGAGGCCATCCCCGTCGTCGTCGTCGTCGCAGGCGTCGCCGTCGCCGTCCAGGTCGAGGTCCGCCTGCTCGGCGTTGAACGTATCGGGGCAGTTGTCGGCGGCATCGGGCACCCCGTCGCCGTCGCGGTCCCCGGGCGCCACGCGATAGACCTCGACGAAGACCGTCGCCGGTGCGCTCGTCGCGTCGCCGCCGGTAACGGTGAACGTGAACGTGTCGCTGCCGACGAAGCCGTCATCGGGCGTGTACCGCACCTGACCCGTCGCCACGTCGAGCAGCTCGGCGGTGCCGTGGGCGGGCGCGTCGACGAGCGCGAACAGGGTCGGGTCGTCGTCGTCGCCGCCGCGCAGGTCGAACGTCACCGCGTCACCTCGCGCGACGCGCACCGAGGTGTCGACGACCCACGGCGCGACGCTCGCCCCGACGTCGACCGTCACGAACGCCAGCGCGTCGACGACCCCGTCGGAAACGTGCACGGCGAAGGTGTCGCGCACCCCGGGTGTGCCGTCCGAGACGTAGCGGACGACGCCCCCTTCGACGATCGTGACCTCGCCCACGGCGGGCGGCGCCACGATCTCGGACACGAAGAGCGCGTCGCCGTCGCCGTCCACCGCGCCTTCGGTGCAGTCGATGTCGACGGCGGCTCCTCCGCCCACCTCGGCGTCGATGTCGACGACGTCCGGTGCGGTATTGCCCACGCCCAGCCGTGCGTCGTCGTCCCATGAATAGCGCACGGTATCCACCGCGCTCTCGGTGCCCCAGACGGCCCACCGCGTGCTTTCGGGGTCGAGCGAGACGGCGAGCTCGTCCGGCGGGCCGGCATAGAGTGCGTCGGTCGGCGTGAGCACCAGCCGCCCGACGAACACCGCGTCGACGGTGGGCGATTCGGGCAGCGCGGTCTCGAGGTCGAGCACCACGTCGGACGCGTCGACAGTCAGGTCGATGGCCAGGCTGTCGACGAGCGATCGGCCATCGTCTTCGCCCACCCGGTATCGCTCGATCCGTGCGGTGAAGGCATCGGCGAGCGTCGCTGCGTCCAACGGAGCGCCGCCGAGGGTCGCGGACACGCCGAGCCTTCGCATCTCGACCCCTGCAGCGCCGGGCACGGCGAAGGACAGGGTGATGTCGTCGAAGGCCGTCACCTCGTCGCCGGGGAGCACGCGACCGAGGTCTCCCCCGGTGGTGGCTTCTGCAACACCCACGATCCGGATCAGCGGCGTCCAGCTGACCCGGTCGTCGATGGAGTCCGACGCATAGAGCGCGAGCTGACCCGGATTGGGGCGCCCGATCGCGACGTTGGCGGCGACGCCCGATCCCGACACCCGGTCGACGAACTCGAGCCCCCAGTCGCCGAACGGATCCGTCACCCGTGCGTACCCCGCGCCGACGTCCCGACGAACGAGCAGGGCCTGGTGCCCGTCCAGGACGAAGCGCTCGTCGAGATCGAGCTCCACGGATCCGGACAGCGTCGTCAGCACACTCGGCGTCCAATCGTCGGACCCCGGAGCCTGCTCGAGCCGCCAGATCACCGAGTCGTCGCCGACCTGCTCGACGAACACGATCTCGGCGCGACCGTCGTGATCGACGTCCCATGCGACCAGGTCCGTGACCGGGTTCGGCGACGACCAGATCGTCGGAGTCGGGGGGAATCCATCCTCGGTTCGGTTTTCGTACCACTGCACGCTGCCCCCTTCGCGGGCGCGTGTCGTAGCAAAGAGCATGTCGAGGTCGCCGTCCTGATCGAGATCGACCATCGTCGCGCCGGACCGCGTCACGCTGACGCCCCCGCTGCCGTACACGCGGGTGAACGTGCGGTCGCCGTTGTTCGTCCAATACCAGGCCATACCGGAGGTCGTCGCGGCCGCAAAGATGTCGTCGTCACCGTCGTGATCGAGGTCTCCGACCGCGAGCGAAGCCCCAAAGAGGCCTGGGGCCAGGACCACCATCGTCCAGACATCATCGCCGTCGTTGAACACGACCGCGATCCCGTCGTCGCTCGACATCACGAAGTCGAGGTCGCCGTCGAGGTCGAAGTCCGCGAACCGAGCGTCTCCTTCGAGGGTCGAGTCCGACACGATGCTCGTTCGGCCGAGCCGCTGCAGGCGGGTGCCGCCGAGATCGGGTCGGCTGAAGAGCAGCTCGTCGCGGCCATCCGGGAAGACGTCTGCCGTCGCGACGTGGCTGTCGCCGTTCGCTGACGTGCCGTAGGCAAACCGCGCGTCCGTGTCGAACTCCGACAGGGTGTCCGGCCGCACGTTCTCGTACGCGACGACCCCCGTGCCCGTCGCGATGAGCAGGTCGTCGTCGCCGTCGAGGTCGGCGTCGACGGCCTCGAGGTACGTGACCGTCGCGGGTGGGTCGTCGCGCAGCGTCGTCGTGACCGGTTCGCCGGACGACCACGTCGTGTATCGGATCGCCTCGCCCGTGCGGGCCGAGATGGCGTCGGTCCACGGGCCGCCGCTGAACCGGCCGAGGGCGGCCCAGGTCGAACGGCCGGTGGCGATGTCTACCTGGCTGAGCAGTTCGGAGCGGTCGTTCTCCAGCCATCCGAACCGACTGCCGCCGAAGACCACGAGGTCGGGATCCCCGTCGAGGTCGACATCGCCGATGTCGAACCTCGCGGGACGGTTTGCGAACCCGCGGAGGATGTCGACCCACGGGGCGACCGCGCCGCCCGACCGTTCGAAGACGGCGGCCGAACCGAAGCCATTGGGCATTACGAGCACGTCGATCCGCCCGTCGAGATCGAAGTCGTCGATCCCGACGCCGAGTGTCGATGTGCCGGCGATGCGCTCGGGAGCCTCGAATCCATCGGCCTCGTCTCGGGTCCGCAGGTGAATCCAGTTCGGCGACTCGTCCTCGGCCGTGATCACGTCGACGCGGCCGTCGCGGTTCACGTCTCCGATCGCGACGCGCGTCGCGGTCGCGAAGAGGTCGGCGAAGAGGATGGGGCCCCACGTCCCGTCGTCGCCGCGCTCGATGACACCGCCGTCGAACACGAGCGAGCGGGCGCCGTTTCGCTCGAACCGAACCAGCCCGGCGACGTCGACGCAAGGGCCCGAGGCGCCGCCATCGGGTGCGATGGCGTGCACGTCGAACGTGCCGTCCCGTTGGTTGTCGAGCCAGTGCAGTCCCGCCGCGCCGCACGTCACGACGTCGACGTCCCCGTCGAGGTCGACGTCGGTCGCGAGCATCTCGCTGATCCCGGAGGGTGCACCGGGGATCGGTGCGCCGTCGGCGAGCACAGGGGCGTTGGCCGACGCGGGAGCGGCGGCGAAGAGGACGAGCACGAGCGCCACGGTCGCTCGGCCGAAGTTCGTGCAGCGGTTCATGGCGCCTCCGCGAGATCGATGCTGCCGTGGATGCGTAGCGGCTCGAAGGCGTGGGTCTCGAAGTCGTACTCGTCTTCGTAGGTCACGCGCAGGCAGGTGTCGCCAACCTCGGCCTCGGGACCAACCGCTCGGCTCGGCGAGCAGAAGTCGTTCACGAAGGGGCCATAGGTGAGCACACTCCCGGTGCGGCGGCCCCGCTCGTCGAGCTCGTAGAACCGGTAGTCGCCAGCGCGCAGGCCGTACCCGGCGTAGTAGAGCGTGTCGGCGGTGGTCGTGATGCGCGCAGCGGCGCGGTACTCGATCTCGAAGTCGATCCGCCCGTCGGCGTTCTCGTCCATGTCGCGGGTGACGGTCAGGTTGGCGGTGACCGGTGTCGATTCGATGTCCACCCGGCGCTCGACGCCCGACTCGAGCCGCACCACCAGCTCGTCGCCGGCGAGCTGCTCATACGCCACGGACCACGCACCCGTGTGCCCGGCGATCATCTCGGGGCGCAGCAGGATCCACTCGGCGTAGAACCCGCCGAAGTCGCCTTCGCCCTCGAAGGGCGAGATGCCCAGGACGTCCGCGAAATACAGCGTCCAGGTTCGGCCATCGACCACCAGGGGGGTGCTCGACACCGGCACGGCCTCGGGCGTCTCGGCAGCGACGCCGTCTCCGTCGGTGAGCGCGAGCTCGAACGAAGCCGCGCGGAACCCGATCTCGTCGTCGTACCGAGTGGTTCCCGAGGGGGGCAGGTTCATGATCGTGCTGCACTCGTCGCCGAAACAGATCTCGGCGAAGTAGCCGTCGGACTCGAGCACGGCCGCGAGCTCGATGAACGCCTCGGGCGTCGCGCCCCAGATCCGCGCCTCGTCGGCGCGTCCGGTCGTGTCGAGCACCAGGTCGAACGGCTCGCCGGGCACGATCTCGTCGGGGAACTCGAGCGTCACGTCCGCGGGGATGTCGGCGTTGAGCGAGCCGTTCGATTGTGTGCCAGCGGCGTAGAAGCAGAGTTCGTAGCCCCCGGAGTGCTGCAGGCTCACGAACATCCCGTGGTACATGAAGGTCGCCCAGGCGGGCACGCGCAGGTCCTGGCCCCAGCAGAGGCTGGGCCCGACGGCGCTGATCAGGTCGAAGAGCTCCGAGTCGCGCTCGCCCCCGGGTGCGTCTTCGATCAACGACCGGTTGCGCAGCTGGTACACGGTCGCCAGCTCGCGCTCGAGCACGTCCTGGTCGAGCACCCGAATCGTGACCGTCGTCGTCGCCGACAGCTCGCCTCTGTCGGTCGCGCGCAGCGTGAACCCGTGTTCGACGTCGGTCTCGTAGTCGAGCGCGGCCCCCTCGCGCAGGCGAACGGCGCCGGTGTCGGGGTCGACGCGAAAGAGCGCGTCCGGGTCGTCGGTGATCGCGTAGGTGACGGTGTCCCCCGCGTCGAGGTCGATCGCGTTGGGGCGCGCGATGATGTCGACGTCGCTGGCGTCCTCTTCGACCGAGAACGTGACCGTGTCGCTGGCGAACGCCGGCGGCTCGTTGACGTCGAGCACCTCGAGCCGGATCTCGGCGCGGAGGGTCAGGTCGTCCTCGTCGGTGATGTCGACCACCCACTCGACGACACGCTCGTCGGTCTCGAAGTCGAGCGCCTCGTCCCCCACCCAACGCACCTCGCCCGTGTCAGCGTCGAGGGAAAAGGCGTCGGCGTCGCCGGACACGAGCGCGAAGGTCAGGTTCGCGTCGTCGCCATCTGGATCGGTCGTGCCGAGGGCGATGACGACGTCGCCGGGCGCGGCGAGCTCGTCGAACCGCAGCGGCTCGCGGGGCTGCGACGGCGGGATCGACGTGTCGAGGCGGCTGTCGATCCACAGCTCGGCCCACCCGTCGACGAGCGTGATGTAGGTCACGCCGCCGACCTCGACCGTGCCGGTGTCCTGCCACGGTTCACCGGCAACGGTGGTGATGCTGCCCGAGGCGCCCGTGACGATGAGGCGGTTGTCGTTGTCGCTCATCGCGAGGACGTTCGCCGAGCTCAGCGTGAGGTTCTGGCCGTCGATCTCGAGGCGCTCGAAGTCGGCGATGCGGGCGCCGAACTCGCGCAGGTCCGGGTCGGGCATGCTGCGTGCGAAGCGCAGGGTGTCGTCGCCTGCGCCGCCCCGTGCGCGCCGGAAGCTGCCGTCGGCGATGCTGATCACGTCGTCACCGGCGCCGCCGTAGAGCACGTCGGTGCCGCCGCCGCCGATCAACAGGTCATCGCCCTGGCCGCCCACGATGCGGTCTTCGCCATCGGTGCCGACCAGCTCGTCCGGGCCCCGACCGCCATACAGATCGATGCTGGCCGTGAAGTCGCGACCGTACTCGACGATGACGCGGCCCGCGTCCGTGAGGTCGGCAACGTCGAACCCGGGCACACCGACCAGCAGGTCGTCGAGGCCGTCGCCGTCGATGTCGCCGCCCGCCACGGCGGAGCCGAGCCGATCTTCGCGTACCTCGCCCCCGAGGTAGAAGCCGCCGACCCCGCTCACGACGTCGGCGACCGTGACCCCGGGATCGTCCGGCGAACCAAAGAAGAGGTACGTGCTGCCTCGATTGCGCCGATCTGCTCCCGGAGCGCCGATCGCGAAGTCGTCGTAGCCGTCGCCGTTGACGTCGCCGACGATGGTCATCGAGCCCTGGCCGCTCTCGAAGCCGATGAATCCGGGGAACGTCCATCCCCGAGAGCCGTCTGCGGTCGCGTCGAGCTCGAGTGGCGCGTCGGGCAGCGGGCCGCCGAGGAGCACAGCGACGATCGTGCTGTTGTCGCGATCCCACGCCTGGAAGACGAGGTCGTCGTATCCGTCGCCGTTGACGTCGCCGCCGCCGCCAGCGGGCAATCCGCCGGCGAGTCGGCCCCAGATCTCCCCGGTGATCAGATTGCCGCCCGGGCTGCGGCCGTGGTCGATCGAGATCACCTCGGGCAACGTGGCCGTCTCAAGATAGACCGTCGCCCCCACGGGGCCGCCGCGCACGATGTACGAGTCGCCCACGCCGAGGTTGCCGTGCACGAAGATGTCGTCGTAGCCGTCGCCGTCGAAGTCGCCGGCTGTGTCGATGACGTTGCCGAAGTTCGCGCGGTCGGAGTCGGGGTCGAAGCCGACGATGGCGAAGCCGTCGATGCCGGGGCCCTCGAACAGGTCCGGCTCGACATCGCATCCCTGCTGGTACAGGTCGTCCGCCGTGATGCGTTGGCCGTCGGCGCGACCGTACACGACGTAGATGACGCCGTTGTCTTCGCGTCCGCTGTTCGGTGCGCCGACGGCGAAGTCGGTGAGTCCGTCGCCGTTCACGTCGCCGATGCCCGCGACGGTGTATCCGGCGAGGTCGCCGTTCGTTTCGTGATCAGGATCGTCGACCTGGTCGTCCAGGTCGGCGCGACGTCCGCACTCGCCGTCGAACACGTACCCCGTGCCGTCGATGCCGCTGACCGCATCGCGCGCCGAGCTCGGGCGCAGCATGCCGCCCGAGAGCACGTAGGTGCGCCCCGTCCAGAGGTCGGTGAGTTGCTCCCACGGGGCGGCCGCGATGATGTCACCGACGCCGTCGCCGTCGATGTCGCCGGCGTAGGCCACCGAGAAGCCGAGGGCGGCCCCGTCGGGGGCACGGATGAAGCCGTTCAGATCGCCCGCCTCGACGATCTGGGGGCAGCCCCCCGAGTACGTCGTCCACGGCTGGCACACCGTGCGGTCGACGAGGTAACCGCCGGAGTTGCCCTCGAGCACGACCTCGCCGTCCCCCCGCACGGTCGCCAGGTCGAGCACATCGAGGTCGTCCCGGCCGCCCACGACATAGACCGCGCCGTTGTTCGACGAGCCCGCGCGCGCGAACCCGGGCGAACCGATCACAATCTCAGCGAACTGGTCACCATCGAGGTCGTCGGCTACCGCCACCCCGCGGCCGACGCGCCCCGCGGCCCGGTCGCCGTCGATGACGTATCCGGTGGCCGAAAGGACGAGGTCGCCGGACACCGCCGGGGTGCCAGCGACGCCGTCGTATTCGACGATCACGGCGCAGCGCAGCCGGTCTCCGGTCTCGAGCCCGGTCGTGTCGAAGGTCTCGCCGGTCTCACCGGCGACTCGAGCGCCGTTGAGGGTCCAGTGGTAGCTCGGGGCTTCGCCGCCACAGCCGGCAAGCGCCCCCTCGAGTCCGCAGACGGCCAGGTCGCCGGGTCGACCGTGGGCGCGCAGGCGGGCCTCGACCGGCGCGTCGGGGAGCGCACTCGCCACGATCGTCGAGCTGGCAACCGCATCGCCGGTGACGGGCTCGCCGAGGTCGTCGACCGTCTCGCCGTCCCACGCCGCGGCAGTGCACTGCACGGACTGACCACCCGATACGCGCGAGGCGTCGAGGACGGGACCGTCGGCTTCGATCGGCACGCCGTCGACGCGCCAGCCGTAGACGGGCTCGACCGGGTCCCCCTCGGGGTCGCTCGGGCCGAGCGCGGTGCACGTCCAGGGCTCGCACGCTGAGCCACCTTCGAGGCGAACCTCGGCGAAGGTGCCGGTCTCGTCGTCGACGGTGACGGGTGCCGAGGTGCGCGCTTCGGATGCGTCCCACGCGTCGAAGGCGGTCGCTTCGCAGGTGACGACGCCGAGGCGGTCGACGATCCACCAGCCGGTGTCGACGTCGATCGCGGTGCCATCCACAGCCCACCGCCATGTGAGCGTCAGCAGGTCGCCGTCGGGGTCGTCGACGTCGTCCAGCTCGCAGGTGAGCAGCTCGCCGATGGCGGCAGGGCCGACCACCCGCGCGTCCTCGATCGTCGGTGCGCGGTTCGCGATCGTCGCCGGCGGCGAAGCGACTTCGACGCCCGTGTCATACGCGTCGATGGGCGTGGCCGCGCACGAGACGAGGTCGCCGGGCAGCAGGTCGAGCGCATCCCGCGTCGCGGCGTCGCCCGAGATCGAGCGTTCGGTCCCGTCGCGCTCGACGCGCCAACGCCACGCGACCGCCTCTGCGTCACCGTCTGGATCGGCCCATCCGGCGAAGTCACAGGTCAGCGCGTCGTCGCGGTGCGGTGCGTCGGGCGTCAGCGTGACCACCTCGACGGCCGGCACCCCGTTCTGCACGACGACGGACGCCTCGGCGCGTCGGGTGGTCGATCCGTCATCGGCCGAGACCACCACGCGCCAGACCTGATCTCGCGCTGTCTGATCGGCGGGCACGGTGGCCGCCTCGATCTCCGTCGGCTCGCCATCGACCGTCCACGCCCAGCTGAGCGCCGGGTCGTCGAGCGTGTCGAGGTTGGTGACCTCGGCGACGAGATCGTCGGTCGAGCGGGGCGTGGCGGGCCCGATCGCGACGCGCGGTACACCGGGCAGCACCAGATCCATCGGCACGACCGGCCCCGGCGCGCCATCGTCGACGGCGCCGCGCGCGGCTGCGCCGTCGGGCACGTTGGGGGGCGCGAACGGATCCATGGCGGCTGCCGACGGACCCACGTCGGTCGACCCGAGGTCGTCTGCGCATGCGCTGAGCGTCGCTGCGAGGGCGACAAAGAGCAGAGGATGAGACGCACGCGCCGTCGATCGCGGGAGCGCCGCTCGACGTGCAGCCGCAGATTGCATGGGCTTCGACGGATGAAGGGGAGGGCACGATTCGAAGAGAACCTACCCCTCGCTCGCAATCCCGAGGGGGGTCACAGATCGTACACCCCCTGGTCAGAATCCGCCCAGGCGCCGGGGAGCGCGAACCCCGCGCCCGCACGAACGACGACCGGCGGCGCCCCGAGGGGCGCCGCCGGCGTGTCGAACCGGGTGTCGGTCAGCCGCGGCGACGGCGGCCGAGGCCGAGGCCGAGCAGCAGACCGAGGCCCGCCAGGGCGCCGGTCGAGCCGTGGCCGCCAGCGGCGCTGCAGCCCTTCTCGTCGCTCGTGTTGAACACGTCGGCCATCTGGTCGTTCCAGTCCTCGAGGCCGGCGTTGATGTCGTCGCGGTTCGACGACACCGTGCGCGGCGCGCCCGAGGCGCCGGTCTCTTCGATCGTGTCGGCGGCGGGCAGGGCGTCGAGGTCCTCGCGGTCCACGTCCCAGGTCGTCCGGATCTCGCGCCCGTCGTTCAGGCGAATCGTGATCGGCGACTCGTAGTAGTCGCGGCCGTCGCCGCAATCGACGATGACCTCGGCGGTGTGGATGTTCGACACCTCGGCCATGTCCGGGTTGAACGCGAACGCCGGGTCGATGGTCATCTCTTCGGCCGACAGCGTCGTGTACAGGCGGCTGGTGTACGGGATCGTGTCGAAGAGCTCCTGCGCGTGCTCGAGGGGCCCGAAGATCACGATCTCGAGCTCGTCGACGAACGCCTCGGCGTCGAAGCCCTCACCGTCGACGTACTCGCGGTAGCACTCCATGCAGTTGTAGAAGCTCTGCTCGTCGACGCCCTCAGCGGCGAGCGCGTCGGGCAGCGGGATGTACGTCTGCAGCATGCCGAGGATCGTCGAGTCGCCGCGCAGGCCCATGGCCATCAGGCCGTCCATCAGGCGGTTCCAGAACGCGATCGGGTCGGACTCGCCGCGCAGGCCCTCGAGGTCGAACCACTCGTCCTGCCAGAGGCGGTCGGCCATGATCGACGAGTCCCCGGCGTACTCGGTGACGAACGCCTGGCCGCCGGCTTCGTCCATCGCGGCGGTCACGACCTCGTCGTAGTTCGAGCCGTAGTTCAGCCAGTCGATGCGCGCCTCGTTGATCTCGACGTGCAGGTAGTTCTCGGGCACCGAGCGCGTCTCGCCGAGGATGTGCGTGCGCACGCCCATGTCGGGCACGGTGGCGACGGCGGTCAGCTGGATCGGGATGACCGGCTGCTCGGCGGTGTACTCGAGCAGGACGGGCTGGATGTCGCCGGTGTCCCGGTCCTTGGACAGGCGGAACGAGACGAAGTGCATGTCGTCGTCCATGAGGACGTACGGCTCGACGAACGGCATCACGCCGCGCGGGATGTCGTAGTCGTTGGCCTCGAGCCACTCGAAGAGCGGCTCCGTCGCGGTCGCCTGCAGGATGGCGTAGTCGTACGGGCCGACGGACGACTGCTCGACGACGGTCACGCCGTCTTCGTCCCGCCCGGACGGGGGCGCGCCGCCGCCAGCGCCGGACTCGGCGCTGTCGAAGTCGTCGCCCCACATGCCCCAGCTGCACTCGCCGATCTCGCGGAACTCGGGGCGGAACTGCGCGCCGAGGATCTGGTCGAGGCGGGTGAAGAGGATCGACGACGAGACGCCGACCTCGGGCCGGCTCGGCGTCGGCACGATCCACGCGAAGTCCTCGGACGGGCCCGCGTACTGGATCGCGACGTGCGCCTCGATGTTCTCACCATCGACGGCGAACAGGATCTGCTCGCCGGTCTGGTTCACCGGGTCGCCGCTGTTGCAGAAGAAGCCACCGCACGCGGCGGCGGGAGCGGCGTACAGGAGCGAGGCGGCGGCGAACGACGCGGCGGCGCTCGCGGCCAGCGTCAGGGTCGAGCGTTGCATGACGGGATCCATGGGCGAAAGGACGGGCAGAACGGGTCGAGGGCAGGTTCGGGGCGGATCCGCCTTCGCTTCAGAGTTCTGAACCGGGTTGCGCAGGTCTCGGTTCAGGATTCTGACGCGGAGGCGTGCGAAGTACCACTGAATCAGGGGGTTCGCGGTCCGCAGGGGGAAAGAAGAGCAATCGGCGTGCCAGAATCGCGGCTCGGCCGGATCTGGCCGTCGATCCCGTCGTCGTTCTCGGTCGTCGATCCCCCGGCCGAGGGCCGGCGCGGGCGCCGGATCCGTGCTCGACAGCGTCGCCCCGGACCGGCATGCTGCGCCCCATGAAGCGCCTCGTACTCACCATCTCGTTCGCCTTCGCTCTCGTCGCCGCCGGCTGTGGTGGTGCGCCACCGGTCGCCGACGCGCCGACCGACGGTCCCGCAGACGCCCGGCTGCCGGCGGGATGGGCAGACTCGGACGAGCGCCTCGTCACCGTGCTCGCCACCCTCGGGCAGGGCCACGCGCGCAGCGACGCGTGGGGCTTCGACGAGGTCGAGGCGGTGCTGGCGTACTGGGAACCGGACCTCGTGCTCGTCGACGTGCCGCCGACCTCGCTCGCCGCGGCGGTCGCTGGCGACGCGGACGATGACGTGTTCCTCGCGATGCACCCGGAGGTCACCGAGGTCGTGCTGCCGCGCGCGGCGGACCTCGGATACGCGGTGCAGGCCATCGGCGGCGCGACGCTCGAAGGGCTCGAAGACCGCCAGCGGTGGGACGCCGACAACCCGGCCGGCCCGCCGAATCGCCTGCTGATCGCGATGACCGCGCGGCTGCGGGCGCTGTGGATCGCGAACGAAGCCGAGAACAACCCGCTGTGGTTGCACGGCGACGAGTACCTCGAGGCGTCGTGGCTGTACTTTGCGTGGTTGTTGTACGAGGTCGAAGAGGACCTCGGGGCGGATGGTGAGCTGCGACGCATGGCCCGTACGACCCGGGCGATGGGCACGATCCTCGACACGACGGACGCGCGCCGCGTGCTGATCCTGGTGAACCCCGGCGCCCGGTGGTTCGTCGAGGGCATGGTCGATGCGCGCGAGGACGTCCGCCGCGTGCCCGGCGCGAGCCTCTTTCGCCCCTGACGGCGCGGGCGCCTTGATTCGCCGGATCGCGTCCCCCACACTCACGTCGGATTGGCAAAGGAGTCACCCGACATGGGCGTGAACGAGGTTGACCCACCGGCCGAGCCGGTCGGCCCCTGGACGCTGCACGAGCGTCTCGGGCGCGGCGGCATGGGCGAGGTGTGGCGGGCGTCGAACGAGGTAGGCGGCGAGGTCGCGCTGAAGCTGATTCGCGACGATCTGCTCGACCAGCCCGAGGTGCGTCGCCGGTTCACCCGCGAGGCGCGCGCCGCCGCACGGCTCGAGCACCCGCACATCACGCGGTTGCTCGACTTCGGCACGGCGGACCAGCGCACGTACATGGCGATGGAGCTCGTGCGCGGCGGGTCGCTCGCCGACTGGCGCCATCATCCGCCGGACGGCGACACGGTGATGAAGGTCATCGACGAGGTGCTCGACGCCCTCGGCTATGCGCACGCCCGCGGCGTCGTGCATCGCGACCTCAAGCCCGACAACATCCTGCTGTCCGTCGACGACACGGGCCAGCCGAGCGCCCGCGTGCTCGACTTCGGCGTGGCGTGGTTTCGCGACCAGCAGGTGTTCAGCGAGGCGGACCACGCGCTCGTCGGCACGCCGGCGTACATGTCGCCGGAGCAGGCGCTGAAGGCGAGCGACGTGTCGCCCGCCGCCGACCTGTACGCCGTCGGTGTGATCCTCTTCGAGCTGCTGACCGGCACGCTGCCCTTCGAGGGGCGCAGCCCCGCGGGCACGCTCTACGCCCACATCCGCAACGCGATCCCGCCGGTCGTGCCGCGGCCCGGGTACAAGCTGATCGGGCCGGTCCAGGACGTCATCCACAAGCTGCTCGCGAAGAACCCGGCCGACCGCTACCTGTTCGCGATCGACGTGCGGCAGGCGCTGTCGGGCTGCCGGATCGGCGGCTCGGGCGGGCACACGGGCGACTTCCCCATCATCCCCGAGCAGGCGGCCGTCACGCGGATGGAGGCGGTCACCCCCGCCGCCGGCAGCGAGCCCACCGTCGTCGATGCCGCCCCCGCTGGCGCGGCGTTCTCGCTCTTTCACTTTCGCGAGCCGCCGCTGCGTGGTCGCGACGACGAGTGGCACGAGCTGCTCTCGCTCGCCCAGCGTTCGCGCAGCGACTTTCGCCCACGCGTCGTCGTCGTCAGCGGCGAGATGGGCGTCGGCAAGTCGCGCCTCGTCGAGCGGCTGCGCGAGGTCGTCGAAGAGCGCGGCTGGATGCAGGCGTGGACGGGCTGGTGTGAGCCCGGCGCGGGCGCGGCCGATGACGGCCTTCGCCAGGCGCTGCGCAAGGGCATCGGCGTCGGGCCGCTCACCCTCGCCGAGGCGGATCTGCGCGTCGACGAGTGGCTGAAGCGGCACGGCGACGAGTCGACGTTCGAGCGCGAGGCGCTGCTCGAGGTACTGCGTCCGGAGGTCATCAGCGAAGACCGCCCGCGCGTGCTCGCGCAGGAGGAAGCGCGCTTCGCCCTCGTCGAGCGCGTGCTCTCACGGGCGTCGTCGACGCGACCGCTGCTGCTGACCATCGAGGACGTGCAGAACAGCGACGGATCGGTCGTGCGCCTCATCCGGTGGCTGCTCGACGTCGCCTCGCGACTGCCGGCGCTGATCGTGTTGACCGCGCGGCCCGAGGCGCTCGAACGCGGCACCGTCGGGCGCGCACTGTCGGAGCTCTTCGCCCGCAAGGACGATCGGGTGCGCCACCTCGAGGTGCCGCGGCTCGACCTGCGCTCGATGCACGAGCTCGTGCGCGCGACGGTGCCGATGGAGCCGGTCGTCGCCGACGCCGTGGCGATGCGCGCCGGCGGCAGTCCGCTGATCGCTGTCGAGCTCGTTCGGCATCTCGTCGAGTCCGGGCGGCTCGAGGGCTTCGGCGACGCGCCGACCCCCGAGGACGTGCTGTCGGGGCTGCCGGACGGGGTGGGCGGGCTGCTGCGCCGTCGCCTCGACGAGGCGGCGCGGGCGTGCGGCGCGACCGACGTCACCCGCGACGTGTGGGAGCGCCTCGCCGTGCTCGGTGCACGGTTCGACGTGCCTCTCGCGCTGCAGACGCTCTCACCGCTCGGCCGCGACGCCGCGCTGGCGCTCGATGCGGCGCTCACCGCCGGCGTGTCGGCGGGGCTGCTCGTCGACGACGACGTGCCCGGGACGTTTCGGTTCGACAACCCGATGCTGCGTGAGGCGCTGCTGGACCGCGTCGCCGAACAGGGGCGCCGGCGCGAGCTGCACCTCGTCGCCGCCGAGGCGCGCGAGCACCGCTGGGCGGACGACCTCGACGCTCACGCCCTCGAGATCGCGCGGCACCTGCACGCCGCCGGGCTGCAGCGGCGCGCACTCGACGGATACCGACGGTATGCGGCATGGGCGCGCAGCGCCGGCGAGGTGCTCGCCGCGGTCGACGCATGGCGGGGCGCCGAGGCAATGGTCGCCGACGGCCCGCGGGAGGCGGCGATCGAGGTCGCGCTGGGGCGGGCGGACGCTCACCTCGCGCTGGCCGAGTACGACGAAGCGCGCGAGCTCGCGCGCCGCGCCGAACGCATCGCCGAGACCACCCCGCCGGCCGAGGCCACGCGGATTCTCGCGACGGTGGCGAACCGCGCGGGCGAGACCCGGCGCGCGCATGCCCTCTATGCGGAGTCGATCGAGCGGTTCGCCGCCCGCGGTGACGCCGCCGGTCAGGCGCACGCCGAGCTCGGCCTCGCCGACCTCGAGCTGCGCAACGGCCGGCCCCCGGAGGCCGAACGCCTGCTGCGCGCTGCGCTCGGGCGGCTGCGCGAGGTCGGCGACACGCGCGCGGCGGCCGAGGCGACGGCCATGCTGGGGCGCGCGGCCCTCGATACGGGCCTGCACGACGAGGCGCTCGACTACGTCACCGCCGCGATCGCCGACTGGGACGCTGCCGGCGACCGGCTCGGCAGCGCACGCGGTCGGCTGCTGGCCGGCGAGATCGCGCTCGCCCAGCGGCAGACCGAGGCCGCCCGCGAGGCGTTCGACGAAGCCCGCGATGCGCTGCTTGCGCTCGGCGATCGGCACTCTGCCGCGGTCGCCGGGTTCTTGTCCGGGTTGGCCGCCGAAGCCGCCGGTGACGAGCGCCAGGCGCGCCGCCTGCTCGACGACGCCGTACACCAGTTCGAGTGGATCGGCGATCAGCAGTACGCCGCCGTGGCTCGCCTCGCGCTCGGGCGCCTCGACGCCGAGAGTGGCGCATGGGACCGCGCCGACAGCGCCATCCGCCGGGTCGTGGACCGCGACGAGACCGAGCGGATCGACGACCCGCGCTTCGTCGCGCTGCTCATCGAGACCGGCCGTCTGGCGATCTTCGCCGGGCGGGACGACGTGGCCCGCCGGCTGCTCAAGACCGCTGCGTTCAAGCTCGGACGCATCGCCGAAGGCACCGGATTGTACGACCGCGTCGACGAGGTGCAGTACCTGCTGCACGAGCTCGAGAACGATTCGGGGCTTGACGGCGGCACGGCGCTGTCCGATCTCGTTTCGGACGACTAGCTGCGACACGCAGCGCCCCCCGGCTCGCGAGGACGCGATGGGTGCCCACGGCCACGACGACAAGAAGGAACCGAAGGCGGACGATCCGATCGACGCGACGCCGCGGCACTACACGCAGACGCGCATGCAGCCTCGGGCGCGCCCCCAGTGGGACCCGGCCGAGGTCGCGAAGCAGTACCTCGACGACATGGAAGAAGGCGGGCGCCTGCACTTCAAGAAGAAGAAGGACGCCCCCTCGTCGTGACGGCTTCGGGTCCCCGGCAGACGGAGCGCCTGCGCGGCGACGTCGACGCGGACCTCGCTCGCGCGGCGGACCTGCTGCGTGCAGGCAAGCTCGTCGCGCTGCCCACC
>Ga0070727_10002004_pt1 | contig 20368 bp, 16 predicted proteins | sample tdAd472_FD_66722 | JGI IMG/M metagenome (GOLD analysis project Ga0070727, IMG submission 66722) | Marine sediment microbial communities from the Atlantic coast under amendment with organic carbon and nitrate - tdAd47.2 | ecosystem: Environmental > Aquatic > Marine > Coastal > Sediment | place...
CTTCAATGACGAGGCTCCAAGACATGATCGGGAACCAAGGTTCGTCGTTGCCCTTCTACCCCGAGGGTCAGCCTGCGGCGGCTGGCAGCGAGATCGTGCGACCTCGTCATGCAGACACACTTGAGGCCGTTGCATCCGGGGGTAGGGACGCTTTCTACGGAGGCGACGTCGGCGACGAAATCGTGAAAGCGACCGGTGGTGCGATCACGCCAGACGACCTCGCTGTCTCCCAGAGTGAGTGGGTCAAGCCTGCCAGTCTCGATGTCTTCGGACGCACCGGATGGACGATTCCACCAAACAGTCAGGGATACCTCACTCTCGCCACCCTATGGATCTTCGAGTACCTCGACCCTCCCTCAGACCCCGGAGACCCTCGCTACCACCACCTTCTCATCGAGTCCTACCGATCGGTTGCCTGGGAACGGGCCAGGTTCGCAACGGAACCGGCGACGGCACCCCTGTCGACAGAAGAACTACTCGCACCTGAGAGGTTGGAAGCAATCGCGGAAACCATCTCGAAGAGCAGTATCGGCCGTTGGCCGCAACCTCCTGCGGCACCAGCGGGAACCGCATACATGGCAGCATCCGACCCGTCGGGCATGGCCGTGTCGTACATACAGTCGAATTACTGGGGCATTGGATCCGGGCTGTCCGCTGGGTCGACTGGTGTGTTCCTACACAACAGGGGCGCTGGATTCAACTTGATCCCCGGTCACCCGAACGAGTTCATCGCCGGACATCGGCCAATGCACACCCTCGCCCCGACGCTGTGGACCCGTAACGGCGAACTCGATCTGGTCCTCGGCACAAGGGGCGGCGATCAGCAGCCACAATTCCTGGCCCAGTTCGCAGCACACCACTTTCGTGCCGGCCTGTGCACCGATGATTCGCAGAGCATGCCGAGATGGAACATGGCGCAGCCGGAGCCTGGCACCGATAGTTTCCTCACAATCGAACCACACTTCCCAAGCAAGGTGGTGGAAGCCTTGCGAAACATCGGGCATGTCGTAGAGGACGGCGAGCCATGGAACGCTGGTTACGGCCCGATCTCGGCTATCGATCTCGCCGGCGAGAACAAGGCATCAGCCGATCCTCGCGTTTCAACATCGGCTGCGCTTTCAGTCTGAGCGGGAACCAGACGACGGTGTAGATGACGTGTCTCCATCGCGGAAGAATCCTGGGATTGGCGGATCGGTCGCCGGCCGGTCAGTCACTCGGTTCTTTCTCCATATTCCGAGACCCGCCACGAGGATCGCGATCAGGAAGACAGAGGAGACGGCAATAGCTCCACCCTTCCATCCGGTGGAAGGGTCCGCTGTACCAACCAGTTCGATCCGGAGCGACGTCCTCCATGCGGCCTCGATCTCAGACCACGTTTCATCGTCGCTCGCACCAAGAACTCCTGAGCCTTCCCTCGCTACGGCAAAGGCGACGAAGTCGCCAATGGTCGACACGTTCTCCTCAGGATCCCACTCCTGATGGGTGGCCTGTGCACCGGTGGTCCAGTCAACAACCGACTCTGTCTCGTAGAGGTTCAGGCCGCGCTCTGACCTGTGGTGGTACGGAAGACGATCGAGAATCCGAGCACGGTAATAGTGCGAAATCGCCGATGAGATCGGCTCAGGAAATGGTTCGTTTCCGTTTGCCTGATACAGCGCGTGTTGCGACAACCCAAAGGCCATTGCAGGGGCAACGAACAGTGTCGCTCGATCGGTGTTCATTGAGAGAAAGCCCTCATCGAGGTCGCTCACGATGTGGAAGAGTTGGCTCCCTTCCCGATAGCGAGAATCGTCGAAGGTCGACTCCTCTCCAACAAGACACACCATCACATCGACGGATCCGATCTCGTCGACGAGCCACGACTCGACGATCGCGACTTCTCTGGTGAAACGCGCAGCCAAGCCCTCAGCGATACCCGTGACCTGCACCGTGACCCCACCGTCGCGCGTCGTGGTCCATTCTGCCTCTTCATAGCGATCGGCACAGGTGGCACCAACCGCCGCTGATGCAGCAGGAATCCACACAACAGAAGCAATCGCAGCGGCAACGAGGAGACACATCGAGGTCCAAAGGGTGCGCATGGCCGAAAGATACCGGCGCGTGTCCTACACCGTCGCGAGCCGCGACGTCTCAGACAACTAGTCGATGCCCAGCATTTGCCAGGCGAACGGGTTGCTGTTGACGAACTACGCCTATACCCTGACATCGTTGACCGACGATCCTGTTTGGTCACCTCACCTGTGGGGCAGAGCCCAGTCCAGGTCGAGCCAGGAAACGCAAGCGAGATCCACGGAGACACGTGCGACCGCGAATACCACTCGCATACGCTGGTTTGTTGATTGTTGCCCTTGTGGCTGTAGTCGGCTTCGCCGCGTTCTCTCCCGGCACTTCTTCGGACGGCACACCGACGGCTGATGCCTCAGGCGAAAGTGTCACCAGAACAACACCGGTGTCGGGCAGGGTTGCCTCAGCAATCCTCGCGCTCCGCGTCTCGGATGCCGATGCACGCCTCACCGAAACGCCGAGTACGACCACCACGCCAGCAACGGTGACAACGACCGGCGAAGCGGGGGATGCCGCAGGCACTGCTTCGGAGGACGTGGCTTCAGCTCCGCCAACCGAGGCATCGTCAACTGCCGCACCAAGCACGACCGCAGCTGACACCACCCCACCAAATCTCACGATCACTTCCCCTTCTGACGGTTCGACATCCGAGAATCGGGTTGTCACCTTCCAGGGAACGTCGGAAGCTGGGGCATCCGTCTATTCCGGACCGTATGAGGCGAACACCGACGCTGATGGCAACTGGTCAATCAAGCTCGTCGTTTCGTCGTCAGGCTCCAACGCCAAGATCACCGCGGAGGACCGCGCCGGTAACTCGGTGACCAAGTCCATTCTGGTGACATACGACCCGCCAGCAGCGCCGACCACAACCACAACGAAGCCATCTTCACCGCCGACGACCTCCGGCGGTTCGAATTGGTCGCCGCTCTGGCCAGAGGATGCCGCAGGAAAACGCCACGTCGAGTACTGGCGGCCACTCGTTTCGCAGTATTGGCCGGACTACCTCGTGAACTGTGCGCTCAACATCATCCACTTCGAGTCCTACGGAAACCCACAGGCCTACAACACATCGGTCTCGGCCGAGGGACTGTTCCAACACCTTTCGAAGTACTGGAAGGGACGTGCCGCTGCCGCAGGGTTCCGGGACTCGAACGGGCTATACGCAACCCCGTACAACGCTGAAGCCAACATCGCTGTGTCGTGGTTCCTTGCAAAGAACTCAGACCCATGGGATCGACATTGGTCAGTCAACCCACAGCATCCAAACGCACCATTCGAGTGCACGGAGTAATCCGGCGTATCATCAGGACACGATGAACCACACAATGAAGAACGCCATCCGCATCGCGGGCGTCGTCGCCGGTCTCGCAGCCGCGGCTTGGGCACTCCGTGACCGGATGCTGCCTGATCCTGCTCCACCGACAGCGCACCCCCCTAGCTTCCGAACTGGCGGGGACGGAAGCGCTGACGACCTCACACACATCAAGGGCATCGGGCCCGCATTCGCACAGCGACTCACCGACGCCGGAATATCGACGTTTTCTGAGCTCGCCGCAGCGGAATCGTCGGATGTTGCTGAAGTCTCAAACACGACGGAGTCTGCTGCACAGCGTTGGATCGACGACGCAGCTTCGATGAGCTGACCATGGTCTACCTCGCTGAGCCGGAGAACCTCGGCGAGCTACTCGGTGACGAGCCGCGCTATCGAGCTGACCAGCTCAGCGACTGGCTCTATCGAACGCCGGTGCTCGACGCAGCTTCGATGACGAACCTTCCGCAGTCACTCCGTGAGACCATCGCTCCATCACTGTGGCCCTTCGAGCCGATCATCGACCAAGAGGGTGACGGGGGCACGACACGCAAGTGGCTGCTCCGGTGCTCTGACGGGTCCCAGATCGAGACGGTTCTCATGGGCTACGCCAGCCGTACAACGCTGTGCATCTCGTCACAGGTCGGGTGCGCCATGGGATGCACCTTCTGCGCAACGGGCCAGTTCGGCTTTGACCGGCACCTCCACGCTGGCGAGATCGTCGCTCAAGTCGCCTATGCCAACGCCTATCTGCAAGAGCGTCCACTCCCACGGAGTCCCGAACGCGTTACCAACGTCGTGTTCATGGGAATGGGCGAACCGCTTGCGAACTACAAGCACACCCGCGAGTCGATCCGTCGCATGGTCGAGACGATGGGCATGTCTGCCCGATCCATCACGGTGTCGACCGTCGGATTCGTGCCAGGCATGCGAAAGCTGATCGATGAACCTTGGCCGGTGAACCTCGCGGTGAGTTTGCACTCAACGATTCCGTCGGAACGGACCAAGCTTGTCCCGATCAACGATCGCTACCCGATTGAAGATGTTGTCGATGCGGCGAGGGATTACTACGAGGCCAAGGGAAGGCGCGTTTCGCTTGAGTGGACCCTTATCGCCGGGGAAAACGATTCCGATGAGGAAGCCGTCGGACTTGCGAGAATCGCCAGAGATATCAAGGCGCATGTCAATGTGATCGCGCTCAATCCGACCCCTTTGAGCACCGACCTTCCGCCCGATCGGGACCATATTCGACGCTTTCTCTCGACGCTGTCACGAGAGGGTGCAAATGTGACGTTGCGAGATACCCGAGGCCAAGATATTGACGCAGCGTGCGGCCAGCTCAGGCTCCGCGCTGAGAATGAAGGCAAGAAGGCGATTCCGATCGCCCCACCTACCCTCAACCGCGGTTGACCTCCACCCCTCAGGGCCACGAAACGTGACTTTGCAGCCGACACGTCCAACTACCCTGCACCATGAACCACCGTGGAGGAAATGTTGAAGCTCGAACCAGGCTCACCCGCACCGTCATTCAGCGCTGTTGATCAGAACGGCGACGAACGAACTCTTGAGAGCTTCGCAGGCGGCAAGCTGATCATCTACTTCTACCCAGCGGCCTTCACCCCGGGATGCACAACCGAATCGTGTGACTTCAGGGACTCGCATCAGTTCCTCGCGGCACAGGGATACACAATCCTTGGCGTGTCGCCGAACCATCCCAAGAAGCTCACAGACTTCAAGGCCGAGTACGACCTCCCATTCGATCTGCTTTCGGATCCTGACTTCGAGATGGCAACGGCGTATGGCGCGTACGGCGAGAAGAAGAACTACGGCAAGACCTACGTCGGCATCATCCGGTCGACCTTCAAGATCGATGCTGACGGCGTCGTCGAGGACGCCTTCTACAACGTGCGGGCAAAGGGACACGTCGAACGCATTCAGAACTCGATCGAGGTCTAATGCAGAAAGTCAGAACCGCCGTCTTCCCTGTCGCGGGGCTCGGTACGCGGTTTCTTCCTGCAACCAAGGCGATCCCGAAGGAACTCCTACCCGTCGTCGACCGGCCGCTCATCCAATATGCCGTGGATGAAGCCAGGGCGGCTGGCATCGAGAACGTCATCTTTGTCACGGGCCGGGGAAAGACCGCCATCGAGAATCACTTCGATGTTTCATACGAACTCGAAGCGTCGCTCGCATCACGCAACGACACCGAGACGCTTGCACTCCTTCGGGAGCTGCGTCCCGAGCCCGGGCGTGTCGCCTACGTCAGGCAAATGGAACCGCTCGGTCTCGGTCACGCCGTGTGGTGCGCTCGCAATCTGATTGGATCGGAACCCTTCGCTGTGCTCCTTGCCGATGACCTCCTCCACCCAGCAGGAGACGCACTTGGGTCGATGATCTCCGAGCATGAGAGGACCGGAGCACATGTAGTGCTGGTCCAACCCGTCGAGCCGCAAGACACCGATCGCTACGGAATCGTGACGCCTGGTGAAACCGAGGGGAACTCGATGAGTGTCGCAGCAATCGTCGAGAAGCCTGCACCGCACGAAGCTCCGTCGAGTCTTGGGGTCATCGGTCGCTACATTCTGACCCCTTCGATATTCGATGCGCTCGAGCGGACGGAACCCGGATCCGGAGGAGAAATCCAGTTAACGGATGCCCTCGGGGTAGCGCTTGCAGACCACGAGGTGCGAGCGGTGACCTTGAACGGGACACGGTTCGACTGCGGCTCGAAGATCGGGCTCATCGATGCAACCATCGCCATCGCCCTTGAACGAGACGATCTGGAAGCCGACGTCCGTTCGCTGCTGAACAAGTACCTTTGAGAACACGGAGCATGACACAATGACGAATCCAAACGACGGTGCATCGATGACGAAACTCGACCTCCTCCACCAACACGGCCAATCTGTCTGGTACGACTTCATTCGAAGGGACATGCTCAACGAGGGCGGTCTTGCCGACCTCGTCGAGGATGGCATTCGCGGCGTTACCTCGAATCCGTCAATCTTTGAAGCGGCGATCGCCAGAACCGATCTGTACGACGCTCAGATTGCCGCCGTCGGAGACGTTTCACCGGAAGCGGCCTTCGAAGCACTGGCCATCGATGACATCCGTGCGGCCGCGGACATTCTCAAAACGGTCTACGACGAGTCCGACGGCGAGGACGGCTACGTCAGCCTTGAAGTTTCTCCAAATCTCGCCCACGACACCGCAGGGACGATCGCAAACGGAATGCGGCTCTGGGATGCTGTTGACCGTCGGAATCTGATGATCAAGGTCCCGGCAACCCCGGAAGGGATTCCTGCGATCGAGGAGCTCACCGCCGCTGGGGTCAATGTCAACGCGACACTCATGTTCTCAATGGCCGACTACGAAGGTGTCGCGCAAGCCTTCGTTCGGGGGGCTCGACGGGCTTCCGACCCGGCACTCCTTGCATCCGTAGCCTCGTTCTTCGTCTCGAGGGTTGACGCAAGCACCGATGCCGCACTCGAACGCGTCGGTACCGAGCGAGCGGCTGCCTATCTCGGACAAGCAGCGATAGCCAACGCCAAGCTGGCCTATCGGCGATACCAGGAGATATTTGAGGGAGATGAATTCGCGGCTCTCGAAGCAATCGGAACACGACCCCAGCGGGTCCTGTGGGCATCGACCTCCACCAAGAACCCCGAGTACCACGACGTGATGTATGTCGAGGAACTCATCGGTCCCCAAACCGTGAACACAGCACCGCCTGGCACCATCGAGGCATTCCTCGACCATGGCGTTGTCAAGGGAGGCTCGCTTCTGGAGGGCGTCGATGAGGCAGCAACCATGATCTCCGACCTGCCATCTATCGGCGTCGACTTCGATGCCATCACGGCACAATTGCAGACCGACGGGGTGCGATCGTTCGCCGACGCCTACGCATCGTTGCTCGCTGCAATCGCAGACAAGCAATCCAAGGTCGTTGCGTGAGGATTGGCTTTGCCGGATCCTTCGATGTATCCGGCATCGAGTCACGTTGGTCATCTGAGAACCTGATGGCACGCCTGTGGGCCAAGGACCACACCGTGTGGTTCGAAGAGCCACGGCCGGAGTTGGTCGATCGGCTCGGGTGGCTGGAGCTGCCGACGAAGGCGCAGCGGCATGTCGAGGGCATCGCAGCGTTGAGGAGCGAGGCGGTCGCATCCGGCGTATCCACGATTGTCTTGTGCGGAATGGGTGGCTCAAGCCTCGCACCAGAGGTCTTCTCGCGTACGCTACCTCGGGCGCCAGGACACCCTGAGCTCATCGTCGTCGACTCGACCCATCCCGACGCCTTGCAGCACATCTCGCAGTCGCTGGACATCGAGCATGCGTGGTTTGTCGTCTCCTCAAAGTCAGGGGGCACGCTCGAGACGATGTCGTTCATGCGGTACTTCTGGGCTGATCTCGACAATCGCATGGAGGATCCAGGATCGCGCTTCATTGCCATAACCGATGCAGGGTCCTCGCTGGAGGAGTTGGCGGCCGAGCGTGGATTCCGCGCGACGTTCCTCGCCGATCCCGAGGTTGGCGGCCGCTACTCAGCGCTCACAGCCTTCGGACTCGTCCCGGCAGGACTCATCGGATGCGATATCGGTGCGCTCCTTGCCTCAAGCCGGGCCGCGGCGGCGCTCTGCCGTCCGGACACACCACTTTCCCTCAACCCTGCGTTCCAGATTGGCGCGACGCTCTCCGAAGCGGCAGCCAACACCGCCGACAAGGTCCGCTTCATCGGGAGCGGATTCGGGGCACATTTCGGGATCTGGGTCGAGCAGCTCATTGCCGAGTCCACAGGCAAGGCAGGAACCGGGATCATCCCGGTGGACGGTGGTCCACAACGGACCTCTTCTACCGACGAAGTGACGGTGCTCATCACAGATCGCCGGCCACCAGATCTCGATCATGACATTGTGATCGATCTCAGCACGGCTGAAGATCTTGCCGGTGTCATGTTCATATGGGAACTCGCCGTTGCCGTTGCGGGCGCTGAGCTCGGCATCAATCCGTTCGACCAGCCGGACGTACAGCGAGCGAAGACGCTGGCCAATGAGGCAATGTCCGGACACATCCCTGACACCGAGCGAGCCGTTGCTGTCCACTCAGCCACAGTGATCGAAACGGTGGTCGACGCTCTCGACTCCACATCAATCTCGTATGTCGCGATTCAGGCCTACGTCGCGCAGACTCGTGAGGCAGACGATGCACTCGCGAGACTTCGGGGCGCTATCTCGTTGCGAACGAATGCTGCCACCACGGTCGGATACGGACCGCGGTTTCTCCACTCAACAGGGCAACTCCACAAAGGTGGACCAAGCGGCGGCGTGTACATCCAGCTTCTCGACGAACCCCACGTCTCGATGTCAGTCCCAGAGACCGAGTTCTCCTTCAATGAATTGATCGCGGCCCAGATTGAAGGAGATCGAGCTGCGCTGCGCGACGCTGGCCGTACCGTCGTCTCAATTGACCTCGGGAGTGAACCGACTGCTGGCGTAATCGGTCTTGCCAATGCGCTTGCCGAGTCCACACCATGACGGATGCCGTCACACTTGTCGTCTTCGGTGCCACTGGGCATCTCTCACGCACCAAGCTGCTACCTGCTCTCGCCAGAGTCATCCGGGACGAAGACGTCCCTACGCACGCCGTTGTGGGCGTTGGAAGCCGATCGAGGTCGGACGAGGACTTCCGATCGGTCGTTGCTGATTCCATGGCGAGCGAGGAGGTTGATTCCGACGCCGCCGACCGTTTCCTTGGTGGGGAATTCACCTACGTCTCGGTCTCTGACAAGGAGTCGTACGAGAGGCTTGCGTCGATCATCGACGCCGTTGAGGAGTCGGCAGGTCTGCCGGGGAATCGGATTCTCTACCTGGCGATCCCTCCATCGAAACTCGACGTGACCGTTGAGGGCATCAGTGATGCCGGCCTCGGCGCAGGAGCCGGTTGGACACGCCTCGTCGTCGAGAAACCGTTCGGGATTGATCTCGATTCGGCGGTGGCATCGAACGAAATCATCCATCGATCATTTTCGGAGTCGGAGGTGTATCGGATCGACCATTTCCTTGGCAAGGAGACCGTTCGGAACCTGCTCGTATTCCGGTTCACGAACAGCTTGTTCGAGCAGACATGGAACCGAAGGCACATCGAGTCGGTCGAGATCACGGTCGCCGAATCCGACGGACTCGACGGACGTGCCGCGTATTTCGACGAGAGCGGCACGGTCAGAGACATGGTCCAGAATCATCTGACACAGATTCTGACTCTGATTGCAATGGAGCCGCCGGTGCGAATGAACGCAGCCTCCATCCATACCGAAAAGGTCAAAGTGCTCAAAGCCGTCAGACCGATCGGACCTGACGACGCCGTGCTCGGAAGATACGCCGCCGGCTCGGTCGAGGCTGAAGAGGTGATCGGCTACCTCGACGAACCGGGTGTCCCTCCGCACTCGGAGACCCCGACCTATGCCGCGCTCCGTTTGTACGTCGACAACTGGCGCTGGCACGGCGTCCCCTTCTACCTCCGAACCGGCAAACGCCTCGCAAAGAGAGTGTCCGAGGTCACGGTTCGGTATCTCAAACCGCCAGTGTGTTTGTTCCACTCGGAGGGCAACTGTCAGGGACACCAGAACGTACTCACCCTCACGTTGCAGCCAGATGAAGGGTTCGAACTGCTGTTTGATGTCAAGCAGCCTGGTCCCGACACAAGCATCGGACAGATCCCCCTTGCTGTTCGATACGACGACATCCTCAAGTCAGCGCCTCAGGCATACGAGACGCTGCTTGCTGATGTAATCGAGGGTGACCAGACGCTGTTCGTCAGGGCCGATGAGGTTGAGGAGGCTTGGGAGTTGTATCAGACGCTATTGGATCGCACCGACATCGACACCTATACGGCCGGCACCGATGGCCCCGAACGCGCTGAGAGCCTCATCGTGTCGTACCCCGGAGTGTGGACCCCCCTCTAGCTCCGACAGAGACGCCGGAAGCTCGAGGCGGAAGGTGGATCGACCGTCGTGGCGGTAGGTCAAAGATCCACGCATGAGCTCAGCGAGCGTTCGCGACACTGACAGGCCAAGTCCAACAGACCCCGGTTTGCCTGCCGTCTCATGAGCTCGCTCGTACGGTTCGAAGATTCGCTCCCGGTCTGCCTCTGGGATCGGGTCGCCGTCGTCCTTGACCTCGAGCACGAACAACCCCGAGGACACATAGCCTTCAACCTCGATGGTCTTTCCGCCATATCGAATCGCATTGGAAACAAGGTTCCGCAGGATCTGACGCAGCCTGCTGGGATCGGCGCTAATCGTCACATCCGGGACGTCGCTAGCTATCGAATGGCCGGTGTGGGATTCGAACCCTGCGAGCACTCCCTTTACCTCGACCGCAACATCAACCGGCACAATGCGGACGGCGACGTTCCCGATGTTCGCACGGGCCGCTACAAGAAGATCCTCGATGAGGTCCGCCATGTCCTCGCTCTGGCCAACGAGCATCGCGGTGAATTCGTCCATCTCTTCGTCCGAGAGCGTCATCCACCGCTGGCTCAACTCGTGGGCAAGCCCACTGACGACCGTGAGCGGTGTGCGGAGTTCGTGAGACACGCTCGCAACAAAGGCATCCTTGGATTCGACAAGCGCCTCAAGCCGTGTGTACGCACCGGCTCGGTCGACCGCCGCGGCAAGAACGTTCGTCACGCTGTGCAGGAAATTCAGGTCGTCTGCCGAGAATGAACGCTCGTCGTTTGACAGCACCACGAGCGTCCCAAAGTTGATCTCCTTGCCAGGAACCATCAAACCGATGCAGGCATGGAACCCCCTGTCGAGTACTGCCGGCGCCGCGAGACGAACTTCGGCTGCCGTCTTGAGAAGCACCGGCCCTGCCGACATGTGGGTCCGATCGGCAATACCGGACAGCATGGTTGCTTCAACCCCGAGAGCCTGGCTTGCGCCAACGATCTGGAAGTGTCCCTTCGAATCTCGTCGCATCACGGCAACACCATCGGTTCCGAGTACCTCGGATACGATGCCAGAGAGCGCCTCACACAAACCCGTTACATCCTCAGTCTCTAGGGCGAGCTGGCCGATGGAAGCTGCGGCCTCTTGTTGAACGGCCCGCGCCCACAACTCGTCCTCGACATTGCGCCTCACCGTGACATCCACAATCGCACCTTCGTAGAACCGGCCGTCCTGGGTGTCAATCAATCGAGAGGTGTCCCTGACCCAGCGGATCCGTCCGTCCATGGTCCGCATCTGCCACTCGTAGCCTGCCACGACGCCTTCGTCCCCGAGAAGCTCAGTGAGTCGGTCCCGGTCAGCGGCGTCGACGTAGAAGCTCTCGGCGTCCTTGCCGACAATTGCCGAAGGGCTCTCAGCTCCGACCAGTTCGACCATGGCCTGATTCACATGGGCTATCTGACCGTCAGGCCGGCTTCGATACAGTGCAACAGGGATCCTCTCAAAGAATGTCTGGTAGTCGACCTTTGTGCGACGGAGTTGTTCCTCCGCCCGGTATTGGCCGGATCGGTCGTAGAGCATCAACTGAATCGCGAGGTCATGCCCGTAGTCGACGGCATTCACCGTGAGGTCAACCCACACCGCGGAACCGTCAGTCGAACGGAACAGCATTTGTTCATTGTCTGCCGCTTCAAGCACCCGAATGACCTGACCTCGCAGTGCCTTATATCTCCCGTAGGCCGATTCATCGACGAACTCTTTGATCGAGAGTCCGACAAGCGACCCTCCGGACGGATCAAGCACCCTATTTGCGGCATCGTTTGCGTATACGACTGCCTTCTCGACCACGACGATGAAGGCGACAGGGGCGGCGTCCATCAGCTTTCGATACCGCTCCTCACCTGTCTCTGCAGCGTCATTGCGTGCGATGAAGTACCGATCGATCAGGTCGAAGGAGAGGTACGCACCGATCAGACCGGCTGCGCCTGCCGTGACCAGGATTGGGTTCACATCGGCCAATGCCATGACCGGGAGAGCACCCAGTGCGGTCGCGCCGAATGAGAGTACGAAGAGCTTCGAGAGTTCAAGCGCTGCTGCGACTCCCACGGTGATTCGTGCATCGCGAGCCGATCCGAGGAATACAGAAAACGCAACTGCCCACATCGCGAGCATCAACGCCAACCCCGCAGATGTAGGCGCAAAAAGCCACATCCCGTACGCAACGACGACATCCGATAGAGCTGCGGCCCTGACTCCCGACAGACCCTCAAATCTACGGACGACGTACGGATTGACGATGGCGAGGAGAATCGCGCAGACACCGAACACGACGACTGCCCGGTTCATGGTCGGTGTGAAGAGCAGGGGGACGCCGGCAAGGACATAGACGACGGCGCGGACGCGCAACAGCTTCAGGACAAGCTTGCTTCGCTCCTTGCGCGACGAGATACCGGTCGACATGTGTGTTCATCGGCAGGTTTCTCGGTGTCCTTGACGAACCGCTTACCCATTGAATGCCCTGCCGAGACCGATGCCAACCGCCGCGACGGCGACGCCGACAAGTGTGGGAACCAGAACGATGAAATCGGATCGTTTCCTGTCTTCTTCGTCCGCTATCTGGACCATCCAGGTCGAGAATGTCGTGAATCCCCCAAGTAGACCGACCGTCAGCGGTTGGGGATCGAAGCTGCCGAGGGACATCTCTGCCCCAACGATGAACCCAAGTGCGAACGACCCGACAACATTCACCACAGTGGTTCCCATCGGAAAGCCTCGTGCGCTTTGGCCGATCCACAGGGTGGCACCCCATCGAGCGACCGCACCAAGGCCACCACCGACCATGATGAGCACAACGATCACTTGGTGCTCCCGACGAATCGGCCTGCAATCGCGGCAGCGATTCCAACGACGATCGAGCCAAGCACCCACACGGCTGCCCCGCCCCATGCCCCGCTGTCTGCCAAGAGCACGGTCTCGACCGCAAAGGCAGAGAACGTTGTCAACGAACCCAAGAGTCCGACCGCGAAGAAACCGTGCACATGCCCTGGTGCCATCGGGAACCGTGACAGGTACCAGCCGAGACCAAAGGCACCGACGATATTGACGGCGAAGAGAGGCCAAAGACCATCACCGCCAACCACCTCAGCACCAAACCTAAGTCCAGTACCGACTGCGCCACCGGCGAATACGAGCAGCAGTTCTTTGAGTCGGATGGGCACGGGGCGAACCTACACCCTGCCTGTCGGGTTCGCTAGCCGTCGCACTCGCTGGTCTCACCAGAGCCAGCCAGTCCGATGCCGGCGTCCTGATTCTTGATGACCGATGCAATCTTCTGCCTGATCCGCGTGGTGTTCGGCACGGGATGGTCGAGAAGGTCCTTTTCAGGTGCGTAATACCCTGGGTTGAAGCCGAACGTCACTATGTCATCAAAGTCGAGGCGAGCAGTCATTTCGAGCATATCTGGGGCAAAAGAGACGGGGAGGTCGGTGACCATCGAGCCGTCAAGCGCATTGACGATGCCACTGAACCCACGCAGCAGCGTCACGGGTGTGGACTTTGCAGCGACCGCACGCAACATGCACCTCTGGCGCTGCATCCTCACGTAGTCGCTTGAGCCTCGGCGAGCTCTCACATAGGCCAGGGCTTCTGGCCCATCGAGGGTGTGCCAACCGATATCGACGTCGACCGTGGCCCACGGATCGCCTTCCCGCGGAGGAGAAACTTCTGCCTGAAGTGGCTCTTGGACAAATACATCAACTCCACCGATCGCCTCAACGAGGTCAACGAATGCAGCCATATCCACAAGCACGTAGTAGTCGATGCGAAGACCGGTTGCGCTCTGGAGCACATCACTCAACGCTGCCATGCCGGGGTCGACGTCATTCGGGTAGGTCCCGGTCCAACGCCGTGTAAACGGATACAGAGCGTTCAACTGTTCAGGGAAACACTCACAGCTAACGAACGGCACGGTGGTCGTAGTCGTCGTGGTCGTCGGTGCCGTCGTCGAACTGGTATCTGGAGGCGAAGTCGTTGTCGTTCCGTCTTCACCTTCTACGCCAACTCTTGCGATGATTGACTTCTCGAGGTTGGTGAACGCATCGCCCCAGGCCGACGGCAACGGGATGCTTCCAAGGTTTCGTGGAAACCCGAACAGAGCCGCCTTCCCGGTTTCGGGGTTGATCGTCGCCACCATCATCGAATCGGTACGCAAACCGCCCCTGCCTGGTCCAGCATCGCCCCCAGCTAGCAGGATCGTGATGCGGTCGGCACCGACTCGCTCGGTGAATGGAAGGAACGATCCGCCAGGGCTCAGTTCTCGCCGGGCCTGGACCTCGTCCTCCCACGCAGCAACGGCGTCCGGATCACCGAACCCGTCTTCGAACAAGCGGTTCTTCAAACGAGTTTCGGTGGTGACCTCAACGTCGTACACCGTCAGGACAGGGTCAGGGACGATGTCGGCATCGGTGCCAATCGGGATCACGGGGACTGCGGGACGCCCAGCGTCACCGGCAAAGACGATGTCGATGAGCCTGACCGCATCAACGGTCGTCCTTGCCACATACACATGCGGAATTGCAATGACGACAGCGATCGCAATCCCGCCGGCCACAAGAAGTGGTGTGACGACGCTTCCTTCGTCAGTCCGACCGTTGCGCCAAGCATCGAAAGCACTGCTGAATCGCCAGATAGCGGCCACGATATTGAGCCCAAAAATCGACCACAGTGTTGGCTTGGAGAACGCCGCTCCGACCAGATCCAATCGATCGACATCTGAGAGGAGATATGCGAGTGCTACAACGACAATTGGGGCCGCCCACAGCGCCGCAGCCCGGAACCGTCGGAGATAAGCGTGGCCGAGTCCCGGGATGACAACGCTCAGTCCCGCGGCAATCCATGCTCTTCGAACAGAATCGCTAGCGGGTGTCGCTTCGGTCACGGTTGCCATGCATCACCCCCTCGGAGCCGCTTGTCACTGGGTACATCGTCAACGGTAACGAAACACCCCGCTACCGCAGGCGTCACACCCTGCATTCAGAGTCGGAGCCGGAATCGAACGAGGTGGTCTCGTCGGCGTTGAGCGCGAATCTCACCATCGCCTGAATGCGACTGAGATCCGGCGTCGGTTTACCGCGATCATCGAGCTTTGGTGTGTAATACGGTGGCACGAAGCCGACGGTCTCGATGTCGTCGAAGTCAAGGGACCCTGTGTACTCAAGCAACGTAGGTAGATAACTGACGTCGATGTCCGTCTTCACGCTGTTTGCCATTGCTCTGGAGAGCCGGCTGAATCGTGTCAGGATGGTGCCGGGTGTCGCCTTTGCCGACACCGCCTTCAGCAGGCACCGTTGGCGGGTCATCCGGATGTAGTCGTTGCTGGAACGTCGCTCTCTCACATACCCGAGGGCATCGAGACCTGACAGCCTCCGCCACCCGGTGCCGATCGCGACCGTATGCCACTCCTCACCTTCTTTGGCCGGTGACATCTCGATCGAGACAGGGCGTGTCACATACACATTGACACCACCGAGAGCATTCACGACGTCGACAAAGCCCCCCATGTTTACGAACGCGTAGTAGTCGATCTCCAGCCCAAGCATGATTTCAAGGACATCCCGCAAAGCCGCGAGGCCCGGTTCTCGTTCCTCGGGGTACGTGTCGGTCCACGTGCGAGTGAACGGGTAGATCGCGTTGATTTGGTCTGGGAAGCAGTGGCACGGTTCGAACTGGTCAGGCTCACCGTCGCCGTCTTCATCGGTCCATTGCCTTCGCTCTGCCCAAGGTGTCAGTTGCTTCTCGAGATCGGTGAACGCCGTCGACCACTCGTCAGGGAGCGGTGCGTGCGTCATGTTGCGTGGCACGCCGAAGACAGCGGCTTTTCCTGTGTTCACATCGAATGTGACGACATTGATCGAGTCAGTCCGGGACCCTGAACGGCCAGGACCGCCATCGCCACCGGCAAGGAGAATCGTGATCCGGTCGGCGCCTATCGCATCTTCACCGAAGCGGTCGACGATCGTCTCATCCTGAGTCGACTTGTACCAAGAGGCAATCGCGACCGCATCGGGGTCGCCAATCCCGTCTTGATAGATGCGGGATCTGTCGCCCCTTGAGTCATACCTCGAGATGGTGACCTTTGGATCGGCGACGGTTGGGAGAATCTCGTCGTCGGCAAACGGATCATCAGCAAACACGAAGGGCTTCGGCTCGGCGTCGCTGTCCGACACGAACACCTCATCCAACGCGTAGGCGGCGTCGAGCGTGTACTGGGTGACCACCAGGTGTGGAAGCGCCACTGCAAGACACAGGCCGGCAACGATCGTCACCTTCCACCACGTTCGCCGGCTCTTCGCCGCAGCGAACGCATCAGTGATCGCAAAAACACGCCAGACCAAAAGCACAAGGTTCACGAGGAGGATTGATTTGAGCACAACGGGCCGAACCGCGTAGCCGAGGAGGTCGATCGTGGAGAGGTCGAGCACGAAGGCGGCTACAAGGACGCCGATCACGACAGGCACGAGGAAGAACACCGCACGTTTCCAGCGACCGAGATATCCCTGCCCGAGACCAGGGACGATGGCCGACAGGAACGCGGCAACCAAACCGTTGTTCATCACGGCGAATCCGCTCTCATACCTTGTGCCTCCGGCTTGAAGCCTACGCAGCGATTCAGATTGTTCGATACGTCGTCGGCAGGTCTGGCGGCCAACCTAAGAACAGGGTGCGGCATACAGCGTTCGCTGTACCCTCACCCGATGCCGCACGAACCCATCCGTAATGTCGCGCTCATCGCGCACGTCGACCATGGCAAGACAACGCTCGTTGACGGCCTCCTTCGTGCTGCAGGGGTGTTCGCAGACCACGAGAAACTGGTCGACCGTGTCATGGACTCGGACGATCAGGAGCGGGAACGGGGTATCACGATCCTTGCGAAGGCCGCCTCAATCACCTGGGACGGCATCAAGATCAACCTCGTCGACACTCCAGGTCACGCTGACTTCGGTGGTGAAGTCGAAAGAGCGCTCGCACTCGTCGACGGCGTGCTACTGCTTGTCGACGCTGCTGAGGGCCCGATGCCCCAGACACGATATGTTCTCTCCAAGGCGCTCGACCGGTCGCTTCCCGTCGTCGTCGTCGTCAACAAGGTTGACCGCCCAGACGCCAGAGTCGAAGCGGTTGTCGATGAAATCTATGAACTCTTCTTCGATCTCGAAGCTCACGAAGGGCAGATCGAGTTTCCTATTGTCTCAGCTGTTGCCAGAGACGGCATCTCGATAGCCGGAATGGGCATGCCCGCAGAGACAGACACACTCGCCCCAATCCTGGAGGCGATCATCGAGACAGTGCCTGCGCCGACCGGCGACTCTGGCTCGCCTGTCCAGGCGATTGTGACCAACCTCGACGCAAGCGACTACCTCGGACGTCTCGCCATCGGAAGAGTTATCAGGGGGACGCTCCGCGCTGGCGACATGGTTGCTTTGCTCCAAGCAGACGACGCGGCGCCGATCAAGCGCAAGCTTGGCCAGCTGATGGGGTTCGCAGATCTCGGCCGAGTCGACGTGCAGGAACGGACCGCCGGCGACCTCTTCGTTGTTGCCGGGTTCCCCGAGGTCCAGATCGGAGACACGTTCTCAGACGCCGAGACCATCGAGGCGCTACCGAGGCTTGAGGTCGACGAGCCTGTCCTGAAGATGACATTTGGTGTGAACACATCGCCGCTTGCGGGAACCGAAGGCTCGTACCTCACATCGCGTCAGATCAAGGAGCGCCTTGACAAGGAAGTGCTCGGAAACGTCTCGATTCGCATAGGCGAGACGTCCTCACCGGAGGTAATCGAGGTAGCTGGCCGCGGTGAGTTGCAGCTTGCCGTGTTGATTGAGTCGATGCGCCGCGAGGGGTACGAGTTACAGGTATCGCGACCCGAGGTGATCGTCAAGACCATCGACGGCGTCGAACACGAACCACTCGAAGAGGTCACCGTGGATGTGCCGGACGAATACGTCGGGGCCGTCACACAGGCTGTCGCACCTCGGAAGGGTCGCATCACGCAACTGAATCCCGGTGAGCATGGCCGAACGATCATCACATTCACAGCTCCTTCACGTGGGTTGCTCGGATTGCGGTCCCATCTCCTCACGATTACGCGCGGAACGGCTCTCGTACACATGCATCACGAAGGCTGGGTTCCGTGGGTCGGTGAACTCCCCCACCGTCACGGTGGAGCGATGGTCGCCGATCGCCGCGGTTCATCAACAGGGTTTGCCCTCGACAATCTTCAGAAGAGGGGCGAGCTGTTCATAGGTCCTGCGGTCGAGGTCTATGAGGGCATGATCATCGGCGAGGCGTCACGACCAGAGAACATGGTCGTGAACGTCACGAAGGGTAAACAGCTCACCAACATCCGGACCCACTCAACTGATGATGCAATCAAGCTCAAACCGCCACGGGACATGGGTCTTGAGCCTGCCATCGAGTGGATAGCCGCCGACGAACTCGTCGAGATCACGCCCCAGACCATTCGCATTCGCAAGAAGCTCCTCACCGAGGCAGAACGCAAACGAGCGAAGCAGAAGTAGCCGGCAGTCGTCGCACAAAGGCTCTCGCCGTTGTGGCCTACATCATCCCGAGGGATGCCTTCGTTCTCGGGCCAACAAGTCCGTCAACCCAAAGCTTCTGGTGCTGTTGAAACGACAACACGGCGCGCAAGGTGATGGGTCCGAAGACGCCATCGGATGTGCCTGCGTCGAATCCGCCCTCATTGAGACGGTCCTGAAGTTCTTTGACGTCACTGCCACGAGACCCGAGCGACAACACCTCGGTGTCCGTGTCATCTCTTGAGAGCCCTGCGAGCGCCGTTTTGGTGACTCTTCCGACGATGCCGTCTACGACCATGCCGTTAGCGGCTTGGAAGGACCGCACTGCGGCATCTGTCCTCGATCCGAAGTGCCCGTCAACACCGCCGACTGAATAGCCAAGGTCCACAAGGGTGGTTTGAAGCACTCGGACGTCAGCTCCGTGGAGGCCAGTTCGCAACGCTCTTGCGCCTCCGACCAGTGGATCTCGCGGCCCGCTTCCGACATCGTTCCCTCCGGCAGCCACAAGCGAGCTGTACGGGTTCACCACGGTGCCGTCTGGTGCGTGCAGTTCGAAGTGGACATGCGGCGCCGTGTTCTCAGCGTTACCGCTGTCACCGACCCACGCAATGTGCTGGCCGGCAGATACACGGACCCCTGGGCGAACGAACTGCTTGATTCCCCAGCCCTTGCCGTCGTCGGTGCCCGTCGTGTCATTGTCAAGGTGGATATACCAAGACTCCCATCCATCGTCATGCCGGACAACGAGGGTGCAGCATCGACTGGGATTCATGTGGGGCTGGCTCGTCCAATTCACGAGTCGGATATACCCATCTGCAACCGCTACGACAGGGGTCATTTTGTCGGCCATGATGTCTTGGCCAGTGTGGAATCCGTGCGATCGGCCAGCCCAGAAGCTGTCAGAGAAGTGGTGATCCCCGTCGACAGGGAACACCAACTCATAGTCGACGTCTTCGCCAACGTCGAGGGCCGATGCAGGCGTCGCGACGAGGACACTCATCGCAAGTGCGAGGGTGGCAAGGACAGCTATCGGTGCAAAACGTCTGATGGTCATATCAACGTATCGGCACCCAGAAAGGGTTCCTTAGTCTTCGTCACCCAGACGCACACCGCCGCCCGTAGGCGTGAGCCTGGGCGGCGATGGGCCAGCGTCTTGTGCTGTAAGGGGTTAGGTCGCCGGCAGTACCTGCGGGATCGGGTCGGTTACCCATTCGCCGATCTCGGCGTCAACGGTGACCTCCGCAGACTCAATCGCGGTGACAAACCAAGCATCGATAACCGCCGACTGTGCTTCAGCGTCAAGGTAGGCGAACACTGCCTCGGTGTCAGCTGTGGTTCTCGAGTTCACGAGGATGATGTGGAAACCGAACTGAGATTCGATCGGTTCGGTTGGGACACCGATTTCTGCCTCAAGCGCCCCGTTTGCGAACTCCTCAACAAACTGTGACGGCGAGGTGC
>Ga0070727_10002005_pt1 | contig 20367 bp, 16 predicted proteins | sample tdAd472_FD_66722 | JGI IMG/M metagenome (GOLD analysis project Ga0070727, IMG submission 66722) | Marine sediment microbial communities from the Atlantic coast under amendment with organic carbon and nitrate - tdAd47.2 | ecosystem: Environmental > Aquatic > Marine > Coastal > Sediment | place...
AGCATGTCTACTTTGCCAGGCCCGATTCACTGATGGACAGTATCTCTGTATACAAGGCCAGGCTGCGGATGGGCGAAAAGCTGGCAGAGAAAGTCAATCGTTTGCGTCCGGATCACGATATCGACGTGGTGATTCCGATCCCGGACACCAGCCGGACCTCGGCACTGGAACTGGCAAACCGGCTGGGAATCAAGTACCGGGAGGGGTTCGTCAAGAATCGCTATATCGGCAGGACCTTTATCATGCCCGGCCAGAGCCAGCGCAGGAAATCGGTGCGCCAGAAGCTCAATGCCATCGACCTGGAATTCAAGGGCAAGAATGTCCTGCTTGTTGACGACTCCATTGTCAGGGGCACCACCTGCAGGCAGATAATCCAGATGGCCCGTGATGCCGGTGCCAGTAAAGTCTATTTCGCCTCTGCCGCCCCGGCGATACGTTACCCCAATGTCTACGGCATCGATATGCCGGCTGCGGCGGAACTGATCGCCAACGGTAAAACGGAGGAACAGATACAGGAAATGATTGGTGCTGACTGGCTGGTGTACCAGGACCTGGAAGATCTTATCGCGTCTTCCAAGGAGGGCAATCCGGCAATTTCAAAATTCGAGTGCAGTGTTTTTGACGGTAACTACATAACCGGCGATGTGGACGAATTCTATTTGAAACGACTGGAAATCAGCCGGAACGACGAGGCCAAGTCACAGAAGAAGCATGCCGGCAGCAACAAGGAACACAATCTGATCGCGGATCTGCAGGAGTAGGATCGCGCCGCAACACAGGGACAGACATGTTATCGACGAATACGGAAAGCAAGGTGGCGGGCAACAAGGATCAACAGGGTGTTGCCATTGAAAAGCGTGTTAATACCGCCATTGCCGAAATCGGCAAGGCCCTGCTGGGCAAGGAACAGCAGATTCGCCTTGCCCTGTGCTGCCTGTTCTCCGGGGGTCACCTGCTGATGGAGGACCTGCCGGGGATGGGCAAAACCACGTTGTCTCACGCCCTGGCGAAGGCTTTCGGGCTGGACTATAACCGGATCCAGTTTACCAGCGACCTGCTGCCCGCCGATATCCTGGGCGTATCCATCTTTGATCAGGCCAAGGGCGAGTTTACCTTTCATCCCGGTCCGGTATTCCGTCAACTGATACTGGCAGACGAGATCAATCGCACCACGCCGAAGACCCAGAGTGCACTGCTGGAGGCCATGGAAGAAGGGCAGGTCACCACCGAGGGGGAAACCCGCTTACTGCCCCGTCCTTTTTTTGTCATCGCCACGCAGAACCCGGTAACCCTGTCGGGGACATTCCCACTTCCGGAATCGCAGCTGGACAGGTTTCTGATGCGGCTGCACCTTGGCTATCCTCACCAGGAGGCCGAACGGGCACTGCTGCAGCGCGACGCGGTGGCATCAGACACCACGGAATCAGTTTCCAGGTGCCTTTCGGCCCAGGATATCGAGGAATTCCGGTCGCTTTCCTCCCAGGTTCACACCAGTGACTCGCTGCTGGACTATGTACAGCGACTTATCGCCTACACGCGCAACCGGGATGACTTTCACTACGGCCTGTCACCACGGGGCAGCCTGGCGCTGATGCGGGCGGCCAAGACCTGGGCCCTGATGTCGGGGCGCAAGCATGTCATTCCCGAAGACGTACAGGCCGTGCTACCTGCCGTCGTCGAACATCGGCTGCGGGCGGTTACCGACGAGGACGGGCATACCGGAGCCTCCCTCGCGCAACGGTTGTTGAATGATGTCAACGTCATCGACTAGAAGCTGATCCCGGCAACACCGCCAATGCCAAGGACGCCGTCAGTGACCATGGAAACCACCACCCCAAGGCCCTGGATCACCAGGCGCATCGAAGCCTGGTCGGCCCGGCGTAATCCAGCGGGCGCCCAGGCGGAACTGAATCGCAGGAATATCCTTATCCTGCCGACGGCCCACGGTATTCTGTTTATCCTGGCTACCCTGGTAGTCTTCATCGCCGCCATCAATTACGGCAACAGCCTGGCCTTCGGGCTGGCCTTTTTCATGGTCAGCCTGTTTATCATCTGCATGTTTCATGGCTTCAATAATCTGCATGGCCTGCGCCTGAAAGCGCTGCCGACCCGGCCGGTATTCAGGGGCGAGGACGCGGCTTTTCAGGTGCTCCTGTCGCGCCATGCCAGAAGGAGCCACGAAGGTATCGAACTTTTCTTCCGCGGCTTCACGGTCAGCAAGGCCAGCCTGGTGGATCACGAGGAAGAACAGGTATCCGTGTTTATCCGCAGCACGAAACGTGGTGAATTCAAGGCACCGTCCCTGACCGTGCGCGGCCAGTTTCCTTCCGGCCTGTTCACTGCGTGGTCCATAGTGAGGCTGGAGATGCGCTGCCTGGTTTACCCGGAACCGGTACCGGTAGCACTGCATCACGTGCTCAATAGCGGCGGCGGGATCACCGAGGAATCGCCCCTGGTTCGCGAAGGCAGCGAGGATTTTCACGGCTTTCGCAGCTTCAATCCCGGGGACTCGCTGAAACAGGTGGCCTGGAAAAACGTGGCCCGTGGCCAGGGAATGCTGGTGAAGCAGTTCGTGGACTACCTTGACCAGCGACTCTGGCTGGACTGGGACATGTTCTACGGATTCCCGGACGAGGACAGGCTGTCCCGTCTCTGCTATTGCGTGCTGAAACTGTCTTCTGCCAATACCACCTATGGCCTGAAGCTGCCCGGCCTGGAGATAGCCCCGGAAACCGGCAAGGGACATCGTTTACAGGTACTCCAGGCGCTTGCACGCTACCGCGTGCCATCGGCCAGGGAAGCGGATGCCGGGGCAGGGGAGCAGCAGCCGTAATGGATATCGCTTATCAGATTCCCAGGCAGAGCCTTATCTGGGTCCTGCTTTCCGTGGTCATGGCATTGGCTCCCCACGGCCCGAGGCTGCCGGTCTGGATCGGTGTCGTGGTCGCCGCCTGCCTGGCCTGGCGGGTGCTGATTTTTTACGGCAAGCTGGACTACCCCGGCAAGGCACTGCGGGTAGTGCTGGTGGTATTCATCATTCTCAGTTCCGCGACCCAGATCAGGTCCCTGGATATCGGGCTGGATGTGGCGGCCAGTCTGCTGGCCCTGGGCTTCATTTTCAAACTGGTGGAAATGCAGAGTAAGCGGGATATCTACGTCGTTCTGTGCCTGTGCTTCGTGATGGCCCTGGTATCCCTGTTGTATTCCCAGAGCATGGTTACGGCCATGTACCTGACCCTGATGGTAATCGTTATCATGGGCAGCATGGTGTCACTGAACCGGACCGCGGGCAGCGGCAGGCGCACCACCTCACTGGGACTGGCCGTGAGAATTACTGCTCAGAGTCTGCCGCTGATGATTGTTCTGTTCCTGGTTTTTCCCCGCATTGATCCGCTGTGGGCGGTGCCTACCCAGTCATCGGCTACCACCGGTGTTTCGGAGGAAATGTCCCCCGGTGATATCAGTCGGCTGGCCCAATCCGCAGACCTGGCTTTTCGCGTGGGCTTTAACAGCGGACCGCCGCCGCTGCATGAAAACCTTTACTGGCGTGGCCTGGTGCTGGACTATTTCGACGGCATTACCTGGCGTCGTCAGGGCAGCTCGGTACTTTCCACCGCGGTGGCCAACGCCCCGGTACAGCTGGACTACCGGGAGCGAACCAGCGTGTCCGGATCGGCGCTCGACTACAACGTCATCATGGAACCCACACAACAACGCTGGCTGTATGGGCTTCATCTGGCTACTCCCCTGACCGCGGGAATCGTTCAAGGTCGCAATTTCGAATTGATAAACCGTTCGGTTATCAACCAGCGCTTAAGCTACAACCTGCGCTCCTTCCGGAACAACCAGACCGACCTGTTGTTACTGGACAGTATCAGGCGACGCTCCCTGCGACTCCCCGAGGGAGGAAATCCCCGCAGCCGCGAACTGGCAATGGACCTGCGATCTGATGTGGAAACTGACCGGGACTACGCCTATGCCGTGCTGGCGTTGTTCCAGCAACAATTCCGCTATACCCTCAGCCCACCGTTGCTGGGTGAGCAGCGGGTGGACGATTTTCTGTTCAATACCCGTGCCGGTTTCTGTGAACACTATGCCAGCGCGTTCACTTACATGATGCGGGCAGGCGGTGTGCCGGCGAGGGTGGTGGTGGGCTACCAGGGTGGTGAGTACAATCGCTTTGAAGATTACCTGATGGTCTATCAATACAATGCCCATGCCTGGACCGAGGTGTGGCTGGCCGGGGAGGGGTGGGTACGTTTCGACCCCACGGCTATCGTCTCCCCGGAGCGCATTTCCCAGGGCGTGGAAGCGGCCCTGCGGAATGACCCCAATTTCATGAACGAATCCAGGTTTTCCCTGGCCAGGTTCCGTGGCTCCGGCGTGCTGAATACCCTTCGGCTGCGCCTGGATGCCATGGAGTATGCCTGGAACCGGCGCATCGTCAGTTATGGCGAGGAACGGCAGCTGGAAATATTTGAACGCTGGTTCGGCCAGGCCGCCCGCTCCGGCATGCTCCTGATGCTGGGGGTTTCAACCCTGCTGGCTGCCACCCTGATCGGCTTTGCCATCATCAGAAAAGTACCGGGGAAGAAAATGGCGGAAAGTGACCGGCTTTACAGGGAATGCTGCCAGTACCTGGCTCGACGCGGCTATCCGCGGGAAAACGGAGAAGGGCCCATGAACTATTTTCATCGAATCACGGCTCTTCATCCGGAACTCACGCCGCTGTTGGCGGAAGTGACACAGAACTACATCCTGCTGAGCTACCAGGCTACACCCGATGCGGTGGAGAAAAGCCATCTACAGGCCCTGAAGCGCGCCGTGAAAGAGCTCAGAAGTCGTGTTTCAGCCGTTCCGGTCCGGAATTCGGTGCCGTTGCCAGGCTAGGAGCTGCGTTATAACCGGGCAGTGTTTCAGACTGAAATCCACTTCGAAGTTATCAGTTGATGCCGGGGTCAGTGGTAAACTTCCGCTGGCAGTGGGATACTGTTTGTCATCCCGATGACGTGTTTCTCCAGTGAGGAGCGCCGAGATCCCTTGTCGGCAGGTACTCTTTGCTGACCCACGGTTTCAGAGGTTCCTCAATACTCCACACTGCGAGATAGTCATATCAGAGTGACGCAGGCCAGCAATAACCCGGGAAGCTGGTGTTTGCAGGCGTTCTCTGGGCCGACCTGTAATCCGAGAATTGATAGTGAAGCTGTCACTATGCTTGAGGTGAGGTTTGGCAGTACCTGGGCATGTCCGTTCCAAAAACATCAACAAGATGGAGAACAGCAACATGCATACAGAAACACTACACAAGCCACTGCGAGGACTTTTGATCCTTGCATTGTCAATAACGGTTATCGGTTGGACCCCAGCCCGGGCGCAGGAGCCGATCATGATCAATGTCATGCGCATACAGTTGAAGCCTGCCATGACCGAGCGTTTTCGTGCCTTGCATCTGACGCAAACCGTGCCTGCTCAGCAGTCTTCGGGAATGCCATGGCGCCTTACCACCAGCAATTTTTTCGGTGACAATTTCGAAGTCGTGGTATCGACGCCGCTGCAAAACTTTGCCGAACTCAACGACAGGAATTTTGTACCCACCGAGCTCGGGCAGGCGCTGTTCAGTGCGTCAGTGGATCATCGTCAACGCCTCGTCGTGCAGACACGGCCGGATATGGGTATTCCCGGCGGTGACATTACCGGCTTGCGCCGAATGGCCTATCTACAGGTCAGCCAGGGGCAGATTGCGGAATTTGAAGAGTTCTGGCGGGGTACTGTCCTGCCGGCGATGCGTAGCAGGGGAATCCAGGGATACCAGATGTTCCAGACCCTGATCGGGGGACCACAGGGGCAGTATATAGGCGGGCTCTGGCTCGACAACTTTGCCGCGCTTGACTCCCTGGAAATGAATACCTTGTTGTCGGCGGATCAGCAGAGACGGTTCGGCGATTTAGTCGAAGAGTACGTTATCGAGGTCCAGGTCGTGGATCGGGAGTTGAGCTGGGGTTTACCCGGGCTGTAACAGCTGGCCAGCACAGGCGCTTTACTGGCAGGGCGGGGCGGGAACTGCCCGCTCTCCCTGTCATTCACTGTTGCCGGGTAACATTGTCACGCTCATGCCCTGTCCGAAAGTGAAATCCACGCTATTGCAGGGGAGAGTGATAATCATGCGCACCATAAGAAACGCCTTTTTGTTAATACTGTTGATCGCGGCCGGCACACTGTTCACGCTTCGGGTGACCGGTCTGGAGCCCCGCTACATCGATCCGGGCAGTCCAGCCTTTGTCCAGAGCGGTCGTACCGCCTGGCCGGGTCTGTGGCTTCCCGGCGAGGTGGTCCGTGAACCGGTGCACGACTGGGACTGGGTATACGAGGTCGATCACCCGGTTCGAGGCAATACCATCATGCTCGAGACCCGCACCTGGTACGGAGTCCCTCATTCGGTCACGATCAATGCCACAGCCCGTGGCGAAGAGCTTTATATCGGTGGCAGTGAACAGGATTTCAGGCTGGAAAAAGAGTTTCCAGAGTCCAAGGCCTGGTGGGCCAATATCGAACGGGATCCGCGGGTGCGCTTGAAGATCGACGGCCGGATTTACGAGATGACAGCAGTACTGGTGGCGGATCGCGCCAAAGTCGCGGAACTTATCGGCAGGAATCCAGTAACTACGGTAACCGGACCGGACGGTACGGAACAGGTAACGGGGGTGCGACACTACTGGCGACTTTTCCAGCGTAATATCCCGGAATACGGCGACGGTTCACCAACGGGATCCTCCGGGGAATCCGATTAAGGACCCTCTGAAATTTTTCAGAGGTTCCTTAAAAAACAGGTTGCGTCGCTATCGTACCGGATTCAGCCACCGGCAAGCCTGGCCTCATAGCCCTGCTCCTGCAGAAAATTTTTAATCTTGTTCCGTTGGTCGCCCTGGATCTCGATGGTGTCCTGCTGGACGGTGCCGCCGCTGCCACAGTGCTTTCTCAGCGTGGAAGCCAGCATCCGGAGTTCCATGGCGTTGAGTGGCAGATTACGGACTACGGTTACCTCCTTGCCGGCCCGTCCCTTTCGTTCCCGCTGAATAGTAATCGCGCCGCCCGGTGTCACTTGCCTGACAGCGTTATCCCCGCAGCGACACCGGTCCTGCGCCTGGCCGCAATCGGGGCATAGTCGTCCTGACTCGGTGGAATAGACAGGGCGTGAATTTCGGGACATGGGATGGTGTGGTAATCAGGCGCGAGCGCCGGTTCAGGTTCAGGTACGATAGAGGGGCGGCAATGCGTAAGTGTCGTCATGTTTCTGCGTACGGCGTTGCAGCTGGCGACTTTTTCGCATGGCCTGCAGTTCAGAAAGTATCGCGTTGCCGTCCACCAACTCCTGCTCCTCACTGTCGTAGAGTGCAGCCTGGACCCGAAGACAGAAGCTGCTCAGGGATGAATCCGCGGACAGGCGAATAATGTCGTCCATGCTCATCACTCTTTCCGGTGCAAAGTGATGTGCACCCCAGGTTATCAGGGCTGATCGGATTGCCACGGGATCGCCACTGGCCAGGGCCTGACGTAACTGACCGAAGGCAACCGTTTCATTATTTTCCGGTTTCCTGGTATCGGCAAATCGCTGGTAATAACCTCTCAGCAGCGCCATGGGATCGATGTTGAAGCCGCGAATAACCAGCAGGTATATGCTGCCGATGACAATCAGTACGGCAGCCCCGAGAAAGATATTGAACCAGATGACCGGAATGTTGATAAGCGTGGCCTCGGCCTGCTCGTCAAGCATGCTCTGATCCAGCAGCGGTGCGGCGGATTCTGAATCCAGGACTTCTCCCTGGTCATCTACCAGTTGTTCGGCGGGCAGATCGCCGTCAATTGTTGCAATCGGCAGGCGAGTGGCGGCTACCGTGGCGTATCGCAATTGATCGCTGTTAATGTCCCACCAGGGTACGGACAGTTCCGGGACTTCCACGAAACCGGGCGATGTCGGCACAATGGCCGTGGTTTCCACCCGGGTGCCGACGATTTCACCATCGACAAAGGTGCGTTCGATATCGGCAGGTTCCGGGTAGATATTGGCGCCGTCAATCTGTTCAGGGCTGAATGGAGGCAACATGGCACCGTCCAGGCCATCGGCCACCAGGGTCAGGGTGCGGGTGAGTGTTTCACCGACCCGCAGATTATCGATGTCGCCGTCCCAGCTTTCCTCCAGTGTCACGTTGGTGGCCGGTAGCCAGTTGGCCAGGTTCTGGGCAGATACCGGACGTTCCTTGACATCGATGGTCATACCCTCGATATACGCTGTGACCCGCTGCGTGTTGAGATTGCGGAAAACGAAATTACTGGAACCGTCGGTGACTTCACCCCGGAACAGGATGTCGGGTATTGCCAGTGGACCGCTGCGCTGCGGAAAGATCACGTAGCGCATTTCATAGACACCGTAGCGCACACCATCAATCAGGCGCTCATACTGGTTGGGAGAGCCGATAAGCTGGATAACGGTATCAGGCATATCCAGTTCGGTGAACTGCGGATTGCGAATACCGCTGATGGTGTAAAAAAGTCGGATGGTAAAAAGCAATTGCTCCTGGACATATACGCTTTCCTTGTTCACCGCCGTTTCAAGAAAGAGCTCATTGTTGCCCTGGTTGGAGTTGGGCCCTTCATCAACAATGGTCAGCGCAATAGGTTCGGTTATCCCGGTGCCGATTTCCAGGGCCGGGATCTCGATTTCACCTTCCCGCGTGGGGAACAGGGTGATTACATAGTCCGTCCACGATTCCACCTGGTTATTGATGCTGCGAATCTGCTGGGATGTGCGCGAAGCCAGAATATCGAAGTTTTCCCGCAGGGGGGACAGGTCAAGCTGAACGTTCTGCTGCTGAAAGACCCGGATAGTCAGCTCGATAGTGTCGCCACGGGCAACTTCCGTGCGGTCGACGCTGATTTCCACTTCCTGGGCGGTACTGCTTAATGGCAGGAGCAAAGCGCCCAGCAGGAGTGCATAAAGCAGCCTTACCATATCTGATCCCCTGACTGCAGGTTGTTGGCTGTGCCGTTCAACTGGCGTTGTCGATACTGGTAGCGGAACTTGCGCTGCAGCAGTTCGCCGGGATCATCTTCGATGCGTCGCAGCCATTGTTCCAGGGACTGCTGTTCTTCGAATTCCTCGTTGCTTTCCTCGCTTGGAGTATTCTGTTCGCTGTTGCTTTCAGAGCCCTCCTGTTCCTCGGGCTGTTCCTGCTGTTGTTGCTGCTGCTCCTGGTCCTGGTTGCCTTCCTGGCTCTCCTGCTCCTGCTGATCACTGTTTTCCTGGTCTTCCTGTTCCTGGTCTGAATTCTGCTGCTGTTGCTGCTGGTCGCTGTTTTCACCTTCCGATTCGCCTTCCTGGCTTTCCTGTTCCTGCAGCAATTGTTCAATTATTTCCTTGTTATAGATGGCATCCTCGTGGTCGGGAGCGAGTTCCAGCGCCAGGTCATAGGCGGCAATGGCTTCCGGGTAGTTGCCGGCAAGCGCCAGGGCGTTACCGCGGTTGTAATGACCATCCGCGGTGGTGTCGGTACTGAAGGCTGCCACCGCCGCCTCGTAGTCCTCGGACCGGTACAGGGCCGTTCCCTGCCAACCCCGGGACTCGAACAACGTGGCGGCGTCCTGGTAATTTTCCGCTGCCATGGCTTCGGCACCCTGCTGGTCGGGTGTTTTCCACAGATCACGCCATTCCCATGCCTGGGCCTGACGGGCCGGGACCAGGGTGCCAGCCAGGGTCAGGGTAAGGGCGATACTGAACAGCCAGCCCCGGCGAAAACTGAAAGCGACCAGAGGCAGTACCAGGATAATCAGCCAGGGCCCGGCTTCGTACCAGATATCGAATTCCTCTTCGACTTCACTGAGATTTTCATCAAAGAACGGTGAATCAGCCAGCAGGTAGTTGATGTCGGCATTGGAGAGCTGGATGTCGTGGTATCTGCCGCCAGTCCGGTTGGTGAGGGATTCCAGGACGTTGCGGTTGAGTTGCGGTACCACGACTTCACCGCTGGCGTCGGTAAGAAAACCGCCGTCACTGGTTCGAATCGGTGCGCCTTCCTCGGTGCCCACGCCCATGATCAGCAGTTCGTAAGGTGTTGCACCGACCTGCTCGGCCAACGCCTGTTCCTCGGCAAAACCGGCTATGCCGTCAGTGATCAGGAGAATCCTGCCGCGACTGGCCTCGACATCGTCCAGCAGGCCGATGGCCAGTTCCAGGGCGCCGCCGGGATTGCTGCCGAACAACGGCATGATATTGGGACTTAGCGACGGTACCAGTGCAGCGATTGTTACCGTATCGTCGGTCAGCGGCGTTACGGTGTGGGCATCGCCGGCGTAGACAACCAGGGCCGTTTGACCTTCCTGCCGCTGGTCGAGGATATCCCGTAGCTTACGTTTTGCCAGGTCCAGCCGGTTGGGCACGTGGTCAGGCGCAAACATGGACAGGGACAGGTCCATCACGATGACCAGGGCGTCCTCCCGTTGCTGCACCGGTTGGGGCAGTTTCTCCCAGACCGGTCCCGCCAGGGCGACGATGCTCAGCAGCCAGGCGCTGGCCAGTAATACCAGTGGAGTACGCTGGGCTGCGCTCTTGGTCCGGTCAAGCAGAAACGGCAGCAGGGACTTGTCAATGGCCCGGTCCCAGGCGGAAACTGAAGTATTGATCCGCCACAATGCCGCCAGAAAAATCACGCTGGGTATCAGCGCCAGCAGCCACAGCGGCCTGAGGAAATGGAATTCCTGCAGGTTGGGCATGACCAGTTCCATCAGCTGCTGCTCCCTGCGCCCAGTCCATCGCCGGCAGTGTCTTCCGGCAGTTCCCGTTCCCTGCCGAATATGGACAGCCAGGGTATTGAGACGGCGGCCAGGATGAAGCTGATGAGCATGGCGGTGCCCAGCGGCCAGTAGAAAAGTATCTTGGTGGGGCGGTAGGTCTGTTCGTCCTGTTCGATGGTCTCCAGCCGGTCCAGCTCTTCGTAAATCTCCACCAGGTCGTTGACGTCCCGGGCACGGAAGTAGCGTCCTCCAGTAGACTCCGCGATTAGCGTCAGGGTCTCCTCGTCCAGTTCTGCCGAGGGATTTACCGAGCGGGAACCGAAAAACGTGCGTTGAACCACCTGGTCGGCGCCGATACCGATGGTGTAAATCTTGATGTTCTCGGTTTCCGCCAGTTGTCCGGCCTGAACCGGTGACACGGAGCCGGCATTGTTGACCCCATCGGTAAGCAACACCAGGACACGGCTGTTTTCCGGTCGATTACGCAGGTGCTTGACGCCCAGCCCGATGGCATCGCCGATGGCTGTCGCCGATTCCTCGATGATGCCGATTTCGGCTTCTTCCAACAGGGTGCCCACGGTTTCCCGGTCAAAGGTCAGAGGCGCCTGGATATAGGCGTGGGCGGCGAACAGTATGAGGCCCAGGCGATCGCCTTCGCGGCGTTCGACAAAGTCGCTGACCACCGCCTTGACCACGTCAATTCGGGATACCTGTCGGTTGCCCACCACCATGTCCTGGGCCTCCATGCTGCCGGAGATATCCACCGCCAGCATCAGGTCGCGTCCGGTTGAGGGCAGCTCTACCGGGTCGCCAAGCCATTGTGGCCGGCTGGCCGCCAGGACCACCAGCAGCCAGATCAGGGTGCAACAGATGAGATTCAGCAGGCGGCTGCTGACGATAGTGTCGCTGTCGGACTGCAGTCGCGTGAGCTTGTCGAAGAAGGGGACAAACAGGGACGCATCCTGACGGGGTGCCCGGGACAGGAACCTGTAGACCAGCCAGGGCAGGGGCAGGGCCAGGAATGCCAAAGGCCAGGTAAACTCAAGCATGACGGTCCCCCGTGTCCACAACCTGCCGGCCCGGGCGTACCCCCCGGCTCATGGTGCCACCCGTTCCGCCCATATCACCGTTTCCACCTGTCACTCGGTGCTCCCGCTACTTTATATACTGTCAAATTTGTCACGCTGGTCTGATCCTGCCGGATCGCCTGATTCACCGGTCAGGCGCTGAGCCTGTCGGACTCCGCGCCCCTGGTGCCGGACCGGTCCATGTAGAGACTGACCAGCCATTTTTCCCCGAACCTGTGCAGCTGCTCGGCATCCACCTCGCAGCGGGTCCGGAAGCGGCCTTCTTCCAGGGCTTCCGCGATTTCCTCGGTCATCAGGGAAGAGTCACCTTTTTCCCTGATAAAATCAACCCAGGCACGACCACCGAGGCTGGCTACACGACTGTTGGGGTAGTGCCACAGGGCGACCCGGCGCAACACCGCGTTTATCTCGTTGACAAATTTCAGTCGCGCCTCGTTGGCATCGGTTTCACCGGTGTCCTGCCTGGCCTGGAAAGCCTGGTAGACGGTATCCAGTTCCTCCAGGGCGCGGGCGCAGATCATCCGTTGCCGCCGGACCTGCAGTATCCTGGCGGTCAGCCAGGCCAGCAACACCAGCAGCAGCAGCGCCAGGATCCACCAGCCCGGTGCCGGTGGCCAGAAAGACACTTCCCCCGGCAGATGGATGTCTGCCAGTTGTTCTAGTAATTCTGCTGAATCCATTGTCTTATCTGTTCGACCGCCAGCTGGTTGGTTTTAATTCGAATGAGAGGAATCTGCAGCAGGTCCAGTTCGTTGTTGATCATTTCGACGCGTTCGCGAAACTGGTCCTTGTAGCGCTCCCTGACTTTGCTGTTGAAGGTATTGACGGCACCGCGCCGGTTACCGTCGGTGATGGCGTAGTAACCCGGAACCGGCAGCACTTCCTCCAGCGGATCGGAGACAAAAATACAGACTACGTTGTTGTGACGGGACAGCTGGTACAGGAACTGCAATGCCCGTTCATCCAGGGTGGCAAAATCCGAGATGAGATACAGGGTACTGCCCGGCTTGGTGATTCGCCGAATCTGGCCCAGTGCGTAGGCCAGTCCCGGTTCGAAGTTGGGATCGATGGATTCTGACTCTGTCTGGAGGTGCCCTCTACTCAGTTCCTGGAGTCGCTGGTTGTACCGATAAATATGGTTCAACAGGTGCAGGGCGGAGCGGCGGCTACGCCTTGGCCTCACGAGGCTGGCGTCGGAGTCTGAAAAAACCAGACCACCGACCCGGTCGCCGTTGTCGATGGCCAGCCAGCAGAACAGGGCGGCAACCTGGGCGGCGATGACGGACTTGAACGCCACCTGGCTGCCGAAAAACATGTTGGTGGTCTGGTCCACGGCGATGATTACCGGGCGTTCCCGTTCTTCCCTGAAGACCTTGGTGAAAGGTCGGCTGGTTCGAGCGGTAACCCGCCAGTCGATCAGGCGAATATCGTCACCCTGCTGATAGGGACGAAATTCTTCGAAATCGATGCCGCGGCCCCTTAACTTGGACAGGTGTAAGCCGGAAATACCGGCGATTGACCGGGTGTGGGCAAAGTATTCCAGGGATTTGGCAGCGTACCGCTGAATCAGCAGATTCTCCAGTTCAACCACCGCCCCCTTGCATTGATAGCGGCTGTGATGGAGATCCAGTTGCGATGCCGTTGGCATGAGGACGGTCCCTGGCGTTACGCTGTGGGGACGCGTTCGCGGATAGTTTCCAGGACCTTGTCGGGAGTCACTCCGCTGGCTTCCGCCTCGAAGCTGAGCAGAATCCGATGCCGTAACGCGTCAAACATGACCTCCTGAACGTCGTCGGGACTGACGAAATCGCGACCCTGAATCCAGGAGTGGGCCCGGGCACAGCGATCCAGCGATATGGTTCCCCGTGGGCTGGCGCCGTACTCAAGCCATTTTACCAGTTCGTCGCCATAGAGCTCCGGTTTTCGGGTGGCCATGATGAGTTGGATGATATATTCCTCCACCGCCGGTGCCATGTGCATTTCCAGAATCTCCTGGCGGGCCGCGAACAGGTCCGACTGGGCGATGATCTTGGGCGGCGCCGGGACCTTGTTCTGGGCTTCGTCACGGACCAGGTGAAGTATCTCCCGTTCTGCTTCGATGGCGGGATAATCAATTGTCACGTGCATAAGGAATCGATCGAGCTGGGCTTCCGGCAGCGGGTAGGTACCTTCCTGTTCGATGGGGTTCTGGGTGGCCATCACCATGAACAGGGGCGGCAGTGTGAACGATTCCCGGCCCACACTCACCTGGTGTTCGGCCATGGCCTCCAGCAGCGCGGACTGAACCTTGGCCGGAGCCCTGTTGATTTCGTCGGCCAGTACCAGGTTGTGGAAAATAGGTCCCTGCTGAAAGCGGAATGAACCATCCTCGGGACGGAATACCTCGGTACCGGTGATGTCGCTGGGCAACAGGTCGGGGGTAAACTGAATACGGTGAAAGTCACCTTCGATGGCTCTGGATAAGTCTTTGATAGCTTTCGTCTTTGCCAGTCCGGGGGCGCCTTCCACCAGAAGGTGACCATCGGCAAGCAGAGCGATCAACAGGCGGTCCAACAGTTTTTCCTGACCAATAATCTGGTGGGAAAGCCAGTTTTTCAGCTCTGTTATCATTTCATGGTGACTCATATTGTTTTTCTCGATCTTTTGTGTGCGGGTAGTTCTACGCGAAGTCCCGGATTTTAAACGTTTTCCGGGGGATGTCTAGGGACAACTTGTTCCAGTGTGTAGCGGAGAAATTCAAAACGGCCCGAACAATGGTCAGTAACAGGCGCCGCTGTTTTACGACGACAGGAAGTTAACAGGTAGCCGGACAGCCGATTCCAATTGCGGGGAAATCGCGGGAAAATCGCCCACGAACTCTGGCCGACAGGCAGACCGGGATACCGCACAAGCCTTGGAAATGGCGAAAACCCGATAAAAATCCGACCAAGAGTCAGACATAAAGACGCAACATGGAAAAATCATGGCCTCGATCATTCTTTACACTACGGCGGGTTGTCATCTCTGTGAGGAAGCGGAAGAGCTCCTCCGCCAGTCACAGGCAGGATCACCCCTCACCTGGCAGGCGGTGGATATCGCCGATCAGCCGGAGCTGATGGAACGGTACGGCATCCGGATCCCGGTATTGCAGAAAACCGACGGCGGGGCTGAACTTGGCTGGCCCTTTGACCTGGAACAGCTGCGACTGTTCCTGGCCGGCGACACGGTTGCGTCGGACGATTTATTTTAGGGTCAGGTAACCCATAAAGATGTTGCGAGCGCACCGACGTTACAGCAGGACGGCATGCCGGGGGCGATGCATGCCTGGTCCGTCATCGTGGATGCCGCGGCTGGGAACTGAGACATGCCTGGTATCCTGGTCAGCCAGGCTGATCCGCTGCCGCGATGTCCTCCAGACCAAATAGCCGACGGGCATTGGCGGAGGTCTCTCTGGCGATATTTTCCGCCGATCGTCCGGTGCAGCGAGCAACGGTGGCCAGCACTTCAAGCAGGTACTTCGGCTCGTTGCGCCGGGATCGAGGCGCGGGTTTCAGGCTGCGTGGCAGCAGGTAAGGTGCATCGGTTTCCAGCAATAACCTGTCTGCCGGTACGTCGGCAACCAGGCCCTGCAATTCCCGACCCCGCCGCTCGTCACAAATCCAGCCCGTTATACCGATGTACATGTCCAGGTCAAGGTAATGGTAGAGGGCTTCACGGGTATCGGTGAAACAATGGACAACGCCACCGGCAAGCTGCGAGCGGCAGGATTTCAGGATAGCGTAAAAACTGTCATGGGCATCGCGCTGATGCAGGAAAACCGGTTTGTTGCATTCGGCGGCGAGCTCCAGGTGGCGGTTGAAAGCCTGTTCCTGTTGATCCCTGGGGGAATAGTTGCGATTGAAGTCAAGCCCGGTCTCACCCACCGCCACCACCCGGGGATCGGCCAGGTATTGCCTGATGGCCTGGCTGGCCTGCTCATCGAACTCGCTGGCGACATGGGGATGAAAACCCGCGGTCATGGTCAGGTAACCCGGATAGGTTTGAGCCAGTTGCATTGCCCGGGCGATGGAGTCGAGATCGGTCCCGGTAACGATAATGTGCTCGATGGCGGCCGACCTGGCCTCGTCCAGTACCGTGTCCAGGTCATGCTGGAAGGACTTGTGGCCGAGATTGGCACCGATGTCGATGAGTGCAGCAGGGGATTCGCTCATAGGGACGCTACTCTATCTATCCAGAGCAGCCAGCTCAAGAGGCGGGCACCAGGTGGAAGATGCCGGGTCGGGACAATAGCGAAGTCGGACCCCGGCCTCACTCCCGACCCTCAGTGTACTTTTTAACTGAGACACCACCTTGAGGATGCATGTGTGGAAAATACCGATGCAATAGCCGATAATACGCGCGCGTCAGCCAGGTAGCTGGTTGCAATCAGATATCAGCCGTCTCCCGGCGCCTGTGCAGGCTACCCGGTTCTTTGTCAGTCACTCAGCACAACGGAACATACCTTGGAAAAGAAATCACTCAACTGGGCAGAGCTCGGTTTTCGCTACCGGAAAACGGATTATCGCTTTACCGCAACCTGCAGCCAGGGAAGCTGGTCGGACGGTGAACTGGTGGAATCCGAGGTTATTGCCATTCACGAAGGTGCTCCGGCCCTGCATTATGCGCAGCAATGCTTCGAGGGCATGAAGGCCCAGACTGCACCGGACGGCCGGGTGCTGCTGTTCCGGCCGGACCTCAACAGCATCAGGATGAACCAGGCCGCGTCCCGCCTGCTGATGCCGGAGGTGCCCGATGAACTGTTCATCAGGGCAGTGGAGGAAACTGTACGTGCCAATTACGCCTGGATACCACCCCATGGCTCCGGCGCGGCGCTGTATATCCGTCCGCTGTTAATCGGCGTGGGTGAAAACCTGGGTCTGCGTCCGGCGGAAACATTCGAGTTTCGTGTCTTTGTCTCGCCGGTGGGTCCGTATTATTCCGGCAATGGTCTTGGCGCTATTTCACTGGCGGTATCAGACCTCGATCGGGCCGCACCTCACGGGACCGGAAATTACAAGGTTGGTGCCAACTATGCCGGTGGGTTGCTGGCCACGCGCCACGCCCAGGCCATGGGCGCGGATGAGGCACTGTATCTTGATGCGGCCCAACGACGTTACATAGATGAAGCCGGTTCGGCGAACATCATAATTGCCATGACGGGTAACCGCTTTGTAACGCCGAAATCCGATGCCGTGCTGCCCAGTATCACCAGGAGATCGTTGATGGTGCTTGCTGAGGACCAGCTGGGGATGAAGACAGAAACCCGCCCGGTGGATCTGCGTGCAGAACTCGGCGACTTTGAAGAAGTCGCGGCCTGCGGCACCGCGGCTGTTCTGTCACCGGTGGGAAAAATCTGGTTCGACGACCAATGGCATACGTTTTACGATGACGGCAAGTCAGTGGGACCGGTCATGCAGAAACTGTATGACCTGCTGGTCGGAATTCAGCGCGGCGAACTGGAAGACCCTTATAACTGGCTACACGAAGTCCCCATACCCCGATGATCAGCCAGTGCTCTACCACCTGGAATCGGTCCGCACAAACAGGGTAGACAACCCCGGGAACGGGCCTGGTACCCGGTGTGGCGAAGCCGTGAATTACGGCATTGGCCTCCAGCCGCACGACGCTTTATCCCGTTCGGCACAACGGGAGACTCGCACAACAAAAACTTGACCCATCTTCGCTGAGCCCTTATATATGTGCGCTTTGCATTTCTCCAGCAGCGCAAGAATCCAGTTCAAGGAAGCCAAAACCTCAATGTCAAAATCTCTGGTCATCGTCGAATCCCCCGCCAAAGCGAAAACCATCAACAAGTACCTGGGGCCAGAGTTCATCGTCAAGTCCAGCGTCGGTCATATCCGCGATCTGCCGACGTCCGGCAGTTCCCGGCCGGCCGATCCGAAGGCCCGGGCAGCGGCGGCGGCTGCCACGCGAAAATTGAGTGCCAAGGAAAAAGTCGCACACAAAAAGCGCAAACAGCGGGAACAGCTGGTAAAGCGCATGGGCATCGATCCCGAGCATGGCTGGCGCGCCAATTATGAAATCCTGCCGGGCAAGGAAAAAGTAGTCAGCGAATTAAAAAAACTCGCCAGGTCGGCGGACCGTGTCTATCTCGCGACGGACCTTGACCGCGAAGGTGAAGCCATCGCCTGGCACCTGAAGGAAGCCATCGGCGGCGAACCGGAACGGTACAAGCGGGTGGTGTTCAATGAAATCACCAAGCGCGCTATCCAGGATGCCTTTGCCGAACCCGGCGAACTGGACATGAAATACGTGGAAGCCCAGCAGGCCAGGCGTTTTCTCGACCGCGTGGTGGGCTTTATGGTGTCGCCGCTGTTGTGGGCGAAAGTGGCCCGCGGCCTGTCCGCCGGGCGCGTCCAGTCGGTGGCCGTGCGCCTGGTGGTAGAGCGCGAACAGGAAATACGCGCGTTTGTACCGGAGGAATACTGGGAGGTATTTACCGACCTGCAGGCCGTCAATGAAGAATCCCTGCGCTGTCAGGTTGTCAGGGAAGCGGGTAAGAATTTCAGGCCGTCCAGCAAGGAAGAGACCGATCTGGCCCTGGCGGTACTCAAGTCGGCGAGTTATGAAGTCAGGCAGCGGGATGACAAGCCCACCTCGTCGAAACCACGTCCTCCGCTCATTACGTCGACGCTGCAGCAGGCAGCCAGCACCAGGCTTGGCTTCGGCGTAAAGAAAACCATGATGATGGCCCAGCGTCTGTACGAAGCGGGATACATTACCTATATGCGTACCGATTCCACGCACCTGAGTGGCGACGCCATCGGCATGGCCCGGAACTATATTGAGAAGACCTTCGGTGATCGTTACCTGCCGAAGCAACCGGTGCTCTACAGTTCCAGGGAAGGAGCGCAGGAGGCCCACGAAGCTATCCGACCCACGGATGTCGCCGTTACGGCTGAGCGACTGCAGAACATGGAAAGGGATGCCGAGCGCCTTTACAAGTTGATCTGGCAGTTTTTCCTGGCCTGCCAGATGCCCCGTGCCGAGTACCTGAGCTCCACTCTCACTATCGGGGCAGAGCAGTTCGAGTTGCGTGCCAAGGGACGCATCATGAAATTCGACGGTTACCTGCGGGTCATGCAGAGCAAGGAAGATGACGTCGTCCTGCCGGCACTGAACGTCGGCGATGTCCTGCAACTGCAGAAAATCGATCCACAGCAGCATTTTACCAAACCACCACCCCGTTACACCGAGGCCAGCCTGGTAAAAGAACTGGAAAAACGCGACATCGGCAGGCCTTCGACCTACGCGGCTATTATCTCGACTATTCAGGACCGTGGCTACGTGAAGCTTGAAAACAAGCGCTTTCACGCCCTGAAGATGGGCGATATTGTTTCGGAGCGGTTGCTGGAAAGTTTCACCGAGCTGATGGATTACGACTTTACAGCGCGCATGGAAGACGCCCTTGACGACGTGGCCAACGGCAAGCGCAGCTGGAAGGATCTGCTGGATGAATTCTACGAGGGGTTTACCCGGCAACTGGAAAAGGCGCAGTCCGAAGAAAATGGCATGCGTACCAACAACCCGACGGATACGGATATTCCCTGTCCACAGTGTGGTCGCAACATGCAGATCCGCACGGCATCCACCGGCGTTTTTCTAGGCTGTTCAGGCTATTCTCTGCCACCCAAGGAACGCTGCAAGTCAACCATCAACCTGACGCCAGGTGACGAGGCTATCCGCACGGACAACGTGGAGGAAGCGGAGGAAAAGGAAAGTGAGCAGCTTCGCCACAAGCATCGCTGCAAAAAATGCGGTACCGCCATGGACGCCTACCTGATTGACGAGAACCGCAAGCTGCATGTCTGTGGAAACAATCCTGATTGCTCAGGCTACGAAGTCGAGGAAGGTAAATTCAAGATTCGTGGCTATGACGGTCCGGTAATCGAATGTGATAAGTGTGGCGCGGAGATGCAGCTGAAAACCGGTCGCTTTGGCAAGTATTTCGGCTGTACCAGTGACTCCTGCAAGAACACCCGTAAACTGTTACGTAACGGGCAGCCGGCACCGCCGAAAATGGATCCGGTGCCGATGCCGGAACTGGAGTGCGAGAATGTCGATGACCACTACATTCTCCGCGATGGGGCTTCGGGATTATTCCTGGCGGCAAGCAAGTTTCCCCGTAACCGGGAAACCCGTGCGCCACTGGTAGAAGAACTGCTTTCCCACAAGGATGAAATCGATCCCAAGTACGCCTACCTCATGGAAGCGCCTACCGAGGATGACCAGGGCAACAAGACTGTTGTCAGGTTCTCGCGGAAGACCCGCGAACAGTACGTGCAGTCCGAGGTGGATAAGAAGGCCACCGGCTGGAAAGCGTTCTATAAAGCAGGCAACTGGGTAGTCAGCAAGCCGGAAAAGAAAAGTCCCGCCAGGAAGAAAGCCAAGAGCAAAAGAACGGCTAAAAGCAAGGCCAGGGGTAAGAGCACAACAAAGGCTGAAAAATAACAAA
>Ga0070727_10002008_pt1 | contig 20351 bp, 13 predicted proteins | sample tdAd472_FD_66722 | JGI IMG/M metagenome (GOLD analysis project Ga0070727, IMG submission 66722) | Marine sediment microbial communities from the Atlantic coast under amendment with organic carbon and nitrate - tdAd47.2 | ecosystem: Environmental > Aquatic > Marine > Coastal > Sediment | place...
CAGGAGATCGATGTCGCCGGCAAATTTGTGACGCCGGGGCTGATCGATGGGGCAAGCCTGCTTGGGATGAACCCCGGCGGCGGCTGGAGCGCCAGCGCGACCCGTCGTGCGGTGGACGCGTTCGACCCGTTCGCGACGAGTGAACTTCGGGAAGCGGCTCGCAACGGCGTGACCGCGGTCCGGCTGATCCCCGGGCAGAGCGCGGGTATCCGCGGGATGTCGGCGCTGGTTCGGCTTGAGGGCGGAGACGGCGGAGCACGCGGAAGCGTGCTTGTCGATGAACTCGACCTGAGCATCAACCTGAACTCGGACAGCCGCGCGACGCAGCGGCTTGATGTGTTCGACGGTGTGTGCCGAGCGTTTCGTGACGCGCTGGCATATCGGGAGTCGCAGGAGGCATACGAAGTCCAGCTCGAGGAGTACCTCGAGAAGGTCGCCGAGCGCAAGAAGAAGGCCGAGGCGGACGGCGAAAAGAAGGACGGCGAAGACGAGTCCAACGGCGACAAGAAGAAGGAAGAGATCAACAAGCCGCGTGAGCCGGGCACGAACCGTGACTTTGAGGTTCTGCTTCGCGCGATTGACAAGGAACTGCCGGTTCGGATCGAAGCGCATCGCAGCGCGGACATACTGAACGCACTGGAGCTGGCCGACGAGTTCGGTCTGGACCTGACCATCGAGGGCGGCGCTGAGGCGCACCTGGTTGCGGATCAGATCGCGTCTGCGAACGCCGCGGTGATCCTGGCTCCGTTGACGAGTGGCGGCGGTGAGACCGGCGCACGGGCTCGGTACGGCCCGGAGGCGTTCCGCATTCTGCAGGATGCGGGCGTTTCGGTCGCGCTTTCAGCGGGGCTGGATGATGGCAGCGGCTCGCGGTTCGTGCTTGATAACGCCCGCATCGCGCAGTCGGTAGATCCAACTGCGGATGCCGTTCGCCTCGCGACCGCTGGCATCGCGGAGCTGCTCGGCGTGTACGACGATGTCGGCTCGCTGCGGTCCGGCCGATACGGCGATGTCGTCGTCTGGTCGGCCGATCCGATGGAGCCCAACGCGACGGTCGAGCGGGTGTATGTCGGCGGGAGCCTGATTTTCATGGACCCGTCCGCGCGTCAGCGCGAGGCGCGGAGCGGCAGGAGAGGGCGTTGATGCGAGTGTCCAACAGAATCCAATCGAGCCTCGGCACGGGGCTCGCGGCGGCGCTGCTCGCGCTCTGCGGCTCTTCGGCCGCGCTCGCCGAGCGGTATGTGCTCATTCCGACGCAGCTGGTTGCGCCCGATGGTTCGCTTGTCCCCGACCGAGCGGTCGTCGTCGAGGACGGCAAGATTGTCCGGGTCGGTGAGGCGTCGGCGTTTGAACGGGACGGCGACGCGATCCGCATCGACGGCGTTCTCAGCCCCGGGCTCATCTCGCTCGCGTCGTCGCTCGGCGTTGCCGGGGCGAACGCGACCTCGGAGACGGTGCTGCCGGACCTGATGGTCTCAGACTCCTTCGATCCGACCGACCCGAATCTCGCTCTGGCGGTGGCTTCGGGTGTGACGGGTGCGATGATCATCCCGTCGCCGACGAATGTGGTCAGCGGGAGCAGCGCGTTCATCACGACGCACGCGCCGGATGGTGAATGGTTCATCGATCGCGACGGCGCGATGGTGTTCTCGTTCGGGCCGCCCGTGTATGACCTGAATCTCGGGCCGACCTCGCGTTCGGGTGCGCTGGTGGTGCTCCGCAACGCTCTCGAGGCGGCGAAGAATGGCGACGGTGATTCCCGGCTGAAAGAAGTGCTCGATGGCGAGCGTCGGGCGGTGTCCTACTGCCCGGCGATCGACGATGTCGATGCGGCGTTCCGGGTGTTCGACCGCTACCGCGTCGAGACTCAGATCATTCACAACGAAGAGGCCCGGCTGCTCGCCGAGGCGCTTGAGAGCACGCCGACGCTGGTGGCGATGGGGCCGTTCGGCTTCTCGACTCCGTCGTGGCAGATCGCAGGCGCCGGGCAGGTCGCCGAGACCGGGTCGAGTGTCGCGTTGATCGGCGGCGACGGCACCGATCCGGGACGAGCGCTGCGGACCACCGCCTCGCTCGCGGTCCGCTACGGTCTGAGCGCTGATGCTGCCCGGCGGGCGATGACCGGCGCGGCGGCGGAGTACGCGGGCGTCGACGACACGGTCGGTTCGATCGAGCGCGGGCAGCGCGCGGACCTGGTCGTATTCAGCGGCGATCCGCTGCGACTCGACTCGAGCGTGCTGTGGGTGATGGTCGGCGGCGAGTGGGTGGCGCGTCCGTCGTCGCCGGCGCCGGCAGATGAGGAATTCGACTTCTCCGACACGATGTCGGAGTCAACAGGTGAATCGGAGGCACGGTGATGTTCAGGAACGCGAACTGGTCAGGACGGCTGGCGTCGGCGGCGATCGGAGCCGGGCTCCTCGCGGCCTCGACGCTTTCTGCGGATGTGGTCGCGCTGAAGGCCGGCACACTGCACACCGGCACGGGTGAGCCGATCGAGAATGGCATCGTCATCATCGAGGACGGCACGATCGTCGCGGTGGGGCCGGGCATCCCGATCCCGGGGGACGCGACCGTGTACGAGCTCGAAGAGGGCCACATCACCGCCGGGCTCATCGACGCGAACGCGCGGCTGGAGCGTCAGGACATCTTCCTGCCCGAAGAGGCCCGGCCCGCAGGCGACCTGAGCACTTTCTTTGTGCGTCAGTTGTCGTTCCACAACGACGGCGCGGCCTGCGTGACGTGTTCCGGCTTTGCGATGTGCCCGCTGAGCAGCCTGCACGGTGAGTTCAAGTCCGGCACCGACCAGGACCTCGAAGAAGAACTCGGCTGCCCGTGCTGCGGCTGGCCTTCGCACAACATCGCCTCGATGCTGACGGCGGGTGTGCAGCCGGCGATTACGTCCACGGAGTCTTCGTCGGAGGTCGTGCCGCACACGAGTGTGCTGGATGTGGCAAACCTTCGCTCGTCCGACTACAGCTGGCTCGCGAACTCGGGAGTGACCACGGTGTTCGTTGCGCCGGATACTTCCGCGGTGATCGGGCCCCAGGGCGCGATCGTGACGACATACGGTCGCATCCGCGACCGCATCCTGAATGACAGCGGCGACGTGCAGGCGGTGATCGGCACCGACCCGTACGCGGTCGGTCTTCGCAACTCGCGCCCGTTCGGTCAGTTCGTGAGCTCTCGCACGCGACGCCCGACGACCCGGATGGGCGTGGCGTGGGTGTTCCGCAAGGCGTTCGCGGACACGCAGGACTGGATCGCGGGCCAGGAAGTCACCGGCTCCGATCAGCCGCCCGCCGAAGCGTTCCCGGTTCTGCAGAAGATCATGGAAGGTGATGTCCCGCTTCGCATTCTGGCTCGCGACCGCAACGACATCGAAGGCGCGGTCCGCATGGCCGGCGAGTTCGATCTGAAGTTCACGCTGGTCGAGCCGGTCGCGGCCTACGACTGCTGGGAGGTTCTGGAACAGACGCGTCCGGAGATCGTCTTCGGCCCGATCAGCGATAGCTCGGTCGGCCTGCGTCGCTTCAGTGGCGATGACAACCGCACCCGCCTGGGCACCATCCGCGAACTCTTCGAGCGAGGATTCGAGCCGGCGTTGTCTGCGCAGGACATGCGTGACGAAGAGGGCCTCGCCGGGCAGGCCATGCTCGCGATCAAGGCCGGTGTCTCATTCGACCAGGCGCTGCGAGCCGTGACCGTGAATCCGGCGCGGGTCCTCGGCCTGTCGGACCAGATGGGAACCGTGGAAGTCGGCAAGCGGGGCGACATCGTCCTGTGGACCGGCAAGCCGTTCGAAGCCACAACCAAGCCCGCGGTCGTCGTTGTCGGCGGGCGCGTTGCGATGAACGAAACCGACGATTGATCCTCTCGCGGGGTGCTGATCGGCACGCCGCTTTTCAGCACATTCCGACCGACCCAGACCCGTAATCACGAAGCCCGCGACGAAGCGGGAGCATCGAGAGAGACGACCTATGAAGCTGATGTACCCGCTGGCCGCCGCAATCGCAGTGTGTGCCATGAGCAGCTCGACCCTGGCGCAGATGCCTCCGTCAAAGATCGCCCTCAGCGGCGCCCGGATCATTCCGATCGTCGGCGACGAGATCGAGGAAGGCACGATCGTCATCGAGCGTGGCAAGATCACCGCGATCGGGGTCATGGGCGAGGTTGATATCCCGTTCGACGCGATGGAGATGGACCTCGAAGGCATGGTGATCATGCCCGGGTTCATCCACGCCGCGAGCGCGGACGGCCTGGACCGCGACAACGAGAGCCTTCCGGTGACGCCCTACCTCGATGTGTACGACGCGGTTGACCCTTCGTCGCTGTTCTTCGAGCAGGCGCTGCGAAGCGGCATCACCGCGGTGCACGTCATCCAGGGCCCGAACACAGTGATCGGCGGCGTGAGTCGGCTTGTGCGACCGATCGGCCTGAGCATGGACGAGATGTCCATCCGCGGCGACCTGGCGATGGTCATTTCGACCTCGCCTCGGAACGGCTTTGATCGGATGGCCCAGCTCGCGACGCTCCGTGAGGCGTTTATTGACCTCGACAACGCAATCGATTCTCTCGCCGAGCGTCGTTATGAAGAGGAGCAGGAGAAAAAGGACGAAGATGTCAACGTAAGCCCGCAGGAGGCGCGTGACCTCGGTCGTGAACTGATCCGCGATGAGGATTACAACGACGGTGTCTACAACCTCGTCCGTCTCCGTCGCGGCGAGCTTTCCCCCTGGGTGTACACCGGTGCTGCGATGGACGTCGCTCCGGCGATCGAGATCATGGGCTCGCAGGATGTCCTCGAGAACACGGTTTTCGTGGTTGGCGGCGACGCCCACAAGGCCTCGGGCCAGATCGCGTCGACCGGCCGCCCCGTCGTGCTCGGTCCGAACCTGCTGTACCGCGAGCGGGATCCGATGACCGGGCGCCTCGACGAAGTCTTCGTTCCGAAGCAGTTCCACGACGCCGGCGTGACCTTCGCGCTGCTCCCCAGCCAATCCGGCGCTTTCGCCGAGCGGTACCCGACGTTTCAGGCGGCCCAGTGCGTTCGCAACGGCATCCCGCGCCAGACCGCGCTCGAAGCGATCACGATCAACGCCGCGAACATGCTCGGCGTGGGCGAAACGCTCGGGTCGATCGAGGTCGGCAAGACGGCGAACCTCGTGGTGCTCTCCGGTGATCCGCTTGACTTCAACTCGTGGGTTGAGAAGTCGTTCATCGACGGCATCCTCGCGTACGACCGTGAGAAGGACACGCGCCTGAAGCAGCTTCTCGACGCCGGTAAATCCGGGGAAGAGGAAGCGGACGACGACGCCGAGGAGAATGGCGACGAAGCGGCGGACGCCGCTGAAGCACCGGCCGACGCCGAGACCGGCGGCGATGCCGGATCCGACGGTGATGGGTCCGGGAACGGGGAGGGACGCTGATGCCCAGCGCACTCTCGCGCATCGCGTTGCTGTTCGGTGTCCTGGTCGCCCTCGCGTTCGGAGTCGCTCCGGTTCAGGCCGGAGGCTCCATCGCGATCACGGGTGCTCGCATCCTTCCGATGGCCGACGCTTCGTCGACTGCGATCGACAACGGCGTGCTCATCGTTCGTGACGGCGTGATCGTTGCCGTCGGCGATTCGTCGACCGTGATCCCCGGCGACCTCCCGGTCATCGACGTACGCGGCGCGACGATCATGCCCGGCATGGTCATCGCCGATACCGTTCTCGCCGGCCGCCACGCCGGCGACGAGTCCGTCAGCGGTCTCTACCACGCGATCGACGCGTTCAACCGATTCGGCGACTACCGCCCGCTGCTCGCCGAGGGTGTCACGACCGTTCACCTGAACCCCGGTGATCATCGGCTCGTGAGCGGTGCGGGGGCGGTGGTCCGCCTGTCGGGCTACTGGAACGATCGCGTTCTCAACGCTGCTTCGGATGTCACGGTCAACCTGGGCAACGCCGCCCGCAACCCGCCGAACCTGCTCGACCCGCTGTCGCAGCCGTCCGCGGACAATCTGATCGTGCCCGCGCAGCCACAGAGGCCGTCCTCTCGCATGGAAGAGTGGCCGGCGCTGCGCGACGCTATCGAGCAATCAACCAACGCCGATGCTTCGGCGCACCTCGTTGCGCTGCGTCGCCTTTGGGATGCGAACCTGCCGATGCGGGTGCAAGCCGACGACGCCCTCGATGCACGCAAAGCCGTCGAAGTATTCGACCTTGCCGGACGCGACGGCTACGTTGTCGGCTCGTTCGACCTCGATACGTCAGCGTCGATGCTCGCCGCGAGCGGGACGTCTGTGGTCTTCGGGCTCTCGACGCCGGTCCGCAACGCGGCACGCGACTTCGGCGACGACGCACGCCTGTCTGACCCCGATCTTTCGGCCTTGGCGTTGTTCGATGCCGACTCGGTCGCGTTCGCGCCCGCTCGCGGGCTGCCGCTGAGCGACCTGCGGCTCGCCGCGGCAACCGCCCTGCGTCACGGCCTCGATCGCGAGTTCGTCCTGAGGGCGCTGACCTCCAACCCCGCGAAGATTCTCGGTGTGGGCGATCGCGTTGGTTCGCTGGCCCCCGGTCGTCTGGCGGACTTCGTGGTTTACAGCGACGACCCGCTGAGCCCGACCGCGTCGGTTCAGCGCGTGTACATGAATGGCCAGTTGGCGTTCAAGGCCGACCACGCCGGCTCGGTTGTTGTGCGTGCCGGAACGGTCTGGACGGGCGAAGGTGAGTATCTCCGCGATACGGAGGTTCTGGTCACCGACGGCAAGATCGCCGAAGTCGGACCTCGCGTCGCGCGTCCAAAGGGCGCGATCGTGATCGACGCCGGTCCCGACGCGTTTGTGACGCCCGGTTTCGTCGACGGACGCAGCCATCTTGGGCTCGACGGCGACCGCTCCGCAACGGGTACCAACAACGATCTCTCGGATCTGGTCGGAGTCCCCGGTCCGGCCGAGCACCGCGTCGCCTCGTCGGGCGTGACGAGCGTCGTCATGAGTCCGTATAGCTTCGGGCGCAGCGGGTCACGCCTCTCGGCGGTGAAGACATTCGGCGAAGGCCGGGCAGACCGGCTCATCCGGTCCTCCGCCGCGATTGCGCTTGATGTTCGCGGCTCCGATCCGATCACGATCGGTCGCCAGATCGAGCAGCGTCTCGGCCCGGCCAAGCAGTACGACGAGAAGTGGAAGAAGTACGAGAACGACCTCGCCGAGTGGGAGAAGGCGCAGGCCGAGGGCAAGGTCAAGAAGCCGGCCGAGCCGGAAGTGGTCGTCGACGAAGCCGCCGACAAGCCCAAGGCCGACCCGATCACGGGTACCTGGGAGATGCGCGCCGAGTCGGAGATGCTCCCCGAGCCGATCGAGGGCGAGGTCGCCCTGAAACTCAACGGCAGCGAGTTCGAAGGACGCGCGACGGCCCCCGAGGCCGCGGAAGTCGAGCACCGCATCGTCGGCACGCTCGACGGCGAGAACATCAGCGGCAGCATCGAAATCGATACCGGAGGCTTCGGCACACCGACATTTACCGGTACGGTCAAGGACGGCGTGATGGAGGGCACGATTACCCTCGGCCCGATCACGGCCACCTTCAGCGGCGAGCGGACCAGCACCGAAGAGGTGCAGTTCCGCGTGACGCGCCGTCGCGCAACCGGCGACGACGGCCGTCCGAAGCCGCCTCCGATCGACGAGTCGCTGGAGCCCTGGCGCGCGGTCCTCGCCGGTGAAGCGCCCTTGGTCGTCGGTGCGAGTACGCCCCAGGAGATCGACGCGGTCGTCGAGACGGTCGCGCAGAAGAACGAGCTGCGTCTGGTCCTGCTCGGTGCCGAGTTTGCCGATACTCGCGCCGAAACGCTCAGCGGCCGCGACATCGTCGTGCTGACCAGCCCGGGACGGTTCGTCCGTCGCGGCAACGACGAACTGCACCTGCCGACGGTCCTGAGCAACGCTGGCGTCGCGGTTGCTTTCCAGAGCGAGGCCGAGGACGGCGCTCGCAACTTGGGTTCGGTCGCGCTCTTCGCGCTGCAGCAGGGGATGTCTCCGAGCGCCGTGATGCGGGCCATGACCGAGGTTCCGGCTTGGGCGTACGGCATCGACGATCGCGTCGGCATGATCAAGCCGGGACTCGACGGTGACCTCGTCATCTTCGATGGTCACCCTTTCGATGCGTCAACACGCGTTCGCCGAGTTCTCATCAACGGTCAGGAGGTTCAACCATGAATCGCGATCGATACCAATTCCGGCTGCAAAGATTGCTCGGTGCGGCCGCGATCGGCGCCGCGTGCTTCACGGCTTCCGCCGACAGCTCAACCGCCGAAGCCGAGTCCGTCGAAACGACGACGAACGTCACGACTCAAAAGGCTGACGCGATCGACGTGCTCGTCATCTACGCCGGCAAAGTCACCACCATGGACGGCGACGATCGGGTCATCAACAACGCGGTCGTGGTCGTCGAGGACGGCAAGATCGTGGAGGTCCGCAAGGCCAAGGGCTACAAGGAGCCCAAGGACGCGGAAGTCATCGACGCTCGCGACAGCTGGCTCGTCCCTGGCATCGTGGAACTGCACAACCACACAGCCGGCGCGCTGCGGGACCTGAACGACAGCGTCTACCTGACCAACCCCGGCCTCCGCACCCTTGAAATCGTCGCGCCGGAGACCGAAGAGGTGCGTCGGGCTCAGGTTGGCGGCGTGACCGCTGCCATGCTTATCCCCGGCTCGGGCACCAACATGAGCGGCTTCGGCACGCTCGTGAAGATGGGCGGCTCGTCGGTGGACGAGGTCGTTATGCGTGCCCCCGGATCGATCAAGATCGCTCAGGCCGGCAACCCCGAGGGCTACTGGTTCGGTGTCGGTCGTTCGTTCATGAACTACAACACCCGTCAGACTCTTGAAGAGGCGAAGGCCTACCACGAGGCGTGGGTCGCGTACGAGAACGGTGAGAGCGAAGAGAAGCCCGAGTACAGCATCGTCTTCGATGACTTCCGAGGCCTGTTCGCCCGAGAGTACCCGGCGACGGTCCACACGCAGGCGTACCAGCTCGTCATGACAACGATCGACATGCTCGCCAACAAGCTCGGAATCCGCGTCGTGCTCGATCACTCGACGATCGGCGCATTCCGCACGGCCCAGCTCGTCGCGGAGGCCGGCGAGGAGAACGTCATAACCATGGTCGGCCCGCGTGCACTGTACTTCGACCGGATGGACCGCCGGATTTTCGGCGAGGTCGCCCGCTGGCACCTCGGCGGCGTGAATCGTCTGGGCATCAACACCGACGCCCCGGTCGTGCCGCAGGAAGAGCTGACCAACCAGGCCGCCCTCGCGGTCTGGCTGGGCTGGGAGCCGTACAAGGCGCTGCGCGGTCTGACGATCGTCGGTGCAGAGGCGGCGATGGCCGAAGACCAGATCGGCTCGATCGAAGCCGGTAAGGACGCGGACTTCGGTATCTGGACCGGCAACCCGGTCGATCCGACGTCGTGGGTCAAGATGACCATCGTCAACGGCAAGGTCGTATACGACGCGGAGCGTGACGGGCGCCGGTTCTGAATCCGGCGTTGCGAGAACTGACACATTCCCGGCGTGAGCCGGTTGCGAGGCGGAGCGAAATGGCTTTAGCGGCAGTACGAAACAGCATCCTCGGCGGCGCACTGGCGCTGGCGACCAGCGCCGGAGCGGTCGCTCCGGCCTACGGCGCCGCGTCGGACATGGTCGTGGTCCGAGCCGGCACCGTGATCACGGTTTCCGGAAAAGAGATCCCGCGTGGCGACATCGTGATCATCGACGGCAAGATCGATCTCATCGGCACGAACCTGGAGTTCCCGAAGAGCGCGACCGTCATCGACGCTCGAGATCAGGTCGTCATGCCCGGCATGATCAACGCCCAGACCCGCTTCGGGATGGACGGCTTCCGACGCAGCGGCAACAACAGCGGTGAGACCGCCGCAAAGGAGATCGAACTCTCGTTGTTCGACTTCGAGCCGCTGATCAGCGAGGGCTTCGTCACCGCGGCGTTTGTGCCGACTGGCAACAACATGCCCGGTCGCGCGTCGGTGTACCGACTCGCGGGACCAGACGGTCCCGAGTTGCTGAACGAGTCGGCGTACGTCCCGATCTCCATGACGAATCCCGGCGGCGACAAGGGCCAGTTGCAGGCCGCGATCCGACAGGCCGAAGCCGAGATCGCAAAGGCCAAGAAGGCCAAGGAAGACTTCGACCAGAAGCAGGCCGAAGAGGCGAAGAAGAAGGCCGAGGCCGAGAAGAACGGCGAGGGCAAAGAAGCAGAGAACGGCGAGAAGAAGAACGGTAACGGCGAAGAGAAACCCGCCGAGTTCCAGCCGCCGGAGATTCCGGGGGACGCCCAGTTCTTTGTCGATGTGCTCAGGGAAGAGGCGACGATCCCGGCGGTGTTCGAACTGAGCAGCGCGTCGGACTACATCCACCTTCTCGATGCGCTCGGCGACAACGCGGAGAAGTTCGGGACGACGTACAGCTTCACGAGCACCAGCGGCGACTTCAAGGAAGTCATCGGGAGGCTCGGTGAGAAGAACGCGCACGTGATCGTTCGTCCGGGAATCTCGTTCCTGCCCTCGACCACGATCCGCTACAGCATCCCGGCGTCACTCGTCGCCGCCGGCTGCACCGTCACGACGGTTCCGCCGTTCGACGCGCCCGCGGGCTACGAAGCGATGAGACTGCGCATGGCCGACCTGATCCGCACCGGCTGGAGCCGCGAGGACGCGCTCAAGTCCGTGACGATGAACCCGGCGACGCTGCTCGGGCTTTCCGATGAGTCGGGCTCGCTCGAGAAGGGCAAACGCGCCGATCTGGTGTTCCTCAACGGTGATCCGCTCGACCCGACCTCGTCGGTCAAAGCGGTCATGGTCGGCGGCGAGATGGTCTGGGAGGACGATCAGTGATTGAACGAAACGCATCAGCCTTCAGCCGGTTCGCCCGGCGATCCGTCGTCGGCGTGGCTTCGTGCTCGCTGCTCGCGATCTGTACGCTCGCCGGCACCGCGTACTCAGTCGAGCCGGAGGAGTCGCAGACGAATATCAAGCAACAGGACGCGGAAGTCGACTCTGAGGCGGTCCAGGATCCACCGCCCCGCCCGCGGCGCCGACCGGAAGGGCGTCCCGGTCGCGGCGGAGGCGGCGAGGCCGCAGCTCCTGAGGCCGAGGCCGGAGAGGCCGATGAGGAGAAGAAAGACGACGAGGCCAAGGACGAGGAGCCCGAGTGGCTCGCCATCACCGGCGCGATCGTCCATACGGTCACCGGTCCGGAGATGGACGGGGCGACCGTGCTCTGCAAGGACGGCAAGATCTTCGCGATCGGTCATCGTGTGGCCGTGCCGGAAGGCGCAAAGGTCATCGATGCCGCCGGCCACCATGTCTATCCCGGTCTGATCGGGATGGACAGTTCGAACATCATCGGTCGCGGGAACCCGGCCGACACCACCGATGTGTACGGTCTCGCCGGATCCCTCGCCCGGGCGGCCGGTCTGACAACTTTGGTCAGTGGCAACGCCGTCGCGAAGATCAAGAACGGCACGCTCGATGGCATGATCGTGGCCTCGAACATGTTCGAGGACCTGCGGTACGACACAAACCAGCCCAGACGCCGTGCCGAGGTCCGCAAGGGTTTCGAAGACGCACGCGACTTCCTGCGAAGCGTCGAGGAGTTCCGTCAGGACGACGACAAGGAAGAGGGCGAGCAGCCGCCTCAGGAACGCGATCTGAGCCGCGAGGCTCGCTCCGCTCTCCGGCTTCTGCGAGGCCAGGCGAAGGCGCAGGCATTCGCGAACGACGCGGCTTCGCTGGTTGCGCTCGCGGATCTGGCCGAACAGTACGGCTTCGAGATCGTCATCCGTGGCGTGACAGAGGGCTGGACCGTTCCCGAGCGGATCGCACAGGCGAAGCTGTCGGCCATCGTGGTGCCCCGCGACCGGACGCTCGCCGATGAGCGAACCAACCGTCCGAACGGCGCGACCATTGAGAACGCGGCGATTCTCACGCGCCACGGTATCCCGGTCGCGGTCCTTCCCCCGGGACCGTACTTCGGACCCGGCACGGGTATCGGCCTCAGCGGTCTCGGTGGCCGCGACATGCTCAACATCAACATGTCGGCGGCGTTCGCGGCTCGAGGCGGCCTCACCGAAGAGCAGGCGATCCGGACGCTCACTATCAACCCGGCCCGCATGCTCGGCGTCGATCACCGCCTCGGCTCACTCGAGGTCGGCAAGGACGCGGACCTGATCATCACCGATCGCCCGCTGCTCGATTACATGATGCTGGTCCGCTACTCGATCATCGACGGTGAGGTCGCCTACGACAAGGACGCCGAGGGCATCTTCGCCCACGTTCGCCCGACCGATCCTGACGCCGAGCACCCGAAGGACGCGTGGCCCCGTCGGCTCGGCGCTCCCTGGTAAGCACCGGCTTGCGTCAACCGACCGAATCACTCCCCGCCGCGATAGTTCGCGGCGGTTTTCGTTGCGAGTTCCTGCACCCGCTCGGCGAGTTCGCGCGGCTTCACCACCCGACACATCGGCCCCATCGACAGCACCCACCAGACGATCTCGTCCAGCCCGTCGACGGTGCATCGGAACACCACGCGCCCGTCGTCGAGATAGTCCACCGACTGCGTACGGTGCCAGGTGGTCTCGGCGATGTTGTCTGCGAACTCCGCCTCGAACACGATCTCGACCTCGTGCGAGTCTTCGCCGCGGATCATCCGCCAGGCGTTCCCGAGGTGGTCGTCGATGTCGAAGCCGGCCGGGACGCTGAACGGCTCGCCGGTCTGCTCGACCGCGACGAACCGACTGAGCTTGAGGTTGCGGACCTGGTCCCGGCCGTGATGGAAGCCGACCACGTACCAGGCCCGGACGCTGAAGAACAACGAGTATGGCTCGAACAGAAAGGACTCGTCCGCTCCGGGATCCGAGGACGATTCGTACCGGCACCGAAGGGCGTTGCCGGATGCGATGGCCTGCTGGACATGCTGGAAAACATCGCGCGTGCCATCGTCGCCCTCGGCGTTGCTGGTCCGGATGGCGATGTGACGCGAGAGCCGGTCGAGGTCGTCCCGCACATCTTCCGGCAGCTGAGAGCGTACTTTTGCCAACGCGCGGATCGCGGCCCGAAGGCACGGGATGCGTCCATCCTCAACGAGGTCTTCGCAGAGCACGGCGAGCGCGAGCGCCTCGTCCATAGATAGATGGACCGGCGGCAGGAAGAAGTCTCCTTCGACCGTGTAGCCATCGGAGGCCGCGTCGTGGCGAACTGGCACACCGGCGTCTTGCAGAGCCTTGAAGTCGCGGTAGATCGTTCGCTTATCGACGCCGCAGGCTTCGGCGAGCGCATCCGCCTTGAGGCCCCGTCGGGACTGAACGAGGGTCAGGATCTCAAGGAGCCGGCTGATGCGGGTGTACGACACGGAGAATCCTTCGGGGGATTGCGGCGAGTTAACCGTCGATCGCGCGACGGATCATCCGTGTCATCGGGTGATCCGGTCCGTGTTCTGAAACGGACCAGTCGAGCATGGGGTCGAGCAGAGACCGTGCGGCGGCAGAATCGCCGGATTCCTCGAGCACTCCTGCCCAAAGCAAGCGCGTTTCGACCGTCCACCGATGGTGCTCGCCACACTCGCGGGCCAGTCCGGCGGCGATGGACTCCAGTTCGGCAGCCGCCTCGCTGAGCTGCGCTGGCGTTTGTGCCCGGAATGCCGCATCCAGCCCGGTCGCGTAGTGCAGTGCTGGTGCATCGGCTCCGAACGCGCGCAGGGCCAGTTCCCGCAGAAGCTCAGCGCTGGACTGATCGACCCGGGCCCTCAGGACTGCCAGATTGAAGTGCTGCAGATCCGAGAGTCCGTTCTCGTCAATCAGGTCCAGGACCGCGCTCGCGTTGTCTGATTCATCGCGGTGCACGAGGATCTGCGCGTGCAGCAGTCGGGTTTCCGGGCTCTGCTCCAGCGTTCTCAGGCGTTCCGTCGCGGCGTTGAGATCACCGCGGCTTGCCAGCGCGCGGGCTTGCAGTCGGGTCACGTCCTCGCGCGACGGGAGTGCCTCGAGGATTTCGGCGGCTTCCTCGGGGCGACCGGCGTCGATAACGAGCCCGGCCAGCTTGATTGCGCTGGTCATCGCGGCCGGGTGCGTTGGGCCGAATGCATCGAGAATGCCCTCGTGGACGCTACGCATTTCGCGCATGGCTCGCTGACACTGACCCATCTTCGCGTCCAGCCCAGCGCTGTGGCCCCGGGCGAACAGCAGGAGTCGGCGCGAAGTTTCGTCGCTCGCATCGGTCGCGAGCAGGCCGATGGACCGCTGCATGATCGCGTTGGCTTCGACGCAACGCTCCATCCGCTCCAGCAGTCGAGCCCGGTTCGACATGACCGATGCGAGGCGCCGACGCGCCTGCGCGCCCGTCGGCTTCTGGTTCAGGAGCACGGTCTCTATCTGGTGGTAGTGCTCCGCGGCTTCCTGGAACCGGTTCTGGTCCTTGAGAGCCTCGGCCAGCGTGTTGCGGGTGCCGAGTGTGAGTTCATGGTCCGGGCCGTGCAGATCGCTCCGCAGGTCGAGGGCTCTTCGGAGGTGGTCCTCCGCACGATCGGGTTGATCGAAAGCCCGGAACGATCGTCCGAGCATCTCGTGCAGCGTGGCGAGCCGGATCGGGTCCGACGCGAACCGATCGTCCGCGGTTTCGGAAAGCGTTTCGACGACATCGCGGACGGATCGGTCGCGGGCGAACTGGCGGAGGTCACCTTCTCCGAAAATGACATCGAGGACGTAGTCCAGGTCGGCTTCTCGCTGTTCGAGGGCAACGGTGAGCGCATCGCCGCGATTGGATGCGAGGTTCCAGAGCACGGTCATGCCCGCGCCGAAGCCGACGATCAGCAGCAGGACGATCGCCCCGGTCGCGGCGGCCACGCGGTGTCGGTTGAGCGTCTTGCGCAGGACGTAGGGGAGGCTGTCCGAACGGGCGAGGATCGGCTGGCCACCCAGGTATCGCTGGATGTCGCGAGCGAGTTCGCCAGCGGACTGGTAGCGGCGATCGCGGTCCTTGGCGAGCGCGCGGAGGACGATCGTTTCGACTTCGGCGGGGATCGATCGGTCGAGGGACCGAGGACGCTGCGGGTTGGCCTCGGCGATCGACGAGAGGACCTCGCGAGTGGTGCCTTCGACCGTGTACGGGAACCGAGCGGTCAGCATCTGATAGAGAATGACACCCAGGGAGTACACATCTGTGCGGATATCGATCCGCGATGCGACGCCCTCGGCCTGTTCCGGCGACGCCCATGGCAGCGAGCCGACGAACTGGCCGGTCATGGTCATCATGACCGGCTGGCCGTCGGTGTTTTCGGGGAGCGAGCCGGCGACCTTGGCGAGGCCGAAGTCGAGGATGTGCGGCTCGCCCGAGGCATCGATGCGGATGTTGTCCGGCTTGAGGTCGCGATGGATCACGCCTTGCAGGTGGGCGGCGTGGACCGCCCCGCACACCCGTGCGAACAGGTCGAGCCGATCTCGAACCGGGAGAGCGGCTTGGCGCAGGTAGTCGTCGAGCGGTTTGCCGGAGACGTACTCCATCACGAAGTAGACGCGCCCGTCGGCCTCGCCGGACTCGTAGATCGACACGACACCGGGGTGGCGGATCTGCGAGAGCACGCGGATCTCTCGCTCGAACCGGGCCCTCTCGCGATCGCCGGCGAAGGCGCCGCGCAGCATCAGTTTGACGGCAACCGTCCGACGTGTGCCGTCTTGGACGGCCTTGTAGACGGCGCCCTGCCCACCCCGGTGTATCTCGCTCAGGATGGTGTAGCCAGGGATCTTGATGCTCGCGGTGTCGAGCTTGGCGGCGTGCCCCTGCCCGCGCGCGGCTCGGGCTTGAGCGAGCGCTTTGGCAACGAGATCCTGATCGCTTCCGGACTGGTTCGATTCACCGGATTCGGACACGATCAACCCTCGAAGCTGAAGAGTTGTGAGGCGGAACCGAGCTCGTTGCGCAGCGCGTCGTGGGCGCGTGAGCGGAGCATGTACACGGCTCCGGTGGACCGGCCCATCGCCATCGCGACCTCATCGGCGGGGCGCTGCTCGATGTCGAGTGCACGGATGACCTCCGCGTAATCCGGTGGCAACTTGTTTATGGCGGTGTCGAGGTGCTCGACGGCCTCGTCCTTACCGGCGACGCGACTCGGTGTCGTGCGCGTCGCGCCGATGGCGTCGATGAGTGTGTCGTAGGAGTCGGTCTGGGCGCCGCGCCGGATGCGGGCACTCGGGCTGGGGCGCTTCGCCGCCTCGAGCGCGCGGATGGCATCGCGGAGATTGTTCTCGGAGATACGCAGCAGCCAGGACATGAACGCGTCCTCGCCGCGATCCTCGAACGCCGGGAACCGGATGAACGCCTCGATGAACGTGACCTGCAGGACATCGTCCTCGTCGATTGACGATCGGTAGCGTGGTCCGATCCGCGGGATGATCCGGCGCCGGAGTTCGGGCGTGATCCGTTCGAGGAGTGCCGCGAGGGCCGCGTCGTCGCCCGAGCGGGCGTTCGCGAGCAGTGTGCTGAACGGTGCGGGCGTCTCCACGAACGTCCAGTATAGCGGTAGGGGATGGGAATCGAGAAATTCTTTGTAAACCGCGTGAGTGGGCGAGGTGGATATCGCTCTGTGTGTGGAGGGTGTCGAGGACACCACGAATCACACGGACGGCGGCAGAGACCGCCACTGCACGAAGGAGCACGTCATGTTCACCAACACCATCAAGAAGTCGCTCAAGGGTTCCACTCTCGCGGTTCTGGCCGGTACCACCCTGATCGCTGTCACGGCACCGATCGGCTTAGGTCAGGTCAAGAACTGTGCCGGCGGGACGATCGATCTTTCGACCTTCCCGGCGGGCGAGAGAAACATGCGGGACTTCCACCTCCAGCGGCTCGGCAGCGGCAGTGCGATCGAGAGCGTGAAGGTGTGGAAGATCAACGCGGACGGCACAGAGACCGAGATCAACTGGACGAATTCGAACAATCATGGCGGCAGCAAACGCGTGTCGTACGGTTCGGATCAAGACGAGGCAAACAACCAGAAGATCAAGTGGCGGGTCTGCTTTGTTGGCAGCAAGGCGAAACGGGTCCAGGTTCACATCACGCAGGACGGCAATGTGAACTTCAACGGCTGGGGACGAGACGTCGATGTCAACAAGGCTCTCTGTGCGGCGACGCTGCCAGGCGGGGACACCGGGAACGCGCTGGTCATGACCAACGAGACCGATTTTCCGGAGCTGGTTCGCAACGTTCAGGTGTTCGTGAGTCCTGACCCGACGATCATCGATTTGCCGATCGACATGGCGATCGACCTCGCCCAGCCGCTGCCGCCGGATGCGATCCTTCCGGAGTTCCACAACCCCGAAGGTGTGATGATCCTGCCCGGTGACGTCCTGCAACTCACCAACCTGCCCCTTCCTCCCGAGCCGGGCTTCACGTTTATCGTGACCTACGACGGGTTCAACGAAGGCTCGCAGGTCGAGCAGCAGAGCTGGCAGATGTTCCAGAACGAGCAGGGGCCCTGTGAGGGTGATGTGAACGGCGACGGCGTCGTGGACCTGCAGGACCTGAACGTCGTGCTGTCACGGTTTGGATTCGGGTGCTGATCGCACTCTCCGTGCACACGGCACGAAACGGCCCGCGTCTCTCGAGGCGCGGGCCGTCTTGCGCGCTCAGGCGGGATCGACGCATTCTTCGCCGAAGTGGCCGAGCACGAGGTTGAGGTCGGCCAGATCGACCACGCCGTCTCCGTTGACGTCTCCGTCCGGGCCTTTGGCGAAATTCGCGAGGACGATGTTCAGATCCTCGAGATTGACCACCATGTCGCCGTTGGCGTCGCCGGGGCAATCGGGGGAAGCGAAGACCGCCTCGAACGTCGAGGCGACATCGGGGCCGATCAGCGGCATGGCCCGGAGCGCGTTGATGTCGTCGCCGTCGGCGAGTCCCATGTCGATGCCTTGGGCCAGTACGCGCAGGCCTTTGATGTCGAAGATCAGGATGTCTGCTGGACTCGCCGGGAGCAGATCAAGCGATGGGGAGTCCGGGCGGAGCGAGAAAATGACGAACTCTCCGGCGAGCGGGTCGAAGATGCCGTCGGGGATCGTGTCGTGTACGGACAGGCCGTCGATGTCGTCGCGTACTGCGGGGTCGGGAGTGATGATCAGTCCGAGCTGCTGGCCCGCTGCGTAGAGGATCTCATCGCCACCCGTGGTCGGGTCCGGATCGAAGAAGATGTCCGCGCCGGACGGGATGGCGCTCGGCGGGAGCGTACCCAGAGAGGGCGAATTGCCGGAGACCGAGAAGTAGATCGGCGGGATAGGCAGATCCGGGTCGATCGGGTCCATCTCGGCGTTGAGATCGTCGAGCGGTGTCCCGCCCGGCACCGAGACGTTCGGGTCGACATCGGGCAGCAGGCCAAGGGTCGTGAAATAGTCACCGCCCTGGTTGATGGCGAGCACGTTCGTGAAGAAGCCCAGTCCGAGCGACGGCACCGGTCCGAGTCGGTCCCACGCTTCCGTCGAAAGAAAGCCGTCGCCGGTCTGCTGGTTGTTCGCGGCCTGGTTATTGAGATCGAAGGGAGGGAGCGGGCCGCGGATGACTGCTGTGCGGGTGCCGGTCGATCCCGGTGCCACCGCCCAGCAGAAGACCCATTCCTCGTCGGGGATGCCGGATGAAAGGCCGTCGAGGTCGTCGCCGGGCATCCCCAGCCCCGAGCCCGCCCCGCCGCCGACGGGCGTTGGTGAACCGGGCCCGGCCATATAGATCTTGTCCGGATCGAGCCCGGACGGTCCTCCGGGGGCGACCGAGAACACCGGCGCGCCCAGTGCGAACGGCGCGATGCAGAGTCCGGAAGCAACGGTGAGGTGCTTGACTGGTTTCATCCGGGGGGCCTCCAACTCAAGGGTATCGTGAGTCTGCGAGGTTCCAAGACGAATTGTGGGGTGGGGTGAAGTTCGGCGTCCGTTTCAGGACCGGTAACCAAGCCGGTTCTCTTGATTCTTGTCTGCCCCGGGGGCGAGCGCAGCCCGCCTGGAGTGCCCGGCTCGCGCGGGAGCCGGGTGCTCCTAGGGGCCCGTGTGCCAAAATTTTTCAGATTCCCTGAGCCGGTCGGCGTTCGGATGGTGCTTCTCCCTGCGGAGCGAGGGTGTGTCGCCCCTCGACGATCAGAAATTCACGCATCGCCGAAAGGAAAACTCATGGCACTGCATACGACGATCTCCATCTCGGTTCTCGCACTCATTGCCGCGTCGGCATCGGCTCAGCCGCTGACCGGGTCCGGCTCTCATCTGCCGATTCCCAACCCGAATCCCGGCGCACCCGCGAACCAGGTTCGCTCGGTCACCCTGAACTCCGGTGGTTTCACCGGGACCTGGACGGCGCCGGCGCTGTCTCCTTGGATCGGCACCTTCAGCGCGATCGGGCCGGTGCCCGGCACGAGCAGTTCTTCGCCCGGGGCGACGCTGTACGACTTCAGCACGATGCCGGCCGGTACCCTTCCGACCGGAACCTACTTCCGCTTCGGGGATGTCGACAACGGTGCGTCCTTGACGGAGACGTTCGTGCTCCAGGCGTTCGACTCCTCCGGCGTCGTGACGGCACCTTGGCTGGATGTCCCGTTGGGTGCGACCGGCGGCGGGCTTTCCCCGACGGCGATGCCGGCGTGGAACTTTGATGCTGTCACCGGTGCGTACACGTTCGACGGCACATCGGTGGTCGGAAACCCGAATGTCGCGTTCTATCTAAGCAACAACATCGCGCTGACCGGTCTGGAGGTGCAGAGATCGACCACGTTCTCGACATTCAGCCTCCACGCGCCCATCCCGACCCCGGGTTCGCTCGCGCTGGTCGGGCTCGGCGGGATCGCGGCTGTCCGTCGGCGCCGGTCCTAACTCTCTTCACCACTGGGGTGTCGGCGGGCGATTGCGCGAGATGCGCTCGTCCGCCGTACTCATGCGCAGGCGCCGGAGCGTCGCATCCGCTCCGGCGGCGATCAGGTCTTCGCCATCGAAATCGACGGCGAAGACCATTCCGTCGAGCATCTCGTACCGGCCGATCTCGGACTTCGTATCGAGGTCCCAGATCATGACGACGCCGCTTCGGGCTCCAGACGCCAGCAAGCGGTCGGGGCCGAAAGCGACATCGAAGACTCCCGACTGATGACCGGTCAGCGTTGCGTGCGACTCCCAGCCGGTGGCGGTGCGTCGGAGAACGCGGATGACTCCGTCGTCGCCAGCGCAGGCGAGTAGTTTTCCGTCGCGACTGACATCGACCGTCCGGAGGCCGCTGGACGGCAGCAGGTGGCGTGGGACTAGGGAGAATTGAGCGGTTCTCGGGTCGATCTGAGCGATCTCC
>Ga0070727_10002009_pt1 | contig 20335 bp, 11 predicted proteins | sample tdAd472_FD_66722 | JGI IMG/M metagenome (GOLD analysis project Ga0070727, IMG submission 66722) | Marine sediment microbial communities from the Atlantic coast under amendment with organic carbon and nitrate - tdAd47.2 | ecosystem: Environmental > Aquatic > Marine > Coastal > Sediment | place...
ATATCTACACGTTTTGGCCGTGTCTTTTTACGCTACTCTTCGTCACGTCCTCACCTTGGTAGCTAGGGCTATCAGGTTCCGGGCGTTCCTCGATTAGCATAAAAATCCAGCACCCAAAAGACGAATCTACTTATTTTACAAAGTACTTAGAAATGCCATTAGTGCTACAAATTCGAGTTCTTTCTTATCTTTTTTTCTCGAAACCCCATCAATTTGTCCGACTTGATCGTTGCCGTTACACCGCAATTTTTTTTGAATAAAGGCTAGGCCAAATCTTTCAGGTTCCGTAAAAAACCATCTTGCCCATCATTTTTCATTCGTTTTTGCAAACTTTGGGCTTGACTTTTTGAGTCAAAGGCACCCACCACCACCTTATAGACTGTTCGGCCCTTTAGCTCATTGATACTAACAATGATTTTTTCACCAAATTGCCGTTGTAACTTTTCTACTTGAATCAGTACATTTCCATACTCGTAGAAAGCACCAATTTGAATCCCATAACCACTGGCGGCTTGTTTCTTTACATCAAACTGAAAAAGACCTTGTCCATTGGAGACGGTCTCCTTGACCTCTACGGGTGGAGCTACAGTCTCTTTACGTCTTAAGGCTTCTGCTACTGCTCGGTCTGCATTAACTCGCCCGTAGCCATATTTGACGGAGTGCCCATTGGAGTATTCGCTGGGCGAACCGATTTTATCTGCGGTATTTTGTAAAATATCTTTGACTTCTTTTGCGGTCAAATCGGGATTAGCGGATAGGATTAGCGCGCAAATACCAGCTACCAAAGGCGTAGAGCTAGAAGTACCCCCAAAATGCTTATAATGCTTGCCTCTAGAACGGCCATCACGCCAAAATTTGAAATTACCTGATTCCCAATCCAGTCCCTGGTCCCACCAAGCGCGGGCAGCTAGAATGGGCCAATCCCCATTAGAAGGGGCGCAGATGGAAACCTCCCTTCCGCGGTTGGAATAGGAAGCATAAGTATCTTGACTTGTGCTGGCAGCAACCGCAATAACGTCCGGGTGTGCGGCGTAGAAATTGACGAAATCTACGTCATCATTACCGACCGCAAAAAGAATCACACAGCCTTTACCATTACGCCCTTTCTTGGCCGCTTTAGTAATGGCTTCTTCTTTTAGAGCATTCAACCTGAAATTCGGGTCAGTAGTACCCCAGCTACAACTAATAATATCAGCGCCGTTGTTTATGCAGTAGTCAAACATCTGCTCCGTGGCACGTACACTAAAGGAAGTACCACTAACGGGCATAAACTTCGAACTTGGAGCAGCGCCGACAATTCCTTGCCCATTGGAAGCGGCTATTGCTACACTAGCGCAAGGCGTGCCATGGGTAAAACGTTGGTCGCCTTGCAGTACCTCTGATGATTGATTCCATAAATCAAAGGGCTTGGTGATCTTGTCCTTTAAGTCAGGGTGCGTCAAATCAAAGCCATTATCTATCACAGCGACAGTCACGCTTTTTGATCCCGTATTACCCAAACGCTGCCAGGCATCAATCACTTTGGCATCAGCGCCTTTTCGCAAACGATAATCTACATCGGCTACAAAACCATCATTTTGCAGGTGCCATTCATGCCCTACTAAGTTGTCATTGGGAGCAACAAAGGCATATTCATCCAGCATTGTATCGAGATCTGGTTCAGCTATTTTGACCAGGGAAATAGCCTGTAGAAAGTTGGCTACCTTAATAGGATTGGGTGAATTGGCCGTGACTTTGGCTACAATTCGATTATTATCACGCCGCTCAACAAGGGTGAGGGCATATTCTTCTAAAACGATATCCTGCTCATTCTCTCCGACACCTTCTTCGAAAGTGATGAAGATTTCGCCCGTAGGCACCAAAGGTCGGTCACTACCCTCTGAGAAATAAACATGTGTACCTAATTCGACCTCCTCCTTGGATCTAACTTCATCGAGTGCATCATCAAGTGATTCACCAGATTGGTTAAGTGTGACCACTTCAAAACCACCTAGGTTTTTGAATATATGTTTATCTACAAAGGCTTGCTCTTCGTCTGTTTTCGTTTTGAGGCCAACTAGGCTGTGGCTTTTCTTTAGGGTTAATTCGCCCTTACCATTTTTGATGGTTAACTTACTCATACCGTTGGATTACATTTTATGGGTCTTACCTCTATCAAGAAAGAAACGGGAATGGATAAACTTATATTTTATATTCCCTTTTCTGTCAAAGATTTATTCCAAATGTAATTGATTTGTAGAACAATATATATTTTTTTGAAAGGACTTATGTTTTTTGCCTTAGGAAGCCTGTAACAGCTGAGTGATCAGCCTACTAGTATTTCTATTCCGGTTCAAAGCCTATAATGAAATTGAAAGTACCATAGTTTGTCCATTTTTGTCCGCTAAGGTCAGGCCGATCCAATCCTAATCCATAGTCTAGGCCGATCATCCCCAGAAAGGGCACTTGTAATCGAATACCTAAGCCAACGGCCGGCTTTACATCAAAAGGCTTGAATTGGCTACTGCTTTTCCATATATTCCCGGCTTCGCCAAAGGCGAGTAAGAAACCGCGGGCCGCGGGTGTATTGACAATTGGATAACGTAGTTCTGCCGAAAATTTTGCAAAAGATGCTCCACCTCCGTTTAGGGTGCCTTCCAGGTAATCAGCTGGATAGCCTCGCAATGCAATTAGATCATTACCTGCAAAAGCTAATTGTTGGGTGTTAGTCCCGTTTCCACCCAGCTCGAAACGTTCGAACGGAGGTAGGCCAATGGTATTATCATAGGCACTCAGCCAGCCTGTTTTACTACTTAATTTCAATACCCATTTCTTGCTTAATGAGGTATACCATTCGGCATCAAATCGCCATTTGTGGTATTCCATCCATTTGAAAGAACGGCTCGTCTCATTTCCGAGGAGGGAATAAGGAGGTGTTATTTGCCCAGAAAGGTTGATTTTTGCGCCTTTGGTGGGGAAAAAGGGATCTGATAGCGTGTAGTAGGTCAAGCTCTGTTTGAGATAGAGGTTGTTGAAGTTTCCTTCACTAATGGTACTGCCATCCTCTAGTAATATATCATCTAGCCCATTGAGATTGATGTTTTGATAACTCAGCTCGGTGGAGGCAATGAGGTTGCCATTTAGGCCCTTAAGCCGTGTGCCAAGATTGACACTTCCACCGACCACGCTCATACTCGCAAAGGGGGGTTCCGCGGTCACGCTACTATTGTTAGTGAAGCGTTGGTAGAAAGCTGAAAGGCTTAAGCTGTTTGGCTTTTTACCTCCTAGCCAGGGTTCGGTAAAAGAGAAATTGAGACCTTGGTAATCCCCCCCGGTGGACTGGGCACGAACGGATAAAGTCTGACCGTCCCCCATCGGCGTAAAGGTTCCCTTGTCTCTTTGGAATAATTTGCGAAGCGAAAAATTATTAAGTGTGACGCCGACTGTACCGACGATTCCTCCGCCCTGATCGCTACTTCCGGGGTTCCAACTGGCCGATAATTCATATTTCGAACTCGTTTCTTCTTCCACTTGATAGTCGAGATCAACGGTACCATCTTCTGGGTTGACTGTAGTTTTTAAGTCTAAGGTTTCTGGGTTGAAATAGCCTAGGTTGATCAAAGCCTGCTGTGAACGAAGAATATCAGCTCGACTAAAAGCTTTTCCGGGTTGTGTTCTAAGTTCTCTTCGGATGACATGTTCGTGGGTTTGCTCATTTCCTGTAATAGAAATACGACCAATTTTAGCGAGTGGTCCTTCCGCTACCCTCAGCTCGATATCTATTTCTTGGTTCTCCATATAGGTGATGACCGGCCTAACGTCAAAGAAAAGATAGCCATGATCTTGATACAAAGCACTGATGTCGCCATTTTTGGGATCAAAATTCAAACGCTGTTCGAGGAGGATGGGATTGTAAATGTCTCCTTTTTTTATGCCTAGCACCTTAGCTAAAAGCTTGGAGCTATAAACGGCATTCCCCTTCCAGCTAATATTTCTAAAGTAATAGGGTTTGCCTTCTGATAATTGAAGGTGGAGTCCCAAGCTTGTTGAAGATAGCGTATCAATTGCTACAGCTGTGATGGCCGCATCGAGGTAGCCCTGACTTTGATAATATTGGAGGAGGTGCTGTTGATCTGTTTTGAATTGTTCTGGAAGGAAGTGTTTTTTACCGAATAAGCTCTTTTTACTTTTGGTAACTAGCGTCTTTTTCAATTGCTGATGAGTAAAGACTTCATTGCCTTGGAATGTAATGTCTTGTACTTTCGTTTTTGTACCTGGCTCCAACTGAATATCCAATATGATGTACTTATTAGTCGAATCTCTCCTTTCTGTAATATGAGCTGTGCCAAAGTAATAGCCTTTTGCCACCAACCATTCTTTAATTACGCGCTGAGTGGTAATTTTTACATTCGGAGTCACCATGGTAGAAGTTACTAGATAAGGGGCTAGTTTTTTTCGCAGCGATTCTTCCCAACTTTTCTTGATATCCCCAAAGGTATAGGCCGCTAAACGCGGGACTTCCTCCAAGTGGATGGCTAGAAAGATAACATCCCCCTTTCGGTCTTTTTCCAGGATTTGAATATCACTAAACAATTTTTGTTGCCAAAGATTTCGAATGGCTCGTTGGATACTTGGGCCAGGCACCTGTATGCGGTCGCCTACTTTAAGACCCGCAACCACGGAGACTGTTTTAGCATTGGCTTGTTGGAGACCTACGACCTCTATTCCGCCGATTTCTAGCCATTCAGCATCAGTAGTTATTGATTCATCTGTTGATTGGGCGCATAAAAAGCTGCTTAGCAACATGCCAATGAATAGGCATAGCTTGGTTTTTTCCATAGGTAAATACACTTGAAAATAATAATTCTTTGAGCGCTTTCGCTGGGTCTAAAAACTAGGGAGCTCCCGTGTAAAAGGTATACGCAAATGACCGTTAAGGTCTATGTGTTAAAGAGTTGTATCTAAGCGGAAAGGTTGGTTGACCTGAGGGAAGATTTGCAAATAAAATGCAGGAAAGGAGATAGCCGCCGCCATTCTTAGTGCGAAGCACTAGATTCGTTGATCAGTTGGTAGAAGTTTTCCAATAAACGATCAATATCGTCCCAGGTAGCTGGCTTTTTTAAATTTGCCTTTGCGCCTCTGATTAGTAAACTGGTCTCTTCAGGAAGCTTACAATAGAGTGTTCTTAAGACCAGTTGGAGTGATTCATGTCCTTTTTCGCCGGCTGAGGAAGCCGTTATAAGTGCCACAGGCTTTTCGGAAAATAGCGTAGTCGATACCATCCATTCAATGGCATTCTTTAGAGCAGCAGGTATAGAGAAAACGTATTCTGGCGTGCAGATTAAAATACCATCCGCGCTTTCGATCTTTGCTCGTAAATCGGCAATAGCTGGGGGGGGATTTTCCTTGTCAAGATCGGGATTGAAATGAGGAAGTTGGTCAAGGGCGTTGAAAATGCTAAGGGTGAAATCGTCGGCTAGTCGATCTTTGATTTCATGCATCATACTCAAGTTCATGGATGATGCTTTGATACTACCTACTAAACCTAATATTTTCTGCATAGAAGAAGCGTTTATGAGCGGAGGAATCCGGTTTCTAAAGAGGCTAACTGAGTTTAAACACAGAGGCACTGAACAATGAGAAGAAATAATTCTCCTGATTCAGTGCCTTTGTGCTTATTATTTTTGGGCATGAATTTTTCTACCCGACGGCTGTTAATCGTACCACTTACTCTGGTTCGAAACCAAGGATAATGTTGAAATCACCTAGGTTACTGAAAGATCGCTCGCCAGGTTTGTCAAAACCAATACCATAGTCAAAACCAATTGTACCAAACATTGGTAGGAATACCCTTAGGCCCATACCGACGGAACGTTTGAGGTCAAATGGGTTGAAGTCTCTAAGACTACGCCAAGTATTTCCTCCTTGTGCGAAGGCCAAGACATAGATGGTCGAACTAGGATTAACAGAAAGTGGATAGCGTAATTCTAGGGTAAATTTATCAAATACCGGCGTAGGCACAGTAGCAGAAGTTCCATTAGGATCGAGGTTAGCTTCCAGTTGATTCTCCTCGTATCCTCTTAATGAAATAATATCCACCCCTGCAAAACCAAATTGCTGATTGTTGATACCATCACCTCCCACCTGGAATCGTTCGAAAGGAGAAGTACCGATGTCTCTATTGTAGAAACCTAGAATACCAATTTTTGCTTGTGCTTTCAATACCAGTTTACCCGCATTACTACTCGGGTCGTTACCTCCCGCTAAGGTCGTATACCATTCTGCGTCAAAACGCCATTTGTGGTACTCCAACCATTTGAATCTTTCCTCTGGCGTCTGCTCTGCATAGTTGGCATTTCTATTGAAGAGAGAGTAGGGAGGCGTTAACTGAACGGAAAGCGATATTTTAGAACCACTAGCTGGATAAAGCGGATCACCCACTGTTGATCGAGCAAGGGTTTGTTTAACACTGAAGTTGTTGAACTTACCTGAATTCACGATAGTCCCGTCATCCGTACGGAAGTTGGTCCAGTTGTTCAAGTTCAAGGCTTGAATATTTACAGCTGTACTGGAGATGAAGTTATCATCTGGCCAGCGAAGACGTGTACCCAAACTCACTGAGATTTGAGAGATATTGAAACTTTGCCCCGTGAAAGCAAAGCGATTGTAGAAACCAGCTACGGTGAAGGCATTGGGTTTGCGCCCGCCCAACCATGGCTCGGTCAGTGATACATTATAAGATTGGTAGAATTCACCGTTGGTTTGTGCTCGAATAGACAATCGCTGCCCATCCCCTTGCGGCAAAGGACGCCAAGCTTCTCCTTTAAACATATTACGAAGAGAGAAGTTATTGAACGAAACCCCAAGCGTACCAATTACCCGTCTGAATCCACCCCAACCTGCTGATAATTCCAGCTGATCAGAAGGTTTTTCTTCCACGGTATATTCAATATCCACCGTACCGCGATTAGGATTAACGGGTGTGTTAATACCCAAAGCTTCCGGGTTGAAGTAACCTAAATTGACAATTTCACGTTGAGAACGGATGATATCAGAACGGCTAAACTTGGAACCTGGTCGGGTTCTTAATTCCCTTCTGATTACGTGCTCATGCGTACGATCATTTCCCGCAATTACTACTTTATCAATCGTTGCTTGTGGGCCCTCAAAGATTCGAATCTCCAAGTCGATAGAATCTCCATCGATGGCGACTTCGGTAGGATCCACCTGGAAGAAGAGATAACCATTATCCATGTATTGGGTACTGACATCTCGACCATCCTGGCTAAAGCGCAAGCGCGTTTCAAGCAGTTCCTGGTTGTATATATCTCCTTTATTGATTCCGAGTACACTAGCTAGTGCGGAAGTTTCATAAATGGTATTTCCTTTCCAGCTGATATCCCGAAAATAGTATTGGTTTCCTTCTCTTACGGCTAGGTCTAGCATCAATCGGCCATCTTCATTTCTCCAGATACTATCTCGTATTACTCTCGCATCTCGGTATCCGAGTTTATTATAGTAGGCTACGATTTGCGCTTTATCTTCCGTAAAGTCATCTTTAATCAACTTGGAAGCGGAGAAGATTTTTCTTTTACGCTTCGTATTCTTCATTTGCTTACGAAGCTTCTTATCTACGATATTGTCATTACCAGAGAAGGTAATGTCCTGGATTTTCACGCGAGAGCCACGGTCAATATTAAATACCAGCAATACCGAATTGATTCTAGCTGAATCTGGTTGTTCAGAAACATCAACTGCCACATCTAAGAATCCTTTATCGATGAAGAAATCTTGGATGGCTTCGCTAGAGTTCACCTTGATGTTTTCTGTAACGATACCTCCTTTCAATAGGAAGCGGTTGACTTCATCATTGAGGTCATCATGATAGGATTTCCTCACCCCTCTAAAGGTGTGACGAGATAATCTTGGGCGCTCTTGCAAGTGTACCTCAAGAAAAATAACATCACCAATGATTTTTTCCTGCACAACCTTTACATCTGTAAAGAGGCGAAGTTTCCATAGGGCCTTGATCGCCTTAGGGATCTCTGGACCAGGGATTCGAATTTTTTCTCCCACCTTTAGTCCTGTCACACCGATGATAGCGTTGTCGTCACTAAAGTTGGCACCGACTACGGTTATTCCACCGATTTCGAAGTCCTTAGGTTCAGTATAGGACATTACGTCCAATGTATCTGCCTCTTGCGCCCCGACTAGGAAGGGACATAAGCAAATGAAGCAAAAAAGTAAAAGATTGTTTTTCATCCTCTTATTCTAATTAATACACCTGAGTAGCAGAAAATAGCTAGCTACTCGTTTTTATGAGCTACAGTAGCACGCTTGCGAATAATGTAAAAGGGCTGGCTGGTCTTGTCATTTCTGAAGCGACCACCACTAAAACGAACAAACAACCCATCCGTTGCCAGTTGAAATGCAATTTCTGGGACGCTTTGGCTGAAAACAGACCTCGATGTTCAAATGAAAGAGAGTTGGCTTAGGAGAATGGTTGTATGCTTAAACCAATTGTTCACTAATTTTTCCGAAACGTCTCTCTCTTCTTTGAAAGTCGATAATGGCCTGATAAAACTGTTCTTTTCTAAAGTCAGGCCAGAAAACAGGACTGAAGTACAGTTCTGAATACGCCAGCTGCCATAGCAAGAAATTGCTGATCCGTCTTTCACCACTCGTTCGGATCAATAATTCGGGATCGGGAATAGCATGCGTGCTGAGTGATTGGGCCAAAAGATCTTCGTTGATATCTGCAGGAGAAATAACACCTTCCTTTACCTGTTCGGCTAGCTTCTTAGTAGCTTGCGAAATATCCCATTTACCACTATAGTTCAATGCTAGGACGAGGGTCATTCGAGTGTTGTCCTTAGTATTTTCAATACCTTTCAACAAGGCGCGATGTGTCGCTTTAGGTAATAGGCTAATATCACCAATGGCTTGTAGCCTGATATTATTTTTATTTAGGGTGTCAATCTCTTTATGAAGGGTTTCTACCAATAAGCGCATTAGCGCCCCCACTTCCACTTTGGGGCGACTCCAGTTTTCGGTAGAAAAAGCATAGAGTGTAAGATAAGAGACGCCTAATTCAGCGGCGGCTTCAGTCGTCTCACGCACGGCTTTTACTCCATTACGATGGCCAAACACACGGGGTTTTCCATGTTGTTTAGCCCACCGCCCATTGCCATCCATAATAATGGCAATGTGTTTTGGGAGTTTTTCAGGTATTATCTCTGATTTAAGATCCATTTGCTTGGCTTCGACGCTCAGCTTTTGCAAAAAAGCTTCCAGGTTCTCGAAAATTCGCACAAAGTTAAGAAGATTTATGTAAAATCGACCACTTTGTTAAATCTGTCGTATTTTGTGCACTCTAAACGACACCAAATGAAATTTCCAGACTATCAATACCAACGACCAGAGATGGTCGATTTTACCAGCCGATTTGAGTCATTGCTTTCCCAATTTGAGCAGGCCGACAGTTTTGCTGTGCAGAATGACTGTTTTAGCCGTGTCAATGAGATGCGGACCGAGTTTATGTCGATGTACAATATTTGCTATATCCGACATACGATTGATACGGAGGATAAGTTTTATGAAGCAGAGAATTCCTTTTTTGATCGGGAGATGCCTAGCTACGAAGGTTTGAATACCAAATTCTATCGCTTGCTCTTGGCGTCAAAATTTCGGAAGGAATTAGAAGCTAAATGGGGGAGCCAGTTGTTTACGATCGCCGAATTGAGTCTAAAAACCTTTAAGCCGGCCATTTTAGAAGATATGCAGGAAGAAAATCGCTTGAGTAGTGAATATGTTAAGCTAAAGGCGAGTGCTCGAATCGATTTTAAGGGAAAAGAACACAATCTATCTTCCATTTTTGTTGAGGAAACGGGGCCAGACCGAGCATCGAGGGCGGCTGCATCAGCCGCCAAATGGGCCTTTTTTGAATCTAATGCCGATTCTTTCGACTCTATATTCAATATGTTGGTGAAGACGCGGCACGGTATTGCACGTAAATTAGGTTTTGATAACTTTATTGAGTTAGGATACGCTCGGATGCTGCGTTCTGATTACAATGCGGAAATGGTTGCACGTTTTAGGGAACAAATTCGACAATATGTTGTACCTTTAGCCACATCATTGTATGAGCGGCAGCGCAAGCGTTTAGGAGTTGATAAGTTGAAGTTTTACGATGAAGAATTCCGTTTTGCATCAGGTAATCCGGCTCCAAAGGGAAATCCAAAGTGGATTATTAAGAATGCAAATGAAATGTATACTGAACTCTCCGGAGAAACCAAGGAGTTTTTCCATTTTATGCAGGAAAACCAGCTGATGGATTTGGAAACAAAACCCAGTAAGGCTACCGGAGGTTATTGTACCTACATTGGGAAATTTAAAGCTCCATATATTTTTTCTAACTTTAATGGGACAAGTGGCGATATTGACGTCTTGACGCATGAAGCGGGTCACGCTTTTCAAGTTTATGCCAGTAGAAATATTGGCATAAATGAATACAACTGGCCTACCTATGAGGCTTGCGAAATTCACTCCATGAGTATGGAGTTTTTTACCTGGCCTTGGATGCACTTGTTCTTCAAAACAGACACTAATAAATACAAGTTTGCGCACTTGAGCAATGCTATATGCTTTCTCCCTTATGGCGTAGCGGTGGATGAATTTCAGCATTTTGTGTATAAAAATCCCGATGCTAGCCCGAAGGAAAGAAACCAAGCATGGAAAGAAATAGAACACAAATATCTACCGCATAGAGACTACGACGGGAATCAATATTTAGAGGACGGAGGATTTTGGCAAAAACAAAGCCATATTTATGCTTCGCCATTTTATTATATTGATTACACCTTGGCTCAAATTTGTGCATTCCAATTTTGGCTTAAAGATCAAAAAAATCATAAGCAGGCATGGGCGGATTATCTTCGACTGTGCCAAGCTGGAGGAAGTTTATCCTTCCTCGAATTAGTCAAGTTAGCTGACTTGAATTCTCCCTTCGAGGATGAGAGTATAGCTTCCGTTGTTAAGGACATCAAAACATGGTTGGATTCGATTGATGACAGTGACTTCTAGCCCCACAATCTAGTCGCCTGGATCGTGCTGGTTATTTTAAGTAACCAGTTTCTTGTTACTGTTTCATCACCGTTTGCTTCTACCCGTAGGGTATTAGCCTGGTATTATTGTGAATCACAATCCAAATAGCAATGGACGTAATCTTACTTAGTTTCTTGACGGCCTTTACACTGACTTATTTTGCCATCCCCTCCATCATCTACGTGGCAAGGGAAAAGCGAATTTTTGATGAACCTGGAAACCGAAGTTCTCATCATGTCAGCACACCCTCATTGGGCGGAATAGCTATATTCGGCGGGGTGCTTTTCTCGATCGTTCTCTGGACTCCTTTCGGCGAATTCAATCAATTGCAGTATATCCTCTGTGCCTTTCTCATTTTATTTTTGGTGGGAGCAAGGGATGATATTATGCCCATGTCTGCCAATAAAAAAATGGTAGCCCAGATTCTAGCCGCTTGCATATTGGTTTTCAAATCTGATATAATGCTGACGAGCCTCTACGGTTTGTTTGGTGTGGATGGAGACTTGCCCTATTGGTTGAGTGCGGTCATTTCGGTATTTACCATATTGGTGATTGTCAATGCTTTCAACCTAATTGATGGGATTAATGGACTAGCCGGTTGCATCGGCTCCTTGATTGCTTCTACCCTGGGATGTTGGTTTATATTGATTGATCATTTTGAATATGCGATTGTGGCCTTTTCTTGTGTGGGAGCGATTGTTGCTTTTTTGAAATACAACTTTACGCCTGCTAAAATATTTATGGGAGATACGGGCTCATTGCATATTGGGTTGGTATGTGCGATTCTGGTGATCCAGTTTATTGATATGAATTTTCACTTGCCTGACAGCGTGGAATATAAATTAGGCGCTACTCCGGTAGTGGCGATTGGTATTATGATCATTCCTCTTTTTGATACGATTCGTGTATTTATTACTCGAATTCTGCGGGGATATTCTCCTTTCCATCCTGATCGTCGTCATATCCATCACTTATTGCTAGATTATGGCTGTACACATATGCGAGCAACAGGTATTTTGTTGTTTGTGAATGTTATCTTTATTTCTTTTGTGTTTGCTTTTCATAATATTGTTGAATTGCATATGCTGTTATTTATGGTATTGATAGCTGCGACAACGCTAACTTATGTCCTGCATATCGCAGTGGTTCGTAAAAAATGGGATAGGACTCCACTACAGCCCCAGCGGAAACCGCAACCGAAAGAATCCACCGTATAAATGATGCAAATTGCACTTGTATTTTTAGGAGGAGGTTTGGGTAGCCTTTGTCGGTATGGAATTGCGCGCTTATTGACTACCCAGGTCTTTGATTTTCCTTATGCCACCTTAATCGCCAATATTATCAGTTGTATAATATTAGGGTACTTTACAGCATTGGCGTTTAGGGATAGTATTTCTATCCATTATCGACTACTCATAATGACAGGGTTTTGTGGGGGCTTCAGCACCTTCTCAACTTTTACAGGGGAGACCTTCCTGCTCCTGCAAGAAGGCAACCACCTAGCCGCGCTGCTAAATATCGGCTTGAGTATAATGGTATGCTTGGCTTGTTTCTACCTAGGTATGGTTTTGGCCAAAGCTTAGAGCATCTTTAGGCAACACCATTTGGGCCTGTCTGACTACCAGGCAGGCCTAAAACGTCCTTTTTTCGCTAATACTTCGTCGTTCCTTTTTTTGCCGGTATCTATGGATATGCGCTTCAAAAAGGGCCTTGTCTTAACAAAAAAATGCCACTTTTTTGCACCAAAAGCATTGCCCAAACATGCTCTTAGCCGAAATCTTCTGTGACCATCTGATAAACCGTGTCAATGACATCATCCGCACTGGGTTTTGAAAAGTAAGCCCCATCATCTCCGAAAGGGGTGCGATGAGCGGTGGCGGTTAATGTTCGAGGAGCCGCATCGAGATAACGGTAACCGTTTTGTTTTTCCAACACTTCTTGCAGCATGAAAGCAGAAGCCCCTCCTGGAACATCTTCATCTAGAAACAAAATGCGATTGGTCTTCTTTAAAGAAGCAACAATGTGGTGCTCTAGGTCAAAGGGCAGTAGCGTTTGCACATCGATGAGTTCTACCGAAATACCCATTTCTTTCAAGGCAATAATAGCTTCTTCGGCAACTCTGACACAAGAACCATAGGTGACTAAGGTAATATCAGTCCCTGACTCTAGTACTTCTGGAACGCCTAATGGAACAGTAAATTCACCTAAATTGGCAGGGACTTTCTCCTTTAAGCGATAGCCATTCAGGCATTCCACGATAATCGCTGGGTCATCAGATTGTAGCATTGTATTGTACATGCCGGCTGCCTGTGTCATATTGCGGGGCACTAGGAGGTGTATCCCCCGCATGGATTGGATCAGCATTCCCATCGGAGATCCGGTATGCCAAATACCCTCTAGGCGATGGCCGCGAGTACGAATAATGGCTGGAGCTGCTTGTTGCCCATTGGTGCGATAGCGCAGGGTGGCCAAGTCGTCGGTCAAAGGGGAAAAAGCATAGGCCAGATAATCGATATATTGAATTTCAGCGATAGGTTTGAGGCCACGCATAGCCATTCCTATGGCCTGACCGACGATGGTCCATTCTCGAATACCCGTGTCAAATACCCGTTCTTCTCCATACTTCTTTTGAAGACCAGCAAAGGCTTGATTGACATCCCCAATTTTCCCTACATCTTCGCCAAAAGCGTAGAGATTATCATATCGTTGCAGCGATTGATCGAAGAAAGTATTGAGTATTTCAAAGCCATTTTTCAAAGGCGCATCATCGGCGTATTCTGCGGCTACAATAGGAACTTTTAAGGCTGATTTATCGGTTTCGCTATACAAATGCGGTTGATAACGTTCTTGTAATTTCTCTTGTGATTCTTCCAACCAGGCATTTAGGGCCATTATTCCCTTGTGACTTTCACCTAATAGGCTCCGCTTCATCTTTTTGGCACTCCGCATGAGCTCGCTCAAAACGGGTTGGAGTAATTCATCCAAGGCTCGATTGATTTCTAATGCAACTTCCTTACGATCCGTATGCTGTAAGATGATTTGATAAATAGACTGGAGGCGATTTAGGTTGGCCTGATTGGGATGATGGAAGGCATTCCATGCTTTTTGCTTACCTGCTTTGACGGCCTCTTTAACTTTTAGCTTAATTTCATCCAACTCTTCGGGAGTAGCCAATGCTGTGCTAAGTATCCATTCTTCCATTTTAAGGATACCATCCATTTCCTGTTCCCACATCAATCTATCCTTTGATTTATAACGTTGGTGAGAACCAGAAGTAGAGTGTCCGAAAGGTTGGGTACATTCTCTGATGTGGAAGATAGCAGGCGTATGTGTATTTCTGATCTTGCGGACCCCTCTCTCGAAAGTCGCGCAAAGTTTTTCATAATTCCATGCTTCTAGGGTATAAATATCCAAGCCCGTTCCACTTTCATCTATACGGAAACCTTCAAGAACGGTTGAGATATTTTCCTTGGTGGTTTGGTATTTAGCAGGTACTGAAATGCCATAACCATCATCGAGAATCACAAATGCAATCGGCACTTGCATCACACCTGCTGCATTCACTGCTTCAAAAAAGACACCTTCAGAGGTTGTAGCATCTCCTAATGTACAAAAACTCACTTCCTTGCCGCCATTAGAGAGCTTACTCGTTTGTAGCGCTGCATTCTCCTTATACATTTTGGAGGCAAGTGCAATGCCCAATGCATGGGGAATTTGACCTGCAAGCGGTGAGAGAGAAGAGGCCACATTGTAAAGGTTCTTCTGATCGGTCCAGTTTCCTGCTTTGTCGACCAAGGGCGTACTGAAATGATTATTCATTTGCCGACCTCCAGAATAGGTGTCATGCTGTGTATCAGCATATAGTGCAGTAAACATTTTTTGGGAATCAGTTAGTCCCTTTGCTAACATAAAAGTTTGATCACGGTAGTAGCCAGAGTAGAAGTCTCCTTTTTTAAAAGTTCGAGCCATGGCTAGTTGCGGGATCTCTTTTCCCGCACTACCCAATCCGAATTTGGCCTTTCCTGATAAAACTTCTTTTCTTACGGCAGCACTGATTTTCCGACTTAAACAAGCCCACTTGAAATCTTCCAAAACTTCCTTTTTGGTGGGTAAGAATGAGGTGGTTTTCAGTTTATCCGTCGTGAACATCTAATTTGGTTTTAGTGATATATATGATTGAGGACTGAGAATATCTATAAGGCAAAACGAATTTTACCTTAGTGGTGGTGGTGGTTTTTAGCGCTTCGCTACTCAAAACAAGCACTTAGATTTCAAACAGCCTTTAGGGAAATAAAAAGTAGCGTCATGGCTTAAGTCTTGTTGGGTATTATTAAGGTCTTACTCTAATTATAACAAAACAAAAGTATAAAATGATTTGTATAGTCTCAATTAATTGTATGGAGTTCTTAATTAATTTATTTTGTTTCTCATTTTCATTACATTGTGCAGGAGAAATACGAGGACTTAAAAGTTTCAATCATGACAGAGAAGAAGAAGAAACGAAGCCCGGGACGGCCTACAGAGAAACAAAGTGCCAACCTAGATGGTATTTTACGAGTGGCTATGAAATGTTTTGCTAAGAATGGATATGGCGGTGTGAGTTTAAGTAGCTTGGCTAAACAGGCAGGAGTAGCAGATTCACTCTTACATTATCATTTTAAATCTAAAGAGAATATTTGGAAAAAAGCACTTGAGCTGGTCGGCGGAGAAATATTCAATGAATTGAAAAACTTAGTCCCGCTGATCAAGGAATTAGATGGTGTGCAAAAGTTGAAAATACTTAACCGGCAAATTGTCTACATCTCGGCTAGGAATCCTGAATTTCAGCAAATAATTGTACAAGAAGTTTTTTCCAAATCGGAGCGTTCCAAATGGCTGGTAGAAAATTTATTGATTCCTATTTATTCTTTTCATGAATCGGTGCGGAAGCAAGAGCAGGAGAAGGGCACCATCAAAAACATTCCTCCCGCCAATTTAATCAGCTTCATGTTTGGGGCGATTACCACTTTTTTTGCTAGAACCTACCAAATGGAGACACAATTTGGTGTCGACTCTTATGATGAAAAAGAGGTAGAACAACATGCGGATTTGATCAACGATCTAATTTTTAATGGCTTGTTGGTGAGGTAGGGGAGTGCCTTTGCCTTTTTTGAAGCTGTCTTTGGGCGCATCGCAGGTAGGACAAAGATAAGTTGCGGGTAGCTGCTCAAATGGTGTGCCGGCCGAAATGCCTTGTGAAGAGTCGCCATACAAACTATCATAAATGGTGAAGCAGGCTGAACATTGAAAAGCATCTAACTCAATGGTCTTGTCATCCGATTTTCCTTCCTCAATAGTACTGACAAGGTTAGTAGATTCTCCCAATTGGTCGAAATATAGCTGGCTAAGCTCCATGAGCAGTGGCGGTAATTCTATTTTATCAACATCCTGGGCGTAGGTTTTGTATATACAAGTATTGGGGTCAAAATTCTGACTATACATTACATTATAAGTAGGACGGACTTCAAAGTCGCCAACGAGCTTAGGTTGTGGATTTTTTACAATAACGATCGAAGTGAAATTCTTACTGTAATAACTACTTACGGCAAAGGTGAGTCCATAGGTGCTAATATCATTTTGATCAAATGTCCGAATCATAAACCGCTTCAGGTTTAAAGCTTCCGTATCATTAACCGGAAGGTGCCAATTTAATTCTAGGGAAGAATGCCGGACATTGATTCCATTTTTACCTAAAAACTTCTCCCAACTAACTTTATGTTTACTAGGAATGCCCTTGACAATAAAAGATTTCCAAGGAGTGATGCAGATTTTTCCAATCTTATGTGCTAAACACAAATCACACAGCGCTTTTAGAAAGGAAGTACTGTATTTATTGTCTCGCCAATACAAGCCTAGCCAGTACAGGTCGAGTCCCATTCGATTCATTCCTTCATAGTAAGGAAATGGATAAAAAGGAATAGAAAGCCCTTCACTAAATGTTCGGTTATTGGTATCTACTGATATATTGATGAGGTTAAACAGGTCACTGATGTGATTCACTTCTTGATAAAACTCTTCTATATGTTGGGCGATAGTGGCAATGTCCCAGCTATGAATCAGAACAGGATAATAGCCTTCTTTTTCATATTCGGGGAGTTGTAGGTATAGGTACCAGTAATCGGTATGCGTAGAAGCAATAAAATTGAGATTGCCTGTAAACAAGGGGACCAGACGTTGTTGCGGATCGCAGATATTGATTTCTAGCGCAGGGGCATAGCGAAACTGTTCTAATATATAGAGATAAGAGGTTCCCGTCAACCAGGAAGTGGAGGGGAAAATATCAGCAGCAACGTAAGAGCAGACAATATTTTGATGCTTCTTTTTGGAAAGAGCTTCAATATCAAAATGAGGAAACTGTTCTTGAATGCTCTCCAATTTTTGCGTCTTGGGAAATAAGATATCTTGCCGAGACCCAAAATGAAAATAGTCTAGTCCGCTACTCTCAATAAGGTGGATAATCTGCTTTAGTTCACTGGGAGACATCACGCCTCCTTTGATTAATATTCTTAGCAATTCACTGGTCATAGATGATCATTTTTATGACTATTGAACGAGACCCACCTTTGGTGCGATTTGCTGAAGGACGGTCTTTATTTCTGGTTTGCAACTGCCACAGCCTAGGCCTGCTCCGGTACTTTCGCAGAGGGCTTTAAATTCGTGACATCCCGCTCTAATCTTTTGCTCCAAATTCCCGATCCCAACATTGTTACAGCTACAGACCAGCCGCCCCAAGACAGGATCTTTAGCTTGTTGTGACCTGAGCAGTTCAGTTCTTTTATCGGATAATTCAATCCGGTGTTCAATTAGGTTGCGGTATTCTGCAAATTCCGTTTTGTCACCCATTAAAATCGCTCCAATCAATAAATCGTTGTGGATGATACATTTTTTATAGTACCGCTCTCTGATGTCCATAAATATTACTTCTTCATAAGTAGGATCATTTGCGGGCGTATGAATAGTTCCGATGCTGCATAGGTCTAAATTTTCAAACTTTAGAATATTCATTAGGGTAGATCCATTATAGGTACTGGCTAGGTCACCATTCATGAATCTTGCTGTAATATCGGCTTGTTGCTCAGCAGCGGCAGTTATACCGTAAAGTTGTTGCTTGAATTCAGCTACCTCCCCAATGGCAAAAATCGAAGCATCCGAAGTCTGCAAATATTCATTTACGATAATACCTCGACTACATTCCACCCCTCCTGTTTTTGCTAACTCAATATTGGGGCGAGTACCGATCGCAAAAACGACGGCATTAGCGATAATCGTTCTTCCACTTTTGAGGGTAACATTAAGCTGATGATTTCCCTCTTCCTCAAAAATAGTACTGACCTCATTGTCAAAAAAGATAGGAATATCTCGCTCGCTAACATCTTCAGCCAGTAATTTACTAGCTACGGTATCCAACTGGCGTTCCATCAGGCGAGAGGCTCGCTGAATCAGGGTAATGTTGATACCGATTTTCTTCAAGGCCGCGGCTATCTCCAAGCCTAATAAGCCACCCCCGACTATAATGATCTGTTGTTCGGAGGGAAGCAGCCCGGTATTATTCAAGTAACTTTTGAGTTTATCCGCATCCTTTTTATGTCGAATGGTGAAAACGCCCTCCATATGAATAGGGACATCTCTGGGGATAAAGGGGCGACTCCCCATGGCTAATACCAGGCGATCATAAGGGTATTGATTACCTGCCTGATCTGTGACTGTTTTATTTTCCCTATCGATTTCGCTAATACTCATTTCTGGAACTAGGTCTATATTGAGCTTGTCTAGCTCCCCCGCTTTTAACTTTTGTAGCTGTTCCCAACTCAAATGTTCACTCACATACTCTGGAAGTAAGACGCGATTATAGAAAGGATGGGCTTCGAGTGAAAAGACTTTGATACTATCTCTATCATTGATTTCTCGATAGGTTTGCACAAAGCGATAGGCTGCAGCACCGGCTCCAACGACGATTATCTTTTGTGCAGCTTGAGTATATTTTTTTACCTGAACAGCAGTGTATTTATAATCGGGTTGTTTTGAGCTGGAATCGATAAGCTGACTCGTAAGGTTATTAGCACGGCCAAAGTCATTTTGCAAAATTTTCCCCCAATGCATGGGAAGAAAGACAAGCCCTTCTCGATTCACATTGGAAAGCTTGATTTTAACCCTGACTTCTCCTCCACGACTGTTAATCACAGCTACATCATTATCTCTTAAGCCGCGTACTGCTGCATCAATGGGGTGGATGCTGAGAAAAGGCATGCCAATATGTTTGAGCAGTTTGTTGACTTTGCCGGTACGGGTCATCGTATGCCACTGGTCTCTGATGCGGCCCGTAGTCAGTACCAATGGGAAGTCGGCATCTGTTTTTTGTGAAAGATTATGGATGTTGGAAGGTGTGTTGAACCAAGCTTTTTTGGTATGGGTATAAAATTGCTTATCACTAAACAGCCGAGGGGTACCGGGATGGTCGTCAAAGGGTACGGGGAATTGGAAAGTGCCCTGTTCTTTTAATCGTTGGTGACTCAGTCCCGAAATGTCAATATTGGTCCCCTTGGTGAGTTTACAATGTTCGTCATAGACCTCGCTGGTATTATTATAGTCGAAACCTTCAAACCCCATTTTTTGAGCAAAGCGCCAAAGAATCTCTGCATCGGGAAGGGCTTTACCAGGTGCATCCATGGTTTTGGGGAGAAAACTAATGCGGCGATCAGAATTCGTCATCGTGCCTTCTTTTTCGGCCCAACCCGCTGCGGGCAGCACTAAATCGGCATATTTTAAAGTATCGGATCGATTGGAAATGTCTTGCACAACGACAAAGCGCGCTTTCTCTAATGCCCTTTCTACTTGCCGAGCATTGGGTAAGCTGACGACAGGATTCGTACAAATTACCCAGATCGCTTTTAAGGTTCCTTCTTCTAGCGCTTTAAACATCTGCGTAGCCGTCAGCCCTGCTTCCGCTGGTAAATTGGAGACCTTCCAAAAGTTAGCTACCTCTTTTCGGTGTAAGGGATTTGAGAGCACTCGATGCGCAGGCAAGAGATTGGCCATTCCTCCTACTTCTCTTCCCCCCATAGCATTGGGTTGCCCCGTAAGGGAAAAGGGGCCGCTACCTGGCTTACCTACTTGCCCTGTAATTAAACTAAGGTTTAGTAGCGCATAATTCTTATCCACCCCAATAACGCTTTGATTGAGCCCCATGGCCCACATCGAAATGAACCCTTTTGCT
>Ga0070727_10002013_pt1 | contig 20298 bp, 19 predicted proteins | sample tdAd472_FD_66722 | JGI IMG/M metagenome (GOLD analysis project Ga0070727, IMG submission 66722) | Marine sediment microbial communities from the Atlantic coast under amendment with organic carbon and nitrate - tdAd47.2 | ecosystem: Environmental > Aquatic > Marine > Coastal > Sediment | place...
GCGAATTGCTTGAAATAGGTGGCCGCGACGGGATGGTTTTCAACCGGGTTGGCGCCGATCACGATGGCCACATCAGCATTTTCGATCTCGTTGAACGTGGCCGTCACCGCCGCCGAGCCGACGTTTTCCATCAGCGCGGATACGGATGAGGCGTGGCACAGCCGCGTGCAGTGATCGACATTGTTATGGCCAAACCCCTGACGGATCAGCTTTTGGAACAGATAAGCCTCTTCATTGGTGCATTTGGCCGAGCCGAACCCGGCCACCGACTTGCCGCCTTCGTTGTTGCGCAACGCCGCAAGACCACCGGCGGCGACCGTCATCGCTTCGTCCCAGCTGGCTTCGCGAAAAACCTCGGACCAGGCTTCGGGGTGGACATTCAGCCCCTTGGCCGGGGCATCGCCGCGCCGGATCAGCGGTTTGGTCAGGCGGTGCGCATGATGGATATAGTCAAAGCCGAACCGGCCCTTGACGCATAGCCGGTTCTCATTGGCCGGGCCGTTCAGCCCCTCGACATATTCGACGCGGCCATCCTTGACCTTCAGCGAAACCTGACAACCAACACCGCAGAACGGGCAGACGCTGGCTACCTCGGTGTCGAAATCCGCACTGTCGCCCTGTTGGGCATCATCCAGCACCGTCGCCGGCATCAGCGCGCCGGTCGGGCAGGCTTGTACACATTCGCCGCAGGCAACACAGGTCGACGCCCCCATCGGATCTCCCTGATCGAAAACCGGATAGGCATCATGACCCCGGCCCGCCATTCCGATCACGTCATTGACCTGCACATCGCGACAGGCCCGGACACACAGGTTACACTGGATACACGCATCAAGATTGACCCGCATCGCCACATGGCTGTCATCCAGAAGCGGTACGCGGGCCGTCTCAAGCGGGGGCAGGCGGCTGTCGGACAGCTCATTTGCCGCTGCCATATCCCAGAAATGGCTGGACTTGTCGTGGGCGGCATCAGGTGCGGGCTGATCGGCGATCAGCATCTCCATCACCATCTTCCTGGCGGTTTTGGCCCGGTTCGAGGCGGCACGGACAACCATCCCGTCCGACGGGGTCCGCACACAAGAGGCGGCGAGGGTGCGTTCGCCGTCAATCTCGACCATGCAGGCGCGGCAATTGCCATCGGCGCGATAGCCCGGCTTGCCGGAATGGCACAGATGGGGGATCAAAGTGCCCTGCCGCTTGGCGGCCTCCCAGATGGTTTCTCCGTCACGCGCCTCGACCTCTTGGCCGTCGAGGGTGAATCGTATGGGTTCGGACATTGCCGCCTCATGTTCTGATATGCCGGATCAGCTTAAACCACGCCGACCGCCAACAGCAAACGGCAATCCCGACCCAAATCTGCCCGTTTCCGGCCCTTGTCGGGCTTCGCGGTTTCCGATCCGATACAGTTTCCTTGACCGGCCCGCCGTCCCGGCATAGGCCTTGGCCATGGCCAACGCGCTTGATCACGTCTTTTCCGCCCTGTCCGACCCCACGCGACGGGCGATTCTTGTGATGTTGCTGGAAGATGATATGGCGGTCACCGATGTGGCTGAGCCGTTCGAGATGTCGCTGACCGCGATCTCCAAACATCTGACGATCCTCAGCCGCGCCGGACTGATCAGCCAGGAACGCCGGGGCCGGGTCAAATGGTGCAAACTGGAGCCGACCGCGATGAAGGACGCCTCGATCTGGATGGAAAGTTTCGGCCAGTTCGAAGCCGTCAACCTGGATGCGTTCGAACGGTTTCTTGATGCCGAACTGCCCGATTCAGACAATTGATCGCATTTCGACCAGCCCGGTTAACCGCACGGTGACGGGACAGCGGGCAATCTGATCCACGGCGCTGTTGGCAGCTTTCAGAATGCGGCGGGGGTTCCCCTTCGGCCATCGCCCCCTCCCGCATTCCAAAAGACGTCACGCCATGAAACCCTGGTCCGCAAAAGATTTCACTGCGGCCGCCCTGACCCAGGGTGGCACCCGCGAAATTGTCGCCGCCGCGCTGGCGCAAAATCCCGTCCCGCTGGATACGGACGATATGCAGGCCGCGACGGTGGCCTGGCGCTGGTTTCACATGAATATCGACCCCGATACCGGGATGGCACCGGATATCGCGGGCGGCGATCTGATCTCGGTTGCGGGTCTCGCGGCAACCATCACCGCAACCCTGGCCGCAACACGTCTGCATCTGATCCGCCCGCCGCAGCGGCACCGGCTTCTATCCCATTTGCTGGCGCGCGTGGCGGAACTGCCGCTGAACGCCGCCGACCTGCCGGCAGAGCAGTACCGGATCCGGGACCTGACCGCAGGCCGCTCGGCGGACGGTCAGGGCCATTCGGCCGACAGCATTCTGCGCCTGGCCGCGGCCCTTGCGATCCTGGCCGACCATGTGCCGGAGTTTACCGACCCGGCCGCGCGGCTTCTGAATGGCTGGAAACTGGAATATCTCTGGCAACGCGGGCAGTTCGTCTCGGCCATTGCGGCGCGGGGCCGCAGATTGAAGCTTGTGCCGGACCTGCTGCTTGGACCTGAACAATACGCTGCCCGGACAGGTGTGATGCTGGGGATGAAAACCGACGCGGCGCTGGACCCGAAACCGCATCTCGGTGCCCATATTGCCGATGGGGTCATCCTGCCGCTGGATCGCCGGGACCGGGCCTTGCGCACGATCCGGCCTTTGCCCCTGATCCGCAACGCGCTGCATTTCGGCTGGCACCCTGACCTGGCCGGGATCGCCGCCGCGATCCTGACCGCCCAGCGCCAGTTGTTCGAGGCGACCGGGAAACTCGCCACCCCCGGCGTCGAGCCGGTCGCACCGGACGGCACAAGCATCGGCACCACATTCGCGGTGAATGACCGTCGGTTTTGCACCATGGATATGGATGGCAAACCCGCGCGGTGTCCGGCCATTCTGTCGGCGCGCTGCGCCTATGCGGAATGGGTCACACTGCCCAGCCCGTTCACCCGAAAACTGGTTGATGGCCTTGCCGGTGCAGTCCGGCAGAACGGCTGGCAAAGCGGTGTCTCTGCGACCTCGGGCCAGGCAATGGCGGTTCAGCCGCTGCAAACAAATGCGATGATACTGGAGGCGCTGCATTATCGGGCCCATGGCCCCTTGATAACCGCAGCGGTGTGAGATGGCCGCGCCGGAACCCGGCGCGGCCGCAAGCGCTTTAGTTCAGCGCCTTGTCCGTGATGGCATGGGTCCATGCGCCTTCCGGTTTCATGGTGATGACCGGGTCCGAACCGCCCGACATCAGGCTTTCAACCGTCCGTTCATAATCCGCAGGATCCAGCGCGCCGTTCGACCCAGCGGTCAGCTTGGCGATCTCACCCATCATGCGTTTCTGATGCTTCTCGGTCTGGGCCCCTGTGGCATCGTTATCAAGCACGATCATCGCTGCCTCATCCGGGTTTTCCTCGGCCCATTTCCAGCCCTTCATCGAGGCCCGGACAAACCGCACCATCTTGTCCTCGAACGCCGGGTCTTTCAGGCTTTCCTCCAGCACATACATGCCGTCTTCCAGCGTCGCGACGCCCTGATCCTCGTATTTGAAGACGACCAGCTCATCCGGGCTGAGACCCGCATCAATGATCTGCCAGTACTCATTATAGGTCATGGTCGACACGCAGGCCGCCTGGCCCTGAAGGATCGGATCGACATTGAAGCCCTGTTTCAGGACCGTCACGTCGGACCCATCCGTGTTCAGCCCCAGCTTGTTCATCCAGCTGAGGAACGGGTATTCATTGCCATAGAACCAGACACCCAGCGTCTTGCCCTTGAAATCCGCAGGTGAGGCGATTCCCGCATCCTTGCGGCAGGTCAGCATCATCCCCGAGGATTTGAACGGCTGGGCGATATTGACAAGCGCCAGGCCCTTTTCACGACTGGCCAACGCCGAAGGCATCCAGTCCAGAACGACATCGGCGCCGCCACCAGCGATCACCTGAGCCGGTGCCACATCGGGGCCGCCGGGCTTGATGGTGACGTTCAGCCCTTCGTCTTCATAGAACCCCTGATCAAGGGCCACATAATACCCGGCGAACTGCGCCTGGGTCACCCATTTCAGCTGCAAGGTGACATCATCTGCCGCCTGTGCAAGCCCGGCGCTCAGCGCCATCACGCCCGCCAGCGTGGTTGCAATCAGTTTTTTCATTGGTCTTCTCCCAAGTTGGTTAAGGTTTTGCTCATGCCCCGCGCTGCGAGGGATGCCAGAAGGTCACCACCTTCTCGACAAACGCCACGCAGCCGTAAAATGCGGAACCGGCAAGTGCCGCCACCGCAATCTCCGCCCACACCATATCAAGTGCGAGCCGACCGACCTCGGTCGAAATTCGAAATCCCATGCCTTTTATCGGCGAACCGAAGAATTCGGCGACAATAGCACCGATCAGCGCCAGTGTTGTTGAAATTTTAAGCCCGTTGAAAATAAACGGCATCGCAGCCGGCAGCCGCAGTTTCCACAATGTCTGGCGATGATTGGCGGCATAGGTATGCATCAAATCGCGCTGCATGTGGTCACTGGCCTGCAATCCCTCGACCGCATTGACCAGCATCGGAAAGAACACCATCACCACGACCACCGCGGCCTTGGACTGCCAGTCAAACCCGAACCACATGACAAGGATCGGCGCCATCCCGATAATCGGCAGGGCGGCGACGAAATTTCCCACCGGCAACAAGCCCCGCTGCAGAAAATCCGACCGGTCAATGGCAATAGCGGTCAGGATCGCGGCGCCACATCCGATCAGGTAGCCCGACAAGGCCCCCTTGACGAAGGTCTGGAAAAAATCCGTCCACAGGATCGGCAGGCTGCTCGAAAATTTGAGCGCAATGGCACTGGGCGCCGGCAACAGAACCGGGTTCACCTCGAACCCGCGCACGACCCCTTCCCACAGGATCAACAGGGTCATCCCGAACAGGGCCGGGACCAGCAGTCCCGTCAGCCGCGACCGGGGCAGGTGCGACAACCAGATATTCGCCGCCCATGCGGTCAGCCAAAACCCAAATGCTCCGATCAGCCAACTCATCGCGCCATCCCCATGCGGCGCAGCGTCACCCGCTGAAGCACACCGACCGATCCGACAAGACAGGCGGCCAGCGCCGCCGCCACGAACAGCGCGCTCCAGATCTGAATGGTCTGACCATAATAGGAGCCGACCAGCATCCGCGCGCCCAGACCCCCATCCTGATTGATCGGCAATTCTCCGACAATCGCACCCACAAGCGAGGCGGCGATCCCAACCTTGAGCGAGGCGAACAGATACGGCATCGACGATGGCAGGCGCAGCCGGACAAGGGTCTGCCAGGTGCTCGCATTCCAGGTCCGCATCTGATCCATCTGCATCGCATCCGGCGACCGCAGCCCCTTGGTCATGCCGACCACCACCGGGAAAAAGGACAAATACATTGAAATGATGGATTTCGGCACCAACCCGGCAAAGCCGATCGAGTTCATCACCACGACAATCATCGGCGCAATCGCCAGGATCGGGATCGTCTGACTGGCAATCACCCAGGGCATGACACTCATATCCATCGCCCGGTTCAAAACGATACCGATGGCCAATAAAATCCCCAAACCGGTTCCCAGAACAAACCCCAAAGCCGTCGCCGAGAGGGTCACCCAGCCATGGAAAATCAGGCTCCGCTTGGAAAACGCCCGTCCCCGCTGGACCATCGCGCCGGTGGTCTTCCAAATCTCGGCAGCAACCTGATGCGGCGCGGGCAAACGCGGCTTGTCCTGGCTCCAGGTTGCCGCCACAAGATCCGGGAACGTCAGCGTCACATCCGCCCGCCGGGCCTGATCCTCGGCCCATTTCGCATTCAGCGCCACCGCCCCGCCATACCAGGCCACCAGAATGGCCAGCACCACCGCCAGAACCGGCAGCAGACGAACCCGCGCCCAGCTCATGCCGCACCCCGTTTCTTCTTGGCCGAAATACTCCGGGGTCCGGGGCGGCGCCCCGGCCAGGCCCAAGACTGTCCGGCCGAAGGACGGACAGACGCGGGAGCCCCCCCGACAATCACGCCAACACACTCAGTCATCATAGGCATGCCCCGCCCGCAGCCCTTCGCGCACCCGATGCGCCACGTCCAGAAATTCCGGCGTGTCGCGGATATCAAGCGGGCGCTCTTTCGGCAGCGGGCTCTCGATCACATCGGCAATCCGTCCCGGACGCGGGCTCATCACAACGATCCGGGTCGACAGATACACCGCCTCCGGGATCGAATGGGTGACAAAGCCGATGGTTTTTTCCGTCTTCGCCCACAGCGCCAGAAGCTGCTCGTTCAAGTGGTCGCGCACAATCTCGTCCAGCGCCCCAAAAGGTTCATCCATCAGCAACAGATCCGCATCAAAAGCCAATGCCCGCGCGATCGAGGCGCGCTGCTGCATCCCGCCTGACAATTGCCAGGGAAATTTCTTGGCAAACCCGGACAGGTCGACCAGATCCAGGACCTCGGCCACACGGCGCGCCTGCTCGGATTTGTCATGCCCCATGATCTCAAGCGGCAGCCGGATATTGCCGCCAATGGTCCGCCACGGATAAAGGCCCGCCGCCTGGAACACATAGCCATAGGCCCGCGCACGCCGCGCCTTGTCCGGGCTCATCCCATTGACCCGAAGCGTCCCCCCGGTGGGCGTCTCCAGCGCCGCAATGCACCGAAGAAAGGTCGTCTTGCCACAGCCGGAGGGCCCGATGAAGGACACAAATTCGCCCTTCGCGATCTCCAGATCAATATCCTGCAACGCATGGACCGGACCATCATTGGTCTGGAATGTCAGCGACAGGTTCTTTGCCTCAACGACCGTCTTCATTGCCGCCCCTTCACCAGATATCCGCCCGCCAGCGCGATTGTGCCGACAGAGATCACCGAGCCCATGTCTCAGACCCCGCTCGCCGGAATACCCGAGCGCTCAACAGGCCGTGGCGCGGTCAGGTTCTTCCATTGTGACAGCGCCCGGTTGGTCGTCGCATTGGCCTCGCGGGCGACAAATTTGCCATGCCCCTCGCGGGTGCGCATCTCACCATCCTCGACCGCGACATAGCCGCGGGTCATCGTGAAGCGCGGCAGGCCTTTGACATGATGACCCTCGAATACGTTGTAATCAATGGCGGATTGCTGTTTGTCGGCGGCAATCGTCTTTTCCTTTTCCGGATCCCAAACCACGAGATCTGCATCCGCGCCGACCAGAATGGCCCCCTTTTTCGGGTAACAATTCAGGATCTTCGCGATATTGGTCGAGGTGACAGCGACAAATTCATTCATGGTCAGCCGCCCGGTCGAAACGCCATTGGTCCAGAGCATCGGCATCCGGTCCTCAAGACCGCCAGTGCCGTTGGGGATCTTGGTGAAATCGCCGACGCCATACCGTTTCTGCTCGGTCGTGAAGGCACAGTGATCGGTGGCAACCACCGACAGGGAACCCGCCTGCAACCCGGCCCACAGGCTGTCCTGGTGTTTCTTGTTGCGGAAGGGAGGCGACATCACGCGGCGTGCAGCATGATCCCAGTCCTTGTTGAAATACTCGCTTTCATCCAGCGTCAGGTGCTGGATCAACGGCTCACCCCAGACCCGCTTGCCCTGCTGGCGGGCGCGTCGGATGGCCTCGTGGCTTTCCTCACAGGAGACATGCACCACATAAAGCGGAATGCCAGCCATATCGGCGATCATGATCGCGCGGTTGGTCGCCTCGCCCTCGACCTGGGCCGGACGGGAATAGGCATGGGCCTCGGGGCCGGTATTGCCCTCGGCCAGCAGCTTGGCCGACAATTCCGCCACCACATCGCCGTTTTCCGCATGCACCATGGCCGTGGCGCCCAGTTCCGACAACCGGTTGAACGACGCGAACAGTTCGTCATCATTCACCATCAAGGCGCCCTTATAGGCGAGGAAATGCTTGAAGGTATTGATTCCGCGCTCTTCGACCACGGTTTTCATATCGTCGAACACCTGCTCCCCCCACCAGGTGACCGCCATGTGGAACGAATAATCGCAATTGGCCCGGGTTGACTTGTTGTCCCAGCGTTTCAGCGCCTCCAACAACCCCTCGCCGGGGTTGGGAAGGGCGAAATCGACGACCATCGTGGTGCCGCCAGACAGCGCCGCACGGGTTCCGCTTTCGAAATCGTCGGTGGAATAGGTGCCCATGAACGGCATTTCCAGATGGGTATGCGGGTCGATCCCGCCGGGCATGACGTAACAGCCGGTCGCGTCAAGAACCTCATCGCCCGAAAGGTTCGGCCCGATCTCGGCGATCACGCCATTTTCTACCAGCACATCCGCCTTATAGGTCAGGTCATGGGTAACGATTGTGCCGTTCTTGATTACTGTGGTCATGAGGGCCTCCCTTCAAATCATGTCTTTCTGCGCGCCTTGGTGGCCTGCCCGGCCACCCGCGGCTTGGAAAAATCGGCAGCCGCTTCCAATCCCCCATCGGGGTTGGCCATTGCGGTGTCAAACGCGTCCGCCCATTCGCCCAGTTTGGCGTCATGGTCGGGCCAGTCACGCAAATCCTCGTCGTCGCGATACATCGCAAAGGGGCGCAGCGTGCTTTCGTAATAGTCCACCTGGGCGTGGCGCCGATACTGGCTGGAGCTATAGCCGTTCCAGTGCAACACCTGTTCCAGGGGCCGCCGATAGCGGCGGTTCTGGCTGGCCACCGGATAGCCGATCGGAATCGTGCCATAGGCTTTCATCCAGTCAGGATAACCCAGAAGCTCGGACAATTCCCGGTTGGTGATGTCCTCACCTCCACCTGACAGCCAGGCCGATGTCAGCCCCTCGGCCGTCACCCCCAGCTGGATATTCTGAACCGCAGCACCAAGCGAGCACAGGAATATGGCTTCGTTATTGTCGAGATACTCCGCCTCCCAGCCTTGCGATGTGGGCTGAGGAAAGCACACTTTCCAGCGCGGATCCCCCAGCACCAGAATGATCGCCACGGTGTTGGCCAGATAGTCTTTGCGCACCGCCGGAAATCCCTTTGCGTGGTCCACAAGCCGTTGGGCCTGCCGGCGAAAAACCTCGGTCACGGCATCGCGGGTTTCGGGCTCATCCACCACGATGAAGTCCCAGCATTGCACATTGGCGCCCGACGGCGCCCAGCGCCCGCAATCCACGATCCGTTCCAGAACCGGCCGCTCCACGTTCCGCCCGGCTTCAAACTTCCGGGTCGAGCGCCGGCGACGGATCACATCCTGAAAGAGCGGATCAGTGGCATCAGCAGTCATCTATCCGGCTCCTCCCTGTCAAACCGATCCAAAACATCCCAAAGCCGGCCCATGAACACTGATGTCCACGGCCCCGAATTTCAGGTCTACCACCAGCGCGAAATAATCCGCACTGGGCACATAAACGACGCGATAGCGCCCGTTGCTCTTTGTCACCGCCCAACAGGTCTGTCGGGCACCGACGAATTCCACCAGAACCGGCTCGGGCTCTACCAGGGCGCTTTCGAACTCGGGCAAGACCCGGACCCTCCAGTCGCCGCCAGTCGGCGCGTCGATCGCTCCGACCGCAGCAATCTCTCGCTTCACCAGCTCTCTGATTCTCTCTGGCGGAGTCTGGGTCACCTCGTTTCCTCACGCGTCCTCTCGCCAGCATCTTTGTGGTGGCAGTCTTCCGCGCGATCGCAGTGCCGCCCACCCGTCTTTCGTCACTCCACAATCCCGGCCGTCTCCACCACCGCATGCATCAGAACATTGGTACCCGCCGCCGCCCAATCCTTGGAAATCTCTTCCGCCTCATTATGGCTCAGGCCATCGACACAGGGGCACATCACCATCGCCGTCGGCGCGACCCGGTTGATCCAACAGGCATCATGCCCGGCACCGGAAATGATGTTTCGGTGGGAATAGCCCAGCCGCTCGGCCGCGTCGCGCACGGCGGTGACACAGCCCTCGTCAAACGCCACCGGGTCAAATCCGCCGACCTTTTCAAATTCAACTCCCAGCCCCATGTCACCGGCGATCTTGCGGGCACCGGTCTGGAACCGGGTTTCCATGTCGGTGATCACATCCAATTCAGGAGAGCGGAAATCGACCGTAAACACAACCTTGCCGGGGATCACGTTGCGCGAATTGGGAAAGACGTCGATATGCCCGGCCGCGCCAACCGCGTCCGGCGCATGGGACAGCGCAATCTCATCCACCAGTTCCAGCATGCGCGCCATGCCAAGACCCGCATTCTTGCGCATCGGCATCGGGGTAGAGCCCGTATGACTGTCCTTGCCGGTCACCGTTACCTGCGTCCAGGACAGACCCTGGCCATGGGTGACAACACCGATGTCTTTTCCCTCGGCCTCCAGGATCGGGCCCTGTTCAATGTGCAATTCGAAAAACGCGTGCAATTTGCGCGCGCCGACCTCTTCGTCGCCCTTCCACCCAATCCGCGCCAGTTCATCCCCGAACCGGGCGCCATCAGCATCTTCGCGATCATAGGCCCAGTCCTGATCGTGGATGCCCGCGAAAACACCGCTGGCCAACATTGCCGGGGCAAAGCGCGTGCCCTCTTCATTGGTCCAGTTGGTGACGACAATGGGGTGCCGGGTCTTGACGCCCAGATCATTCAGGGAGCGGATGATCTCAAGCCCTCCCAGCACCCCGAGCACACCGTCATATTTGCCGCCGGTGGGCTGCGTGTCCAAATGACTCCCGACATAGACCGGCAGCGCGGCGGGGTCCGTTCCGTCCCGCTGGGCAAACATATTGCCCATCTGGTCCAGCCCCATCTGCATTCCGGCCTCTTCGCACCAGCGCTGGAACAGGTGACGACCCTCGCCATCTGCATCAGTGACGGTCTGGCGATTATTGCCACCGGCGATGCCGGGGCCGATCTTTGCCATCTCCATCAGCGAGTCCCAAAGTCGGTCCGCATTGATCTTCATATTGTCGCTGGGTGCAGCCATTTCCGTCCCCCCCCAGGGTCTTCTTCACCGTGCTGTTTTTTATACCTTTTGGTCAAATCTACGGGAGCACATGGCAGCCGACGGGTCAAGAAGAAACACGCCGTCTTTTATAACTTGCCCAAAATCCCGGCACATGCTTTTCTTGACCAAAGGGTCAGGACGGTGCGGTGACGCAAAATTCAGCAGAAAAACCAAAAACGCGTATTCAGCGCGAAAAGACCGAGCAGATCTTGACAGCGGCGTTGCAAGTCTTTTCCTCCTATGGGTTTCGCGGCTCGACCATTGATCAGATCGCCAGCGAGGCCGGGCTGTCAAAGCCCAATATTCTGTATTATTTCGACGGCAAAAGCGCCATTCACGCCCATCTTCTGGAACGGCTTCTGGACACCTGGCTGGACCCGTTGCGGGCCCTGGATGAGGCGGGCGACCCGGTCACAGAGATCCTGGGATATGTCATTCGCAAGCTGGAAATGGCCCGCGATTATCCCCGCGAAAGCCGCCTGTTCGCCAATGAGATCCTGCAAGGCGCGCCCCGGATCATCGACCAGATCAGCGGGCCGTTAAAAGCGCTGGTCGATGAAAAGGCAACGGTCATTCAGCATTGGTCCGACGCGGGCAAGATCGCGCCCGTCGATCCCTATCACCTGATCTTTTCGATCTGGTCCACAACCCAACATTACGCCGATTTCGACACCCAGGTCTCAACCATCCTCGGGGCGCGGGACAAAACCCGGTTCGAGGACGCGGCTAAACATCTTGAGCAGATGTTTCTGGGGCTTCTTCATCCTTCAAGAGGATGAACAGCGCGACAATCGTCAGCCCGACCCCCAACAAAACCATCGGTGCCGGAAACCCGTTGCCAAGCGCTGCTTCCCACAAAATCACGACCGAGGGCGTCAGATAAGCATAGGCCATGACCTTGGCACTGGGCAGGCGCAGGGTCGCATATTGCAGGGTGACAAAGGCAACCGCCGTCGAAAACACCACAAGATACGCAATGGCAATCCAGACGACGGCAGGCAAGGCCGCCCAATCGGTCGCCATCAATTCTCCCCAGCCGACAAGGATCAGCACGATGGCCCCCGCCACCAGCGTTCCGAAGGTAAAGACAATCGCCGTCTCGCCTCGATTGAGGCGGCGCACCATCGGCGTGTATAACGCATGGGCAAAACAGCCGACGAAATAGATCATCTCACCACGGCCGACATCCAGCCCCGCCAGGGAGCCAAGCTCGCCCTTGAAGATCACCCAAAGCGCGCCCAGCGCCGCCACAGACAGCGCCAGCGCCATTCTTGGCGTGGTGATCTGACGCAAAACCAGCCAGCCAAACCCCGCCGCCATCGCCGGCATCAGGGTATAGACTGCCACTGCCGACACGGCATCCGCGGTCTTCAGCCCCTCGAACATCAGCACGAAATACGACGCGAACAACGCCCCAAGAAACAGATAGCGCCAGGGCGCCTCGAAATTCCGCCGCCGCATCCCGCCGGTCATCAAGGCGAACATGCCCATCACCACGGCGGCCAGCACGAACCGCACGGTCGTGATCGCCATGGGCGCAATTTCATTGGCCACGATATGGCCCAGTGAATACGAGCCCGCCACGGAGATCGAGAACACGATCAGCGCCGCGTGGCCCTTCCATTGCTCTCTGCTCAGTTGGACCACTGCGTCCTACCCGCGCCCTATATGAGGCATTTTCGTTGCCATGATCGTCATGAACATCACATTGGCGTCGGCGGGAAGTTCGGCCATGTTCAGGACCGAGTCCGCGACATGACTGACATCCATCGACGGCGGCGGCGCGGCGCCGTCCTCTTTCGCTTTGCGGATCAGCATGTCCAACAGATCGGTGCGCGCATTGCCGATATCAATCTGCCCAGCGGCAATGTCAAAGGGCCGGCCATCCAGGCTGAGCGTCTTGGTCAGCCCCGTGATCGCATGTTTCGTCGTCGTATAGGTGATCGAACCTTCCCGTGGCGTATGGGCCGAGATTGAGCCGTTATTGATGATCCGCCCGCCCTGGGGGTCCTGCCGGCGCATTTGGCCGAACGCAGCACGAGCGGCATAGAACATGCCATGCAGATTGACCCCGACGGCCTCGTGCCAGGTCTCGAGGGGAACCTCGTCGATCGGGGCGGGCGGGGTGAAGATCCCGGCATTGTTGAACAGAACATCCAGCCGTCCGGCACTGGCGGAAAATTCATCGACCACCGAGGCCACAGCCTCGGGGTCCGAAATATCGGCCGGCAAAATATGGGCATGAGCCCGACCTTTGGCGATCTCTTCCAGCCGGTCGGCCCGGCGGGCGGTCAGACCGACGCGCCACCCGGCCTCCAGAAACCGTTCGGCACAGGCCGCGCCGATACCCGCACTTGCGCCAGTGATCAGGACAGAGCGCATCAGAACGCCTGGAAGGTCAGGGTCGTCAGCGACCGCGCAATCCCGGGAATATCCAGAATATTGGCGTTGATAAACTTGCCGATATCATCGCCTTGCGGGATGTAGATCTTGGCCATGAGGTCGAAATCGCCGCTGGTCGAATACATTTCGGACACGATTTCCCGGTTATAGATGGCGTCTGCGACCTCATAGGTCTTTCCGGGGTTGCAGCGGATCTGCACGAATACGCATTGCATCGTCGGACATCCTTGTTGCGCGTGTTTGACCGGCCGGGCCGGGCTTCACCATGATTTTGCATCGCAATCATAGGACGGGTCAGCGGCGGCGGAAAGCGGTTTTCGAACCGGCGGTGCCCTTACATCTCCAGCGCGGCCGGGGCATCTGCCCGCAGGCGCCGGAGGTCATCCGTAGACAGGTCCGTCTGCGGTTTGGCCAGCATGTTGCGGGTGACCCAAAACAGACGCTCCTCGGCGCGGGTGATCGCGACATAGGCCAGCCGTTTCCACAATGGTATGCCCGCCTCGTCGCGACCGGCGCGCGCGGCAGCATAAAGATCGGGGGCAAATACCTGAACCTCGGGCCATTGCGAGCCTTGGGATTTGTGGATGGTCACCGCAGCCCCATGCAGAAATGCCGCCCCCATACGCGCGGCCGAGGGGATGAACGGCTCTTCCTCGCCGGGGGCCTCGATCTTGATGATGGTCGCGGCACTGACCTGCGGCTCTTCGGCGCCAAAGACATGCAGGCGCGAAAACCCCGGTTTGCGGCCGGGGCCAAGATAGACGACCTGCGCGCCCTTGATCAGACCGCGCGCCTCCAGATCGACGCGTTTCTTGCGATGTTTCAGAGGCAACTCGATTCCGTCACAGATCAGTGGTTCTCCCGGCAACAACGCCGTTGCGGGGGCATCAAACGCCGCGCGAAAAGCGTGGATCAGCCGGATCCGTGTCGCGTTGCGCCAGACCAGAACCGGTGAGCGTGCCATCAGATCGGCATCGACCCGTGGCGCCAGCACGACGCGGTCATCCTCCTGCGCGGCGCGCTCGATCATTGCCTCAAAGGCCTCAAAACTCAGATCCTTGTCACCCAGCGCATGGGCCAGATCGAGGATCGGGTTCCCGCCCGCCTGCCGGTGAATCCGGTGCAGATGGGTCTGGCGCGAGGCTTTGATCCCATCAAACGCCATCGCCCCGCTTTGCCCGACAGGGGCCAATTGGGCGGGGTCGCCAAACACCACAAGGGTCGAAAAAATCTCTTTCAGATCATCGAATTGCCGGTCATCCAGCATCGAGCTTTCGTCGACAAACCCGATATCCAGCGGGTCTTCGCGCCGCGACCATCCGGTGATGAAATCCGAGCCGCGCAACCCCGCCGCCGCCAGCGCGCCGGGGATGGATTTCTGTGCCTCATAAAACGCTTTGGCCCGGTCCAGTGCCTGATCGCTCAGCCCTTCGACCTCGGGGCGCTCGCCCTTGCCGGTCAGCCATTCGGCAATCTTCTCATATTCCGGGTCATAGACCGGTGTATACAGGATCCGGTGGATGGTGGTCGCGGGCACGCCATGATTGCGCAACACGCTGGCCGCCTTGTTGGTCGGCGCCAGGATGGCGAGGGTGCGGGCATCCTTGGCCCGCTTGCCCTCATAATCGCCCGAGACCAGGTCGACCCCGGCCTCGACCAGATCGCCAACCAGCTTGGCCAGCAACATGGTCTTGCCCGAACCGGCCTTGCCAAGGATGGCCAGCAACCCCTCGGCCGCCGGTCCCGACGGGCGGGTTTCACCGGCGGCGAGATCGACCCCAGCCTGTTCCAGCATTTCCGCCACGCGGTCGTAGGCCTCGGCCTGGTCTTCGGAAAACTGCATCGCCGTCCTTTTTGCGCCGCCCGTATTCCGCGCCGCCCGTTTTCGGGCCACATTACAGGGGCGTGCGCGACGGGGCCAGCGGCAAATCACCCGGCCAGGGCTGCCTTTGGCTTCTGAAACGATGTCCGATACCAATCGCTGGCCCGGGCCGGTTCGACCCCGGCCTGCGCGGCCAAAGCGGCCACCGGGGCCTCGTCAAATGCCCAAAGGCCGACGCTGATCCGGTCGCGCCCCGTGCCATCGGACCCAAGGATATCCGGTGCCCACCCCATCCGGCGATAGACCCGGACCATGCGCGCATCGAACACAGCAACCGAATGCGACAGATAGGCCCGACGACCCAACTCCGCCGCCGCCAGCATCAGTGCCGCCGAGGTCGTACGCGGCGCGTCCGGTGCGACGCAAAACCGGGTGCATTCCCAGATCAGCGGGCTGGAAATCCGCACATCTCCGGCGAGGTGCGAAAAGTGATCATTCACCATGATCGGTCCGGTCGTTGGCAAGAACCGCATCGAGCCCGAATGGCGGCCATTGGCCTCGGCAATCACATAAAGCGGGTTCATGTCGTCATATTCGTCCCGCTCAAACCCGTCGTCATCGACCCGAACGCTCCATTTCAGGCGCTCACTGAACTGGCGGGCCCGGTCGGTGAACATGGTGCGCTGCAATACCGGATGGTCCGACAAAGCGTCGGCATAGATAAAATGAATCAAAGAAATACCCTCGCGTTTTGATGCGAGGACGGAACGCCAGCCCGGTTAACCACCGGTTACCGGGCGATTGAATAAAAACGACGCAACGGGGGTCGCTCAGACGATGATCTTGCCGCGTGTCAGCGCCAGGGCGACCGCATGGGTGGTGTTGGCCGCGCCCAGTTTGAACCGGGCGCTTTCGATGTAAACTCTGAGCGTATGCTCGGAAATCTGAAGCGAGTCCGCTGCATTCGCCCGGCTTTTGCCCATGCCCAGCATGGTCAGGGCATCCAGCTCGCGGGGTGACAGAACCTGGTCTTCGACCATGTCGGTTCCGCGTTCAATCTCCAGCGCCTTTTGGTTGATATAATGGGAAATCAGCAGGAAATCCCGAACGTTATGGGTGGTGAACTTTGCCCATTCCACATCGTCGCAGCGGTGGTTCACGGTGAACAGGGCAAACTGACCGCTCGGGCCGCGGATCGGGATCGAAAAGCCCTGATTGCCGACCCCGGCATCCCGGGCCTCCAGCATGAAATTGCGGGCGGATTTGCCGGTCCAGTCCAGATCCTTCCAATCGACCGGCTGGAACCGCTGGTAACATCCCAGGACCACAGGGTCGATCCGGCCAAAATCTTCTTCAAGATAATGATCCACCCAATCGAGATCATAGGTGAGGGCGGCATAAGGCGTTCCCGCGGAATTGACCGAGTGGTAAATCAGGTGTTCGACGCCATAAAGCTCCCGCAGGTCTTCGACGAGGCGTTGCAGGCCGTCAAAGGTTTTCACCTGTTGTAAGCTCTCCAAGACCGACGGGAGTTTTGTTTGAACTTCCTGATAGCCCATGATCGTCCAATGACTTTTGTTTCACCTCTGCCGCGGCGATCATCAGGGAATCGTCAAGTTGTTCAGCCAAAGCCACCAACCCGTTCTGCGTTGCAAAGGCTTTTAGGTCCTTCAGAACGTCAATCATCCAATCCTGCGACATGAGAATCCTCGTATTCATTGGTTAACAAAAGATGAATACAATCATAGCAAGAGTCGCAACGTCGCGAAATTCGCGAGTTCATAGTCCCCCAAAATGGTGAGGGCACACTTTGTAAACCGCTGTAATCTTTCTGTTTACCAAACTTAACAGAAAGAGAATCGGTACAATTTTTGAAATATAACAGTCTGTTTCCGTTTTGGAAACAGACTGTTTATGGGTAGGATTATCGTGCGCGACTCGCCTCTAACGTGTCCTCAAAAGTGCGCAATCCCAACTCGGGCGCACTCACCAGAACGGCCATGTTGCCCGGTTTGTGCTCATTTTTGCGCATTTTGACATGAGCGCCGGGGATCTGATCCCATGGGAAGACCTCGGACATGCACGGGTCGAGGCGCCGTTCCAGCATCAGCTGGTTGGCCGAGGCCGCCTGCTTGAGATTGGCGAAATGGCTGCCTTGTACGCGCTTCTGGTGCATCCAGAGATAGCGCGCATCCATGGTCAGGTTATAGCCCGTCGTGCCGGCGCAGATAACCACCATACCGCCCTTCTTGCAGACGAAAACCGAAACGGGGAACGTCGCCTGACCGGGATGTTCGAAAACCATATCGACATTGTTGCCTTTGCCCGTGATGTCCCAGATGGCTTTTCCGAATTTCCGGACCTCACCGAACCAGTCCTTGTATTCCGGGGTATTCACCGTCGGCATCTCGCCCCAGCAATTGAAATCCTTGCGGTTGAGGACGCCTTTGGCCCCCAGTGACATCACGAAATCCCGCTTGGTTTCGTCCGAGATCACCCCGATCGCATTGGCACCCGCGGTATTGATCAGTTGGATCGCATAGGATCCAAGCCCCCCCGATGCGCCCCAGACCAGAACGTTCTGGCCCGGCTTCAGCTCGTGCGGATGGTGACCAAACAACATCCGATAGGCAGTGGCGAGGGTCAGCGTGTAACAAGCGCTTTCTTCCCAGGTCAAATGACGTGGCCGGGGCATCAACTGCTGTGCCTGCACGTTGGTGAACTGTGCGAAGGATCCGTCCGGGGTTTCATAGCCCCAGATCCGCTGGCTGGGCGAAAACATCGGATCGCCCCCGTTGCATTCTTCGTCGTCGCCATCATCCTGGTTGCAATGGATCACGACCTCATCGCCGATTTTCCAGCGCTTCACCTTGTCGCCCACGGCCCAGACGATGCCCGAAGCGTCGGAGCCCGCGATGTGATAATCGGCCTTGTGGACATCAAAGGGGCTGATCGGAATACCAAGCCCGGCCCAGACGCCGTTATAGTTGACGCCCGCCGCCATCACAAAGACCAGTACTTCGTGGCTGTCCAGAACCGGGGTATCGACCACCTCGATCTGAAAGGATTTATCCGGCTCGCCGTGGCGGTCGCGGCGGATCGCCCAGGCGTACATCTGTTTCGGCACATGGCCGAGCGGCGGGATTTCCCCAACCTCGTAAAGATCCTTTTCCTCAGCCTCGTAAGGGGCGATCTGGGCTCCATTGTCCAGAGGGGGCATGGCTGTCTCCATCATTTTTTCTGCATTGCAGAATGCTGCATCGCAGAATCGGCGTCAAGTTTCGTCTTGGGCTGTCTGTCATGGCAAAACGCCAAGAGCAATAGCAACTTTGCGTCATATTCGCGCATTTGCACGAAATTTTGCATCCAGTTGCGAGGATATTACGTAATTAAGTTGCGTCAATGGCTTTCTGCACCCGCAAATGCGCAATCGAATTCGCGTAATAGTCGATCAGCACCTGATCGGCAGGGTTGATGCGGATCACCCCGTCCTCCTCATCGGCGATATGGCGCAAGATCAGGATTCTGAGGCCGACCTCAACCGCATAATCCTCATCCCGAAGCGGCAGATGCACATAGGCCCCGGCGGCGGCAAACTCGCGCAGCAACTCATGACACCGCGCCTTCAATGCCAGTCGGGAAATCGGTCCGCCCGCGTCGATCAGAGCCGTCGCCACCAGCGGCACCGGCAAAACCGGGATCACCTGTTTCACCCGCCCCATCAGATGGTGGCCAAGCCGTTCGGACAGGGCCGAACCCGACAGGTCCGGATGCCCCGCCTGCCAGTCTTTCAGCGACACGGGATGGCCAAAACTGACACAGGCATATCCCATACGGTAATAGGTCTGGGTGATCCTGAGCCAAAGCTGGCGCCCGACAAACCCGAATACCGACCGAATCCGAAACTCGAAATGCCGCTCCCCATCCGGATCGACCGTGGTCAGGACCCGATCCTCCAACACCCGGTCATAGTTGAGGCCGACGGGCACGAACACCACATCCCGGTGGTCGGCTGTGTCAGCGCCCTCCAGGATATAGCTCAACAGACCCAGTTTTGCGTCCCGCGGCCGACCGTCGATGGACAGCCCCCCCTCGGGGAAAATCGCCTGCGCGACGCCTCCTTCGGTCGCCATCTGGACATAGCGCGCCAGGACCCGGCGATAGAGCGGATTGCGCGACCGGCGTCGGATGAAATACGCCCCGAGCGACCGGATCAGCTGTTGCAGCGGCCAGACCCGCGCCCATTCCCCCACCGCATAGGACAGGGCCGAGCGTTCCGCCGCCAGATACGTCACCAGCACGTAATCCATGTTCGAGCGGTGGTTCATCACAAAGACAACGGTTGCATTCGGATCGACGGCTTTCAGACCGGCCTCATCATTGATACCGATGCGCACCCGATACAGCGCCTCGGACAGAAACCGCGACACCCGAATGGCAAAGCCGAAATAGGCGAATGCGGAAAAATAGGGCACGATCTCGCGGGCATAGGAGCGGGCGCGCTGGCCAATGACCTCGGGTGGGGTGTCGGTGGCCGTGGCGTGATCGACCACCGCCTCCATCACCTTGGGGTCATGCAACAGCCGGTCGATCAGGATACGCCGCCGGGTCAGCTTGAACGGCTGGATCCGAAGCTCCAGATGGTCGTTCAGCCGCTGGATCGCCCGATTGAACCGTCGCCGCAAATACCAGCGCACCGACGGCATCAACAATCGGTCCAGAAACGCGATGGCCGCAAATGCAAATAACAGGAAAACCAGCCAGAACGGCAAGACCACGAGTTCGAACATGGCGCAAGGTTACCTGACCCGGGCCCGTCGGGCCATTCCCTTTATCTATGCGGCGCCACAGGTACAGCCGCCGGAATTTTGCCCGCTGGCGCAGAGTAAGGGCTTGCCCTTGATGCTGCGTCGCGGCATAACTGGCCGCGACATGAAGTTGCGAGGGACTCGCCTACTTCGAAATATTATTGCTTGAGCGATGAGTGCCGACATGACGAAATCCAAACCCCGCCCCTGGCTTTTCCGGACCTATGCCGGCCATTCAACCGCCAAGGACAGCAATGCCCTTTATCGCACCAATCTCGCCAAAGGTCAGACGGGGCTGTCCGTCGCATTCGATCTGCCGACCCAGACCGGCTAT
>Ga0070727_10002018_pt1 | contig 20266 bp, 16 predicted proteins | sample tdAd472_FD_66722 | JGI IMG/M metagenome (GOLD analysis project Ga0070727, IMG submission 66722) | Marine sediment microbial communities from the Atlantic coast under amendment with organic carbon and nitrate - tdAd47.2 | ecosystem: Environmental > Aquatic > Marine > Coastal > Sediment | place...
CATTGCCTTCACCTTGTTCATGGCATTCTTTTCAAGCTGACGTATTCGTTCCGCTGAAACATTGTACTTGTCTGCCAGCTCGTGCAGCGTGGCCTTCTTGTCACTCAGCCAGCGACTGGCCAGAATATCCTTGCTACGCTCGTCAAGCTCGTCCAGTGCCATGTGCAGGCTGCTGTTGGTCACCTCTTCCCATTCCGCCTCTTCAAGACTGGTGGCCAGGTCGGAATTCTGGTCTTCGAGGTAATTTACCGGGGCGCGAAAACTGGTTTCCTCGTCGGCATCGGGTTCGATATCGAACGAGGTGTCGAAGGAACTCATCCGGCCTTCCATCTGACGCACCACCTTGGCATCGACGCCCAGGTCCCGCGCGACGGCTTCAGTCTCCTCGTTATTCAACCAGCCGAGGCGCTTTTTGGAGCTTCGCAGGTTGAAGAAAAGCTTGCGCTGGGCCTTGGTGGTGGCAATTTTGACAATACGCCAGTTCTTCAGGATGAACTCGTGCATTTCCGCCTTGATCCAGTGCACCGCGAAGGAAATCAACCGGACTCCGACTTCCGGGTTAAAGCGCTTGACCGCCTTCATCAGCCCGACGTTGCCTTCCTGAATAAGATCGCCAAGAGGGAGCCCGTATCCGGAATAGGACTTGGCCATATGCACGACAAACCGCAGATGGGCAAGAACCAGTTGCCTGGCTGCATCCACATCGTGTTCGTAATAGTACTGATTGGCCAGTTCCTTCTCCTCTTCGGGGGTCAGAACTGCAATGCTGTTGACGGATGCGATGTAAGCGGTCAAATCACGACCCGGAACCATCGGATCTAAAACTTGTAAGCTCTTACTGGTATCCATAACTCTCCCGGACTAGTCTCAATCGGGCAGTAAACCCATTACCCTATAAGACCGTATTTTAGCATTCATTGTTTCCTGTCGCCACGAAATAATGCATTGCAATACAGCGTGTTATCAGGATTATCGACCTCAATCCCCGATTGTGGGACCGCTGTTTATCCCAACGGTGTGTCAATTGGGGCGCAAGCCCTGAATTTCAAGCCTGGTTGCGGGATTTTTCCACCGGTTTCAGGGTGGGCTGGAATACAGTCGAGCCGCAACGGACAGGGCGGCTCCCAGCCAGCCCAGCGCGCCGCCCAGGCCAACCAGTCGCAAGGCATCGTTGAAGGACATCCCCTGCAACACCGCGGCTGAGCCATACAATGACAATAATCTGTCAACTGCGCCGCCCACCGACAGTTGCAGGATCATTAACAGGCCGCAGGCCACCGCCGCACCGGCCATTCCCAGCAGAAGCCCGCCGTATAGAAAGGGCCTGGCAATATAACTGTAGGTTCCCCCTACCAGTTTCACCACGTCGATCTCCCGACGGCGGTTCTCGATGCCCATGCGCACGGTGTTGCCGACGATGAACAGGACTGCCATCCCCAGTACCACGGTAAGCACCCGGCTGGCCCGCCCCAGTAATTCCTGGATTGCCGTCAGCCGTTGTATCCAGAGCAGGTCCAACTGCGCGGACTCGACTTCCGGACGGTCCTGCAACTGCCCCACAACCCTCTGAATCCGGGTCGGCTCCGCTATACCCGGGGAGATGGTAATCGAGGCTGGTAACGGATTGCCGGCCAGCTCCGTCAGCAGCTGACCAAACCCGGATTCCGCTTCGAATTCGGCTAACGCGGCGGCCCGGGACAGGTATTGTGCAGCCTCGAATCCGAATTCCTGAAGTAAGTCATTACTTAGCTCCCTGCCCCTTTCTTCCGGGACTTCGTCATGCAAAAAAAGCGTGATACTGGCACTGTCCCGGAACCCCGAGCCCAGGGTCTCGAGGTTGCCGGCGACCAGCGACAGCAGGCCCGGCAGGAGCAGGGCGATGGCGATCACGAATACCGTCATGGCCGAACTCAGCGGTGTCGCCACCAGGCCTTTGATGCAGTCCTGCAGGGTAAGCCAGTGATTGCGCAAATACGCGCTGAAGCGGCCCTGCTGATGCTGATGTCCACTGCCGGACCGGCTGCGATGCATAGACCGTGGTTTTCTCGGCGTTACTCTAGTGCTCACCGACAGAATCCCCCCCGTTGACCAACCTGCCCTCCTGCAGGGTGATTATCCGCTGCCGGCGACTGGCGATAAGGCTGAGATCGTGGCTGGCGATCAGCACACTGACGCCCACCCTGTTAAAGTCCTCGAACAGTGTCAGAATCTCCCTGGACAGTAGCGGATCGAGATTTCCCGTCGGTTCGTCTGCCAACAGGATAGCCGGCCGATTCACCACGGCCCTGGCAATACCGACCCGTTGCTGTTCGCCACCGGACAGTGCCGTGGGCAGAAATTTTTCCCTGCCCAGCAGACCGACCTTGTCCAGTGCTGCCCTGACCCGCCGATCAATCTGGTAGGTTGACTGGCCGCAGACCCGCATCGGCAGCGCCACGTTGTCATACACGGTACGGTCGTACAGCAACTGGTGATCCTGGAATACCACGCCGATGCGGCGCCGGTGATAGGGTATCTGCCTGCGACCAAGGCGGTTGAGGTTGCGTCCTTCGACGAACACCTGGCCTTGGCTTGGTTGTTCCATGCGGGTTATCAGTCTCAGCAGGGTGCTTTTCCCGGCACCGGAGCGACCGGTAAGGAACGCCAGTTCGCCTTTTTCGATTTCCAGGGAAACCTGGCTAAGGGCTTCATTGCCACCCTCGTAACGCTTGCTGACGCAATCAAACTTGATCATTCACTGAACAGGGCTTCAACAAACTGCTCGGCAGAAAAGGGGCGTAAATCGTTTATTTTTTCACCAATTCCAATGAACCGAATCGGTAATCCAAGCTCCTTGGCAATGGCGAAAACCATACCGCCCTTTGCGGTGCCGTCCAGCTTGGTCAGGCAAACACCGGACAGATTGACCGATTTGTGGAAACTTCGAGCCTGGTTAAGGGCGTTCTGTCCGGTGGTGGCGTCCAGCACCAGCAGCACTTCGTGGGGCAGGTTGTCGTCCTGCTTTTTCAGCACGCGAACAATTTTTTCCAGCTCCTGCATCAGGTTGTCCTTGGTATGCAGGCGGCCGGCAGTATCGGCGATGAGGACATCGGCGCCCCTTGCCTTGGCCGCCTGGTAGGCATCGAAAATGACCGAGGCGCTGTCTGCGCCGGTGGCCTGGGCAACCACCGGTACATCATTGCGGGCTCCCCATTCCTGCAGCTGCTCGACGGCGGCGGCGCGGAAGGTATCGCCGGCCGCCAGGATGGAACTGAGCCCCTGCTCTTCCAGGTACCGGCAGAGCTTGCCTATGGTAGTAGTCTTACCGACCCCGTTTACACCCACCACCAGCAGGACAAACGGCTTGTCACCACCTATCTCCAGCGGCAAATCCACTGGTCGTAGCAGGGCTACCAGTTCACTTTTCAGGGCTGCCAGCAGATCTTCCGGGTTGTTAAGCTGCTTGCGCTTGAGGCGTTGCTGCAGGTGAGCAATGATCTGATCGGTGGCCTGGAGCCCGACATCGGCGGTCAACAACCGGGTTTCAATCTCATCAAGCAGGTCCTGGTCAATTTCCCGGGAGCCCAGGATCAGGCTGCCCAGGCCGCTGCTGAGCGCTTCCCGGGTCTTGCCAAGACCGGCAATCAGCCTGCCGAAAAACCCGCGTTTGCCAGGCTGATCCGCGGCTTCGCCGGCTGTCTCCCCGGCCTCTCCCTGGTCGCTGACAGTCTCGTCACGGGGTGATTGTGGATCTTTTTCCGGGGTTTCCCCTGCTGCCTTGTCGGAAGCCTGTTTCTTGCCGAAGCCGAACATTGATTTTATTCCGTCAGTCCGGATACCGGGTGGTATCCACTTGGTTGCGAGAGCAGGCTATCCTACCATTACAGCGGTTTGGTTTACACGATGTCCACGGCCGACGGAGAGCGAATGAAAGCAGGCAGGGAGACTGGAACATTGCGCATAATCGGAGGTCGCTGGCGCAGTCGCACACTGCTTTTCCCCGCCACCCGACAATTGCGACCCACTGCGAACCGGATACGGGAAACCCTGTTCAACTGGCTGCAGCACAGAATAGTTGATGAATCCTGTATAGACCTGTTTGCCGGCAGTGGTGCCTGTGGCCTTGAAGCCCTGTCCCGGGGGGCCCAAACCGTCACGTTTGTGGAAAAAAATCCCCGGGTCGCTGCAGCGATACGGGAGAACCTCGCCCGGCTTGGCGAGGAGACCATGCCGGTTGTCTGCATTGATGCCCTGCAATGGCTGTCGGAAAACCGTGGCGAGGAACAGTTTGGGGTAATCTTCGTCGATCCTCCGTATGGCGAAGGTCTGACAGGTTCCTGTTGCAACGCGCTGGAAAAATCAGGGCTGTTGAAGAGCGATGCATTGATCTACCTGGAATCTGACCGGGAATTGCAGTGCGATCCGTTGCCCGCGAACTGGCGTATGCTGAAACAGAAGAAAGCGGGCAAGGTGAACTTCGGATTATTCAGGCGCGAGGACGTGTCTCCCGGTGGAAAATAAAGTAAAAGTAACTGATAGCGGCAATGCGGCACTTGCACATGGCCTGGAGCAGGAATCGTTTCGACCGCACCGCTGGCTGGGCAACGGTCATGTCCAGACCCTGTGGCGAAAGTTTGCTCCGGTGCCGCCAGTTGCTTATCGCCGGCAACGCATCGATCTGGCAGACGGTGATTTCATCGACCTGGACTGGCGCGATGGGGACGCAACCGCCGCCGACAGTAACCCTGCCGGTAATAATACTATCGTTCTATTACTGCACGGCCTGTGTGGCTGTTCCAGGTCAAGCTACATACAGTCCCTGCAGCACCAGCTGGGCCTGGCTGGTTATCCCAGCGTGGCCATGAATTTCAGGGGTTGCAGTGGCGAAGTCAATCGCCTGGCCCGCGCCTACCATTCCGGTGTCACCGACGATCTCGACCAGGTGCTGGCCCTGCTGCGTCAACAGTTCCCGGGACATCAATTCGCCCTGGCTGGTTTTTCCCTGGGTGCCAATGTGCTGTTGAAGTGGCTGGGTGAAGCACCCCGAAAGGAGCACATCAGCTGTGCCGTGGCAGTCTCTACCCCATTCGATCTGTTGCGTTGTTCGACGGCGATGCTGGAGGGTCTGAGCCGTATGTACGGGCGTTATTTCCTGCGCAAGCTGGTAGCCGATGTTGAAGCGAAGAAGCGGCACTTTCACCACTCGGGCAATCAGCGGCAATTGGAATTGCTCAGGGCATGTGGCAACCTTGATGAACTCACTTCGCTGTGGGACTTTGACGATCGGATAACCGCGCCACTGCATGGTTTTGATGACGCCAGGGACTACTACAGCAGCTGCAGCAGTATTCACTTTCTTCCTGCAATCAGAACACCGACGCTATTGCTGCAAAGCCTGGATGACCCCATCATTCCGGCTGCCACGCTGCCAACAACGCACTTGCTGCCGGACCAGGTCCGGCTGGATAGCAGCGAGCGCGGCGGCCACGTCGGCTTTGCATCCGCTGTCGACCGGTTCTGGCTGGAAAAGCGGATCGTCAATTTCATCAACCATGGCCACCTGGCGCTGCGTTGAGTGCCCACCGGCGTTCCTATAGAATGCCCGTCACCACCATACCGCCGGCCTCAAGCGCGAGCCCTACATGAAAGTAGCCGTCTATCCGGGAACCTTCAATCCCATTACCAATGGCCACACTGACCTGGTAGAACGGGCCTGCGGGCTGTTTGATCATGTCATAGTTGCCATAGGCAGCAACCGGCAGAAGGATGTTGCCCTGTCCGCCGAGCAACGCGTTGCCCTGGCCAGGGAAGTGCTGAAGCATGTCAGGAACGTGGAGGTTTGTGCATTTGACTGCCTGTTGACGGAGTACGTCAAACAGCGCGGAGCCAAGATAATACTCAGGGGTTTGAGGACTGTGGCGGACTTTGAGTACGAGTTTCAGCTGGTTGGCATGAACCGCGTGCTGGAACCTGAGATTGAAACCGTTTTCCTGGCACCGGCCGAGCACCTGTCCTATATATCCTCAACGCTGGTCAGGGAGATTGCTTCTTACGGGGGGGATATTTCCAAGTTCGTCCATCCGGCGGTAGCCAGGGCGATGATGACGGCTTCCGGAAACTGAATACCGCTTGCCCTGCGGTCCATTCAGGCGCTGTCAGTGCTGGCATCGACGACAGTACACGGTACTGCGCTGGGCCAGTCGGATTTCGCTCAATGTTGTGCCGCATGCTATGCAGGGCAGGCCTCCCCTGCCGTAGACATTGAGCGATTGGCTGAAATAGCCGGGGCGGCCGTCGCCTCCGGTGAAGTCACGCAGGGTAGTGCCGCCCGCGTCGATGGCTTTCTGCAGCACCAGCTTGATTTCATCGGCGAGTCGTTGGAAGCGTGGCAGAGACACTTTTCCGGCGGCGCGGGCTGGGCGGATACCTGCATTGAACAGAGCCTCGTTGGCGTAAATGTTGCCGACACCCACTACTACCGAGGCATTCATGATGAAATTCTTTACCGCCACTTGCCTGGCTTGACTGGCGTCCTTGAGGTATTTGCCGTCAAATGCGGCGGTAAGAGGCTCTGGACCGAGTCTGCGCAGCAGCGGGTGTTCCGTGGCAGCGCCAGGATGCCAGAGTATGCAGCCGAATTTTCTGGGATCGGTAAAACGCATGGCCTTGTTGTTGTCGAACACTATGTCGACATGGTCGTGCCTGGCAGCGGGTTGTCCAGCGGGCACTATGCGCAGGCTTCCGGACATACCCAGGTGAATTATCAGTACCCCTGCTCCGTTGCGCAGCAAAAGATACTTGGCACGGCGCTCGATGCAATCGAAGCGGGTGCCAGCGAGAATCCCGGACAGGCCGTCAGGTACGGGCCAGCGAAGTCTGTTATCGCGAACGACAACCGACCTGACGGGACGATGGAGAACTTCCGGTGTTATTCCCCGGCGCGTGGTTTCGACTTCTGGCAGTTCTGGCATAGCAGCATCGGACTGGCGCGGCTGAGGTGAACGCGAGTTATAATCCGATCCGGCCCGGCCTGTAAAGCAGTAAGACGACAGTGGAAAAATACCCTGACAGACACCGGCAAGTCGCCGTCGACAGGCTGCCCACCATCGACTTGCGGAAAAGACATGGAGCCGACAGCGGGCCCAACGTTCCTGTATGTCGATTTCCAGCCAGGCAGGAATAGTCAAAACATGAGCGGTATAACGCCACAAGCAGCCATTCTCGGCATTGATGCCGGGGGCACCTTTACCGATTTTGTCCTGCTGACACCGGAGTCTGGATCGGCACAGTTGAAGATTCACAAGGTGTTGTCCACGCCCGAAGCACCGGAACTTGCCATTCTGCAGGGCATCGAAGAACTGGGACTCGGTGAAACAGTCAGGCGGGGTGGCTTGCGGATTATCCATGGCAGCACGGTGGCAACCAATGCGGCGCTGGAAGGAAACGGTGCCCGTACTGCCTTCATTACCAACCGTGGCTTCGGTGACATGCTGACTCTGGGTCGCCAGACCCGTCCATTTCTTTATAGACTGGAACAGCCGCCCCGGGCCAGGCCGGTAGAATCCGAACTCTGTCTCGAAGTGGGCGGCCGTCTGGCCGCCGATGGCGAGCTTCTGGACCCGTTGACCAGCGCGGATCTCCAATCGGTAACTGCTGCCCTGGAAAATCTCCAGCCGGAAGCCGTGGCCATCAACCTGTTGTTTTCCTTTCTGGATGACCGCTACGAGTGCAAACTGGAAGAGGCGATTCGAGCTTCCGCTGCCAATGTGTTCGTCAGTCGATCATCAGCGGTGCTTCCGGAATACCGGGAATACGAACGTGGTGTGGCAACCTGGCTCAATGCCAGCCTCGGTCCGGTAGTCAGCAGATACCTTACCCGGCTGGAAAGCCGGTTGGAGAACTGCCCGCTGACCATAATGCAGTCCAGTGGCGAGACCATCAGTGCCCCGGTGGCCGCGTCGCGGGCGGTAAACCTGTTGCTGTCCGGACCTGCTGCCGGTCTTGCGGCGATCCGACACCTGGGGCAGCAGCTGGGCGAATCCCGGTTTATCAGTTTCGATATGGGTGGTACCTCCACCGACGTGGCGCTGGTGGACGGTGAGCTTAAGATTACCAACGAAGGACACATCGCCGGATTCCCCGTAGCCGTGCCAATGGTGGACATGCACACTATTGGTGCGGGCGGTGGTTCAGTTGCCTTCGTGGACAGCGGTGGCATGTTACAGGTAGGCCCGCGCTCGGCAGGCGCCAGTCCGGGACCGGCATGCTATGGCAAGGGAGGCGCGGAAGTCACGGTTACCGATGCCAACCTGGTTCTCGGGCGCATTCCAGCCGATGCCGCGCTGGCCGGCAGTTTCAAACTCGATTCCGGGGCGGCAGGGCAGGCCATGGAATTGCTTGCCGAAGCCACTGGTCTTGATGCGCAGGAGACAGCGCTTGGTATCGTTCGCATTGCCAATGAAAACATGGCCAACGCCCTGCGTATGATCTCGGTGCAGCGTGGTCATGATCCGGGAGAATTTATCCTGGCCTGTTTCGGTGGTGCCGGTGGGCTGCACGTCTGCGCACTGGCGGACGCCATGGGCATGACCCGGGCCATCGTTCCCGCCAACGCCGGCGTACTGTCGGCGCTGGGCATGCTGGTTGCCCCCCAGGGAAGGCAGTTCTCGAGAACTGTCCGACTGATGCTCAGAGAGGTCAGGGAGATGGAAATCGAGGCAGCCATTGCGGAACTTGAGAGACAGGGTACTGACGAGCTCGTCGCCGAGGGCCTTCCCAGGGTCGGCCTCTGCAGTGAAACCAGCGTCGACCTCTGCTATTTCGGCCAGTCCTCCACATTAAATCTGCCCTGGCTTGGCAAACGGCGAACTGAAGAGCAATTTCATCGTCAGCATGATGAGCGCTACGGATTTGCCCTGGACCGGGACGTGGAGATTGTTAACCTGCGGGCGCGGATAACCCACGTCCGGCGGCAGTCGGAACAGGTGAACCGGCAACCCGCCCGGAACAGTACAGGAAATGACGTCCGGGAAAAGGCGCCGTGCACCAGTACCCCGTGCCATTCAGAGGAAAACGCTGGTGTGCCGGTATTCCGTCGTGAACTGTTGGGACCGGACGCCGCCATCGCCGGTCCTGCCGTTATCACCGAGTTGTCCGCCACCACGTACCTGGAGGCAGGGTGGCAGGCCAGGCTGGACGATTTTGGAAATCTGCGCCTGGAGCGGGTAGATTTACCTGAAAAGCCGTTGGCTGATTGAGGTGTTGCTGGTAGCTTACTGGTTTACCTATGAACAAACTGTCTGAAATACAGAAGGTCTGGCGGTTAGCCTTGATGCTGCTGATGTGGGCATTGCCTGGCTATGGTCAGTCCGGCAGTTTCGAGGAAGATGAAACGCCCCCGCTGTCGGATGCAGACCGGCCGGCAACGGAAAGTGACCGTGCCGGTTCCGCGGAGGCGTCACAGCCGTCGATTTACGAAACGTTGATATTCGATACACCCGTGGCGTTGACGACGGACATGGATCCGGACTGGTCTGGAATGCACGGCCAGGCCCTCAGGGAGACCGCGCCATCCGGGGGGTTTGAGCGCCAGCTGCAAAGTCTCGAGAGCGTCCAGCAATCCATCAGCGCAATCGAATTCGAGGGTGGCGCCTGGGACCTTGGCCTGGCGGAAAACCTGGTTGCCATGGCGGAACTTTACTCCGGCCAGGGCGCGTATCAGGAGGCTGTGGAGGCCTACGAGCGGGCTATTCATGTCAGTCGTGTCAACCTGGGACTGGATAGCCTGGAACACATCCCCACCGTGGAAAGGCTGATTGACAATTACGTGGCCCTGGGAGACTGGCAGAGCGCTGATCGGTACCAGGAATACCTGTACTACACTCATCGCAAGGCTTTCGGCCTGGATGATCCGCGCATGCTGCCGGTGCTGGATCGGTTGGCCCGCTGGAAGCTGAGTGTTTTCAACGCGCGTTGGGGAGACCAGCAGGGTCTCAATCTTATCAGCGCGCTTCGGCTTTATAGAATTGCTTCGACGATAGTAAGCACCCACTTCGGAAGCGGCGACGAACGCTATTTTCGCTACTTGAGGGATACTGCCGGCACGGCATACCTGGTGGCTCGCTACCAGGGACTGGTAGCCGAGGCATCGCAGCCGGAATACCGCATCATCGAGGAACGCTATCCCGATCAGTCCCGCACATTCAGTCCGTCCTTTATCGAGGGCTACGAAGAAGGACTGGATGCACTGCAGCTGATCGTGGACTCGTTCGGGGAAGAGGACAGGCTGACAACGGAATACGCCGCCGCCCTCAATCACCTGGGAGACTGGTACCTGCTGTTTGATCGTCGCAGGACTGCGGGGACGCTCTATGCGGAAGCCTACGGGGTTCTGGCAGCCCAGGAAAATGGCGATGAACTGATCCGCGAGGTGTTTGGCAAGGTAATGCCGTTGCCGGCGTTTTCCGATGAAATCGAGACTATCTTTATCAGCTCCGCGGTGAGCAGCAGGGAACAGGAGGCCAGGAAAATCGGTTTCGTTGATGTCGAATTCGCGGTAACTGCCTATGGTGCCGTCACCGAACTGGCTGTTCTCACCGATGAAAGCCTGGTGGACAGCCGGGTGCTGAGTTCCCTGCGTCGCAAGGTCCGTGCCACGACGTTCAGGCCCATCGTCGAGAACGGCGAAATGGTCCGCAGTGAAGGTAACCGCTTCAGGTATCGATTCGTTTACTGAACTTCTGGTAACACCAGTCTGCTTGATTTATTGTTGAGGATCCTCTGCCTTAATAAGAGGTTCCTTAAGCATAGGTTCAGCGTAAACCTGTTAAGTCTGTGATTCGGTTGTATCAGTCAGGTGTGATCGCGAACACAGGGGGTGAATGCAAGGCCTGTACAATATTCCTGGCTCAGCCCATTGCCGAAGGCAGCAGGACTGGTCCAGACGCCATTTCACCAACGTATTGCCTGTGAGTCAGCCCATGGCGTCCGCACCCGGCTGCCGCTGGTTGACGGTAGGGCGCATGCGGCGAAACGGGCGCATGCGGCGAAACGAAGGGTGACCCCGGGAAATTATTACCCTGATTCAGGGTCTCACTGTAGGACCGGTCACCAGGCAGGTTGGCCGTCGCTGTTGTTAAGCGGGAATCCCGACCTTGCCCGGATCGGAAACCGTCGGCAACCCGAAAATCACCGATGGTCAGGATAAAACGGGGAAAAGAGGAATCAGCACCAATTCAAGGCACAGAATGTGCATATAAATCAAGAGCAGGCAGGATACTAAGGGTTGAAACCGAATCACGCCGCAATCGTTGGTAAAACCGGGAAGTTAAGGACAAAAGTAAGGATAAGAGTAAGGATAAAAGCAAGGTTAAAGGAAGGAAGACGCGGAGACAGGTACTACGAGAGTACCAATAACAGAGGGTGGAACAGGGCAGGACAGACAAGCAGCAGGCAAGGAAAGGCCTAGCTATTAAAAAAGGCACCGGTTAAACGGCACGCAAAGGGAAAAGGAAAACAGGAAAGCCGCAACCAGGAAGCGTGATTGGAGCCTGATAAAAGCAGGAAAGCCAGAAAGCAGTAGAGCCAAAAATACGGAAAACCGGTTGAAAAGACGCAGGTTAACCGTCAACTATATGTAAATCAGAGGTTTCTTAAGCATTGCTCACAGAGACAGTGAAATGAACAGAGTAATCAGCAGACACAGGGATACACTACTGGCGATTGGCATTGCCGCGGTTTTGACTGCCTGTCAGTCATCGCAATCGTCCAGTTCCCAGAGCACGCCACCCATGCCGCCGGCGTCCAGTTCGTCGTCGAGCAGTTCTTCCAGCAGCTCCAGCAGCTCATCGAGCAGTTCCAGCAGTTCATCAAGCAGCTCGTCGAGCAGTTCCAGCAGTTCATCAAGCAGTCCGTCAAGCAGCTCCGCCAGCAGTTTTCCGTCGACGTCCAGTTCGCAACCGGGCTCGTCCTCCAGCCTCCCATCGGCTACCAGTTCGTCGTCCGGCGCGTCCGGCAGCTCCCCTGCCGACGCCAGTTCGGCAGGCAGTACCGCCAGCTTCCCTTCAGTGGCAGACGGATCGTCCTCATCCCAGGGTTCGCCTGACCAGGGTCAGTCCTCCGGCAGCCAGGGACAGGACGCTACCGATGGTGCTCGTGCAGGCAGTCAGCCAGGTGCCGAGACTGCGGGGGCACCGGGTAGTGGGAGCCAGGCGGGAAGCCCCGGGTCTCCCGGCTATGAGTCGCGTTCCGGCGGCGATGGGACTGATGGTACCGGCACCAGCAATGGCCAGCGGGATGGTTCCGCAGGTGATATCAATGCTGGCGGACCGGGCGGTCTGGGTGGCCAGACCGCCGCCGGTGGTGGCGATTACAGTCTGGACACGCTACCCGCCGGGGTGCTGGGTGGCTCCGGCGACGAGGTCGGGCAGCCCGGTGGGGGTGGCACCATGACCGCCGCCGAGCGTGCGCGGGTTCTGGACGGGCAGTTGAACCGCGGCTACGAAGTGTTTGACGGGTTGATCCTGGGTGAACGGGAGCGTGCCCAGGCAGAAGTCGAGCGAACCCCGGGTAGCCAGGGAAGTGCCGGCGATATCGCTTCTGCCGGTGGATCCGGATCGGCCGGTCAGCCGCAGACCATGCCGGGAGACGGCGGCCAGCAGACTGGCGTACCGGTGGGCTCGTTCCCCTCGGCAAGTTCCAGTCCACCGCCGGGTGAAACCTTTCCGCCCCCGGAAGATATTCCCAGCGGCAGAGATGATGACGTAGTCGCCCGCCAGCTGCGCGAAGCTGCCATGCGGGAACCCGATCCCGAGCTTAGAGAAGCGCTTTGGGACGAGTATCGGAAGTACACAGGAATCAGTGAGCAGGAGTGATAAATAGCATGACTCTCAGAGTATTTGCGGTATTGATCGCCGGCTTGATTATCAGTGCATGCTCATCGCATGTAGTGAAGTCAACCACATATACGCCCGTTATTCAGGACAGTGAGTACTTACCTGAAGAGATGTTGATGGATGTCGGCGTAATGGTGTTCGATCCCGGTATCGATGAAATCGAACGGGGTGAGGAAGAGACCGTCAATGGCCAGATCAGGGTCGCTGAAGCCCGTTACTCGGCTTACCTGCTGTCGGACACCCTGCAACGATCGGGGAACTGGGGCGTAGTCAGGGTTATGCCGAACAACAGCAGCCCCATGGACGTGGTGTTGTCGGGCACAATCCTGCAATCTAACGGGGAGGAAATGACTGTTCGCGTCAATGTCCGGGATTCAAGCGGGCGCGAGTGGTATTCCAAGGAATACAACGAGGTGATCAGCCAGTTCAGCTATGATCCCACCCAGCGCAGCCTGGCAGATCCTTTCCAGGTTATTTACAACAACATCGCCAATGACCTGTTGCGTTACCGCCAGGAAAACCTGACCGGGACCCGCATTACCGAGTTGCGGAAAATATCGGAGATGCTGTTTGCCCAGCGCTTCGCCCCGGACGTATTCGATGACTACGTCACCCAGGATCGTAACGGTTACTTCCAGCTGAGCCGCTTACCTGCCGAAAACGATCCCACCATGGAGCGCATCAAAGACATCCGGGAGCGCGATTTCATGTTCATTGACACGGTGCAGGACTACTACGCAACGTTCAGTCGTCAAATGCGGTTGCCTTATGATTCGTGGCGGGAGCAGAGTTATTTTGAAACCATCACGCTGCGGGAACTGCGGCAGTCGGCGAGACGCCGGTTTATTGCCGGCACGGCAGCGGTAATCGGCGGTATTGCCGCCGCCACCAGCGGTAACTACACCGCCCAGACCGGCGGCGCCGTCGGCGTCGGCGCGGGTGCCTACCTGATTAAAAGCGGGTTTGACAAGCGTGCCGAAGCTCAGATTCACGTCGCCGCACTGGAAGAACTGGGCCAGTCCCTGGAAAGCGAGGTTGCTCCCAAGGTCATCAACCTGGAGGACCGGACGGTCACGCTGACGGGCAATGTGGAAGAACAGTACGGCCAGTGGAAAGAGATACTGGCGGATATCTACGCCACGGAAGCAGGTATACAATAGCGGCGTTATCTTCAGCTTTATTTCCTGACCGAATGAGTTCTTCGTAACAGAAGCCCTATGCCTGACAAAGACATCGACAAGATAGAGCCGGTGGAATTCGACGCCGGCAATTCTCCGGCACTGAACGCCGCACCTGCTGTCACCAGGGAGGCCAGGCCTTCGATCTGGCTGTGGCTTGGGCTGGGCGGACTGGTTGTGGTTGCCCTGGCCGTAATTTTCGTTCTCCCGGCGCTGGTTAGTGAGTACAAACTACCACTGGAAAGGCGAGTGCAGGTCGCCGCCCCACCCTCTACGCCGGCAACATCGTCCCGACCGGCGGCTAATTCAGTCTCGCCGTTTACCGAGGCCCAGCGTGCTATTCAGCGGAAGGCGGCCCAGGATGTACTGGCAGAACTGCTGGAATCCCAGGCCGAACTGGATGACAGGGTTGTCTCGTCCTGGGGTCAGGAAAGCTACCAGGCGGCACTTTCCCTGGCGCAGCTGGGTGACGAGGCCTACCTGGAGCAGGACTTTATCGGCGCCCGGGACCGTTACGAGGAGGGGCTGGAAGGCTTGCAGAATCTGCTGGCACGGATTCCCCAGGTCCTGGCGCAGCAGCTGACAGACGGTGAGGCTGCCCTGGAGGCCGGTGATTCGGCGCTGGCGTTGGAAAAGTTCACCATTGCCCTGCAGCTGGACCCGGAAAGCGAACCGGCGATGATCGGCCTTGAGCGTGCCGGCACACTGGACGAAGTCAACGGGATCCTGGCCCAGGCCGACCAGCAGCGCGCCGCCGGACAGCTGGAGGACGCCCTTGGGCTGTACCGGTCGGCGCTGAATCTGGATCCCCTCAACCGGACCGCCAGGGAGCTGTCCGAACAGGTCGACCGGCAGCTGCTGGAGAACCGCTTTGCCCGGGTAATGTCTGAGGGCTTCAACCTGCTGCAGAATGACCAGCCACAGCGGGCGATCGAAGCGTTTCAGCGTGCCGCTGCCCTGGGCATCAACCGAAACCAGGCGGAAGCGGCAATCCAGCAGACCCGGGATGAAGTGGCCCGGGTGGAAATCGAGCGGCTGCGGGCCGAGGCCACCACAGCAGAAAATGCCGAACAATGGCAACAGGCGGTAACCGCTTACCAGAGTGTTCTCGAAATCGATGCCAATCTGCTGTTTGCCCAGCGGGGCCTGGACTATGCGTCCAAGCGTCTCCGCCTGGACCAGTTACTTCAGGGAGCAATCGCCAACCCCGACCGCTTCGCCGATAACGAGGTTTACCAGCAGACCCTGGACGTCTATTTCACGGGGCGGGCCATTGAAAACCCGGGTAGCCGGCTGCTTGATCAGCTGGACCGGCTGCAGGCCCTGTTGGAAAACTCCCAGGTTCCGGTGTCGGTAAGTTTTGTCTCCGACAACGCGACGCAGGTTACCCTGTTGCGCCATGCTGAGCTCGGTACATTCGAATCCACCACCCTTGATCTCAAGCCCGGTCGATATGTGGCGGTAGGGATTCGCGAGGGTTACCGGGACGTCCGTCAGGAGTTCATGGTGGGCTTTGGTCAGACTCCGGAAGCCGTGGTGGTCAGGTGTGACGAGCCCATCGTGGCGAGCCGGGGTCGTTGATGCCATGGCCAGCAACGACGACAGGCTGCACAATGGGTCATCCGGCCCTGGCGATTCCCGAAACGCGGTGAACCTGAACAGCGCCGACGGGCAGGCGGAACAGATTGTTCCCATAGATTTTGATCCGGGTGGCGACACCGGAAAATCCCTTGCGCTGAAGTTTGGCTGGCTGCACCTGTTTCTTGTCTTATTCTTTGCCGGGTCCGGTTTCACGGCCTGGTATATCCTCACGGCGAAATCGGTATTCATTGAAGTGGAGCCCATCACGGCGCAGATCACCATCGAAGGGGGGCCGGCGGTCCGCATGGGACAACGCTACCTGATTCGTGAAGGCGTCTACGACCTGTACCTGACCAACCCCGGATATCATGACCTGGATACCCGGCTGTTCGTTACCGATGAACCCTCACAGACCCACCCGGTGGAAATGCAGAAATTGCCGGGCCTGGTGACCATAGAATCTCTGGGACTGGAGGGCGCCCGGGTACGGATCGATGGCGTAGACATTGGCACCACCCCTCTGGTGGACGCGGAAATTGAAGCCGGCGAACACGAGCTGGTAGTGAGCCGGGACCGCTACCTGCCTCATACGGAACGGATAACGGTCACCGGCAGGGAAGTCCGGGAGCGCTTCGAGGTCGATCTGGAGCCTGCCTGGGCCGTGGTCAGCCTCACCAGTGAGCCTCCCGGCGCAGAGGTGCTGGTGGACGGTGAATCACTGGGGACGACGCCGATCAATGCAGAAATTCTGCAGGGGCAGCGCGAGCTGACGCTGAAACTGACCGGTCACAAGGCCTGGCAGGAAAGGCTGTCGGTTACGGCGGGAGAGGATCAGGTGATTCCCCGGGTTGCCCTGGAACCGGCGGACGGGCTGGTATTCATCCGGTCAAATCCCAGTAATGCCAGTGTGACTATCGACGGTGAGTTCAAGGGGCAGACGCCCCTTGAGGTTGCCCTGCCTCCGGGTGAGCAGCACCGGGTCACCCTGTTCAAGGCCGGATACAGCGAGGCCAGCCGGACCATCACCATGGCACCTGACCAGGAGTCGGCGGTTACCCTCAACCTGGAACCGGTGCTGGCCAGTGTCGAGATTGCCGCTGTTCCGGAGGATGCCGAGCTGTATATCAATGGCGAATACCGGGGCCTGGCCAACCAGACCCTGGAACTCATGGCCGCCAGTCAACAGATCGAAATCCGCAAACAGGGCTACGTACCTTACACCACCGAGTTTACCTCCCGGCCGGGCCTTGACCAGGCTATCCGGGTCACCCTGAAGTCACTGGAACAGCAGCGCAGGGAACAGATCAAGCCGTTGATTACCACCGTTGCCGGTCAGACGCTCAAGCTGTTCAACGCCGGGCGCTTCACCATGGGGGCATCACGGCGGGAAGCCGGACGACGGCCCAACGAGACCCTGCGTGAAATCAACCTGGACAAACCGTTCTACTTCGGCCTGCACGAGGTGACCAATGAAGCATTCAAGCGTTTCAGGCCTGACCATGAATCGGGCACCTTTCAGGGACAGGCACTGGGCCTGAATTCCCAGCCGGTGGTCAATGTCAGCTGGCAGGACGCTGCCCTGTACTGTAACTGGCTGAGTGAACAGGAAGGCCTGCCCTTGTTTTACCAGGTGGAACAGAGATCAGTAGTGGGATTCAATCCGGAAGCCACCGGGTATCGCCTGCCTACCGAGGCGGAGTGGGCCTGGATTGCACGGACTACCGATGGGGAGGACGAACTGCGGTTTGCGTGGGGAGACCGGCTGCCACCCGTGGGCAGGCCAGGCAACATAGCAGACAGTTCGGCACGATCAATTCTCGGTGAAATCGTCATGGAATATGCTGACGGATACACGGTGACAGCTCCCGTCGGTGAATTCGAGGCCAACTACCATGGTGTTTACGATATGACGGGTAATGTCGCCGAATGGGTTCACGATTTCTATGGCGCCGTGGGGTCCCTGGGCGGGGGTGTCGAAACAGATCCGTTGGGGCCGGAATCCGGTCAATATCACGCCATCAGGGGATCCAGCTGGTCCAACGGTTCCATCACGGAACTGCGCCTGTCATTCCGGGATTTTGGCAGCGATGCCCGGGACAATGTGGGTTTTCGGGTTGCCCGGTACCTGGGGATGGATCTGCCATGATATTTTCACGATTGAAACCGCTATGGCCTGCCGTCGTGTTGTTCTTCTGCATGGTACTGGTAGTGGAGGCACAACAGCAGGATGCCGATAATGGTGCGGATACACCTCAGCAGCAACAGATTGAAGAGCCTGCTGGCAATGCCCCGGAAAATGATGCAGAACAGGCGGATGGACAGGATTCCGAAGAAGACAGTCCATCCAGGTTTATCCCCACTGAACAGATTTCCCAGGACCTGGGTGTCTCATTTCCTGCTGACATCTAAACCTCTGATAAAGTATGGAAATACCCTGGCTTTCAGGCGAGTTTACTGACGAGGCGCCCTGCCGCCGGCATGCGTCACCCTGTTACGGCGAGGCAACGAAGACAATTATTTAAGGACCCCGGGGCTGGCACGGCGCTTACTCTGAATCTCGATCCCGGTGATTGACCGGACAAGGAACAGCTTACTATGAAGCAAGGATTATTAATGGAGCTGGTGTACCAGGTTATCGCGCTGATTATTGCGGTAATCCTGGTGCATTCTGTCTACGTCACGGTGGTCAGACCCAACGCCGAACTGATTCAGGAACAGCAGACCCTGCTGCAGCAGACTGACGAGAACTATGTCCCCGAGCGATCGGTTTACGTAATCCTCAAGGATTTCGAGCAGGAAACCTGTATTGTGCTGCTGCTCTGGGCCATCGCCATCATCGGGCTGAAAACCCAGCGCACGCTGCGGGAAAGGAGCCTGCTGGAACAGAACCTGGTGCAGGTTGGCGATGGCATGAGCATTCTGCCGGAGGATTCCCGTAATTTCGCCAGACCGGTCCAGGCCCTGCCCGAGTCACAGCGGGATTACCTGTTGCCCCGGGCACTGCTTGCCGGTCTACACCGCTTTCAGACCACCCGCAGCATCCAGGATGTGTCGGCTACCATCAAGGATGTCTGCGAGACTGAATCGGAGCGCCTGGAGACCGAGCTGACCATTGTCAGGTACATTGCCTGGGCGATACCGTCAATCGGCTTCCTGGGCACGGTACGGGGGATCGGCCAGGCTCTTGGCCAGGCCTACCAGGCGGTCAGTGGCGATATTGTCGGGGTAACGGTGAGCCTGGGGGTAGCGTTCAACTCCACCTTCGTGGCCCTGGTGGTGAGTATTCTGCTGATGTTCCTTCTTCACCAGCTGCAGCTGCTGCAGGATCGCCTGGTACTGGATGCGCAGAATTACTGCAATGAAAACCTGGTGAGGAAACTGCAGGTTCCCGGTCAGGACGGCCACTTATGAGTATAAAAGTCATTGAATTGAACGACAGCGCGGTGTCGGTGACCGATGCGTCCGGCCTGATCACGCAAAGTCCCGGCTTCGCCCTGGTGGGCGACCGTGGTCTCGAGGTCGGCCGGGCGGCAGAAGCCCAGGCCCGGCTGCGTCCCACCAGCAGTTTCAACAAGTTCTGGCATCAGCTGAGCCTTGAACCCCTGGGTTACTCGGTAGGGAATGTCCGGCATTTTGCCGACCTGGCCTTTGCCCACCTGCTGCATATCGCCGAGGAGGCCGGCCTGGAGGACGACGTCATATTCGCCGTCCCTGGAAACTTCACCAGCCAGCAGCTTGCGATCCTGCTGGGTCTTGCCCGGCAATGTCCGTTCAATCCGGTGGGCGTGGTTGACGCGGCGCTGGCCAGTACCATGAAGCTGGTAGGCGGGCGCCACGTCGTCTATGCGGATATTCAGCTGCACCAGGCGTTGCTGACCCGTTTTTCCATTATCGACGGCGAACTGCGACGGGATTCCGTTATCCAGATACCCGAGGCTGGACTGCAGGACTTCAATAATCTCGTCATGCAGCTGGCCACCGGGCTGTTCATTCAGCAGTGCCGGTTCAATCCCCAGCACAATGCCGAGTCGGAACAGCAGCTCTATAATGCGCTGCCGGAATGGATGAGCCGATTCGGTGAAAACCGCAACAGCCTGTTAATGGAAATCAAGACCGCCAGCGCCGTGCATCAGGCCAAGCTGCCCTGGGAAACGCTGTTGCAGAAACTGGCGGATTTCTACGGCCGGATCAATCAACAGCTGGCCACCATAACCGGTGAACCGGATACCCAGATCGTTATCTCATCGGCACTGGCGGCGTTGCCCGATTATCCCCGCTCACTGCCGGGCTATGAGGATATCCGCATCGCTCCCCGGGAAATCGTCGGCGCAACCTGCATCGAACTGGCCCATCACATCAACAGTGCCGGTGACGGTTTTCAGTTCGTCACCAGTCTGCCGCTGGTGGATGAGCCATTACCGGCGGCGTCTCCGTCACCACCGGCTGCCGCGGAAACACCGGACAATGCACCGCTGCAACCGACCCATGCGCTGGTTGGCAGCGAAGCACTGCCGCTGGGCAGGATAACCATCAGCAATGACGGCCTGGATGGTGCTGGCGGGGCAACGGTTGCCGAGAGCGGCAATGAAATCCGGCTGGCGGTGAATGGACTGCCGGCCTACCTTGGTCAGATTG
>Ga0070727_10002019_pt1 | contig 20264 bp, 18 predicted proteins | sample tdAd472_FD_66722 | JGI IMG/M metagenome (GOLD analysis project Ga0070727, IMG submission 66722) | Marine sediment microbial communities from the Atlantic coast under amendment with organic carbon and nitrate - tdAd47.2 | ecosystem: Environmental > Aquatic > Marine > Coastal > Sediment | place...
GCCCTTGAGCGCCTTCGACGAGAAGGTGTTCAGCATGCCGCCGTCACCGCCGCCGTTGATGTGCTCAACGGCCAGTTCGTAGGCACGCAGTTCGTCCGCGCCTTCGTCGGCGTACGCGCCGGTCTGCGGCACGTTGAAACCGAACGTGACGGTTTTGCCCTTCGGCTCGTTCGTGTAACCGGCTGCCCAGGCATTGCTGGAGAAGATAGTCGGCGTGGCCAAGCCAACGCCCAGAGCCGCCGAACCCTTCAACAGATTCCGGCGGTTGATCGTAAACTTATTCATAATGGATCTCCCAAAACGCTTCATTGAACGCCTCTGAAGGCCGCCGGACGTGACCACGGCGACCCGAGACTTGAGGATGAACTCATCCTGCGGCGTACAATGAAGCAATGCTGTAAAGAGTCTAGTATCTAATTGACTTTTAATGATAATTTTGTCAATTTTGCGACAAGTTAAAATGTTAATTTGTTAATCATTCACAGTTTTTGTTGTGCGCCGCAACAATCCGGAGGGTCAAATGCTCAGCTCTATTCTGGGGACACGCATCCGCCAACGACGGCGCGAAGTCGGCACGACGCAGGCGGAGCTGGCCAAGAAAGTCGGCATCTCACCGTCGTATCTGAACCTCATCGAATGGAACAAGCGACGCATTGCCGGGCCGCTGCTTGGCAAGATCGCCGCGGCCCTGGACATCTCGCTGAGCGAACTTGACGACATTTCCGAACGCCGCCTGTCCATCACGCTGGGCGAGATCGCGCATCTGCCGGCGCTCGGCGGACTGGGCGTCGAGGAAGAACGCATCAACGAACTGATCGGCCGGTTCCCGGGCTGGGCGCGCGGCATCGCCGGCCTTGCGCGTTCCGAACGCGAAGCCACAGAACGGGCCTATATGCTGTCGGACCGTCTGTCGAACGATCCGTTCCTGAGTGAAAACATCCACCGTATCCTGACCCGCATCGCCGCCGTCCGCTCGATCGCGGAAATCATCAACGACTATACCGACATCCCGGAAGACCGCCGCAAGGAATTCGACCGCATCGTCTTCGAGGAAAGCCGCACCCTTTCCGACGTCGCCGAAGCACTGGCGGTGTATCTCGACAAGGCGGCCGAGGACGAAAAGGTCTTCACCCCTGTCGACGAAGTGGAAGCGCTGTTCGAATCCCGCGCCAACCATTTTCCCGAGATCGAGGATATCAGCGCCGGACTGGTCGCCGAAATCGGCGGCCATAATCTGAAACTGCGTCGCCACGTGGCCCGCGACGTGGCACGGCAGAACCTGGGCGAGACCATCGACCGCATCATCGCCGCGCAGCCGCAGATCGCGACCAATGCCGGACAGAACCGGGCGCGTGAATTATTGATGGAATATGCCCTCGCGGCGATCCTTTTGCCGATGAAGCCGTTCCGCGACGCCGCCGCCGCGGCGCGTTACGACATCGAGGCGTTGAGCGCCGAATTCGCCTGCGACACCGATATCGTCTGCCAGCGTCTGACCGCGCTGGCGGAAAGCGAGGACGTACCGGCGTTCGGATACTTCCGCGCCAATGCGGCCGGCACCATCATCCGCATGCACGGGCTGGAGCGCATGCCGGTGCCGCGCTATGCGGCGGCGTGCCCGCTTTGGGTGCTGTTCCGCGCGCAGCAATCGCCCGACATGCTGTTCCGCCAGCGGGCGATTTTTCCGTCCGGCGCACGCTTCGTGTTCGTCGCCAAGGCGATCAGCCAGGGCAAGATCGAATACGGCAACCCACGCCACTATGTCACCGATATGATCGCCATGAGCGAGGAAGACGCCGCCAAAACCGTCTACGCGCCGGACGACGACACGCGCCTCGAAGAGATCGGCCCAAGCTGCCGGCTATGCCCCAGAGAGGCCTGTCCGCATCGCGTCATCGATCCGCTGACCAGCACCTAGGCGAGCGCACCCGGCGGCGCGACGGGAAATACAGATATTGAAGCGGCGGAGGAATTGCCGTCTAATCTGCGAAAGTCTGCACAAGACAGACAAACATCCGGGAGGGAACGCTGACAATGCCAGCACATGTCCTGCTTGCCGAAGACGAACAGAATATCCTGACGTCGCTGACGTTCCTTTTGGAACGCGCGGGCTACGAGGTGTCCGTCGAGACCGAGGGACCGAAGGCGTTGCGCACCGCGCTCGACACGCCGCCGGACGTTCTCGTGCTCGACGTCATGCTGCCGGATATGGACGGATATGAAATATTGCGCCGTCTGCGTGCGACACCGGCGACGAAGCAACTACCGGTGCTGATGCTGACGGCGAAAGGCCAGCGCGAGGACCGCGAGACGGCGTTGCGGTGCGGCGCCGATCTGTTCATCACCAAACCGTTCGCCAATTCCGAAATCATCAGTGCCATCGGCCAGCTTGCCGAAAGGCGCGTCCAGTAACCGGGTAGCACGGCCATGGTCGACAACGCCGATCTGCAATTGGCCCGCCGTAAAATCAGGGACCGCTCCGTTGCCTTGCTGCTGCTCGGCATCGTGCTTTTGATGCCGCCGATGGTGCGCATCGCGCAGATCGACGTCACCGTGTTCGACTTGCCGTTTGCGCTTGTTTATCTGTTCAGCGTCTGGGCACTGCTGGTTGTCGGCGCCGCGCTTTTGGCACGTCCGCTGCGCGACAGTGAAAAACCCGTCACCCCTGCCGGCAACGACGAAGCGCAAGGCTGATGCTTTCCGTCAATATCCTGCTGTTCGTCTGTCTGGGCTATGTCGCGTTGCTGTTCGCCGTCGCCTTCGTCGTCGACCGCCGCACGCGCAGGAAGCCGATCCGCTGGCTGCAGTCGTCCGTCATCTACACGCTGTCGATTTCCATCTACTGCACGTCGTGGACGTTCTATGGCGCGGTCGGCTCGGCGGCGCGCAACGGGCTGGAATTCATCACCATCTACCTCGGCCCGACGCTGGTCTTCATCGGCTGGTGGTGGCTGCTCAGGAAGCTGGTGCGGATCGGCCGCGCGCACCGCATCACGTCGATCGCCGATCTGATCTCGTCGCGTTACGGCAAAAGCCCCAGTCTCGCCGTGCTGGTCACGCTGATCGCCGTGGTCGCCATCACACCCTATATCGCGCTGCAACTGCAATCGGTAACGAACAGCTATCAGGTCATTGCCGGCGGCGAGGACGGCACGACGACGGCGTTCTGGATTGCCGCCGGCATGGCGCTGTTCACGATTCTGTTCGGCACCAGAAACCTGGACGCCAACGAACGCCACCACGGCGTCGTCGCCGCCATCGCACTGGAAGCCATGGTCAAGCTGCTGGCGTTGATCGCCGTCGGCGTCTTCGCGACGTTCGTCGTCGCCGACGGATTGGATGACGTGTTCGCCGGTGTGTCGGCGGAAACCATCCAGGGCGCCGGCGATATATTCGGCCCGCGCTGGATCGCCCTGACGTTCCTGTCGGCGACCGCGGTCATCTGCCTGCCCAGGCAGTTCCAGGTCACCGTCGTCGAGAACATCGAGGAGCGCCACGTCGCCACGGCATCGTGGCTGTTCCCGCTGTACATGCTCGGCATGACGATCTTCATCGTGCCCATCGCGTTGGTCGGCCAAAGCGTAATGCCCGCCGGCTCGAACCCGGACCTGTACGTGCTGACGTTGCCGCTGGCGGAGAACCGCAACGAACTGGCAATGCTGGCGTTCCTCGGCGGTTTCTCGTCGGCGACGTCAATGGTGATCGTCGCCGCCATCGCCGCATCGACGATGGTGTCCAACCATATCGTCATGCCCGTTGCTCTCAGGTTACTGCCTGCCAGCAAAGCCGTCAGCGGCGATGTGCGCTCGCTGTTGCTGACGTCGCGGCGGTTCAGCATTGCCGCGATCCTCGGCCTCGGCTTCCTGTATTTCTATCTAAGCGGCGGTTCGGACGCGCTGGCCGCCATCGGCCTGATCGCCTTCGTCGGCGTCGCCCAGTTCCTGCCGAGCCTGATCGGCGGCATCTTCTGGCGCAGCGCGACACGCACCGGCGCCATTGCCGGGCTGGTCATCGGCTTCGCGCTCTGGGCCTATACCCTGTTCCTGCCCAGCTTCGACGGGCACTTTATATTGAGCGCCAGCGTCATCGACCACGGCCCGTTCGGATTGTCTCTGTTGCGCCCGCAGGCATTGTTCGGCCTCGACCACTTCGATCCCCTGGTACACGCCGTGGTCTGGAGCGTCGGCATGAATGCGCTGTGCTTCGTCGTCTTTTCCAGCGTCACCACCCCGGACGGGCTGGAGCGTCTGCAGGGCGCACTGTTCGTCGATGTCTACAAATCGACGGCCGGCTCGGCATCGAATATCTCCGCCGAGGTTGCCGACAGCGAAGACCTGTTCGTCCTCGCACAACGTATTCTCGGCGGCGGTCCGGCGAAGCGGCTGTTCGATGAGATGGCCGCCAGCCAGGGCATAAAATCGGGACTGCCGCACCCGACCGATGCCGTCGTCGCGCGGCTGGAACGCGAGCTTGCCGGCTCCATCGGCGCCGCGTCGGCACATGCCATGGTGACGCGGATCGCCGGCGGCCAGACCGTCAGCATCACCGAACTGATCGACATCGCCGACGAAACCCAGCAGGTCATCGAGACCTCGCGCCAACTCGAGGAAAAATCCGCCGAGCTGGAACGGACCGCACAACAGCTGCGTGTCGTCAACGACCGGCTGCGTACGCTGGATGCACAGAAAGACGAGTTCCTGAGCCAGGTCAGCCATGAGCTGCGCACGCCGATGACCTCGATCCGTTCATTTTCGGAAATCCTGATGGACGAGGGCAACATTGCCGACGCCGAGCGCGAGCGCTTCGTTTCCATCATCCACGACGAAAGCCTGCGCCTGACGCGCCTGCTCGACGAGATCCTCGATATCAATCGCCTAGAAGCCGGGGTGTCGAAACTGAATCTGGTGCAGATCGACGCCAACGATGCGGTCCGCAAGGCGCTCGATACGATTTCCGGGATGACGCACAGCGCCGGGGTGAACGTACGAACGGACCTTTCCGGTGGCGCCGTAAAGATCATGGCCAACGACGACCGGCTGCGTCAGGTGCTGATCAACGTGTTGTCCAACGCCGTCAAATATAACATGGCGCCGTCGCCGGAAATCGTCGTCCGCACACGCCTCGTCGACGGCTTCGTGCAGATCGACATCATCGACAACGGCGGCGGCGTGCCGCCCGAGGTATCGACGTCGATCTTCGACAAGTTCGCCCGCGGCAACCGCACCGGGCGCAATCACGGCGCCGGCCTCGGCCTGCCGATCAGTCTCGCCATCATGCGCGCCATGAACGGCAACCTGACGATCGAGGTGACGCCCGACGAAACCACGTTCTTCCGCCTCAGTTTCGAGGATATATCCGCGCACGGCTGAATGCCGGCGCCCTAGTGCACCCCCGCTGATGCCACAGCGCGCATTGCCGAAATGAGCGCGACAGGGAATAAGCCTGAGCAGACTTAGGCGTTGCCGAAATAAAGTTTTACGTTCAAGGACGCATGACACGCGCTTTCGATCGTGTCCTATATACCAAGCAACGGTTGCACCATTCTTGCGGCGAAGCTTTTGAAGCGAAGTGGCGCATCGGTGACAGCAAGGCATATACATTCGGCGCCAGGCTCTGCGTGCGGCTGATGTTCCCGGGTTTCGTCCATCTCTTGAAAATCGCCGGGACCATAACGTCCTGTTGCGTCGGAGAAGGCGCCGGACAAGACAAGCGTCAACTCCAGCCCCCCATGAGCGTGCGCCGGTACCGGCCGCCCAGCCGGAATCCGCAGCAAGCGGGACGTCACGCCACCATCGGCGGTCGGAAGCAGAAATTGTGACGCCCCCATCCCCAATCGCCGCCAATCGATTTCGCCCCGGGCATTTTCCGCATAACACCGCAACGGTTGCGGCAATCCGTATTTGGACGGTCGTTTCGAGGGAGCCATGTCGGTTCCGGAAGGATCGTCGCCGTCTTCGTCCAGGCGGCCCATGAGGGTCTCCATCGCAGCGTCGGAGAGCTTAGCCGGCTCTATTGCGTCAAGCAGACTGGCGCCAATGGTTTCCATGCAGCCGACCGCATTGCGGCACACCGGACAGAGCGCCAGGTGCGTTGCAATGGCCAAACTCCATGCTTCACCGAGAGAGCCTGACGCATAATCCATCAGCAATTCGTCACTTGGGTGGTGGTGTATCACAATTCACGATCTCCAAGCCTGGACTGCAGGCGTTGAATACTCGACCCGGCACGGCATTTACTGTCCCGGGCGGCACACCTGCAATCAGGTACGCCGCTACGTGGGCCAGCATTTGATATCCTGTTTATTGGGTACGCACCGAATACCGAACCGGATCAAGGCATGCGCAATTTTCGCACCCTGCAGGTGATCCTTTTTATGCCGAACGTCGTAATCAAAAGGGAAATGTCGTTTACGCCCAGAATGCTTGCCGACGAATGAGGATATCCTTGGATCATATCATCGCCGCGAACCGTCACCCCCTGAACATTGCCGTCATCGGCACCGGCATTGCCGGGATGTCAGCCGCATGGCTTCTGGATCAGGGCCATCAAGTCACGGTCTTTGAGAAGAACAGCCGCATCGGGGGGCATTCCAATACCGTCGATGCGCCGACCGAACGCGGCTCAATGCCCGTGGATACGGGTTTCATTGTTTATAACGAGATAAACTATCCGAACCTGACCGCCCTGTTCGAACACTTGCAGGTGCCGACGAAGGACAGCGAAATGTCCTTCGCCGCTTCGCTGGACGACGGTTCATTCGAATATGCCGGCACCGACCTCAACGGGTTGCTGGGCCAACGCAGCAACGTCGTCCGGCCACGCTTCTGGTCGATGATACGAGACCTTCTGAGATTTTACCGCGACGCCCCGGCGCTGCTGGACGATCCCACAAGCAGCGACCTGAATCTCGACGAATATTTGCGCCGGGAAAACTACGGCAAGGATTTCATTCGCGATCACTTGCTGCCGATGGGCGCAGCGATCTGGTCGACCACGGCAGAAGAAATGGCGGCTTATCCGGCCCAGGCTTTCGTCCGGTTTTTTGTCAGCCACGGTCTTCTCAACATCACGAACCGGCCGCAATGGCGTACGGTCGATGGCGGGTCCCGCGCCTATGTGGAGCGTCTCACCGCCGGATATCGAAACCGCATCCGGCACGGTGGCGTGCGCGCGATACGCCGCAAGAACGGCAAAGTTGTTGTCGAGGATCATACCGGTACGAAAACGGAATTCGATGAGGTCGTGATCGCGACCCATGCGGACGAAGCATTGCGGCTGCTGGATGATCCAAGCGATGCGGAGCGCGAACTTCTGGGCGCATGGCGCTATACGGAAAACCGGGCGGTTCTACACACGGATACGTCGCTCATGCCCAAACGCGCCCGCGTCTGGTCCAGCTGGAATTTCATCGGCGGCGAGACCACGTCCGGCGATCGGCAAGCGGCTTTGTGCGTGACCTACTGGATGAACCGTCTGCAATCGCTCGACCCCGCGTCGCCTTTATTCGTGACACTGAACCCCCACCGCGACCCCGCCGCCGGCAAGATCATCGGCGAATTCGACTATACCCATCCGTTCTTCGATCGCGCCGCGCTGGCATCCCAAGAAAAGTTATGGACGCTTCAGGGGAACCGCCACACATGGTTTTGCGGCAGTTATTTTGGCTATGGTTTTCATGAAGACGCCCTGCAGGCGGGTCTCGCCGTCGCCGAACAACTCGGCGGATCGAAAAGGCCGTGGTCGGTCCCCGACGAAAGCGGACGCATACACCTGACGGCCCCAACCCAGGTGGCTGCGGAATGACCCTCCATTCCTCGATTTACGAAGGCACCGTCGTTCATGAGCGGGTCCGCCCCAAGCGCCATCATCTGCGCTATGACGTGTTCACCATGTTACTGGACCTGGACGAACTCCCAGAGCTGGACCGCCGGTCCCGGCTGTTCGGCTATAACCGTACGGCGGTTCTGTCATTTTATGACGAAGATCACGGCCCGACGACCGGCGGCGCCCTCAGGCCCTGGGTAGAAGCCCGCCTGGCGGAGGCCGGGCTTGAAAGCGACGGCGGCGCCATCCGTCTTTTATGCTATCCCCGGATATTCGGATACGTCTTCAACCCGCTCAGCGTTTATTTTTGCTACCGTCAGGATGGCGCCTTGTCGGCAATTCTTTACGAAGTCTGCAACACCTACAAAGAACGCCACACCTACATCATCCCCGTCGATGACCCGTCACGGAATGTCATCAAGCAACGATGCGGCAAAGCCCTGTACGTTTCGCCGTTCATCGACATGAAGGCGGAATATCTTTTTCGCATCGTGCCGCCCGCGGACAACGTCAACATCGTCATCCGTCAGGAAGATGCCGACGGTCTGCTCCTGGCTGCGGCCTTTCAGGGCGCGCGGCAGCCGTTTACGGCCCGGTCGCTTACCCGAAATCTGATCCGTTTTCCGTTCCTGACATTAAAAGTAATCGGCGCCATTCATTGGGAGGCTTTGCGCATGTGGCTGAAAGGCATTCCGGTCTTCGATCATCACCCCGCCAAGCAAGCCGTGCAAAGCAGCGTCGTGCATACGGCGATTCCGGAGCCTGACTAAAATGGAAAACACCCTCTCCAGAAATTCGGATCGTGCAGATTCACGCCGACCGTGCAGCCGAGCCGAACTGCGCGAATGGCTAATGATCCGTTGGTTCAAAAAGATCAAGGTCGGCCGCCTTAGCGTGGTCTTCCCGTCGGGCAGCCGGGCCGTTTTCGAGGGCCGCACCGCCGGTCCTCACGCCGTTCTGAATATCAAGAGTCTGCGGCTGGCATCACGGTTGGCAGTTTCCGGTGATATCGGCTTTGCAGAGAGTTACATGGCAGACGAGTGGGATACCCCGGACTTGTCATCCTTGCTGACCTTAGGTGCTTTGAACCGGGATGCCTTTCACGCCGCCATCGCTCCGTCGTCGGTCATACGCATGGCGAACCGGCTTTATCATGCCTTTCGAGCCAATACCCGTCGTGGCAGCCGCCGTAACATTGCCGCCCACTATGATCTTGGCAACCGGTTCTATGATCTGTGGCTGGACGAAAGCATGACCTATTCTTCGGCGCTTTTCACGAACACCGACGAAAGCATGGCCACGGCGCAGCGCCGCAAGTACCTGCGTCTGGCGGAGCAATTGCAGCTTGCCCCCGGCGACCGCGTTCTCGAGATCGGCTGCGGCTGGGGCGGCTTCGCGGAAATCGCCGCGGCCGAATTCGGTTGCCAGGTCGTCGCCCTGACGCTGTCCGTCGAACAGGCGGCGTATGCCCGCGAACGTATGCGGCGGGCCGGGTTGACGGATTCCGTCGAGATCCGCATACAGGACTACCGTGAGACGGACGGCCAATTCGACAAAGTCGTTTCAATCGAAATGTTCGAAGCCGTCGGCGAAAAATATTGGCCGACTTATTTGCAGACGCTGCACGCCCGCTTGAAGCCGGGCGGCAAAGCTGCCTTGCAAATCATCACCATTGACGACGACCATTTCGAGTCCTACCGCAGCAATCCGGATTTCATCCAGCGTTATATTTTTCCGGGCGGCATGTTGCCCGGACCCAAGGCGTTTGAAAGGGCCGTTGCCGCTACTCCGCTGAAAATGCGCGGCGCGTTTTATTTCGGAAAATCCTACGCAGAGACTCTGCGCCGTTGGGGGCATGATTTTCAGCGCAACTGGCCGCAGATCGCGCGCCTGGGATTCGATGAGCGGTTTTTCCGCATGTGGCGCTACTATCTCTGCTACTGCGAAGCCGGTTTCGATGCTGGTGACATCGACGTTGCGCACTTCCTGATCGAACGCCCGTGAACTCAAACGTCCCGGGACGGCTCGGATGGGGGCGTCTTGTTGCGTACGCGCTGCCGGCACTTGTCATCGCATTGCCGACCATTCCCGTCTATATCCATCTGCCCGCCCTGTACGGCGTACATTTGGGTCTCGGGCTTGCCGCGACCGGCTTTGTGTTGTTGTTGGCGCGGTTGTTCGACACGTTCACGGATCCGCTCATCGGGGCATTGAGCGACCGGCTTTCCTTCAAGGGTGCGCGGCGCAAACCCTGGATTGCGGCAGGCGCCGTCATCGCGGGCGTTGGGTTGGTCAAGTTATTGAACCCGACCGGTGGCGCCGACGGTTCCTACCTGTTGATCTGGTCGGTGGTCCTGTATGCCGGCTGGACCATGGTCGCCGTGCCCTATCTTGCATGGGGCGCGGAACTCAGTGACGACTACGGTGAACGCGCCCGCATCACCGCATGGCGGGAGGGCCTGGCCCTGATCGGGATATTGGGCGCCGGGGCGCTGACGGCGACGACCGCGAAATTCGGCTGGACGGATGTGCAATCGACCGGCGCCATCGCCTGGATGGCGGTCGGATTGGGTATCGTGATCGTCCCGCTTTTGCACTGGCTGGTGCCCGATCGGCGCAGACCAAATAACCCGCCATCCCCGCCGGTGGCGAAATCATGGTGGCGTGCGGGCCACATGAGTGCGCGCACTCTCATGGCCAATGCGCCGTTCCTGCGGCTCATTTCAGCCTGGTTCCTGAACGGGCTGGCAAACGGCGTTCCCGCGGCACTGTTCTTTATTTTTCTGGAAGACGGCCTCGCGGCCCCCGCAGAGGACCGGCCTCTGTTCATCCTCATCTATTTCGCCGCCGCGGTCGCCGGCATTCCGCTGTGGCTCGCTCTTAGCCGCCGTCACGGCAAACACCGGATCTGGTGCTGGGCGATGATCTCGGCCTGTTTGTCGTTTGCCGTGGTGCCGTTCCTGCCGCCCGGGGCCTATGCCGGGTTCGCCGCGGTCTGCGTCGTCACCGGCATGGCGCTCGGTGCCGATTTGGCCTTGCCGCCGGCGATCCAGGCGGACGTTGTCGACTATGACCGTCTGCGCTTCGGCCACGACCGCGCCGGCCTGCAATTCGCCTTATGGGGGATGAGCACCAAGCTCGCACTGGCGCTGGCGATCGGGATTTCACTACCTGCCCTGGAGGCACTGGGATTCGAGCCAGGCAATCCGAGCGAGACCGGCATACTGGCGCTTACGGTGATCTATGCCGTCGTTCCCATCGTAATAAAAACAACCGCAATTTTTACGATCTGGACGTTCCCGATCACGGCGCAAAAGCACGCCGTCATACGCCGACGCCTTGACCGGCGGTCGGGGACGCGGAAACCAACGGAGGCCGCACGATGAAAACAAGGATCAGCGGCATTTTAGTCGCCTTGATGTTTATAAGCGGATGCGTAGAGATGAAACCTGCTGATTTTGAAAACACGGCCCCCAAGCTTACAATTGAAGACTACTTCAACGGCAAGACACAGGCATCGGGCATATTCGAGGACCGGTTCGGCAAATTACGGCGCCAGTTCACCGTCGACATCGTCGGCACCTGGGATGGCGAAGCGTTGGTGCTCGATGAAGAATTCTTCTACGCGGACGGCGAACGTGACCGGCGTGTATGGACGATTACGAAAACGGGCCCGCATACCTATGAAGGCCGGGCAGCAGACATCATCGGCACCGCCAGGGGTGAAGCGCGCGGCAATGCGCTGAATTGGCGTTACGACATGGATCTCAAGGTCGGCGACGGAACGCTCCGCGTTCACTTCAATGACTGGATGTTCCTGCAGCCGTCCGGGGTTTTGCTGAACCGCGCACGGGTCAGTAAACTGGGCGTCGAAATCGGAACGGTGACGCTGGCCTTTATCAAAGACGCCGCGGCGCGCGCCGGCTTGCCTGGCGTGCTCAGTGAACGCTCAGCCGCCGGCGTATCCACGCAAGCAGCCAACCAATGACGGGCAAGCGCTCGTAAAAATCTGCGGCCGCGTCCCAATGGTCGATATGCTCACTGACCCGGCCGTCGGCGGCAAACTTGACGACACTGGTGCCGTCGAAGACCCAGGGGGTTCCACGCAACCGCCCTTCGAACCGCCAGTGCATCAGGCAGACATCGCCGTCCACCGCCGTCCGCCGGACTGTGAACCGGATGTCGCTCACATTCTCGAACATATGCTCGAAGACGCGGCGCATCGCTTCGGCACCGCGAACGTCGTTAAAAGGATCCTTGAAATGGACATCCGGCGTGACGAAATCACCGATCTCCGCCAGGGAGGCCGGTGACAGACTTTCCAGGTATTGCCGGTATCGGTCCGATGGGGCGGTCATGTTCGGATCATCCGCCGGGTTACGGCAAAGAATGCCCAATCCGGAAGGAGTCTCAACACCTTCATCAGCCAGGCGAAGCGGCGGGGAAAAGCGACTTCGAACGCATTCCCGTGTAACCCGCGCATGATGTAATCGACGGCGGCATCCACGGAAATCAGGAACGGCATCGGGAAGTCGTTTTTATCGGTCAGCGGCGTTTCAACGAACCCCGGGTTGATAAGGGTCATGCGGACATTGTGTGCGTCCAGTTCGGGCTTCAGGGCCTCACACATATTGATAAGCCCCGCCTTGGTCATGCCATAAGCCGCAGAGGTCGGCAGCCCCCGGTATCCGGCCAGCGAAGCGACGACGGCAATATGTCCTCCCTTGCGTTCAATAAACCGATGGATAACGCTTTCCACACTGTTAACGGTACCCATCAGGTTGGTTTCGACGAGCGTCCGAACCGTTTCCGGCGAAAACGCTTCCACCGGCATGGGAATGTGCGTGCCGGCGTTCAGGATTGCCAGGGTCAACGGCCCCAGCCGGTTCTCGATCACGTCCACCGTGATCATCGTCTGCGCCAGATTCGTGGTATCCAGGGGAAAGGCATGAATACGACCCGATGGACAATCGGCTTCAAGCCGCTTCAGGTCGGCTTCGGTCCGCGCACTTGCGGCAACCGTCCATCCATCGCCGGCAAGGCGCAGGGCCAGCGCGCGGCCGATGCCTTTGCCGGCGCCCGTGACCCAAACGACACGCGAGACCGTTTCCGCCGATCCGGGACTCACTGTATCACCTTTGGCATTTCGCCCCCTTGGCAGCGGCGGCATCGATAATCGATTGTCGATCCGTCGGTTCCCTTGAACCGCATTTTGACCCACCGGCCGCGATCATCGTACCAGACCTCTGTATCCAGATCGCCGGTATAGGCGTAATGAGTTGCCAGGACGGGCCCGGTCTCGGTCGCGACCTGTGTGCGTCCCCGTTTTTCGATCCGGACTTCGTTAATCAAACCCGTCAGCGTGTTCAGAACACGGGTATCGGAGAGCACGGCCGGGTTCCAGTGATCTGTGGGCAAGATCGGCGCCGGGGCTTCATACCTGTCACTGCCGTTAAAAACCCTGACGGCGTCGCCGTTTCGCTCTGCTTCCAGATGAGAAATCTCGCCATCGTCGTCGACCGATACCCGCAGCCGGCTTAATTCCCCATCACGCCATTCGGATCGGGACCGGTAATGATACCGGTAAGCCGTGAAAAACAAGACATCGATTTCCAGAACAAACGTCGCATCGACCAACAAACCGGCGCCCGCGTCGTCAAAAGACACACGATGGTATCCGGCTTTTTCACCGTTCCGATACACATCGAAGTATATTTCCGGGCCATAGAGCCTGGAGGGCTGATCGAATTTCGTGCCCGGCACGGAGGCGCGTGCGATTTCGGCGAGGAAAATCGACGCCAGAACCGCAGTCGCCAAGGTGTGCACGAATGCTGCCTTTAAAGCTTTGATCATCGTCAGGCCATAACTCGCAAATGTGATCAACAAAAACCGCACCATCTAAAAAATGGTTCGAAGTTTGTACGGCCATGGTCGCTGTTTCGATCACCGGCGTTTCGGAATCTGGTTAAAGACTTGGTCGGCGCGCCCGTGCACCTTGCGCACGAACGATCAATATTCGCCGCGCCCGCAAATAACTGAATGTCCGAAGGGAATGGTGGGCGCGACAGGGATTGAACCTGTGACCCCTGCCGTGTGAAGGGGGCACGCAAAAACTAAAATACAGCAATCTCAATAACTTGTTCGGGCGCTGTCGCACACTAAACCGGAACAAAAGGGGATAATCGGGATTAAAACAAAATAGCCGTGGCACAGTTTGGACACAGCCACCGTTAATATTATCGAATTCCCGCGCAAGCGGCTCCTTTTACAACAATCCACTCGGCCACCTCTAGCCACCATCCAAGTATGGATTCCTGACCTATGCATGCGACATATCAGCTACAATTGCTTCTATTCTTCGTAGCAAGATTCTCACAACCTTCATGCTCTTCGGACACAAGGTTTATAAATTTCTGCTCGTTCGCGAATGTTATGAACCCCTTGAAGAGCATTGCCATGTACGGGCGCATCCGATGTTGCAAGGTGTGGTAAAACTGAATAGCGAATAGGATTTACAGTCATCTATCCGGCCTGTAAACGTGGTCTATTACCGCTGGTCCTGAAGGCATCCGATAGACCTAAGGCGTTTTACATTAACGCACTTTGTGATCGGACAGTGCCGTTTTCGATATCCCGGATTGCTCAGAGTTCTCCAACCGCGCCTTTATCCGTACCACTGCCTGTTCTGCAGCGTCATAAAATGGCAGCAGCACCAGAGTAGCACCTTTCTCCTTGAGGACTTCTTGATCGTGAAGGTGCTGCGTAGATATTGCGATACCGGCGCTATACCCCTGCTGGTTCAACCCTTCCAGAAGGATGAGGCGCGGGTCTTCATGGGTGACGCCGATATCATGCTGGGGCATGGCGGAGACAATCCACTTGACGCCACTTAACGGCAGGCTGGCGATAAATGCCGGATCGCTTGCATCTCCATAAATGGCCGCATGTCCCTGTGCGCGCCAGCGGCGAACCTCATCCGGATTGAAATCCACAGCCAGCAAGCTGAATTCCTGCTGCTGCAAATAGTGGGCTATGGCCTTGCCGTAACGCCCCAGGCCAAAGAGGATGACGTCGTATTCCCCTTTGGCGAGATGCTGCTGTTCGAGCTTTTCCTCGCGGTACGGTTTCTTGCGCTCGAATATCCCGAACCAGGGTTCCAGCCTGGCATAAAGGCGATGGGAATAAGTGATCATATAGACCGACAGGGAAATCGTAATGAGCCCAACCAGTGTCACCAGCCCGAGCGACTCCGCGGAGACATGTCCCAAAGTCAGCCCCATCGCCATAAAGATGAGCGAAAATTCGCTGATCTGGGCGACGGTCAGGCCAGCCAGAAAACCTGTGCGTTTTCTATACCCCATCAAGCCCATAATGATCATCACGATCAGCGGATTACCGACAAGGACAAATACAGAGAAGACCAATGCGGGAGCGATCTGCGTTCCAAGCAAGCCGAGATCGAGCTGCGAGCCCAGCGCGATGAAGAAAAACAGCAGCAGAAAATCCCGCAAAGAGGAAAGGCGCGCCACGATGGCTTCACGGAAAGGCGTGGAGGCCAGCGATATCCCGGCAAGCAAACCACCCAACTCTTTACTGAAGCCAAGCTCACTGCCAATCGCAGCCAGAAGCGCTGCCCAGGCAATGGCGAAAATAATCAGCAATTCTTGTGAGTGGGCTATTCGGCGAACCAGCGGTGTCGCGAGGTGGCGAATAAAAAGCAGGATGAAGCCCAGCATGAGAATGCCGTAAAACATGATCGTGCCGATATGCATGAGCACCGAACCGCCGGTTTCTTCTTGCGCACCCATGCCGAAGGCGGACAGGAACATCATCGCCAATACGACGACCAGGTCTTGCACGATCAGAAAGCCGATCGCGATCCGGCCGTGCAGAGAATCGACTTCCCGTTTATCTGAAAGCAGTTTGACGATGATGATGGTACTGGAGAAGGTCAGCGCCACGGCGACATAGAGCGATGTTACCGTGTCCAGCCCCAGCGCAAGCCCGATGAGAAAGCCGATCACCGATGTGAACGTCACTTGCCCCAGCCCGGTCGCCAGCGCCACCGGACCCAAGGTGCGGATCAATTTTAAGTCCAGCTTGAGTCCGACGAGAAACAGCAGCACGGCGATACCCAGCTCAGCCAGCAGTTCGATATGCTCGTGCGATTGCACAATTCCCAGCGCGGACGGCCCGGCCAATACGCCGACCGCGATAAAGCTGACAATCATCGGCTGGCGCAACAACAACCCCACGGAACCGATGACTGCGGCCAAGGCGATGAGCGCCGTCAACTCATAGAACGGCGAGGTATGAAGGAAGCTAAGGTCGGGCATGATCATTCGTCGCTTTTGGTGATGCCCGAAGGCGAATCTGCTTTTCGGTTTCGATGATCGCAAACAGCGCCACGCCGACGCCGACAATCAGCATGCCATCCAGGAGCGGGATGGACTCTGTGGCAAAGACCGTCTGCAAAAGCGGTAGATACGTAACGGCGAATTGCGCGGCAGTAATGACGATGACGACCGTCCAGACCATCTTGGTCCCGCGCACCGCCTTCCATGTCAGCGAGGTACCGTAGATATTCCGGATAAAGAACAGGTGGAATATTTCCATCACCACCAGCGTGTTGAGCGCAATGGTGCGTGCGAGTTCTACCGAATAGCCCCGGTCAACGGCATAGTGATACATGCCAAAAACGCCGCCCAGGAACAGCAACGAGACCAGTACAATATGCCAGACCAGCCCGCCGGTGAGCAGCGGTTCATCCCTAGGGCGCGGCGGAAGGCGCATCGTGTTTTCTTCCGTCGGCTCAAATGCAAGCGCGATGCCCAGTGTGACAGCGGTAATCAGATTGACCCACAGAATCTGGACCGGTGTTATCGGCAGCGTCATTCCCGCCAGCAAAGCGACGACGATAGTCATCGCTTCGCCCGCATTGGTGGGAAGCGTCCAACTGATGACCTTCTTGATGTTGTCGTAAACAGTGCGGCCTTCGCGCACTGCGGCGGCAATGGAAACAAAATTGTCGTCCGCCAGCACCAGTTCCGCTGCTTCCTTGGCAGCCTCGCTGCCCTTCATGCCCATGGCGATGCCCGCGTCGGCGCGCTTGAGGGCGGGCGCGTCATTTACGCCATCCCCGGTCATTGCCACCGTCATGCCATGTGATTGCAACGCCATGACCAGCCGCAACTTATGCTCCGGGCTGGTCCGGGCGAAGATGTCGCAATCCAGAACGGTCTGACGCAGTACGGCGTCGTCCATGCCGTCGAGATCGTTTCCGGTCAGAACCTTTTCCGGGTTTTGCAATCCGACTTGCTTGCCGATAGCGGCCGCCGTTTTTGCATGGTCTCCGGTAATCATTTTCACCCGGATGCCCGCGCCATGGCATTCCTCGACCGCTGCAATCGCTTCCGCGCGCGGCGGGTCGATCATCCCCGTCATGCCGAGCAAGGTAAGCGTTCGTTGAACATCTCCATGTTCCAGCACGACATGTTCAGGTTGAACCGGTTTGACGGCAAAGGCGAGCACGCGTTCTCCGAGCGCGGCAATGGCCTCGGCTTTCCGGTGCCAGTATTCAATATCCAGCTCTTCCGAATTTCCGTCCATCCCGCGCTGGTCCTGGCACATGGCGAGTATCTGTTCCGGTGCGCCTTTGACGAACACGAACGCGTACCGTTCATGGTCATGATTCAGCGTCGCCATGAACCGGTGCTTGGCATCGAACGGGATGGTGTCAGTGCGTGTCCACTTCGCCTGTGCTTTGCGGACATCCACATCCATTTTTTCAGCAAAGGCGAGAAGCGCCCCTTCCATTGGGTCGCCTTCTACCGTCCATTCGCCATTATGCTCGCGCAGGAATGCATCGTTGCAGAGCGCTGCCGCACGGGCGAGTTCCTCCAGCACGGCATGTTCAGACGGTGCGACATGTGTGTTTTCCAGCTTGAGCAGCCCTTTTGGCGCATACCCGTCGCCTTCCAGGGCGAAAAGATGCTGGCTGGTAAGTACGGAGGCCACCATCATCTCGTTGCGTGTGAGCGTGCCGGTTTTGTCCGTACAAATGACGGACACCGATCCCAGCGTTTCAATTGCGGGCAAGCGCCGTACGATGGCATTACGCCGCGCCATTCCCTGCACACCGATCGCCAGCGTGATGGTCAGGACGGCGGGCAGCCCTTCGGGAATCGCGGCGACTGAGAGCCCGACCACCGCCATGAACATCTCAGTGAATTCATGGTGGCCGACAAAATACCCGTAAGCTAGTAACAGCGCGGCAATCAGCAAAATGAGGATAGTCAGCCATTTGGCAAAGACACCCATCTGTGCCACAAGCGGCGTGGTCAGCTTTTCAACTTCTGAAATCAGCCCGCTGATGCGTCCGATCTCGGTCTGTCTGCCGGTGCCGACTACGACCCCTTTACCCTGACCGGTCGCAACCAAAGTGCCGGAAAATCCCATACACGAACGGTCGCCGAGAGCGGCGGCATCTGCCACTGGCCTTGTATGTTTCTCAACGGGTACTGACTCGCCGGTCAGAACAGCTTCCTGCACCGACATGCCATGCGCGGTCAGAAGGCGCAGATCGGCGGGGACTTTGTCTCCTGCTTCAAGAAGAACGATGTCTCCGGGAACGAGCGCATCGCCTTCTACGCTGTGCCTTTCCCCGTCGCGAAGCACATTGGCGCGAGGCGCCAGCATATGGCGGATTGCATCCATCGCCTTTTCCGCCTTGCCTTCCTGAATGAAGCCGATAAGGGCATTGGCGACAACGACGGCCAGGATCACGCCCGTATCGATCCAGTGGTCGAGCGCTGCTGTAATTGCAGCGGAGCCAATCAGCACGTAAATCAGGATGTGGTGGAATTGCTGCAGAAAGCGCATGAGGCCGCTGCGGCGGGCGGTTTCCGGAAGGCAATTCGGGCCGTACTCCACAAGCCGCTTTGTCGCTTCCGTATGAGACAGCCCATCGACTGAAGTACCGAGACGCTCCAATGAGTTTTCAGCAGATAAACTGTGCCAGGAAGTCTGACTCTGAGCTCCGGTGGCATGCACCATTACGATCTCTTGTAATCAATACGCCTTCACGGGTGAAACAAAACCGCGTGGTTTAAGCGCCATCAGCGAACAGGAAAGTTTCTGTACGATATTCTCCGCCGTGTTGCCGATGACGAAGCCGGGGATACCAGTACGCGCGACCGTACCCATCACCAGAATATCGATGTTCTTGTCTTCCACAAATGACGGAATGCATTCCTCGGCTTTGCCACGCAGGTGATGTATCCGCTGGCTTCCGGATACACCAGAGGCACTAATTAACTTGTCAAGTTCGGCGCGATGTTCCCGCTGTGCGTCGAGAACAGCTTGAGTAACCTGCGCATCCGATACCTTTACCCAGACGCTATCTCGTAAGAAGGACTCAAACTCATAGTCCCAGCACGAAAGGATATTCAAGTCGCCACTACAGCTATCCGCTAAGGAACGTCCTAACTCCAACATACGTTTTGACAAATCTTCCGCTGTCTGCTCGGTGCTCCTTGGATCAATGGCGACAGCCACTTGAATATGTTCTCTTGAGTGTGCAATCGGGCGGCATATCCATACTGCACAAGGGCATTTGCGCAGCAACTCCATATCGATGGCTTTAAAACCGCTGCCACGGCCTTCAAGCGGCTCCGCCTCTTTGATTACCAGGTCATGCCCGTGCTGGAGCACGTACTGAATGATCTTTATGGATGGGGTTTTGTCGCTGACGAGTTCAATCGAAATGTCGACAACGCCTTCTTCCAGCTTGATCTCTTTTTTGGTGGAACTTATCGAAGCTTCCGCCTGAGCGATAAGGAATTTCTCGTACTCCTTTCGGTAATCAGGAAACTCAGTCGGGAATTCCGGGCACACAACTAGAACGCCCAACGGAGCGTCATTGTTCCGTGCCAGGCTCAGCGCTTGCTTTAGCCCCTCGGTTTCATCGGCGGTTCCGTGGCTGACATAAAGCGGGTTGTGATAGTGACGCACTTGGAACCTCCTGACTGTGGGTAGTAGTAGTCATCATAAAATTGCGATTGCTAGAAGTAAATGAAAACAGCTATAAATGAACATTAATTAATCAAAACAAGATCAGTTTAATCATGCTGAGCGCGCCATTCATGACGATTCAAGACGTTGCTGAGCTTCTGAAAGTGAGCAAAGCGACCGTACGTACTTGGATAAAGAATGAGGAACTTCGGGCTGTTAAGTTCGAACGGGAATTTCGAATTGCAAAAATCGACTTGGAACGCTTCGTCGAGGCACACGCTACCACGGCAACACCGGAGACCGATCGCTCATCTAAAGACAACGACGCAGAGAAGTAGACCAGCTTCTTCAAATGAAGCAGCGTCATTCGCAATCAAAAAATCGCGGCGATTGCACAAGGTAAATCAGTAAGCGTATCGGGCGGGATG
>Ga0070727_10002020_pt1 | contig 20248 bp, 14 predicted proteins | sample tdAd472_FD_66722 | JGI IMG/M metagenome (GOLD analysis project Ga0070727, IMG submission 66722) | Marine sediment microbial communities from the Atlantic coast under amendment with organic carbon and nitrate - tdAd47.2 | ecosystem: Environmental > Aquatic > Marine > Coastal > Sediment | place...
TCCAGCCATTTGGCGACCCGGCCGGTCGTATCGATATTCGCCAACCCGCGCTCCAGGACCTCCAGTTCGGGTTCGAAACGAACCCGGCTGAGACCGATGACGAGTTCCAGCGAGAGGCGCAGCAAGGCATCCAGGCCGTCGCTGGTGAAGCGGTCGCCCGTCATATGAGCCATCAACCGATTGAGGCATTCGCCGGGCAGACGCTGCAATTCGCCGGCGAGGATGCTGCGCACGGAAAGCATTTCCTGGCGCGACCGGCAGGATCCGATGCAGGACCCGTTCGCCGCTTGGATCGGCAGGCGTTCACCGGGGACAGGCAGGTGCAGGGCCGCCAGCATGACAAGGTCGCTTTCCAGCGGAAGGCTGCGGCTGGTTACCCGCTCCAGCATCCGGCGCAGATAGGGTTCGCCGTCCTCATGATTGATCGCGCTCGTGATGTCCTTCAGCGACACTTCGAGACCGGCCCGAGAAATTTGCGTCAACAGCGCCAAGAAATTGAGGTCGATCTGCTCCGGCAGATAGACGCCGAAGATCTTCGCCTCAATCCGCATTGCCTGGACGATGGCTATCGCGGCGCATTCCATGTCGGTTGCGCCCTGCATTTCGAAAACATCCGACCAGCCATGCCTCTGCGCGACCTTGCGCCAGGCGACGGCAATCTCCATCGCGTTCTGGCGGAAGCGGGGCATGAACTGTTTGGCGACCGCCGCGAACGGGTCGTCCTTCGACCTGCGCGCTCCTTCGGCCGGCAGGGTCATGGCGCCGTAGATGGCGGTCGCCATGAATTTGTTGCGCATCGTTTGCCGGATGATCGTGCGCACCGCGTGGCTGACCATGAGATCGGCGGCTTCGGTCAACAGGTAGTTCGGCCGAACAGGGCTTGGCTCCGCATCCGCGCCGAGCGGGTAGTAGCTCCGAACGAGCCGCAGTTTGTCGACCAGTTGCTCGGTCAGTCGTTCGATCAGATAGGCTTCCTCGCGGGCGTGCCGGTAATCGTCAGGCCGGACTTCCAGCGCGGCGAGCGGTTCCAGAACCTCCACCAGGCCGTAGGCCAGCTGCCGCCGCGTGGCGCGGCGCGCCGCAGAAGGCGTGCCGAGGAATTCCGTGACCGAGAGGAGATCCCAGCGGATGCTGTGCCGCCCGGTTTCCGACCGCACCTTGTCCCACATCGCCTGCTGAATGCGCGAGACGGCCAACGCCGCCTCTTTCATCGAAGGGGCGGTCTCCAAGACCGCCAGTTCCTGCTGAATAACGTCCGTGCACAACATCTGAAATCTCACACGTCTTTCCAAAATGGCTTTGCCGTTTGTCCGGCCCTGCGTGAATGCGGAAGGCCGACCGGGAGCGCGATGGAGAGGTGTGTAGCAGAGGGGGCGTCAACGAACCGTCAAACGGGCGTGAAAGCGTATCCGAGGATGTCAACCGGCGTTTGCAGAAGCCGGGTTTTGGCCGACAAAAAGCGGTTCTTTGTGGGAAACTGCGTTAAAAATACGGTTTGACGTTACGCGATGGCGTCAGCGTTCCGTGGGATAGCCTTGCGCCTTCCAGTCCAGGATGCCGCCTTCCATGTGGACGACTTCCTTGTAGCCGGTCATCCGGAACAGCGGGAAATAGTCGAAGGTGCGGCGGCCGCTGCGGCAATGGAAAATGCCGATCTTGTCCGGATTGCCTTCCGGCCGTTCCTGCCCGAAACGGGAGAGGGGATAGAGGGCCGCGCCGGGGATGCGTTCGGCCTGCCACTCGTTCTCCTCGCGCACATCGATCAACTCGGCCTCCCCGGACTCGAGGAGCTTTGCGCATTCATCCGCGTCCAGGCCACGGACGCCATTGTCGCTTTCCACTGAACATTCTCCTGCAGGGTCGGTTCCCGGGTCTATTGGTACCAAGTCTATTGGTACCAAGTCTATTCCAGGGCGTCGTTCAGATCCTTAGCCAAATCCTCGTAGTGCTCAAGCCCCACGGAAAGGCGGATCATGCCTTCGGAAATTCCGACCTGCGCGCGTTCCTCCGGCGTCAGGCGGGAATGGGTGGTCGAGGCCGGATGGGTGATCAGGCTCTTCGCGTCGCCCAGATTGTTGGAAATGCGGATCAGCCTAAGCTTGTTCAAGACACGGAAAGCGGCTTCCCGTCCGCCGTCTATTTCGAAAGTGACGACCGTACCGCCCTGGCCCATCTGCTTCATGGCGAGGGCGTGCTGCGGGTGCGACTTCAGGAAGGGATAAGAGACCGTCTTCACGCGGGAATCCGCCTCCAGCCACCCGGCCAGCGACAGCGCTGTCTGGCATTGCCGGTCGACGCGCAGGTTCAGCGTTTCAAGCCCTTTCAGCAAGACCCAGGCATTGAACGGGCTCATGCTCGGGCCGGTATGACGGATGAAGGGCATCAGGTCCTTGGTGCAGTATTCCTTGGTGCCCAGAATGGCGCCGCCCAGGCATCGGCCCTGGCCGTCGATATGCTTGGTCGCGGAATACACGACGACGTCCGCGCCGTAGTCGAGCGGCTTCTGCAGCAGCGGCGTGGCGAAGACATTGTCGATGACGAGCTTCGCCCCGGCCGATTTGGCGAGGCCCGCGACATGGGCGAGATCGATCAGGTCCAGCCCTGGATTGGTCGGCGTTTCGAGGAACACGGCGGCGGTCGGCTTCGAGAGCGCCTCGCGCCACTGGTCCGCATCCCCGCCGTCGACGAAGATCGTCTCCACGCCGTAGCGGGGCAGAATGTCGTTGCAGATGAAGAAGCACGACCCGAACAGTGCGCGGCTCGCCACCAGACGGTCGCCCGCCTTGAGGAGCGAGACGAGGGCGGTGAAGACGGCGGACATGCCGCTGGCCGTCGCGAAACACTGCTCCGCGCCTTCGATCCTGGCCAGGCGTTCCTGAAACATGTCGACCGTCGGATTGCCGTAGCGGCTGTAGATATACCGGTCCAGGTCGCCCTTGAAGGCCGCTTCCGCTTCCTCCGCGCGCCCGTAGACATAGCCGGATGTCAGGTAGACCGCTTCCGCGTTCTCGTCGAAACCGCTGCGCCGGATTCCGCCATGCACGCCGATCGTGTCGGGGTGCCAGTGCGCGCTGGACTCCGCGAGCGATGCCCTGCCGTCCGATGACGATGTTCGTTTGCCGTCAGTCATGTCCATCACGAAGCAAGCCGGTCGGTATCTGCTATTTGCCGCCGGCGCAGATGCATGATGGTCGTCTTGCCATCGCGCGCCGGCTGGTAGAAGAGGTCGACGCCCGCAAGTCTTCCTTCCCGCAAGCGCCGGATCGTCGGCTCGTTCGTTACCTGGAAAGCATCGATGCCGCAACGCTGCATGAACTGGATCTGGTCCAGCAGCACGTCGCCGGTCGCGCGGATCTCGCCCTTGAAACCGTACCGTTCGCGCAAGGCGCGCGCCGTGGAGAATGCGCGGCCGTCGGCGAAATTCGGGAAATGCACCTGGACGAGGGCCAGATGGGGCAAGTCCGCCGCAATCTCCTCGGCAAACTCGCCGGCCGCCAGCGCCACCCCGGTTCGGCAGGGCCGGCTGATCAACTCGTGGCGCACATCCCGCCATCTGGCGAGCGGCACGATCACATGGGGCGCGTCGGGCAAGGGCGCGCCGTCATCGGCGACAACCCAGTCGTCGGCGATCTCTTTTCCATATTTGAACAAAGGCATCGGTCGGTTCTCCCGTTGATCGGCGTTTCAAAAGGCGCCGTGAATGTCGCCCGGCGCCGCATAGGGCCCGACGGGGCGGGCGGCGATGGGCGCCGCCTCCAGGGACGTTTCGCCTTCCGCGTCGGCGGAGTTCGGCGCCGCCTTCCAAATGCCGATGCCGATGCCGAATTTCGCTTCGGACCGGTTCGCGGCGTGATACTTGTGGGACGCGTTCCAATCGATAAGCGGTTTCCAGAAACTCATGATCATGCCCTCCCGTACAGCCGTTCCTTGAACGGCGTTTCGCCAACGCGGCGGTATGCTTGAAGAAAGGTCTCGTCTGGCGATTTGCGGATGTCGAGATAGGTATCGACGACGGTTTCGACCGCGTCGGTGATTTCGTCGCCGGAAAACCCCTGACCGATGATCTTGCCGATCGAGGTGTTTTCATCCGCGCTGCCGCCGAGCGTGATCTGGTAGAATTCCTCGTTCTTCCGGTCGACGCCCAGGATGCCGATATGGCCGACATGGTGATGCCCGCAGGCATTGATGCAGCCTGAGATCTTAAGTTTCAGGGGGCCGATCTCCTTCTGCCGGTCTATGTCGGCGAAGCGTTGGCTGATGCTTTGGGCCACCGGGATGGAACGGGCATTGGCGAGCGCGCAGTAGTCGAGGCCGGGGCAGGCGATGATATCCGTCACGAAACCGATATTCGGGGTCCCCAGATCCACCGCGCGCAGGCCCTGCCAGACTTCCAGAAGGTCGTCCAGGGCGACATGCGGCAGAACCAGGTTCTGTTCGTGAGTGACGCGGAGTTCGTCATGGCTGTAGCGTTCGGCCAAATCCGCGACGGCGTCCATCTGCTCCGCGCTGGCATCGCCGGGGGCTTCCCCGATGCCTTTCAGCGAGACGGTGACGATGCCGTATCCGGCCCGTTTATGCGGGGCGACATTCCGGTCGACCCAGTCGGCAAAGTCCGTGTCGGATGCCTTGGCGGCGTCCAGCTTGGCGGAGGTGATGGGGCGGGACTGCATCTGCGGCGGCGCGAAATAGGCCGCGATCCGTTTCACTTCCTCGTTCGGCAAGGTGAAGACAGTGTCCTTGATCTCTTCCCATTCCGCTTCGATCGCGTCGGTCAGTTCCTTCGTGCCGGTTTCGTGCACCAGGATCTTGATTCGGGCCTTGTACTTGTTGTCACGCCGGCCGAACTGGTTGTAGACGCGCAGGATCGCCTCCAGATAGCTCAACAGGTGCTGCTTCGGCAGGAAATCCCGGACCTTTTTCGCGATCATCGGTGTGCGTCCCTGACCGCCGCCGACATAGACGGTGAAGCCGGTTTCGCCCTCCTCGTTCCGGACCAGGGCCAAACCGATGTCGTGCACCTGTATGGCCGCGCGGTCTTCCTTCGTGCCGATGACGGCGATCTTGAACTTGCGCGGCAGGAAGGCGAATTCCGGATGCAGGGTCGACCACTGCCTGATGATCTCGCACCAGACCCGCGGATCCTCGATCTCATTCGCCGCGGCGCCGGCGAAATGGTCCGCGGTGGTGTTCCGGATGCAGTTGCCGCTGGTCTGGATCGCGTGCATTTCCACTTCCGCCAGTTCTTCAAGAATGGCGGGCGTGTCGACCAGGGAGGGCCAGTTGTACTGGATGTTCTGGCGTGTGGTGAAGTGGCCGTAACCCTTGTCGTATTTCCGGGCGATATGGGCCAGGCGGCGCATCTGCTTCGACGACAGCGTGCCGTAAGGGATGGCGACGCGCAGCATGTAGGCATGGAGTTGCAGATACAGGCCGTTCTGCAGGCGCAGCGGCTTGAATTCGTCTTCGGTCAGTTCACCGGCAAGGCGGCGTTCCACCTGGTCCCTGAACTGCGCGACGCGCTGGCGGACGAAGTCATGGTCGAATTCATCGTAACGATACATCGGTCAAATCCTCAAAAATTCGCTCAGTCCAATGAGGGTCAGGCGTAGAGTTCCGCTTGCTTGCCAAGGTCGCGGCGAACCGTCGGGCCGCGGGACCGGATCGCTTCCTTGTTCTTGACGGCTGTCAGTGCGCCGTCCCGGATTTCGACCTCGGCCAGTTCCCAATGGGTGATTTCCTGACGCGCCAAACCGGCATTCGCCTTCTCTTCCAATTCCAGTCGTGCCGTCGGGTCGGCCGCAGCCGCGGCTTCCTCCACCTTTTCGGTCCAGCCGCCGGTGGCGGTCAGGTAAAGGACCGCGCCGTCGGTCAGCCGGTTCGCCGTGATCGCTTCCGCGATGTTCTGTTGCTTGGTCATGGTTCTCGTCTCCGTTGCGCGGCGGGCTTCGTCAGGCGACGGCCCTGTCCGCGGACCGCAGGCCTGCCGCGGCCGCTTCCGTGAAGGTTTCTGCATCGGCCAGATCGGCCTTGGCGACCACGTCGCCGATGACGATCAGCGCCGGTCCCGTGAGGTCGGATAGGGCCGCGACGGCCGGAAGGTCGCCCAACGTGCCGGTCAGAATGCGTTGATTGGCCAGGGTGGCGTTTTCGATCACCGCCACGGGCGTGCCGATGCGGCGGCCATGACGGATCAGGGCGGCGCTGATTTCCGCGGCCTTGGTCTTGCCCATGTAGATGACGGCCGTCTGGTTGGGGTTCGCCAGGGCCGCGAAGTCGGGCTCGGCACTGCCGGCCGCCGGATGGGCGGTCGCAAAGCTGACGACATTGGCGATGTCGCGCTGTGTCAGCGGCAGACGCAACGCCGCCGCGACGCCGGCCGCGGCCGTGACGCCGGGGACGACATCCACCTCGATCCCGGCATTCCGAAGCGCGTCGACTTCCTCTCCGCCGCGTCCGAAAACGAAAGGGTCGCCACCTTTCAGCCGTACCACTGTTGAACCGCGACGGGCTTCGTCGATGAGGATTCCGTTAATGCGGTCCTGGCTGTAACTGTGGCGACCCTTCGCCTTCCCGACATAAAGCCGGAAAGCATCGCGGCGCGCGAGGTCCAAGACCTCCGGGCCGACCAGTGCATCATAGACGATGACGTCGGCCTGTTGTAAAGCCCTCAATGCGCGTAGGGTTAATAGATCCGCGGCGCCCGGCCCCGCGCCGACCAAGGTTACCCGGCCCTTCGGCCTCTCGTCATGGGCGAGGCCTTCCAAGAGCGCCTCCGCCGCTTGCTGTCCGACGGCCGGCTTGTTCTGAAGAACCGCCTCCGCGCCGTAGCCGTCCAGGAACCGCTCCCAGAAGGCGCGGCGTTTCCTGCCGTCCGCCAGCCGCTCGGAAACCTTGCCGCGCAAGGCGGCGGCAAAGACGGCGAGTTTGCCCAAATTAGGGGAAAGGGAGGATTCGATCCGCTCCCGGATTCGCCGCGCCAGGACGGGGGAGGTGCCGGCGCTTGAAACGGCGACCAGGACAGGGGCGCGGTCGACGATCGACGGAACGATGAAAGTCGACAGGTCCGGCCGATCGACGACATTCACTTTCACGCCGCGGGCCTGCGCGGTCGCGGCGCAGAATGTGTCGATCTCGTCACGGCCCGTCGCCGCGATGACGATCGCGGCCCCGGCGATATCGCTTTCGGTCACCGGCCTGCGGGACAGAGAGAGGCGGTCCTCCTCGGCGAAGGCTTCCAACTCCGCGTTCGCTGTGGGTGCCACGACATGGACGCGCGCTTGTGCGGCGACAAGAAGGCGGACCTTCCGGGCGGCGTTTTCACCGCCGCCGACCACCAACGCGATACCGGATGCGGTATTCCAGAAAATCGGAAAATAGGATTGCGGCATGCGCACCTCCGTCGAGCCAAATACCGGGCCCACGGAGAACACTCCGTGGCGCTTTAGCAGTGGTGACGCGGATGCAAGCTGCCCATCAAATCCCGCGGGTCCATAACTACGGTGGACCGATCCGACATAAAAAAACCTGTCGCAGCATCAAGCCGGACAGGGTCCTCCGCTTTAGCTGCATTTATAAAGCGCCCGCAAGTTGGCATTAACTCGGCGCTGTGGGGAAATTCGTAACTCTTCGTTCTTTCGAAGTCAACGTTTCCGCGCGCACAAACACGTTACCCGGACGGTTTCCAATCCAGGATGGTCTCCAGTAGGTGTTTCAGGACCGGCTGGATGCGCGCGGCTTTCTCCGGTCGGAAATCGTATGGCGGCGTTTCGTCCATATAGGTCGCCTGGGACAATTCCAGCTGGATCGCGTGAACGTCCCGGTCCGGATTGCCGTAGTTTCGCGTGATGAAGCCGCCCTTGAAACGGCCGTTCAGGACATGGGTGAAATCGGTCACGTCTTCGGCGACGGCCAGGATCCGTTTCGTCAGCTTGGTGTCGCAGCTGTCGCCCTCGTTGGTGCCGAAATTCATGTCCGGAAGGCCGCCGTCGAAGAGCCGCGGCACGCGCGACCGTATCGAATGGGCGTCCCACAGCAGCGCATATCCGTATTGCCGCTTCAGGTTTTCCAGCGCGTCCTGAAGTTTGGCGTGATAGGGTTTCCAATAGGCATCGACGCGGGCCTCTATCTCTTTTTCATCCGGCTCGGCGCCGACCAGATAGAGGGGCTCGCCGTCGAATGTCGTCGTCGGCGCCAGGCCCGTGGTTGCCTGTCCCGGGTAGAGCGTCGCCCCGTCGGGCGGGCGGTTGAGGTCGACGACATAGCGCGACTGGGTGGCGGCCAGAACGGATGCGCCAAGCCCCTCGAGAAAGTCGTAAAGCTGCGGAATGTGCCAGTCCGTATCTCCCAGCTCGCGGGCTTTCTGCGTCAATCGCCCAGCGATCGCATCCGGAACTTCCAGCCCCGCATGGGGAATACTGACGAGCAACGGCGTCGTCCCTTCCCGAAACACGTATGTCATCGTCCCCGCCCGTCGTCTTCTTGAGTGTCGGTCATGCTAACGCCGGGCGCGTTGCGTGGCTACAGTCCTGCGGCGTGCTTCGGGCGTCTAGGGCGTTTCCCGCCTGTATCCGTCTTCAAAGACCGTGCGCCCGACTTCCGCGAACCGGCGGACGCGGTCCAATTCCGCTTCAAGCGCGGTTTCCCGCCCCTTGCCAAGCTTTACGCCGGGTTCCAGCCATAAGCCGGTAACCGTGAGCGCATCGGCCGATTTGTCGGCTTTCATGTCGATCCGGCCGATAAGCTTGTCCTGCTCCAGCAGCGGAAAGACGTAATATCCGTATTGCCGCTGCGGCGCCGGCACGAAAATCTCGATCCGATAGTCATAGTCGAACAATCGCTTCAACCGGTTCCGATCCCGGATGACAGGGTCGAACGGGCTGAGCACCCTGACGCGGCCGGGTATGTCGGGCAGGTCCGCCAGGATGGTTTCGATATCCGGGCGGGCGAAGGCTTTCCGCGGCTTGGACCCGTCTTCCGCATGGGCCAGGACGGGCAGGGCATCCTGCGGGCCGGCCGTGTCGCACCAGGTCTTCGCTTCCGCCACGGTGATCAGGTCGAAAAACCGTGAAATCTCGCCCGGCGTGCCGACGCCAAGCCGCTCCAAAGCCGCCCTGCAGGCCCAATCCACGAAGGCGTCGTGGTCCTGCTCAGCGGAAAAATGCGGATCGGGGATGACCCGTTCGGACAGGTCGTAGACTTTCTGGAACCCTTCCCGGCGCGCGACAGACAGGCGGCCCGTCCGCCAGAGATATTCGAGGGCGATCTTGCTGTCGTGCCAATTCCACCAGCCGGCCGACTGTTTCGGCTGGTCGGCCTCGAAATGGCGCGCCATCAGCGGGCCTTCGTCGCGGATACGGTCGATGACGCCGTCGACGACGGCGCGGAAATCCTTGTCGTGCCAGCGGGTGAACCTCTCGGCCAGGCTTTCCGCCTCACGCTCGAACTTGCGCCGCCAATAGGGGAAGAACCGGGTCGGTATCAGGCTGGCGTCGTGGGTCCAGTTTTCGAACAGGCGCGCATCCTTTTCATGCAGATGCGCCAGATGCTTCGGCCGATAGGTCTGGTTGCGGGAGAACAGGATCATGTGGTGGGCGCGCGCGACCGTGTTCACGCTGTCCAACTGCACGTAGCCCATGCGCTCGATCAGCTCGTACAGACCGTCGATGTCGATTCTGCGCCCCGGCGGGTCCGACAGGCCCTGCAAGGCGAGGACCAGCGCCCTGGCATCTGCGGCGGATATTTCCAACGGCGTTTGGTCGGACATGGTCGGTCACCGGTTATGTTGTTTCCGGGGCCAGCGGAACGCGACTCCGGGAATGATTCAACACTTTCGGGCAAATGGCCGAAACCATTGCCATTGTTCGGGTGGGCGGCCTCTTGTAGGAAGGCGTCACCGTCATTCGAGCAAGGCAAGTCCCCATCCATGTCCCCGCCGATCCTGCATCTTCGCGACATCCATCTCACCTTCGGCGGGACGCCCCTGCTGACCGGCGCGGAGCTCGCGGTTGAGGAGGGTGCGCGGGTCTGTCTGGTGGGAAGGAACGGGTCCGGCAAGTCAACCTTGCTGAAGATCGCGGCGGGGATGCTGGAGCCGGATGGCGGCGAGGTCTTCCGGCAACCGGGCACGACCATCTCCTATCTCCCTCAGGAGCCCGACTTTTCCGGCTATGCGTCCGCCTATGACTATGTCGCGGCCGGTTTCACGGAAGGCCAGGACCCGCATCCCGGCCGGGTCATCCTGGAAGCATTGGGCCTGACGGGCGAGGAGGATCCGGCGACATTCTCCGGCGGCGAGGCGCGCCGCTGCGCCATTGCCCGCGTGCTGGGGCCCGAGCCCGACATTCTGCTGCTGGACGAACCGACGAACCATTTGGATCTGGCCGCGATCGAGTGGCTCGAGCAGGAACTGCGCGGCCTGGGTTCCGCCATCGTGATGATCAGCCATGACCGGCGCGTGCTCGATACCCTCTCGCGCGAGACCGTATGGCTCTTTCAAGGGGTCAGTCGAAAACTCGATAAGGGATTCAAATACTTCGAAGATTGGCGTGACACGCTGGTCGAGCAAATGGAGACGGAGCAGCACAAGCTGGACCGCAAGATCCTGCGGGAAATGGAATGGCTGCGCCGCGGCGTGACCGGCCGCCGGAAGCGGAACCAGGGGCGCCTGCGCGCGCTGAACGGGCTGCGGGAAGAGAAGCGGAACCGCAAGAAGGCCCTGGGCGCGGGCCAGATGCGGGCGGCCGGCGGCGAAACCTCCGGCAAGCTGGTCGCGGAAATGAAGGGCGTAAGCAAGGCCTTCGACGGCCGGACCGTGATCCGCGACTTGGACCTGCGGGTCCAGCGGGGCGACCGATTGGGCATCGTCGGCCCCAACGGGGCGGGCAAGACCACGCTGTTGAAGACGCTGCTGGGCGAGCTTCAACCCGATAGCGGGGAGGTGCGCCTCGGCGCCAATTTGCAGATCATCACGCTGGATCAGCGCCGAGAGAGCCTCAATCCCGCCTGGACCCTGTCGGAGGCGGTCACCCATGGCGGCGGGGACACGGTGTCGGTCGGCGGCGAGACGAAACACGTGATGGGGTATTTGCAGGATTTCCTGTTCTCTCCGGAACAGATCCGAACGCCGATCAACAGACTTTCCGGCGGGGAGCGGGGCCGGCTGATGCTGGCGCGCGCCCTGGCCCAGCCGTCGAACCTGATGATCCTGGACGAACCGACCAACGACCTTGATCTGGAAACGCTGGACCTGCTGCAGGAAATGATCGCCGACTATGCCGGAACGGTCATTCTCGTCAGCCACGACCGCGATTTCCTCGACCGGACCGTCGGAAGCATTCTGGCCAGTTCGGGCGACGGGAATTGGACCGAATATGCCGGCGGCTACAGCGACATGATCATCCAGCGGTCCGCGCGGCCGGATTCCGACGCGGCAAGGCAGGATGGGTCGAAATCGGGTTCGAAAAAGGGGAAAGGCCCGGATGCCGGGCAAACGGGGCAGAACGCGAAGAAAAAACTCAGCTTCAATCAACAGCACGCATTGAAAACACTGCCGGACCGAATGGCGAAGACGGAAGCGGAGGTGGCGCGCCTGCAGAAGGTTCTCGCCGACCCGGCCCTTTATTCAAGCGACCCGAAGAAGTATGCGGACAGCGCACAGGCATTGCAGAAAGCGCAAGCGACCCTGGAATCGCTTGAGGAAGAGTGGCTCGAGCTTGAGATTCTCCGCGAGGATATCGAAGGTAGCTGAGTGCTAATTTTAGTATTTTTGTATTCGCATTAAATTGGAAATACTACGCCGGTTCTGTAGTGTAGGGCGGTATTTTTGTGGAAGCCGCCTCGCCAGTTTCGGTTTTGACTCGGGGCCGGAATTCGCTGATGGGAACAGACTCGGCTGCAGCCGGGGAGGTCGGTGGACTTGCATTCGTTCCGCTCTTTCAAGAGTCGAATACTTCTCAGTGCATTGATCCCTTTGGGATTGCTGCTGAGTTTGGTCGTCATCGAGTCCTATCTGGATTGGCGATCGGCTCAGGCTCTGCGCGTCGTAGGCCCGTTGAAGGAAATGGCGCAGTCGGCGACCGAGGTGTTGATCGGTTTCCAGAACGAGCGCGCTTGGGCGGTCCTGGCCCAGACCAGCCGCGAAAGTGACGATCCCGAACTGTCGGCCCAACACAAGGCGGTCATGGAAGGGCTTCAGGCGCGTCGACAAGAAAGCGACCGCGCCTTGAGCCATTTCAGGGATGTATCCTATGGCGAGGAACCGTTGGCCGCTGCCTCCGCCGATCTCAGGCGCACGCTGACGGCGCTCAACAACGCCCTTCTCGATATGCCGCGGCGGCGTACCGCCTTCGACAGCGAGCCTCCCGGCTGGAAGGCCGTCTACGATTACTACACCCAAATGGATAACAGCATTCAGCGTTTGACCGTGCTGATCGTGCAGGGGGTCGAATACAAGGAACTCGTCCAGACCCTGACGGCGTTCTCCCTTCTGCAGCGCGGCGGCGAGGAGGCCAGCAAGGCGGCCGCTCTCGGCGCGGCGGTCATCAATCTGATGAAACGGGATGAACCTGCGGGCCGGCCCTTCGTCGGGTTCTTCGAGGCGAATGCGGCCGACAAGGCGACCGTGAATGCCTTTCTAGCAATGGCGACGCATGATCAGAGAGTGCTGTTCGACACCTTGATGGCGGGTGAGGCGATGGGGGAATACGCCAGCTTGGTGAACCGGTTGGCCACCTTGCCCGGAACGAAAAACTTGGACGGTTTGACGCCGCTCGGTTGGCTGGAAAGCGCCCTGGCGCGTCTCGACAATTTGAATGCGATATCTTGGAAGCTGCTCGACGACGCGACAAGCAACGCGCAAGCGGAATTGGAGAACGCGGAGCGGGATTTTCAAATACGGCTCGGCATCTCGATACTCATTCTCGCCATCGCGACATTCGCGGCATTCGCCGCGGCATTGCCGCTTTCGCGGCGTATCGGCGGTCTGCAGCGAGCCCTGATCGGGATCGCACGCGGCAGGTTCGATCAGCGCGTCCCCCATACCGACGCCGGTGACGAGATTGGGGAAACGGCGCGCGCCCTGGAAACGCTGCGGGAGGCCGCCGCGGACAGAGCGGAGAGCCAGGAGTTGCTGCGCGGCACTTTGGGATCGATCAGCGAGGGTGTATTCGTGGTTCAGCGGGACGGCTTGATCCGGAACACCAATGAAGGGGCCGTAACGCTCTTCCATCTGCCCGTGGAAGATATGATCGGCCGGCATGTCGGCGACTTGCTGCCGGGCGACCCTTTGGAGCAATTGGGGGGGACGCCGGCGCCGAGCGCCAAGACCTTGCTGTCGCCGGATCGTGACGCTTTCGCCCATCGGCCCGATGGCACGCGAATTCCCGTACGCCTCTCCATTTCCGCGATGAGCGTGCGCGACAATCTGCTCTATACGGTGGTCGTATCCGACATGTCGGATCGCCAGCGGCTGGCCGACGGCCTGCGCCGCGCCGCCGATGCGGCCCAGGCCGCCGATCAGGCGAAGAGTTCCTTCCTGGCGAATATGAGCCATGAAATCAGGACGCCGCTGAACGGGATCATGGGGATCTCCAGGCTGCTCGCCATGACGCCCTTGAACACCGAACAGCAGGAGCATATCCGGAAAATCCTCAATTCCTCGGAAGTGCTGCTCGGCGTGATCAACGACATCCTGGATTTCTCGAAGATCGAGGCCGGCGAATTGGAACTGGAGACGATCGATTTCAGTTTGGCGAACGAGGTGAAAACGATTCAGGACGTGTTCGAACTGCAGGCGCGGCAAAAGGGAATAGATTTGATTTTCACCGTTGCCCCGGACGTTCCCGACGGGCTGCGCGGCGATCCGCTTCGGATCAAGCAAGTGCTGATCAATCTGGTCGGCAATGCGATCAAGTTCACGACCAAGGGGGCGGTCAATCTATCCGTCGCGTTCGGGATCGGGAAGGAGGGTCGGAACCAGTTGAAATTCGTCGTTCGCGACACCGGCATCGGGATGTCCCTGGACCAGACGAACAAGCTGTTCCGGCCGTTCACGCAGATGGATGCATCGACGACGCGCAGGTTCGGGGGCAGCGGCCTCGGCTTGGCGATTTCCCATGGTCTGGTGACGCAAATGGGCGGCACGATCGCTGTTGAAAGCGCCGTTGGCGCCGGCACCGAATTCACTGTCACCATTCCGATACTGCGCGCTTCGAGCGACTATCGGGCGGAGACGGTCGCCCGGGTTTCCCGGTTGGAAGGCAGCCTGAAAAACCTTCGGGTTCTGGTCGCCGAGGACAATGCCGTAAACCAGGCCGTGGCGCGCGGCCTGCTGGAAAAACTCGGCGCCAAGGTCGACCTGGCGGCCGATGGAGAGGAAGCGGTCCGGAAGCTTACCGATGAAGAGGGCCGCTTCGACGTCGTCCTGATGGATATTCAAATGCCGGTCATGGACGGCTACAAAGCCGCCGCCGCAATCCGCGCGGACAGCCGGTTCGACGCGGTTCCGATCGTTGCGATGACCGCCCATGCGCAATCGACCGAGCGGGAAAAATGCCTCGCCGCCGGGATGCAGGATCATATCACGAAGCCGGTTCGCTACGAGACGTTGGCGGAAAAACTGAAGCCTTGGCTGCCCGGCAACCGTTCCACGGGCTTCGTCATCCCGAGCAGCGCCCGGACGGGAGGTGCGCAGGTGGTCGGGCCGGGTATGATATAGAGGTACGCTGGCCAGGGCCGTCGCAATCGCGCGATCGCCGGTTGCCCGCGGGGCGAGGCGCTAGCACAATACCGCCTGCAGACGCCAGTGCCCCGAAGGAGCGAGTTTCATGGTTTCCTGGTCCCCATCCAATTTTTCGCGAACCCAAACCGTTCGAAAGGGGGCGGTCCGGTCGGAGAACGGCATCGTGGCGGCCCAGCACAGCGGCGCGGCCGCGGTCGGCGCGCGTGTGCTGGAGCAAGGCGGCAATGCGGTGGATGCGGCCATAGCCGTCAGTTTCGCGATCGGGGTGGTCGAACCCTGGATGTCGGGACCGGGCGGCGGCGGATACATGGTCATTCGCCGTCCCGGCGACGACATGGCCAATGTCGTCGATTTCGGAATGCGCAGCTCCGCCGGGCTGGACCTGTCTGACTATCCCTTGACCGGCGGCGTCGCCTCGGACCTGTTCCCCTGGCCGAGCGTGCTGGAGGACAGGAATATCGTCGGCGCCCACTCCGTCGCCTTGCCGGGACAGGTCGCCGGCATGGGGCTGGCGCATGAGACATACGGCACCAAACCCTGGGCCGATCTGCTGCAGCCCGCGATCGGCCTGGCCGGTGAAGGCCTGCTTGTCGACTGGTACGCCCAACTCCTGATCGCGGGGGTGGTCGGGGACCTTCAGAAATTTCCGAAATCCAAGGAGACCTTTCTCGACGCTGCGGGAAATCCGCGTGCATCCGCCTGGACGGCGCTGGCGGATCAGCGCTGCGACATGTCCGCCATGCAGGCGAGTTTGGCCAAGATCGCGGCCGGCGGCCCGCGCGAGTTCTACGAGGGCGACGTGGCGCGTTCCATCGTCAAGGATCTGCGGGCCGCGGGCAGCTCGATCACGGAAGCCGACCTGGCGGGTTACAAGGCGTCGATCGTGCCGGCCCATCGGCTGGACCATCGGGAAGGGGTGGTCTTCCTGACGCCGGAACTGACCGCGGGGCCGACATATCTCCGGGTATACGAACTGCTGCGCAAGGCTTTCGAGGGGGTGAACTTCCTTGGCGCCGACACCTATGTCGAATATGCCAATGCCTTGTTCACAGCCTATGCGGAAAGACTGGCGCATATGGGGGATGTGGAAGGCCATCGCGGCTGCACGACGCATTTCAACGTGGTGGACCGCGACGGCATGACCGTCGCCGTGACCCAGACATTGCTGTCGATCTTCGGGTCCCGCCTCATGCTTCCGGAAAGCGGGATACTGATGAACAACGGCATCATGTGGTTCGACCCCGAGCCCGACAAGCCGAATTCGCTTGGGCCCGGCAAGAAGTGCCTGTCGAATATGTGCCCGATCATCGGGGAACGGTCCGACGGATTCCAATTCGCGCTGGGGGCGTCGGGGGGACGGAAAATCCTTCCCGCGGTCGTCCAACTGTCTTCCTTCATCATGGATTACGGCATGGATCTGGATGCCGCCTTCCATACGCCGCGCATCGATGTCAGCGGCGGCGATACGGTCGTCGCGGATGACAGTCTGCCGCGATCCGTCATGCAGGCCTTGGATCAGCGGTTCCGGTGCGTGGCCGCGCCGAGAACCGTTTATCCTTACAATTTCGGCTGTCCCAGCGCGGTCGCCCGTGATGGCGGCGAGAACCAGGGCGCGACGGAGATCATGTCTCCATGGGGCGATGCGGTGACATACTAACCTTTTCGCATATGCAGCAAAAGATTGCTGCATACGCACAAAGGCTCTTCAACTTGTTACAGTATGATGACATTATGATACCGTTGGTGAGGTATTCTGGGCTATGCTGTCATAAGGGGGTGTAACAAAAACGCAACATGAATGCCCTATCGTGAAGAAGAGGCGTCCCGCGAACAGGGAGTGGGGCGCTGGGGCATGCGGGCAATCCGTATGTGCCGCCCGGTAGGGGTGGGGTTAAAAAACAAATCTTGAGGAGTAAGCCGCAATGAGCATTAGAAAGCTCGGATTGCTGGCGTGCGTCGGCCTGGGGGTCATGGCGTTCGCGGCGACACGAAGCGATTCCGTTAGGGCAGCAGATTGCCCGGCTATAACGGTCGACGACATGGGGGGTCTCTCCAGCAAATATCCGCAACAGTTTGAACTGGCCGAATTCGAAGCCGCTGCCAATTGCAAGCTGACCTTTCAAGAAAACCCCGACATCGCCAAACTGAACGGCATGATCCGCGGCAACCCGGCCCTTCCGCCGGTCGCGGAGCGCTTGCCGGAAGAGCCGCTGGTTGTCGTTCCCTACAATACTGTCGGCAAGTATGGCGGTGTTTTCGATGCATTGTCGAACGCAACGGAAGCCGGTACGTCGGACCTTCTTTCAGTCCGCCACGTGAACCTCGTTCGTTATTCCGATGACCTTCAGACAATCGTTCCGAACGTCGCCAAAGGCTGGGCATGGAACGACGATTTCACTCAGCTGACGTTCTATCTGCGCAAAGGGCATAAATGGTCCGACGGCGCGCCGTTCACGGCCGAAGACGTCAAGTTCTGGTACGATAATCTGGCCCTGGACACGAATGTCCGTGAAAAGCCGAAGGACTACGTCTTGGTCGCCGGTGAGCGGATGACCGTAGAGGTGATCGATCCGCAGACCGTTCGCTTCAATCTGCCGGCGCCGAAGCCGGGCCTGTTGGCACACTTCGCAACGTCCTATGCCCAGGGTTTCCAGCCGAAGCATTTCCTGGGGCAGTTCCACCCGGATGTCAGTTCGGATGCAGATGCGAAGGCAAAAGCGCTTGGTTTCGAAAACGGCTATGCTGTGATCGCGGCCTATTACGGCAACTCCGACTGGACGGATACGGCGACCCCGCTGCTTGGGCACCCCGACAAGGTCGCCAACATGCCGAAAGACGTGATGCCCAGCCTGGAAAGCTACATCACGGTCAAGGAAACGACGGAAGGGCGCCGCTATGTCGCCAACCCGTATTTCCACATGGTCGATACGGCGGGCAATCAGCTTCCCTACATCAACGAGCAGGACGAAGTCTTCATCAACGAAGATCAGGTCCGCCTGCTGAAGCTGGTTAATGCGGAAGTGGACTACAAATCGCAGTCCGTGCAGCTGCCGGCCGCGCCGATGCTGATGGATGGCGCGGAGAAGGGCGACTACACGGTCGACCTGAAGCCGACCATTGCGATGCCGCTTTTCTCGTTCAACGTCACGTCGGAAGACATGGAAAAGCGTAAGGTCTTCGGTGATCTGAAGTTCCGTCAGGCCATGTCCGTGGCCCTGAATCGTGAAGAAATCAACGAAGTCGCCTTCTTCGGTCTTGGCGAAGCCAAACAGTATACCGGCTTCTCTCCCACGCCCGAATTCGTCGATCCGAAATGGGTGAAACATTACACCCAGCACGATCTTGATATGGCGAAGAAGCTGCTGGACGAAATCGGCGTTGTCGACAAGAACGGCGACGGCAAGCGCGACCTGCCGAATGGCGAACCTCTGGTCCTGAACATTCAGTTCGCGACCCAGGGCATGCCAACGCAGCTGGTCGAACTGGCGGCACAGCACTGGACCAATGTCGGCATCGAAACGACGGTCAAGGAAGTAACGCCGGACGAATACCGTTCCGCGCAATCTTCCAACCAACTCGATGTCGGTGCCTGGCTGCAGGGCTATCCGCTTCCGATCATCCTGGGCCTGAGCGAGCCCTTCGTTCCGCCGTTCGGGGGATATTTCTTCCACCGGACCGGCATGCTCTGGGGTGAATACCTGGAGTCCAACGGAACAAAGGGTGTGAAGCCGCCGGAATGGGTCGATCAGATGGTCAAGGACATCAATGCCTTCCAGTCCGCCGCCGTCGGCACGCCAGAATCTGCCAAGCTGGGAGCAGCTCTGGCCGAAAACATGGCATCACATCTTGTCATGATTGGAACGGTTCAGGCCCCGGCGCCGATTTATCATCGGAACGCGTTGAAGAACTTCCCGGAGTTCAAGACGTGGTCCTATGAATACTATCGGACCTATCCTTACCGTCCGCAGCAGTGGTTCTTCGACGAATAGGTCGGCGCTGCAAAATGGAATAACGTGAATGTGTGGGACCGGTCGCTTGCGCCGGTCCCACCGTCCACGCGAAAATTTGTTTTAGTGATCTCAGCGATTTATCAATTTGTTCGAGTGACAGGGGACTCGGTGAAGCTGGTGAGATGCGAAAACGCACGACCGGTTGGCCAATTAGGGGGTGCGTAGATGCTGCAGTTCGCACAGTTCGCGTTGACGCGGGCCGCTATGGCCATTGTGACGCTGCTGTTGGTTTCTTTTATCGTCTTTTCGCTTATGGAATTGGTACCCGGGAACTGCGCCGAACGCTATCTCGCTTTCAAAAATACCCAGGGTGCGAAGATCTCCATCGAAGACATTCAGGCGGAGGAGAAGCGCCTCGGCCTCGACCGGCCGTTCGTCGTCCGGTGGGGGAGCTGGGTTAGCGATGTGTTTTTGCGGGGCGAGTTCGGCGACAGCTGCATTCTGCGCCTGAACATCAACCAATTACTGGGTGACAAGGTCTGGATATCGCTGGGCATCTGCTTCGCCTCGCTCCTCATGGCATATCTGATCGCCGTGCCGGTAGGGATCATATCCGCCGCGGTCGACAGTCCCGTCGCCAACAACGCGTTGCGGCTCATCTCCTATCTCGGCCTGGCGCTGCCGAACTTCCTTCTCGCGCTGATGATCATGCTGTTTTCCACCGTCGTGTTCGGGGACAGTTTGACCGGTCTCTTCTCAAAGGAATTCCGCGATGCCGCCTGGTCCTTTGACCGGGTCGTCGATTTTCTGTCCCGTGCTTGGCTGCCGATTTTCATTCTCGGCTGGTCAGCGACCGCCTTTGCGTTGCAGACGGTTCGGGCGCTGATGGCCGACGAGATCGGCAAGCTCTACGTCACCGCAGCGAAGGCGCGGGGTATTTTCGGCGGAAGGCTTCTTTGGCGCTATCCCGCCAAACATGCGCTCGGCCCGATCATCAATTCGCTTGGCTTTGACCTGAACCGGGTTTTCAACGAACTGCCGATTGTCGCCGTCATCCTGACCTTGACGGAAATGGGGGCTCTGTTGCTGGAATCGCTTGCCCGGTCGAACGACCAGCAGTTGGCGGGCGCCATCATCTTCGTGCTGACGGCCTCCATCGTATTCCTGAATTTCGTGACGGACATGCTGCTCGCATTGCTCGACCCGCGGGTCCGGCACAGTGTGATGGGGGGATAGGTCATGGTCGATCAAACCGCATCGCCGACCGGCGACGCGCCGGGCTTGTCGGCCGAGGCGCAGGCTGAGCAGAAACGCAAGGAAGCCTATTTCACCGCCAGTCAGATGCAACTCGTCTGGGCCAGGTTCAGGAGGAACAAGACAGCGATGGTGGCGGCCTTCGTGCTGTTGTCCCTGGTCGGAATGGGGATCATCGCCCCGTTCCTGTCCCCCTATGATCCGACCATTGCAGGGCGGGACAAGGAGTATCAGAACGGCGCGCCCCAGTTACCCATGTTCTGCGACCATAACGGTTGCTCCATGCGGCCTTTCCTGCACGGGCTGT
>Ga0070727_10002022_pt1 | contig 20243 bp, 18 predicted proteins | sample tdAd472_FD_66722 | JGI IMG/M metagenome (GOLD analysis project Ga0070727, IMG submission 66722) | Marine sediment microbial communities from the Atlantic coast under amendment with organic carbon and nitrate - tdAd47.2 | ecosystem: Environmental > Aquatic > Marine > Coastal > Sediment | place...
CGTCGCATACGGCTTGTGTGGGGCCCGCCACACGGCGCCGCACGCTCCTAACCGGTGGGGAAAATCAATCTCGCCAAGGTATCAACCTAAGTGTCAACAGGCCCTAGGCCCTAATCGAGTAGCTCCCGATCATGGAACTTTTTTTTCTCGCCCTTTTGATCCTTCTCCTTATCGGCGCTCTCGGCTCAGGGTATCCGGTGGCTTTCGCCCTTCCCGGCTCGGCCATCATCACCATTGGGGCAGCAGCTCTTTTTGGCATTCTGTTTGAGGGCAATACCGGCGCTTATTTCGCCCATGGAGATCCCTCCCAGTGGCTCAACGCAGCCGTGACCAATTTCCGGGGAATATATTTCGAGGTTGAACGGGATACTCTTATAGCCATCCCCCTCTTCGTATTTATGGGGATCATGCTCCAGCGCTCTAAGATCGCCGAAGACCTTTTGGTAGCCATGGCGCAGCTGTTTGGTCCTATTCCCGGGGGATTGGGCATTTCGGTTATTTTCGTTGGCGCACTCCTGGCGGCAACGACCGGCATCGTCGGCGCAACGGTGATCGCCATGGGCTTGATCTCCCTGCCCGTCATGCTGCGGCACAAATACAACATTCCGCTTGCTACCGGCACGATCAGCGCATCCGGCACCTTGGGTCAGATTATTCCACCATCCATCGTGCTAATCATCCTGGCAGACCAGCTCTCCAGCGCGACCGATCAGGGCGGAACCCTTAGACAATCCGAATACAAAGAACTCACCGGCTCATTCTCCATGCCCAATGAGTTCGGCTTATCATCGACCAGTGCCGGAGAAATGTTCCTTGGAGCCATGGTGCCGGGCCTGGTTCTTGTCGGACTCTATATGGTCTACATTTTGGCCGTTGCCATCATCAGCCCGAAGTCGGCACCGCCGGTTCCCTTCGAGGGGAAATACGACAAGGCCTTCTACCGGCAGATCGTCTTGGCCCTGGTACCACCTCTGGCATTGATCTTCGCCGTTCTGGGTTCAATCGTACTCGGTATCGCAACGGTCAATCAGGCCGGCGCGGTAGGAGCGATCGGCGCCATGACCATGGCCGGCTACCGGCTGATGGAAGGGAAAAAGAAGGCTTTCTATCCGGCAATGATCACCATCGGTGCCATAATCGTTATTGGCGTTCTGCTGAGCATCTACGATATCAATATCAAATCGAACGAAAATACAGCCGAAGACGTTTGGGTCATCGCCTTCGCGGTCATTGCCGTTTTCTTCCTTCTGATCGGCGTTGCCTGGAGCGGATGGCGTGTCTACAAGGTCGAAAATACGCTGACCAGCGTAATGGTCGAAACGGCCAAAACGACCTCACTGGTTTTTATCATTCTCCTTGGGGCCGCCATGCTGACCGCAGCTTTCAGGGCGTTTGGCGGCGAAGAACTGGTCAAGGACTTTCTCACGGGACTTCCGGGCGGATTTATCGGCAAATTCATTGTTGTCATGGCGGTGATATTTGTCCTCGGCTTCTTCCTCGATTTCATTGAGATTGCCGTCGTTGTGGTGCCGATCATTGCACCGATCCTGTTAGCCGATACCTCGGCGAATGTCACCGGCGTTTGGTTGGGCGTTATGGTCGGCCTCAACATGCAAACGTCGTTTTTGACGCCCCCCTTCGGCTTTGCCTTGTTTTATCTGCGTGGCGTCGCTCCGCCCATCGTCAAAACCTTGCAAATGTATAAAGGGGTTATCCCCTTCATCATCCTTCAACTAGTGGGGCTTGCCATCGTCGGGTTCTTCCCAAGCTTGGTGAACTACCTACCGAATGTGGTCAACCTGACCTCCGAAACGGCGCCGCCGCCGCGGAACCCGCGGTTACAAATGTGCGTCGAAGAATACCTATTCCCACTCTATGCGCAGGACAAGCCGACAATCTTGAGCGCTATCGACAAAGCCAAGGCGCTCGACATCTCTTATCTGCCGTCTAAGTACCGTTCCGCTTTGACCGAAAGTTTCACTTCGGCGGAGAAAACGTTCGATCTGATTGAAGAAGTCAAGGTCGCCGATGCGAACCTCAAGGCTTACGAGCCTGAATACCGGCCTTTACACGTCGAGGTTCGCTCTCATCAACGGGAAGCCCGGCAAATCGACGAAGACATCAAGAAAATCGAAACCGAAATAAGAGACAAGCTCCGTTTCGATGAAAATCATTCGGATGTACCGAAGCTCAAAGCGCATATAGATGAGCTGAAGGCGCACAAACAAGCCATTTTGGTCGATGTGCCCGAAAACTGGGAAGCGGCCAGAAAACAGTTCCTTGAACTCGCCAAAGCCGACAAAAACGCCAGACGAACGTACCAACGCAACGTCGATGACGCCTATGCGCCCATTCCCGAGTTGATTAAGATTCTGGAAGACACCGATAATTTGGCAGCTCTGGAAAACAAACTAAAGTCTGTGGAACAGATGATCGACCTCCCGGAAGACGAGGCAATTGAAGCCATCAAGGGTATTGAAGCCGAATTCAGCGCTGTTGAGGGCACAAGCTCGATCAAGTCCAAGGTTTCCAAGGTCCGGCGCGCATTGAAAGGCAGCAATCGAGATATTGAAGAAGCGCGCAAGGCCTATGTTCAAAGCCTAAAAACTTTCGCGGAAGAAGTGGTATGGCGAAAGAAAGCGAGCGACCTTCTCACGTCAAGCTTGAGAGAGTATGACGAGGCAATCAAAGGAACGATTGGGCTTCGCTCGCAAGCACGCCTGACAGACAAGCAAGCCGAAGAAATCGCAGGCTGCCTGTCCGTTCATCGCGATATTTCGCTCTATTTCTAGAGGCATTAAAACACGACAAAAAAAGGGACCCGGCCAGGTCCCTTTTTCATTTTAAACAGATTGTTTTAAGCGCTTTCCGCCAAATCTTCCGAGGGTAACACCTTCCCTTCGAAATGCTGCTCCGGTTCAAGCCCAAGCTTGGCAAACAAAGCCTGATCCGCATCCGACGCTGCGTTTCCGGTGGTCAGGAGCCGGTCGCCGCAGAAAATGGAATTGGCGCCAGCCAAGAAACACAAGCTTTGCGCCTCGTCATTGAGTTCCTGACGACCAGCCGAAAGCCGCACGTAGGACTCGGGCATCATCACCCGGGCAACGGCAATGGTCCGGATCAACTCGAAACTATCGAGGCGGTCCAACTCACCGAATGGCGTTCCCTTGATCGGCACCAGCATATTGATCGGAACGCTTTCCGGATGTTTGGGCAGCATCGCCAAGGAACGCAGCATGTTGGCGCGGTCGTTCCGGCTTTCACCCATCCCAACAATCCCGCCGGTACACAGCTTAATCGACGAGTCGCGCAGCAAGGCAAGAGTATCCATGCGATCCTGGAAGGTATGAGTGCTTACGACATTACCGTAATGTTCTTCCGAGGTATCGATATTGTGATTGTAGTAGTCGAGGCCCGCCTCTTTCAGCTCTTTCGCCTGCTCCGGCGAAACGAACCCAAGTGTCACGCAGGTTTCGAGATTCAAGTCTTTGACCGCCTTGACCATTTCGATGATCTTCGGCATGTCTCGGTCTTTCGGGTTGCGCCAGGCCGCCCCCATACAGAAACGCGTCGCGCCGGCTTTTTTGGCATCCTTGGCAGCCGCAACCACCTCTTCAAGCGGCACGATCTTGCTGGCCTTCAGTTCTGTTTCATGGGAAGCGGACTGCGAACAATAATTACAGTCCTCCTCGCACCCACCCGTCTTGACGCTCAGCAACGAGCTCATCTGGATACGGTTGGGGTCGAAATTTTCTCTATGAATGCTTTGCGCGCGGAACAACAATTCGTTGAACGGCAGCTCGAAGAGCGCCAGGGCTTCTTCGGTCGTCCAGTCATGGCGCGGAGACGCGTCCTTCATGCGACACCTTTTTTCATTCTGCAAAACGTTAGGGTCGGATCGTTTTAGGTTAACGCCAAGAATGCGTAACCCCTAATCCGACCGCACTCTAGCGATAGGCCAGCATATAGGGGATGAAGCGCCAAATAGCCAGTTTAAAGAAGTAAAGGTTTTGGCGCGTTCCCGCTTAGCCTGCGAACCTGTTCGACCTTGGGAACCCACGGGGCGGCATGCGCCCGGCTGAGGCCCGCTTGCCACGCCAGGGCGTCAGGTCGGTTTCGGTGCGTACCCGTTCACCGGTCGGCCAGCTCAATCCGTCTTCCTGTTTAAAGCAGATGATGTCCGCCATACCGCCATCTTTATAGCGCTGAAGGATCACCCCCTGCCCTCGGGTCATTTCCGGGACCTCATCGAGTTGGAAGACCAAAAGCTTCCGGTTTTCACCGATGACCGCGACAGCATCTTGCTCGGGTTTGATCAGGAGGCAGCGCGACGCTTCGACGCCGTCTTTCACGTTCATCACCTGCTTGCCGTTACGGGTCTGGGCGATGACAGAATCCTCATCGACGACGAAACCGCGCCCCTGATCGGAAGCGATCAGCATTTTACGGCCGGGCTGATGAACGAATATTTCGACAATGTCGTGCTCGTTGTTCAGGTCGATCATCAGACGCAACGGCTCTCCGTGACCGCGCCCCCCGGGCAATTTATCGCAGCCGATGGTGTAGAAGCGCCCGTTGGTCGCAAACAGCACCAGTTTGTCGGTCGTCTGGGCCGGAACGATAAACCGCCCACGGTCACCCTCTTTATATTTGAGGGAGAGCGGATCGATGTTGTGCCCCTTAACGGCCCTGATCCACCCTTTCTCGGAGCAAACGATGGTGACCGGTTCACGTTCGACAAAAGCTTCCATTGGAACGTCAATTTCGGCCGGAGCATCGCCGATTTCCGTACGGCGCGCTCCGATTTCGGTTTTCTTGCCGAATGCCTTCTTAATTTCGGAAATTTCCGATGCAATGGCCTTCCATCGGCGCTCCTCATCCCCGAGAAGATCGATGATGTCGTCCTTTTCGCCGCTCAAAGCGTCGTTTTCCTTACGGATTTCCATCTCTTCGAGTTTGCGCAACGACCGCAAACGCATGTTGAGAATGGCTTCCGCCTGGTTTTCCGTCAGGCCGAAGGCCTTAATCATTTCCTTTTTCGGCTCATCTTCTTCTCTGATGATCCGAATCACTTCATCTAGGTTCAGGTAGGCGATCAAATAGCCGCCCAAAACTTCCAAACGTTTTTCAATCTTATCCAGACGGAACCGACTACGCCGAACCAATACCTCATGCCGGTGATCGAGAAATGCCTGCAACACCTCTCTCAGGTTCATCACCCTTGGGGTATGGGTGGCATCAAGTACGTTCATGTTAAGGCTGAACTTGCTTTCAAGGTCGGTAAGCTTGAACAGCTGCTCCATAACCACTTCGGGCTCGACGGTCCGGTTCTTCGGCTCGATGACCAAGCGAATCACGTCAGTCGATTCATCTCTGATATCGGCGACCAACGGCAATTTCTTAGCAATAAGCAGTTCGGCGATGCGCTCAATGAGCTTCGCTTTCTGGACCTGATAGGGAATTTCCGTAACGATGATCTGATAGAGGCCACGAGACATTTTTTCGATGTCCCATTTAGCCCGGATACGAAAGCTCCCCCGCCCGGTTTCATAGGCTTCAACAACCGTTGCCCGGGTCTCCATCATAACGCCGCCGGTCGGAAAATCGGGACCGGGAATTAGCTCGGCCAAAGTGTCAAAGCGCGCATTGGGCGTCTTAATCAGATGTAACAGCGCAGAGCAGATTTCGTCGGCGTTATGAGGGGGAATATTGGTCGCCATCCCAACGGCGATCCCCGACGATCCATTCGCCAAAAGATTGGGAAATGCCGCCGGAAGGACACAGGGTTCACTCTCTTCCCCATCATAGGTCTGTCTAAAATCAACAGCATCCTCGTCGATGCCCTGAAGCAAGGCTTCGGCAACTTCCGTCAAACGGGATTCGGTGTAGCGCATGGCCGCAGCATTATCGCCGTCGACGTTACCGAAGTTCCCCTGCCCGTCAACCAATGGGTAGCGAACTGAAAAGTCCTGCGCCAGGCGCACCAAGGCTTCGTAAACGGCCGCATCCCCGTGGGGGTGATATTTACCAATGACATCGCCGACCACGCGGGCGCATTTTTTATAGCCGCCTTTAGGGTCAAGCTTCAGTTGCCGCATGGCGTACAAAAGACGGCGGTGAACCGGCTTCAAGCCGTCCCGCACATCGGGAAGCGAGCGCGACATAATGGTTGAAAGCGCATAGGCCAGATAACGCTCACTCAGTGCATCGGCCAGACGGGTATCAAAGATATCTCCGGTCGGAGAGATTTCTGTCATATCAAAACCACGGAATTAGAGGACAGGTTAAGCACCAGATATAGTATCCATCCGCCGCACACGGTCAACAAATCGTGTGCGTGCAGCCGGTATTTCTTTGCCATGGGGCGTAAAAACCGTTTCCTGCAAAAAATGCCCGGTCAGTTTCAACCCATTGAGAACATGGGATGGCGGCGGTTCGCCGCTTCCTCCCTGAAGCAGAAACGGCGGTAAGATCAAAAGGCGGTCTTTGTAAGGCTCCCCCGCTTCTTTCGACACCGCCCGGCCGGATTTGGGAGAAATATAGGCTAGATTCTCCGTCTGACCGGTGGCGGCGCAACACCTAAGGTCGAGGCCAAATCCCAACTCGGCGAGCACTCCCATTTCCCAACGCACGTAAAGGCTGGGCCAACCCGGCTCACCCAAGGCCTCCAGCAAAGCGGACAGCCCTTCATAGACGGGCCGGTGCGGCTCTCTCTCGGGAAGCACACCCTCAACCATAGCACAGGCGGCGGATAGCCCTGCCAGCGACAAAGAATGCCCCAAGGCATTAGCAGCAAAGGCCTTGCGTAATTCGCCCTTAAACGTTCCCAAATGCTCCGGAAGGCGGGCCCGCCAGTCTAGGTCGAAGAGATTGCCGGGCTCATAAAGCCCGGCACTCCGGCGGGAGCCTCCCCCTTTAATCAACCCCGCATGGCGGCCATGCTCTTTTGTTAAAAAAGAAACGATAAGAGATCCTTCGCCATGCCGACGCGTCGAAACGACTATGCCTTGATCAGCCCATTCCATGGGCTAATCATATAGCAGCACAGTTCTCCCCGCTCTAGGCTTTAGAACTCCTGCCAATCCTCGTCATTCGCATCGAACCCATCCTCCACGGCAACGGGTTCAGCAACCGCCGTCTCGCGATGCTGAGGCGCAGGCCGCTTTGGAGCCGGGCGCGCCGAAGCGGAGCGTCCAGAGTGATGTGAAGCAGACGGTTTAGGGGCCGGTTTCTTGGTCGGCGCAAACTCCTTGCCCGTATTGAAGAACTGCACGAGATCGACCAAATCGGTTGCCTGATCGGTCATCGACGTCGCCGCCGCCGTTGTTTCTTCAACAAGCGCGGCATTTTGCTGCGTCATTTCGTCCATGTTGGTCACAGCCGTATTGACCTCATCGAGACCATTGGCTTGTTCCGTGCTGGCCGCGGCAATTTCGGCAACAATATCAGCGACTTTCTTAATGGAGCCGACAAGTTCGGTTAACGTTTCGCCGGTCTGGTTGACCAAACCGACGCCCTGGCTCACTTCCTTGGAGCTGTTGGCGATCAGGTCGCTGATTTCCTTAGATGCTTCAGCCGAACGTTGAGCAAGAGAACGGACTTCCTGAGCGACCACGGCAAACCCCTTCCCGGCTTCGCCCGCTCGGGCAGCCTCGACCGCTGCGTTCAACGCCAACAGGTTCGTCTGGAAGGCAATCTCATCGATCATATTGACGATTTCAGAAATCTTGGACGACGATCCTTCAATGGTATCCATCGCTTCGACGGCGGAGGCCACGACTTCGCCGCCGCGGTCCGCCATATCCCGGGCCGCGCTGGCCAATTGATTGGCCTGTTGTGCGCTGTCGGAGTTCTGGCGCACCGTCGCCGTCAGCTCTTCCATCGCCGCCGCCGTTTGCTCGAGGCTGGAGGCCTGTTGCTCCGTCCGTCCGGCCAAATCGTTGGACCCTTCAGCAATTTCTGCCGCTCCGCCTTGAACGTTGCTGGCGGTTTCAAGAATCTCACCAACGATGGAGGAAAGCTTATCGGCCATCGCGTTGGAATCCTGTTTCACCCGGTCAAACGCCCCTTGGTATTGGTTGACCATTCTTTCGGTCAAATTCCCCTGAGCCATGGCGGACAAGACTTTGACGACCTCATCCAGTCCGTTTTGAACCGTACCGACCAGTTCGTTGACACCCTCGCTAAGCGTCAACATGAAGCCTTCTTTGCCGTCGGTTTCCAAGCGTTGAGTAAAATCACCGGCAACAGCCGATTTCACCAAGTTGGCGACTTCGCTTTCGATAGCCAGTTGAGAAGTCCGGTCAACCGCCTCGATCACCGTACCGAGCCGGTCGCCGCTTTGATTGAGCACCGGATTCGCGGTTAAGTCGATGGTCCGCCCCCCAGCTTCCATCGTGACGTCGCTTCTCCCAGACAGCCCCTGAAGCGCCGTTTGGCGAAGACCGTTCTGATTGTGCAAGGAATCGAAATTAACCCCCTCCAAGCTACCCGACGGGAATCCGGGAATGTCATGTGCCAGAGCGGCAGCATGGGCGTCGAAATGATGCTTCCAGGAATTATTGGCGTAGAGAACCGAGTGATCGTTGTCGACGAGGATCACCGGCGACGAAACATTGTCCAACGCCGCCTGGATTCGAGCGGCCCGGGTTCCGGTTTCGTGAATCTCAACCAGCGAGCGGGCGATATCCCCTACTTCATCGTTTGCATTGAGCGCCGGAATTTCAACGTTCTGACGCCCTTCGGCCAGACCGCCGATCGCCTCGGTCATCGCCACGATCGGCTTGACGATAGCCCGGGCGAACAATGTACCGACAACACCAATAATAATGAGCACGACCAACCCGCCGAGAAGCATGAAATTGCCCATATCGGTCACGGGCGCAAAAATCTCATCGACCCCCGCCTCGGCAATAACCGCCCATTTTGCGCCCATAAATTCAAACGGCACATAAGACGAAACAACTGTTTTTCCGGTATAATTCTCGCTCTCCATAACGCCGCTTTCACCCGCCAGCGCCTTGTTTACCGGAGCGGTATCGACCTTCATTTTCAGCGTGCTGGGGTCGGTTGAAAACCGGGAATCGCTACGCATCAAGTGGTCACTGCCCACGACATAGGTTTCTCCGGTTTCGCCCAGCCCGGATCGGTCGCTCATGATGTCATTGACGGCGTCCGCGGAAATTTGGAAAACCAAAAACCCTTCGACTTCTCCTGAAACAATGACCGGCGTCCCAATAAAGGCCGCAGGGTTTCCACCATCTGCCGCATAGGAGCTAAAATCGGCAAAAACCAAACGTCCCGGCTTCGGATCTGCGGCAAGTGTTTTATACAGATTGGCCAACGCCGTATCTTTATAGGCACCGGTTTTCAAGCTGGTCGCAAAGTGGGGAAGCTTGGCGACCGTATAAACGACCAGCCCTTCTTTCCCAATCATCAAAATGTCTTTGTAACCCCTTTGGATCAGAAACTTACGGAACCAAGGCTGAAAATCAGCATGAAAAATAGAATAAAGGGAACCATCTTGGGGATCGCCCAACTCGTAACGCTCGTTCGGTTTATGTTTGTTATCCGTTATGTAAAGCTTCTGGAGTTCGTCGGTTGGATTGGAAAAATCTGCAATCCCAGAGGCAAACGACGTTAATGCACTAAGGAAGGTTTTATTGTCTCCTAGGGCCGCCATATCCTGCCTAAAGGCGTTTAGGTAGTTGGACAGCGCCCGTTGCCGGGCTTGCATCAATCCTTCAAGTTTGGTTTCGGCATTGGCAGATAATTCGCTGGACGACTTGATATAGCCAACCATTCCCATGGCGACAGCGGCAACCAGAGCCAAAACAGTAATCAAAAGGGGCAGTTTCTTCGACAGGTCGAGGCGCATTCAAATTTCTCCGCACTAAAACTCTTTTTTCCGGAGAGACTCGAAGCAGCAAGCCACAGATGTTTAACCTGCGGTTTAGCCAAGACGCTCAAGCTCCCCACAACCAAGTTTTTTGTTTTTACTTGGTCGCACTGTTATTTCACGCGTTATGTGTAAAACGATTTTCCCGCGATTTTCCCGCAGGTCAAGGATAAGTCGACAAAATCAACAATCATTATAAATTGCTGTAAATATATTTTACTCGACGTAAATTTTTACTAGGCGTTGAAATCCAAGCCCCAATGCCGGTATCGGGCAGGATCGTCTTCCCAGGCTTCCCTGACTTTGACGAAAAGGAAGAGGTGGACTTTACAGTCCAAAATCTCTTCCAATTCACGTCTGGCTATTTCGCCGATCTTTTTGATCTGCTGCCCGCCTTTGCCCAAAACAATTCTTTTGTGACCGTCTTTTTGAACGAAAAGAATTTGGTCAATTTTTACGCTACCGTCTTTCCGCTCTTCCCATTTTTCGGTTTCAACCGTAATGCGATATGGCAGCTCCTGCTTTAACAGCAGAAAAACCTTCTCCCGCGTGATCTCCGCAGCCAGCATACGTTCGGGCAAGTCGGATACCTGGTCTTCCGGATAGTGCCACGGCCCCTCCGGCACTTTTTGCGCCAAAAACTTTAAAAGGTCGCCAACTCCGATTCCTTCCAAAGCGGAAATCATAAAAATGTCGGAGAAAACCCCTTCTTGATCCAGCTTTGCCGCCAGCTCCAGCAATACAGGCTTCTTAACCTGATCGACCTTATTCAACGCCAGAATTGCCGTCCGCTTGGTCTCTTTCAGCCGCCGGATAATCTCCTCCGCATCCGCATTGATGCCTTTTGCGGCGTCAATCAAGAGGACAATTTCATCGGCATCGTCGGCCCCACCCCAAGCCGCCGCCACCATAGCCCTATCCAGCCTGCGTTTCGGCGCAAAAATACCGGGTGTATCGATAAAGGCGATTTGAGATTGGTTTTCTATGCAGATGCCGAGCACCCTTGTCCGAGTCGTCTGAACTTTCGGCGAAACGATCGAAACCTTGGTCCCGACCATTTGATTAAGCAGGGTGGATTTCCCCGCATTTGGCGCGCCCACCAATGCAACGAATCCGCATCGGGTTTCACTCGTATCAGTTTGGCTCATGCGTCGCCTTTCAGAATTTCCAATAGCCGGCCTGCGGCTTTTTGCTCGGCCAGCCGCTTCGAGCTTCCCGAAGCCGCTGCTGTTTCACCTGTCACCGCAGTCACTTTCATTTCGAACTCGGGAGCGTGAGCCGGACCCCGGCGCCCGACTTCTTGATAGCTAGGAAGAGGCTGCCCTTTTGCCTGAAGCCATTCCTGCAGCGACGTCTTATTGTCTTTGGGAGGCTTTAGGTCCCGCCCTAGAAGACTCTCCCAATTCCGGCGGATAAAGTCTCCGGCAACCGTCAATCCGCCATCCAGATAAAGAGCGGCAATAACGGCCTCGCAACAGTCCGACAAAAGGGAATCGTTTTCACGGCCCCCGCCGTCTTCTTCGCCTCTTGTCATGCGGATATACGCACCGAGTCCCATTTCCCGCGCCACAATCGCCAAGGCCTCTTTGCGCACCATGGCCGTGTGGCGGCGCGCCAGAGCCCCCTCCTCCTCGGTCGGGAAACGCTCCAACAGGATTTCGGCGATCACCAAACCCAGCACTCGGTCGCCAAGGAACTCAAGCCGCTCGTTGGAGTAGAGACGAGAGCCCTGTTCGGTCGATACGCTCGAATGGGTAACCGCCGTTTCCAAAAGCGATGGATCGTTGAAAGAATGCTTCAGCTTTGCCGCAAGATCGCTCAAATTCTCACGATGCTCTTTGGCGCCGTCGCTCATGACGTCCTCAATGAATTCCCTGGAAGAAACGGCTGTATCTTGGCGCAAAAGGCCACTTCCAGATCTCCCATAGACGCGCCGACCCATCGGTTGAGAAAAAGAGGAACTCGGCCCGGCCGACAAAATTTTCCTCCGGTACAAAGCCGACAGCACTCAGAACCCTACTGTCTTGCGAGTTGTCCCGGTTGTCCCCCATCATGAAATAATGACCTGGAGGGACCGTATAGACGCTCGTATTGTCGAGCGGCCCATTATCCGTCTCTTCAATGATCGGATGCCGGACGCCGCCCGGGAGAACTTCAATATACTGGGCTAGCCGCTTGGTATTCCCCCAAGGGTTCTGAGCGACGTAGTCTTCAATCCGTTCCCGCTTAACCGCTTCGCCATTGATATGGAGAATGCCGCCTTTCACTTGAATCCTGTCGCCAGGCAGCCCAATGATGCGTTTGATATAGTCGACCTTGGGGTTGGTCGGGAGCTTAAAGACCGCGACATCCCCCCTTTGGGGTTCGGTAAACCAAATCCGACCATCGAACAAATCCAAACCGAACGGCAGCGAATACCGGCTATATCCATAGGATGCCTTGGAGACGAACAAATAGTCGCCGACCAACAAGGTTGGAATCATGGAGCCGGAAGGAATATTAAACGGCTCGTAGGCGACCGTCCTGACGCCGATGGCGATCAGACCAGCATAAAAGATGGTTTTTACAAGATCGACGAGTCCGCCCGACTTACTTTGACTCATGAAGAATTCCGGCTAACTATCTATAAAACATTATTGTTTAAGCATGCTTTCCCTCAGGGAGTGCCCGATCAAGCCAGCCTGCGTGGTTGAAGTCAAGTACAACCTACCCAAATCAAGCTTCCCCGGCGTCTTTTGGCAGAGCGGATATGATGACAATTGCATGGGTCAGGGGATATTCGTCGGTCAGACTGATATCGATCTTAGCCCTCATGCCTTTCGGCGTAAGGGCGTCCAGGTGTCTTTTAGCCCCCCCGTGCATCAAGATCGTCGGCTTGCCGGACGGCTCATTGCCCAATTCCAGATCACGCCAGAAAACCCCTTTGCGAAACCCAGTACCCAAGGCCTTGGCGCAGGCTTCTTTGGCGGCAAAACACTTGGAATACTCGGCGGCTTTACTCGCCCGGCGATCCGCTTTGGCCTTTTCGCCATCGGTGCAAATTCGGTCGACGAACTTATTTCCGAACCTCTCCAGCGTTTTCTCAATCCGCCGGATATCGGAAAGATCGGTCCCTACCCCCAGAATCATTCTTTCCGAGCCTCGTCCATAAGCCGTCGCATTTCTTTTATCGCCACATCGAATCCAACAAAGATGGCCTCACCTACCAAGAAATGACCGATGTTCAACTCTTTAATCGTGGAGATTGCCGCAATCGGCTTGACCGTTTCAAAGCTTAAACCGTGACCGGCGTGACATTCGAGCCCGATCTTATCGGCATGGGCGGCGGCCTTGGCGATCTTAGCCAACTCCGCATCTCTCTCCTGATCGACTAAATCGCAGTAGCGCCCCGTGTGGAGTTCGACGACGGGTGCCCCCAATGCCTTGGCGGCGTCAAGTTGTTCCTCGGCGGCCTCGATAAACAGCGACACGCGAATGCCAGCCCCGCTCAACGCCTCAATGTAGGGTTTTAAATGGTCGAAGCCCGAGACTGCGTCCAGCCCCCCTTCCGTCGTCCGCTCTTCCCGCTTTTCTGGCACAATACAGGCCGCGTGAGGCTTATGGCGCAACGCGATATCAACCATTTCATCGGTCGCCGCCATTTCAAGATTGAGCGGCAAGCGGATCGTTTCGCTTAACGCTACGATGTCCTTATCGGTGATATGGCGGCGATCTTCTCGCAAATGAGCCGTAATCCCGTCGGCACCGGCAGCAGCAGCCATCTGTGCCGCACGAAGCGGCGATGGATGAGCGCCGCCGCGCGCGTTTCTTATGGTCGCAACGTGATCGATATTGACACCAAGCCTGAGTGAGTTCGCCATCTATCCCTTATCCTGCCGATGTGTCCGTTTTTCCAACTCGTAGTGGACCATACGGGCCGCCTTACGCCTACCCTTGGTTACCCGCCGTTTCTGTACGCCTAGAATCAACCGCTTTATCAGACCGAATGTTATCAACCAAGCGATGACCGCCGTCGGAAGTCCGCCAACGAACATTGGCCAAAATAGTGGCAAAACTTGGTCGACAAACAAGGTGCCGTCCAGATTCATCACGGCATTCATCAACATCTCAAAGGTTTGGGCAAAATCGATTTCGGAGCCATCCTCATGGAAACCTCCGGCCCCCATCCAAACGCCGAGATTATAAATCCACACCCAAATAAACGGGAAGGTCCAAGGGTTGCCAACCGCGGTTCCGATTGCCGAGGCAAGCACGTTGCCCCTCATAACCAAAGCAAGCAAAGCCCCTAGAATGAAATGAAACCCAACGAACGGCGTAAAGGAGATCGCCGAACCGCAAGCAAAACCAGCCGCCAGGGAGTAAACCGATCCTTTTAAGCGGGCGACGCGGTAGACCACATACGTCGAAGACCGCCGAAAGCCCGCTTTCGGCCAAAAAAAGCCGATGACGCGGTCAAGTAAGCTCGGTTTGGTCCGGCGACGGAACATACGAAATCCACGAAAAATCTTGAAGAGCGGTGGCGGCACCGCAGGATTACGCTAGATGTTTAGCTGAAAGCCCGCCGATAAAAAAGCGGGAAGTTACATAGGCGCTTAACCGCGCGCCCGCTCCACGGAATTGATCGCCGGCATGGTACGCAAGGCAGCGATAATATTGGTCAGGTGTTTAACGTCGCTGACCTCTACGTCAACCAACAAATCAAAGAACTCCTGCGACCGGTTGGTAATTTTTAAGTTATTGATATTGCCGTGATTTTTGGCGATTACCATGGAAAGGGAGCCAAGACTTCCCGGCTCGTTTGCGACCGTCACATGGATCCGCCCGGTATGTTCGGCATCTTCGTTGGCGTCGGCGTCCCATGAAACGTCGAGCCAACGTTCCGGCTGGTCACCGAAGTCCTCCAACGTATCGCAATCAATTGTGTGGATGGTGACCCCCTTGCCGGTCGAAATGATCCCGACGATCCGGTCGCCCGGCAAGGGATGGCAACAGCGGGCATAATGCACCGCCATCCCCGGTATCAGGCCGTTGATCGGAACCGCATTGCTCTTATCGCCCTTTTTCTTCTTGCCGCCCCTTTTTCTGGACTGGCGGACGAAAGACAAAATTTTCCCCGAGCGGGACGGCTCTTTCTTCGTTCCTGGGAAAACCGCTTCGATAACTTCTTTCGCGGTTCGGTTGCCGGCTCCGACTTCGGCGCACAGGTCTTCGGCGCTATCAACGGCAAAAGCCTTTCGGACGCCGTTGATCGCTTTATCCGTATATTCATACCCCTCGGCTCTAAAGGCTCGCTGTAAAATGGCCCGGCCCAGGTTGGCGTATTCATCACGTTGCTGAATGCGCACAAATCGGCGAATGCGGGCCCGCGCCTTACCGGTAACGACGAAACGCTCCCAAGTCGGCGAAGGCGTTTGAGCCGCCGAAGTAATGATCTCGACCTGATCGCCGGTTTTCAGCTCGGTCCGGAGCGGCATCATTTTGCCGTTGACCTTCGTCCCGACACAGGTGTCGCCAATTTCCGAGTGAACCGCATAAGCGAAATCAACCGGCGTCGCCCCAGCCGGCAGGCTGACCAACTCGCCTTTGGGTGTAAAACAGAACACCTGATCCTGGAACATCTCCAACTTGGTATGTTCCATGAACTCCTCGGGCCCCGCCGCATGCTCGAGAATATCAAGCAGCTCACGCAGCCAACGATATTGCTTGCCGTCCGTCTTCTCGCTCTTTTGCTTGTACTGCCAGTGAGCCGCGACACCCAACTCGGCGACCTCGTGCATATCGCGGGTTCTTATTTGAATTTCCACCCTCTGACCGCCGGGGCCGAGAACGCCGGTATGAAGCGACTGGTAACCGTTTGGTTTTTGCGTACTGATGTAATCTTTGAAACGTCCGGGAATGGTCGGGTAAGCGCTATGGATAATCCCCAACGCACGATAACAATCCTCGACGGTGTCGACGATGACACGGAACGCCATAATATCGGAAAGCTGTTCAAATCCGACATTTCGCTGTTGCATCTTCCGCCAGATCGAAAACGGGGTCTTTTCCCGGCCGGCAATCGTTGCCTTCATCCGCGCCGTCGCCATCGTTTCACGCAGATCGCTAATGATCCGCGATACGACATTTCCGCCTTCTTCTCTTAAAAAATCCAGGCGGGCGACAATCGACTTATAAGCTTCGGGATTGACCTCGGCGAACGCGAGGTTTTCCAACTCGTCCTTGATCTCGTGAATCCCGATCCGTTCCGCAAGAGGTGCATAAATATCAAGCGTCTCCATCGCGATCCGGCGGCGTTTTTCCGGTTTATCGATGAAATGGAGCGTCCGCATATTATGCAGACGGTCAGCCAACTTGATGAGCAGGACCCGGAGGTCCTGCGACATTGCCAAGACAAGTTTGCGGAAGTTTTCCGCCTGTTTTCCCTCGCCGGATTCGGATTGCAGCTCGATCCGGGTCAATTTCGTGACGCCTTCGACGAGGCGGCAAATGTCTTCACCAAAACGCTCGGCGATATCTTCACGCGTCGTTTCGGTATCCTCAATGGTATCGTGCAGCAACGCCGTCACGATGGACGCAGTGTCGAGCTTAAAACCGGTTAGAATACCGGCGACTTCAAGGGGATGGGAAAAATAAGGGTCGCCGGAGGCCCGCGTCTGCGAGCCATGGGCTTTCATGGCGTAAACGTAGGCCCGGTTGATCAGGTCTTCGTCGGCGCCAGGGTCATAGGATTTTACCAGCTCTACCAGTTCGTATTGCCGGATCAACCCACATCTCCTTTTCAGCCCAAAAATCCAAAAGCGTTTAGTGCCGAAGCCGACCGGCGCTGCCGACCGGCTTCAACGAAACGCCAATCAATCGTCTTGAGGCTCCGGAGCGACGTCGACATCCGGTGCGACGTCACCGGCGACATCCTGCATGATCGCATCGTCTTGGATGCTCAGAACGTCTTCGGCAATCTCTTCAGCAGGAGAAGCGCCAGAAACTTCTTGTTCCAAGGCTTCAAGCAATTCCGCTTCGTCATCGGGTTCCGGCTCATCGAATTCGACGTGCTTTTGCAGACTACGGATCAAATCTTCCCGCAGATCGTCGAGATTGACTGTTTCGTCGGCAATTTCGCGCAACGCAACAACGGGGTTTTTATCGTTGTCACGGTCAACAGACAACTGAGCCCCAGCAGAGATGCTCCGCGCCCGTTGCGACGCCCGCATAACGAGATCAAAACGGTTGGGGATGCGTTCAACGCAATCTTCGACGGTAACACGCGCCATCTTTGACCTTACTCCAATACCAAAAAATGAAGCGCCGAATATACTCTCAGCACAATCAAACGCAAGGGATTTCCGGGATTTTTTCTGCCCTGAAATCCAAAGCCTCAATTCCTTTTAAATATAGTGGCTTGTAAGAAAAACGCCAGCCCCGGCTTCGGAGGAGAACAGAATCAGACTGTCAGCGCTTCAATCTCTTGGCCAGCCGGCAACTCTTTCAGCATATCCATGACGGTTTTTCCGGTCACCGGATGCCGCCAAGACGGCGCGATATCCATCAATGGGTGCAAGACAAAAGCCCTTTCGGCGATACGGGGATGCGGCACCAGCACATCACCCGACATCAAAACCTCGTCGTTATAGGCGAGTAAATCCAAATCCAGCACGCGCGCCTCGTTTCTCTCCCGCCTCACTCGACCGGCGTCAGCTTCTATGGTGTGCAACAACTCTAGCAACCGTTCAGGCAGGAGTTTTGTTTCCAAGGCCGCTGCGCCATTCACGTACCATGGCTGATCGGATACCGGAACAGGAGCCGTTTGAAACCAACGGGATACGCGAACAACTTCAACCTTTTCATACGCATTCAACGTTTTGACAGCCGCCTTGCATATATCAACGGAGTTTCCCAGGTTCGATCCGATTCCGATGAGTATCACGCTTTCATTCGCTCCAGATAGATTAGGCTCTTGCGGCAACGCCCCAGGCGCATTAACTATTAAAGGATATTAACATGCGCCGCATCTTTTTCGCGGCAGACGATAAAGCAATTTTGATTTAAGGATTTTTAGGATGATGTTCTATCCGCAAGAACGGATCGGTCTGTTCATCGACGGGTCCAATCTCTACGCTGCAGCACGCTCCCTTGGGTTCGATATCGACTACAAAAGGTTGTTGGAAGTCTTTTCGGAACAAGGCCACTTGATCCGGGCCTTCTATTACACCGCACTGATCGAAGACCAGGAGTATTCCCCTATTCGACCGCTGGTCGATTGGCTGGACTACAATGGCTACACCATGGTCACAAAACCGACCAAGGAATTCACCGACGCGGCGGGTCGCCGGAAAATCAAAGGAAATATGGATATCGAGTTGGCCATCGACGCCATGGAGATGGCCCCTCACCTCGACCATATGGTCCTTTTCTCCGGCGATGGAGATTTCAGGCGGCTTGTTGAATCGGTGCAGCGGAAAGGCCTTAAAGTAACCGTCGTCAGCACGGTAAAATCGTCCCCCCCAATGATTGCCGACGAGCTACGACGTCAGGCCGACTACTTCCTTGAGCTGGAAGATCTCGAGGATGAAATCGGCCGTAAAGGCGGCAGCAAGCCCCATGAGCACGACGGACATGATTTCCCCGGACACGATGACGAAATTGAGGAAGAAAAACCCGGAGCCGACGACCCGGAAGCCTATTTGCAGACCACCCGCGGCCAACCGTAATCTTCGCGCATGACCGTTCCCTCTAAAGAACCGGGGCGCAATTGTCGTCTTTGCCCCCGCCTTGTCGAATTTCGGGAAAACAATTCCGAAACCTGGCCCGATTGGCACAACGCCCCCGTCCCCTCTTTCGGCGATATTACCGCCCAACTCCTGGTCGTCGGTCTCGCCCCAGGGCTGAAAGGGGCCAACAGAACCGGACGGCCGTTTACCGGCGATTATGCGGGCGATTTGCTCTATCCAACTCTGGTTCACTACGGCTTCGCCCAAGGCACATACGGCTGTACATCCAATGACGGTCTTGAGTTGATCGATAGCCGCATCACCAACGCCGTCCGCTGTGTCCCACCGCAAAACAAGCCGACCGGGCCGGAAGCCAGAACCTGCCTTCCCTTCCTAACCGAGGAAATCGGCGCCATGCCGAACCTCAAGGTCATCCTAGCCTTGGGAACGCTGGCTCATAATGCCGTTTTGTCCGCTTTGTCGCAAAAGCGGTCGGCCTTTAAGTTTGGCCACAACGCGGTTCATCGGCTCGACAACGGCCTCACGCTGACCGACAGCTATCATTGCTCGCGCTACAACACCAATACGGGCAAGCTGACTGAAGCCATGTTTAGGGACGTATTCGAGGGAATTTCCGCACGGCTCGCATAACCCTCTTTACTCCGCCGTGAAACTTGCTATACCGCCCTCTAGTCATTGAAAACGAGCAGATTCACACGATAAATACGATCTGCTCTAGGAGGAGTGGTCATGGAAATCGTCTGTCTCGATCTCGAAGGGGTTCTGGTTCCGGAAATCTGGATCAATTTCGCCGAACGAACCGGAATCGAAGAACTTCGGGCCACCACACGCGATATCCCCGACTACGACGTTTTGATGCGTCAGCGCCTCAAAATCCTCGACGAACACAATCTCGGTATGCCGGATATCCAAGCGGTCATCGACGATATGGGGCCGATGGAAGGCGCCAGAGATTTTCTCGGCTGGCTGCGCGAACGTTTCCAGGTCGTCATCCTGTCAGACACCTTTTATGAATTCGCCGAACCTCTGATGCGCCAATTGGATTGGCCGACCCTGTTCTGCCACAAGCTGGAAGTGAACGAAGCGGGCCGTGTCACCGACTACAAACTCCGGATGCCCAACCACAAGCAAGCCGCCGTAGAACGGTTCCACGATCTCAAATACCACGTCATTGCCGCTGGCGACTCCTATAACGACACCAACATGCTGGGCGAAGCCGATCAGGGCATCCTGTTTAAAGCGCCGGCCAATGTGATTGAGGAGTTCCCCCAGTTCCCGGTGGCAACGACCTATGACGAACTGAAAGCCGAAATCCTTAAGGCCAGCCCCCGATTTTAATGGCTGACGTCGTCAACCTTAGACAAGCCAGGAAACAAAAAGCCCGCGCTGAAAAACAGGCTCAGGCTGAACAAAACCGCTTGAAACACGGCAGATTAAAAGAGCAAAAGGCCCGCGACCTCAAAGAGGCGAAGCGGGCCAAACGCGATCTCGATTCAAAAAAGCTCGACGATTAGGCCGTAGACTCATTAAATCGCAGCCAAATCCGAATTGCGGCCAACTTTACCATTGCGAGGTAGGTTGATCCAAGTTTGTCGTATCGGGTTGCAATGCGCCGGAAG
>Ga0070727_10002023_pt1 | contig 20215 bp, 18 predicted proteins | sample tdAd472_FD_66722 | JGI IMG/M metagenome (GOLD analysis project Ga0070727, IMG submission 66722) | Marine sediment microbial communities from the Atlantic coast under amendment with organic carbon and nitrate - tdAd47.2 | ecosystem: Environmental > Aquatic > Marine > Coastal > Sediment | place...
CAACATCCCACTACGGCGCGTTCTCGGTGGCCTCGTGCTGGTCCTGCGGCTCGTCGCTCTCGGACTCCTCCTGGCGATTGTGTTCGAGTTGGTGCCCGCCGGTCAGAACTGGATCCTGTGGACGTTGGCGATCCTTGCCTTGGTCGTTGGATGGTCGGTTCGCGATCTTTTCGCGGATTTAGTAGCGGGCGGCATCTTGGCTGCCGAGCGCCGCGTGAAAAAGGGGATGTGGGTCTCTGGTGATGGTTTCCAAGGCACGGTCGAAGGACGATCGGTTCGGGCGACGTGGCTGCGGGACGGGCAAGGGCACCGGCTGACTGTGCCCAATCGCGCGATGGTTGGCGCGCCAATGGTCTATGACGCCGGTGCAGACGCGGAGCACGAGGTGGTGGTGCGCCTCGAAGGCTACGAGGACGCCGGCAAGGTGCGCATGGCACTCACCGACGCAATCCTCAGCTCGCCCTGGGCCCTTGCTGGAGCGACGCCAGTGGTGTTGCGCGACCCCGCCGATCCGGTCGTCTGGCGAGTTCGAACCAAGCTCCTCGAGCCGCGCTTCTCAGTGCATTTCGAGGGAGAGCTTCTCGAGCGCGTCGAAGACCTGCTGCGCTACGAACCGGAGCTCGAAGAACGCGAGACCGTCCCAACCGAAGCCCCGCTGGAAGGCTGATTAGGCGATCCAGTCGCGAAGCTCGCCTGTCACGACCCGTGGAGCCTGTTGAAGCTCTTCGATCGTCTTCGCGCCGCTGAGCAGCATGACCGAGCGGAGCTCGCGCTCAACTTGCAGAAGGAACGAGCGTGCGCCGTCGACGCCGCCCTCGAGGAACGCTTGATAGACGTTGCGTGCCATTCCGGCGCAGCTCGCGCCGAGCGCGATCGCGCGGGCCACGTCCATGCCGCTTCGGATGCCACCGGTCGCGATCGTCGTCATGCCAGCATCGACGCAATACCGAACCGACGCCGCGGTGGGGATACCCCAATCCCACAGGGCCTCACCAAGCGCCTGCCCATCGCCTTCTGCGCGCAGTGTTTCGACGCCGACCCATGAGGTGCCGCCGGCTCCCGAGGTGTCCGCATATCGAATCCCGATCGCGCGAAGCTTTGCGGCAACTTCGCGGCTGATCCCGTTGCCGGTCTCTTTGGCGATGACCGGCACGTCGAGCTCAGACCAGAGCCGCCGGAAGGTTCCGAAGCCTCCGCTGAAATCTCGATCGCCCTCGGGCTGAACCAGCTCCATGGCCGGGTTCATGTGCACGCACAGGGCGTCGGCACCGACATCGGTCACGATCCGCGCGATTGCCTCGGTGGACAGGTCGCGCGCCTGGACGACGCCGACGTTGCCAAAGAGAAGGACGTCGGGCGCGTGCTCGCGCACCTGGTATGTCCACCTCGTCTCGGGTCGTTTTTGCATCGCGCGCTGACTGCCAAGCCCGAACGCGTAGCCAAGCTCGTTCGCGATCGAGGCTAGGGCTTGGTTGATCTCGGCAGCTCGTTCATGCCCCCCAGTCATCGCTGCGATCAACAGCGGCGCGCGGAGCTCCTTGCCAAGCAGCCCGACGCGGGTGTCTATCGAGTCGAGGTCGGCCTCGGGGAGCGACTGATGCACCAGCCGCACGCATTCGAGAAGAGTGGTGCGCTTCCGAAACGCGACGTCGTCCGTCGCGCACAGATCGAGATGATCGGCCTTTCTCTGCTCAATGTCTGCGCTCATCACGTTGCTTGCTCGACAGCGTCCTGCCGTGTACGTAGCTCGGAATAAGGACACTCACACCGTGGCGCAAGGGCAAATGGATCTGGAGTCTTGGATGGGGGGTATCCGTCGGCAGGTCGACGCCATCCTGGAGGGGTTTTTCGAGTCGAAGTGCGACGAAGCGACCCGTCTTTCGCCACAGGCGATCGAGCTGGTCACTGAAGTTCGCGACCTCACGATGCGTGGAGGCAAGCGGCTGAGGCCGATCGTCACCGCAGCAGCCTATCGGGCCGCGAGTGGAGCCACCGACGTAACGCCGACGCTGGAGATCGGCGCCGCCCTGGAGCTCCTCCAGACGTACTTGCTGATTCACGACGACTGGATGGACGAGGACGACGAGCGGCGCGGAGGGCCTGCGGTCCATTACGCGTTCCAGAAGAAGCATGGTCACGAGCATCTCGGTGCGAGCCTCGGGATTCTAGCGGGGGATTTGGCCTCGACCTTCGGTTGGGAGCTCTTGCTCCGCAGTGGTTTTCCCGAGGGCCGGCGCGACGAAGGGTTGGCGCTTTTCGTCAAGATCCAAAAAGAAGTGTTCGCGGGACAGCAGCTCGACCTCATGGCCGACGTGGATGTCGAGCGCATGCACGACTTGAAGACCGGAAGTTACACGACGCGCGGGCCGGCCGAGCTCGGCGGCATCGTCGCCAATGCAGACGAGCCGGGCATGAGATCGTTGCGTGATTGGTCTGCGCCGCTCGGGGTCGCGTTTCAGCTGCGGGACGACCTCCTCGGAACCTTTGGCAGCGCTCAGCAGACCGGCAAGCCCGGTGATGATTTGCGACATGGCAAGCACAACGCAGTCGTGGCCGCTTTTCGCAAACTCGGCGCAAGCGAAGCGGACAGGTCCGTGCTCGAGCGTGTCTGGGGGCGTGCTGAGGCAACCAATGATGAAGTCGAAGCCGCCAGGAAGGTCCTGTCCGCCGCCAAGGCCGAGGTCGAGGCGCGACTGGCGTTCTTGGCCGATGAGGCGCGAAGAGCACTCGTTGCAAGCCCGTTCGGACAGGACGCCAAGCAAATGCTCGAGGAAGTGACCCAGCGGCTCACGGACCGAGGGAGCTGATGGGCTTCGGGAGAGGCAAGGTGATCCTGCTCGGCGAGCATGCCGTCGTTCACGGTTACCCCGCGATCGCGGTCGGAATCGAACGGGGCGTCACAGCCGAGGCATCGCCTGCCGAGCGCGATCTGTTGCGGCTTTCGCCATGGGATTTGGCCCTCAGGCCCGATCCGGAAGGAGGCGAGCCCCTCGAACGTGCGTTTGCGGTCGCGCTCGCGCTCTATCCCGAGCGTCCAGCCCTCGAAGTGAACGCCCAGGTCGAGTTGCCGGCTGGCGCGGGGCTCGGCTGCTCGGCGGCGATCGGCGTGGCCATTCTCGATGCGATCGACGAAGCCCTCGGCATCGAACGGCCGCGAACGGATCTCGCGGCGGCTGCGCTCGGCTGGGAGAGGGTCTTTCACGGCAACCCATCGGGCATCGACAACACGATGTCGGCCGTCGGCGGGGTCGCGCTCTATCGCAAGGGCGCCGCGCTCCAACCGCTGCGCTCGAACAAACCGCTCCACCTGGTGATCGGCTACAGCGGCGAGTCCTCGAGCACCAAAGAGATGGTCGCATCGGTTCGCCGGCAGCTACAGGGTGACCCGGGACGGGTGAACAAGGCGTTCGAAGGCATCGAGGTGCTAGTGCGCAACGCAAAGCTCGCCATCGAAGCCGGCGACCACATCGCGCTTGGGCAACTGCTCGACCTGAACCACACGATCCTCAGCTCGCTGATGCTGTGCACCACCAAGCTGGACGAGATGTGCCAGGCCGCGAGACGCGCCGGGGCGCTCGGCGCCAAGATGACCGGCGCCGGGGGAGGAGGCTGTATGTTCGCGTTGGCGCCAAAGCACGATGAAGCCATACGTTTGCGCGACGTGCTCGGAGAAGGCTCGTTCGTCGCGGAGGTGAGCGCATGACCGATCCGCCCACGGAAGCGAGTGCGCGGGCCTGTGCAAACATCGCTCTTGCCAAGTACTGGGGCAAGGCCGACGTGAAGCGAAACGTTCCGGCCGTGCCGAGTATCTCGCTGACGCTGGACCAGCTGGTCACCGAGACGCGAGTGCGGTTTGACGCTTCGCTCCCATCCGATGTGGTGAGGCTGGATGGCAGGCGCGCGAGCGCGGCCGAAGCCGAGCGCGTCGTCACCATGCTCGACCGCGTTCGACGAGAGTCGCGAGTGCGCTCGAACGCGCACGTTTCGAGCCATAATCACTTTCCGACGGCGGCTGGCCTTGCTTCGAGCGCGTCCGGTTTTGCAGCGCTTGCGGCCGCTGCATCGGCGGCCGCGGGGCTTCGTTTCAACGCGCGCCGGCTCAGCGCTTTGGCTCGCGCATCGAGCGCGTCTGCTGCTCGGTCGGTTTACGGCGGATTTGTCGAGCTTCCGGCGGGAAGCCGTGGCGATGCGGAGCTGGCGGCTCGGCCGATTGCGCCCTCTGAGCACTGGAACGTCCGCCTGGTCGTCGCACTGACCGAGACCGGCAAGAAGAAAGTCGGCTCCACCGAGGGTATGGAGCGCTCGCGCAAAACGTCGCCCTACTACCAAGCGTGGTTGGACCAAGCGCCCAGGTGGGCGCGGAAGATCAAACGCGCGATCAAGGATCGCGACCTCGACGTGCTCGGTGCGGCGATGGAGCAGAGCACGCTTGCCTTCCACTGCTGCGCGATCACCTCCGATCCGCCGATCCTCTACTGGGCGCCAGCAACGTTGGCTGCGCTCGCCACGGTGCGCGGGCTTCGCGAGCGCGGCTTGTCGGTATGGGCAACGATGGACGCGGGGCCACACGTCAAAGTGCTGTGCGAGATCGGTGACGCAACGCGCGTTCGTCAGGCGCTCGATCGCACTCGAGGTGTCACCCGAACCTGGGTTGCCAAGCCAGGCCCCGGCGTCGAGGTTCATCGATGACCCCGGTCGGCGCTACCGCGCCAGGAAAGGCGCTCTTGTGTGGCGAGTACGCGGTGCTCGAGGGCGCGCAAGCCATCGTCGCCACCGTCGATCGACGGGTCTCGGTCGTCTGGCGCGACCGCCCCGGACCCATGCCTCCAGAAATCGAAGCCACGCTGGCGCGCGCGCAAGCCGAGCTTGGGCCGGTGCCCGGGTCGTTGGCACTCGACGCGAGCGATCTTCAACACGATCGCGTCAAGCTCGGGTTGGGCTCGTCGGCCGCTGCGGCCGTGGCAGCCGCAGGCGCGGTTTTCGCAACGCATGGTCATGAGCTCGGCGACCCGGAGACCTTGCAACGTGTCTTCACGTGCGCGTTCGAAGGTCACGGATCGATCGCGCCTCAGGGTAGCGGCGTCGACGTGGCAGCCTCGACCTTTGGCGGGTTTCTCCGGTTTGCGCGGAGGGGGACCGAGGTCGATATACGAGCGCTTGAATGCCCGGATGAGCTCGTGATTCGTTTGGTCTGGACTGGTCATGCGGCGCGAACCAGCGAGCTGGTGAACAAGGTGCACGGGCTTCGTCGTGACGACTCAGGTTCCTATCGCGCTTGCATGGATCGATTGTCGGAGATCTCCGGTCGATTTGCGTCGGCGTTCGAGACCGGAAGCCCCGCCGAGATCGTCGCAGAGGCGGCCTCGTACGCGAACGCGATGGGCGCGCTCGGCGAGGCGGCAGGCGCCCCGATCGTCGACGCCCGTCTCGGACGTGCGGCCGAGCTTGCAACCCGTTTTTCGGGGAGCGCCAAGCCTTGTGGCGCCGGAGGCGGCGACGTGGCAATCGCGTTTTTTCTCGACCCGCACGCCGCAAAAGGCTTCGAAGTGGCTTGCAAAGCCGAAGGGCTTCATCCTATCGATGTCTCGTGGGGTGCGGCGGGTGTCCAGGCGCGCTCACGAGGAGGCGCCAAATGCTGATCAATATTTACGTCCTGTCGCTCGTGCTCGGAGCCGTGCTGCTCGGCGCCTCGCTGTTCTTGGGCGAGAAGCGCCTCGACGCTGATGACCAAACACGTGCGCACGACGACACGACGAGGCCAAGTCAATTCGGTCAGCTCGACGGCGTTGCAGGCGGCGACTTCTTTGCGCGGACCGTTCGGTCACGTCGGTTCTGGACGTTTTTCGTCTCCTTCTTCGGCATGACGGGACTCATCGTCGACGGTTTGGACCTCATGGGCCCAACCGTGTCGTTCGTGGTAGCGATCACGATCGGGGCGGTCGCCGGCGCAGGGGCTTCCGCCGCGGTGCGGATCGGCTCGAGCTGAGCCTCCGCCTACTTCGAGTAACCTCGGACTTCGTCTTCGAGCCGATCGATGACGACGGCGGAGAGATTTTCTCCGCAGAGCCGCGACATCTGCTGAATGAGCGTGGGGCTGGTGACGTTTACCTCGATTAGCTTGCCGCCGATGACGTCGAGCCCAACGAAGAACAGCTGATCGGCGATCAGACGCGGGCCGATCGTCTCGATGATCTTTCGGTCGGCGTCGGTGAGCTCCGCCGGCGTCGCGGAGCCTCCGACGTGGACATTGCTCCGAAGGTCGCCCTTGCGGGGAACGCGCCCGACGACGCCGAGAAGCTCGCCTTTCACGAGCAGGATTCGCTTGTCCCCTTCGTCGTACACCTCGGGGATCAGCGCTTGTACGATCGCGTTGCGTCGGCCCAAGTGGGTGACGGCCTCGATCAAGGCGTTGAGATTGGTGTCCCCCTCAGCGAGCAGAAACACGCCCTCGCCGCCGTGACCGTCGATCGGCTTGATGACGGCCTTGCCGCCCACATCGCTCAGGAATCGCAGGATCTCATCCTTGTGACTCGTCATGATCGTCGGGGGAACGATCTCGGGAAAATGATGCGCGTAGAGCTTTTCGTTGGCTTCACGGAGGCCGCGTGGGCTGTTGACCACGAGCGTGCTGCCTTCGAGATGGTCGAGAACGAGGGTCAACCACAGGTAAGCGTCGGTGAAGGGTGGATCCTTGCGAATGAACACGGCATCGACATCCACCAAATCGACATCTTCTGGCTTGCCCAAGGTGATCGGCTCCTCGGCGTCGAGCTGCATCGTCGCGTGGCGAGCCCGGGCCACGACTCTGCGGCCGCGCAGCCCGACATCGCTCGCCAGGCAGTGATCGATGTGATGGCCGCGAGTCTGTGCCTCGAGCATCAGGGCAAAGGTGGTGTCCTCGTCGACGATGACCGTCGACACCGGGTCCATCACGAACACGAAACGCATAGGACTCTGCGGTAGCACCCAGGTTGGTTTGGAGGCAAGGTGGGAGCGATGAAGCGCTGGGTCCCCATCATGCTGTGGTGCGTTTCGGCGCTTCTGATCACGGGTCTCACCGCTGGTTCCCCGCCCGCACATACAGCGGTATTCACGAGAGACGCGGTTGCTGCGGACCATCCCGAAGCGTCCAAAGCGGGCGCCGAGATTCTCGCCGCGGGCGGAAACGCTGCGGACGCCGCGGCCGCAACCATGTTGGCCCTCGGGGTGGTCAATCCCGCGAGCAGCGGCCTCGGAGGCGGCGGGTTCGCCCTCTACTATTGCGCTGAGGACGGCTCGCTCACATTCCTCGACTTCCGCGAGCGCGCCCCGCGCGCCGCAACCCGGACGATGTTCGAGGTCGAGGGGGAACGGCCGGACGGGCCGGCGAATTCCCCCTCTCAGTTGGGTGGCCTCGCCGCAGGCGTCCCCGGAGAGCCCGCAGGCGTCGAGGCGCTGATCACTCGTTTTGGGAAGCTCTCATTGCGCGCGGTCATCGCGCCCGCCCTTCGGCTTGCCGAGGAGGGCTTTGCAGTGAGCGAGGCGCTCGGCGCGATGGGAAGCGCGTTTGAAATCCAGCTTCACGAAGACCCGGTGATGGCGAAGTGGAACCTCGAGCCGGGCGCAACGCTGCGTCGTCCGAGCTTGGCACGTGTGCTTCGCGCGTTTGCCGAGAAGGGAGCCGCGGTCATCTACGGGGGGATCATCGGCCAGGAGATGGTAGCCGCCGTTCGGAAGCACGGCGGCATCATGACCTTGCAAGACCTTCGAGCGTACCGCGTCAGGACGCGCGAGCCGCTGCGCACGACCGCCTTCGGACATCACTGGGTCACGGCGCCCCCTCCGAGCGCGGGCGGCTTCACGATGATTCAAAGCCTGTCGATCTTGGAACAGGCGGCCGGCCCCGATCCCGTCTATGGCACGCCGCTCCTGCATGCGATGGCCGAATCCTGGAAGGGGCCGTTCTTGGATCGCCAACGCTATTTCGGTGACCCGGACCAAGTGATTCTGCCGCTCGACAAGATGATGGACACCTCGCGAATCGCGAATCGCGCCAAGCTCGCGGGCGACGGCAAAGCTCACCCGAGCGCGGACTACGACTTCCCGGTGGAATGGACCCGTTCGAGCGTCGCGACGCCCGACAATGCGGGAACCTCACACTTTTGCGTCGTCGACGCGGAGGGCAACGTCGCCTCGGTCACGACCACCGTGAATCTGCCCTTTGGCGCGCGGTTTACCGGCGGAGGCGTCGTCATGAACGACGAAATGGACGATTTCGCGAGCGGCATCGGCAAAGCCAATGCGTTCGGCTTGGTCGGCGGCGCGCGCAATCTGCCGGGGCCTTGGAAGCGTCCGGTGTCGACGATGTCTCCCACGATCGTTTTCGAGAACGGCAAGCCCGTGTTGTGCGTTGGCGCGTCGGGCGGAAGCCGGATCGTGACGGCTACACAACAGGTCGCGATGAACGTCTTGTTGCACGGCATGACTGCAGGCGAGGCTGTACGCGCGCCTCGCATCCACCACCAAGGCGTGCCTGAAGCACTTCGCGTCGAAAAGGTCGCGCCCTTGGACCCTGCGCTTCAAGACGCGCTCCGTGAGCGGGGTCACCGCATCGAGCCTATTCACAACGTCGCCACGGTGCAGGCGATCCAAATCGATCGCTCCCGCGAGCGCCGGCTTCACGCCGCAAGCGATCCTCGAAAGGGCGGGCGCCCAGCGGGTCACTAGCGAAACGTGGCCAGGTACTCGTTCACGAGGGCGGCGTTCTTCGCGTATTGTTCCCGCGTCGTAGCGATGAAGTACGCCTCGATGAGGCGACTCAAGCCGAGCACGTTCGCGCCGACCTCGAGCGTCACGCGTCGCTCGCACTGATGAGGCGAGACCGCCTCGACCGCGACGGTGCCAGCGGCCCAAATGCGTTCAGGAACCGCCGAGGGAATGACCCGAAAGTTGTAGCGTTCGGTTTCAGCGTCGAATGTGCCCTCTTCGACGTAGCTGAACCGCTCGCCGAGAACCCTCGCTACTGCCCTAGGCATCTGGTGCGTGGGCCAGACTTTGGCGCGCCGGTAGCCGGTCTCTTCATCCCACTCCTGAAGCTCGTGTTCGAAGCCGAGCCCCTCGTACAAGTAGTGATTGAAATCTTCACTTCGAAAGATTCGCTCCCAGAATTCTTGTTCCGAGCAGTCCAGCAGCTGGCGAATCGCGAGGCTCTTCGACATGGTCACTCGGTGATTTGGACGACGACGACGGTGATGTTGTCCTCGCCACCGTTCTGGTTGGCCTGGGAGATCAAGGTTATTGCGGCCGTTTCGACGTCCGAGCCGGCGCTGTGAACGATGTCCAAGATGCGTTCGTCGCTCACCATGCCGTTGAGACCATCCGAGCAGAGCACGTAGACATCGCCTGGCTCGACGTCTTCGAAGTACAGATCGACGGCGACCGCGTCTTGCATCCCGAGGGCGCGCGTGATCACGTTCGTCGGAAGGCGCTCCTTCTGCGCGTCCGTGAGGTTCGGCATGACGAGCAAGTAGTCGTTCAACAGTGAGTGGTCGCGCGTCAGCTGTGTAATGCCACCTGTGCGAACTCGATATGCCCGGCTGTCGCCGACGTGGGCGATGTGGATCTTGCGGTCCTCGCGAACGAACAGCGCGCCGACGACGGTGGTGCCCATGCCCTGAACCGAACGGTTACGAATCGACGCTTGAAAGATTCGCTGATTGGCTAGCTTCACGGCCGACACCAGACGGTTTTGGTCGGGCGTTAAACGCGAGTCGTCTTCAGTCGGCCATTCGTTGCCGTCGATGTCGCTCGCATCGAAAAAGGCAGATATCTCCATCGTCGCCATGCGGCTCGCGACATCGCCGGCCCGGTGACCGCCCATGCCATCGGCAACCACGAACAAACGATGCTCCGATAGGATGCAGAAGCTGTCTTCGTTGTGCTCTCGCTGAAGTCCGACGTCAGAGAGCCCTGCAGCAATGAAGTTCATCAGTGTTCACACGCCCGGAGAGACGACTCGAGAGATAATCGCCGGTGATCCGACCATCTATTGGCCTTCGGCCCGTTCGCGGGCAACCCAAATCGTCCGAAACAGCCTATCCGACCGACGAACGCGAGCAAATCAGGGGGTCACAAAGGCGGGCAGCTCAGGCCAGCCGGACTCTGGATCGTCCAGATAGGAATATCGTGCGTAGTGCGTGGTCACCCGCCGCACGTAGTTGCGCGTCTCATTGAACGGGATCCGCTCTACGAAGCGATCGAGCTCCATCTTTCGACTCTCCTTGAGCCACCGCTTCACGCGGCTCTTGCCCGCATTGTAGGCGGCGATGCTCAGCGGGTAGACGTTGTCGAATTCTGCAGCGAGCGCCGCCATCTCGTCGAGCCCAAGGGCGATGTTCGTATCCGGTGTACGGAGCATTTGCCGAGTGACCGGTCTACCAGCGAGCCGGGTCGCGAGCTCCGGCATCAGCTGCATGAGACCCACCGCGCCGGCCCTGCTAACCACCTCTGGACGGAAGCCGCTTTCCTGACGCATGGTCGCGTAGACCAAGGCGCGTGGAAGCTCGCCCCGGTGCTCGTCGACGATCGAGCGCCAAGGCATCGGATATACCGCGTCCCACCACCAGCGATGCTCGGCGGGGTTGCTGTAGAGGTACACCATGCGCCTGCGCGCGATCAGGAGGGCTTCGCGATAGGCGCCCGCATCGCGATAGAGCCCGGTGAGAAGTGGGATGCGTTGTGTCTTGGGGTAATCCGCGACGAGTGTGTTTTCGTGCGCGTTCAGCCATGCGATGCCGTCGAGGTCGAGGCCGAGCCGCCGATACGCCTCGAAGGTGTCGGGCACGGACAGATCGCTTGCGGGGACCTCGACCGAGTCCGGTGAGGCCGCGTTTTCAAAGGGTGATGGTGGCGTCGATTTGAGCCGCTTGAGACGATTGGCTGCCAAGACCGCATACCAATGCAAGGGTTCGACGTCGATCGCCTTGCGATAGGCCTCGATGGCTCTGGGTCCCCTACGATAGGAGCGGCCGAGCCAGTAGAAGCCTCGCGCCTCGTCCATCGCGGTGGGGGAGAGCGCGATGTATTGAGAGAGGTAGCGCACCGCTCGCGTGTAGCGGCGCGTCTCGAACGCCCGGAAGCCGAGCTCCCAGAGCGCCGAGCGGCGCCAACGCCCACGCACTTGTGACTTTCCTCGCAGCAGACGCTCCATCTGCTTTTCGCCACTCGCGGGGCGAAGCCGGATCTCGAGCCACGCGGCGAGGAACCGGGCCTCGGACGCGCGGCCGCTGCGCGGGTAGCGTTGAGCGAAGCGTCGATATGCGCGGATTGCGCGCGCATCTTGGTCAGCACGCGACAACGCGCGGGCCGAATGAAACGCGTCTTCCATCTCGTGCTCGCCGCCGAGCGACGCCGACCGGTGGAGAACGCGCGCCGCGTCGAGGTAACGGGTCCGCATTCGAAAGAGGGCCATGCCGTAGATGTGATGCCATCGGGCATCGAGCGCGGAGTCATCTCCCACGTCGATCCCTTCGAGCTCCCCGACAGCTTCTGCAAATCGGCGCGCGTCCATCAACTCTTCGGCACGCGAGACTCGGTCTGAAAGAGTCGGTGAGGCACGCTTTTCCAACTTGCGAGCGGCGCTCTGCTGGTTTGGTTGGACGGCGGACTTCCAAGCTTCGAGCGCGGCCACCTGAGCGTCTTCGGGTCGCTCGAGCTCGGTATACACATCGGACAACAAAGCAAGTAGGGCGACGCGGTTGCCGACGCCGTGCTTACGGCGCGTGAGTCTAGCAAGCTCGTCCGCGGCGGTTTCGAGCTCGCCGAGCTGAGCCGCACAATCTGCAGCGATCGCTCGGTCGTGACGCGTCACCGTCGTGTCACTCGAGGGAACGCCTAGGAGCACCGGCCGCGCTTCGGCACAGTGCCCACATTGCGCGGCGGCGGTTGCCCATCGGCGCATCGAGTCGTTCCGCATCGGCTCGGGAAGCGTCGACGGGGTTTGCGCAAGCTGGTCCATTGCGTCGCAGGGACGGCCGACATCCAAGAGCAGACGACCCTCTAGATAGCGCAGGGCGTCTTTGTCACGGGTCTTTTCAGGAAGGAGCGCGATCTCTTTGAGGGCCCCGCGTTCATCCCCGGTGCGCACCAGGGAGGCGACGCGATCGAGCCCATCCCCCGCCAGCGCCCCCGCACAAGCAAGCCAAACGAACCCTGCCCCCAGCCAAAAGCGTCTCAATCTGGAGGGAATCTAACACTCATTGACGCCAACGCAGAGCGATTGGCGATCGCACTATGGGTCTCGTATGCTCCGCCGCTGACGATGCGATACGCGATTATCCTATTGCTTGCCGGCTTTGCCGTAGGGGGGTGCAAGCAGAACATCGGAGATAGCTGCGGCAGCTCCACCGACTGCTCGGTCACCGGCGAGCGCCAATGCGACCTGGCCCAGCCAGGCGGCTATTGTACGATCTTTTCGTGCGACCCGGACACCTGCCCCGAGGGCGCGTGCGTCGAGTGGCGCTTCATCCCGAGCCGCACGGCGGAAACCTGGTGCATGAAGACCTGTGACGACACCGGAAACTGCCGCTTGGAGTACTCGTGCGTGTTCCCGAACCAAATCACGATGAGCGGCGGGTTCGACGCCAATCTGTCAGAGGACGAACGGGTAGCTCGGATCATCGACCTCGAAGGCAATCAGGCGGAGGCGAAGATCTGCGTGGCCCTCACCCCAGGAGTCGAGCCGCCCGACGCCCTGCCGGGGTGGGAGCTCGACGCGGGCTTATAGCCCGCAGGGAAACCGACGCAGCAGCCGATTGAGCGTAGTATGGCCCGGATGATGTCTCCGGGCCTCTTGCGGTATCTGGCGGGCCGCCTGCTGAGGGCACTGCTGACCGTCGTCGGGCTGGTGACGATCGTGTTCTTGTTGGTGCGCCTGATCCCGGGCGACCCGGTGGAGGCGATCCTTGGCGATCAAGCCGGCCCCGAAGAGAAAGCGGAGCTTCGACGGGCGCTGAACCTCGACCAACCTGTCGGGAAGCAGTACCTGTCGTTCCTTGGAGACATGGCCGATGGCAGTATGGGGACGTCGTTTCGGCAGCCCGATCGGTCGGTGTCGTCGATGGTGCGAGATGTGTTGCCGTACACCATCGTGCTCGCCCTTGCCGCCTTGCTCGTGGCCTGGTTCGTGGCGATTCCACTTGGCACCATCGCGGCGGCCAGGGCAGGCAAGGGTTGGGACAAGATCGCCTCGACGGTCGCCGTTGCGGGCTTGGCGATCCCCAATATTTGGCTCGGGCCTCTCCTGATCCTTGCTTTCGGGGTGAAACTTCGTTGGCTGCCCCTACCGGGCGATGATTTGGCCGGTCCCGAGGCGCTGATCCTGCCCGCGCTCACGATTGGAACCGCGTTGGCAGCCGTGCTGACGCGGCAGACCCGAGCAGCAATGATCGAAGTCTTATCCGAGCAATACATCACTGCCGCGCGGGCCCGCGGGGTTCCTTCGGTCTCTCTGCTCCTGCGGCACGCGCTTCGAAACGCCCTGCTCCCCGTCATGACGATCGGCGCGGCCCAGCTTGGTGCGCTGCTTTCCGGAACGGTGGTGACCGAGAAGATCTTCGAGCGGACCGGGCTTGGGACGCTCTTTCTCGACGCGTTTTTCGCCCGTGACATCCCGGTGGTTCAGGGCTGCGTGCTGGTGATCGCGGTGATCTACGTGTGCGTGAACCTCGTGGTGGATTTGGCGTACGGAGTCGTCGATCCGAGGGTGAGACTCTCATGAGCAGGGTTCGCAATCGTCTTCGAAAAACCCCGATCGGCTTGGCGATCGTGATCATCTTTTTCGTGCTGGGTCTCATCGGTCCGTGGATCGCGCCCTACGACCCGCTCGCGATCGATCTCCTGCACGAGTACGAAGCTCCGTCGTGGGTGCATCTACTCGGCACGGGGGACAACGGGATCGACATCCTGAGCGCCTTGCTTCACGGCGCACGGCTCGCCGCGATCGTTGGAATCGTCGTCGTCGGGGTGTCGGTCGTCATTGGCACCTTGCTCGGTACCTGGGCGGGTTATTGGGGGCGGCTCACCGACCACGTGGTCACCGGGATCGCCGACCTGGTGCAAGCATTCCCTGCGATCATCCTGAATATCGCGGTCCTCGCTCTGGTCGCTCGGCCCGGTCTCATGCATTTGATCGTCGCGCTCGCGATCAACGGATGGGTCCTATACGCACGTCTAGCGCGGGCTGAGACGCTGACGTTGAGAGAGCGCGAGTTCGTCGAAGCGGCTCGTGCACTCGGCGTGCCGACGCACGAGGTACTGGGTCGCCACGTGATTCCCAACCTCCTCGGGCCGCTCGTCATTCAGGCGACCACCGGTTTGGGCGTCGTGATCCTGGCAGAGTCGACGCTGTCTTTCCTTGGTCTCGGACCCGGAAAAGCCGTGTCCTGGGGCGCACTTCTCGACCAGGGCACGAGTGTGCTGCTGCGATTTCCGCACGTGGCCCTGTTCTCGGGCGGCGCGATCGCGCTGACTGTGTTGGGCTTCAATCTCACGGGAGACTGGTTGCGAGACCGGCTCGACCCACGCCTGCGATAGCCATGCCCGAGCTCCCCGACATCGAGCTCTACCTTCACGCTCTGCGCTCGCGCGTGATCGGCAACGTGCTTCAGGGCGTACGACTGGCATCGCCGTTCGTCCTGAGGAGCGTGGACCCACAGATAGACGCGGTCGTGGGAAAGCGAGTGCTCGATGTGCGCCGGCTCGGCAAGCGCGTCGTGCTCGTCCTACAAGACGACCTCTACATCGTGTTGCATCTGATGATCGCCGGCCGGCTTCGCTGGAAACCCGCGGGACAGAAGATCCCTGGTCGAGTGGGCCTTGGGGCGTTCGACTTCGAAGACGGAACGCTCTTGCTGACCGAGGCAAGCAAGAAGAAGCGCGCCGCTTTGTACCTATGCCGCGGCCAAGATGCGCTCCTCGGGCACGACCCAGGCGGGATCGAGCCTTTGGAGACCGGCTACGCCGGCTTTCGAGACGCGCTGCTCGAGCGGAACCACACCGTGAAGCGCGCGCTGACCGACCCGCGAATCTTCAGCGGAATCGGCAACGCGTATTCCGACGAAATTCTGCATCGCGCGAAGCTATCACCGCTGATCTGGACTCAGCGGCTGACGGAGAAGCAACTCCAACGCCTGCACGTCGCAACCCGCGAGGTTCTGTCGGAATGGGTCGCTCGACTGACCGAACAGCACGGCAGCGATTTCCCCGAGAAGGTGACCGCGTTTCGTCCCGAGATGGCGGCGCACGGCAAATACGGCAAGCCATGCCCGGTTTGCGGCGATCCAATCCAGCGAATCGTCTTTGCGGATCGCGAAACCAACTATTGCGCAACCTGCCAGACCGAGGGGAAGCTGCTCGCCGATCGCGCGCTTTCGAGGCTGCTCAAGGGGGACTGGCCTCGCTCTCTCGAAGAGCTCGAATCACTGCACCGCGGTTAGGCGCCTTGTAGAGAGCTTTCAGCGCACTAGAAATGTGCTTGGTACCATTTTGACTGTACGTTGCGTCTGACACATGCGCTTTTCCGTTCGCCGAGAGGATCGCCGAAATCTCGCCGTGGGCTTCGTCGGCCTGCTTGCGGTCATGACAGCCCATTCGGTCATGGAGACGGCGCGGGACACGCTATTCCTGACGAGCTTGCCGGCGTCGCATCTGCCACGAGCGTATCTCGCGATCGCGGTGCTCGCGATCGCGGAGCTCAAGATCCACGAGCGGGTGCTTCGGCACGTGCGCGATCGGAGAATGCTGTTGGCGGCGTCACTCATTTTCGGCTCGCTCGTCACACTCGGCTTCTGGGCGCTGCTCGATGAGATGGGCGCATGGGCGCCGTTTGGTTTCTACGTTTGGACGGGTCTGCTGATCACCGTCGTCCTGATCGAATTCTGGTTGCTGCTCGACGACTCCGTGACCGTCACGCAGGCGAAACGAATCTTTCCCGCGATCGCAGCAGGGGGAGTGACGGGCGCTACTTTGGGGTCGCTGTTGGCCGAAGGCTTGCTGAGACTGGCTTCGCCGACCGAGCTCGTATTGGCGGCCGCGGTGATCTTGGCGCTTGCAGCGGTGACGGCATTCTCATGGAAGATGCCGAGCGACGCCACGGCGGATCATTCCGCGTCCGAACGGGCGCCTTCCGTCGGCTGGCTGCTTCGGGATAGCTACCTGTCACGTGTGTTAGCCCTCGTCTTGATGGGAACCATCGCGCTCACGGTCGTGGACTTCGTCTTCAAGAGCACGGTCGCAGACCACATCCCGGCCGAGGGGCTCGGTCCTTTCTTCGCGCGCTTTTATCTCGGGTTGAACAGCGTGGCTTTGCTCATTCAAGTGGTCGGCGCCGGTTGGCTCCTTCGCGCGTTTGGGGCTCACCGGACCTCTGCCTTGCTGCCGGTCTTGATCTTCGGCGGTGCGGTGGGCCTCGCGTTGGGGCCGATCCTCTTGTTTGCGGTGGCACTCAAAGCGGTCGACGGGAGTCTGCGGCACACCCTCTACCGAAGCTCGGTCGAAGTGCTCTATTTGCCGCTCGACAGCAGGCGGCGTGAACGCGCCAAGGGCATCATCGAGGTATTCGGACACCGTGTCGGGCAAGCGATGGCGTCGTTGCTGATCATCGCGGCCGTCGGCGTGGGCCTGACGACACAACAGCTCGGCGTTGTGTTGCTGTTTCTGGTCGCCGCCTGGATCGTGGCGATCATGTCGACACGCCGCCAGTATGTGGATCAGTTTCGTGCCCGACTCCGTCATGGCGTCATCGATACGCAACTGGAGCTCGAGGAGCTCGACCGCCACTCGCTAGAGATTCTGCTCAACGCGTTGAACAGCGATCAGGATGCCGAAGTGCTCGCTGCAATCGACATCTTCGATCGGCACGCAAGGGCGGACCAGCTCCCGGTGTTGGTGCTCTATCATCCATCGACGGAGGTTCGCAGCCGTGCGCTCGAGGCGTTTTCCGAGGCGTCGGATAACCGCTTCGTTCCGGTAGCGCGCCGCATGCTCTCGGACGACGACCCGGAGATCCGTGCCGCTGCGCTCCGCGCACTGACGGCGATCGATCCGAACCGGAAGCTTCTCGAAGAAAAGCTCGATCTCGAGGCCTCGATCGTGCAAGCCACGGCACTCGTGGGTCTCCTTTCGCTCGACCATGGGACGGGAAACCACGGGGTGGCGTCGCCTTCGAAGCTGGACGAATGGATCCGGTCGGAGAACCCGCGAACGCAATCCTCCCTCGCTCGCGCGATTCGGCATGAAGGTGGGCCGGTCTTTCACCAAGCGTTGATCGGGCTCATCGCGAGCGACGACCACTCGGTGCGGCTCGAGACCCTGCGCGCCATGGAAGGGAGCCCGGACGCACGCTACTTGCCGCACCTGTTGCCCCTGCTGGGAAGCTCCGACCTCCGCGCTGCCGCGCGTAAGGCTGTCGTGGCGATCGGTCCCGAGGCCCTCGGGGCGCTCGACGCAGCGCTTGCGGATCCATCGACATCCCAAAAGGTGCGTCGGCGCATTCCCCACACGATCATCTTGTTTGATCCGCAGGAAGCTGCCGACACCCTCCTCCGCCATTTGGAGCGGGAGAGCGAGGGCGGCGTGCGGTTGAAGATCTTGCGGGCGCTCGGACGCCTGCAGGCTACCCACCCATCGACGGTTCTCGACGATGCGCTCTTGCAGGAACAGCTCCGGGCGAACCTACTGCGAGTCACCCAGCTACTTCAGTGGCGGGCCGCGATCGAGGGCAACGGCACGCCGGAAACGCCGGACGCCGAGCTCTTACGCGTCGCGCTTCAGGACAAGGAGCGAGCGGCCTTGGAGCGCGCTTTCTGGCTGATGGGGCTCAGGCGTCCGGAAGAGAATTTCACTTTGGTTTGGCGGGGTCTGACGAGTGACAACACACGACTGCATGCGGCGAGCGTCGAGGTGCTGGAGGCGGCGCTGACCGGCTCCTTCCGCGAAGCCGTGCTGCCGATCGTGGACGAGGGAGAGACTCCGGCGCGGCGCGCGCGCATTGCAGCGGCCGCCCTCGGGGCGACCGTACGCCAGATGTCTCACGAAGAAGCGGTAGAGCAGATGATGCAGGATCGCAGCGAGGTCGTGCGGAGCATCGCGGCTCACCACGCGAGGGAGCTCGGCGAACGTGCGCCGTTGGACGCGGCGCAGGAGGTGAGCAGCCTTGCGTGAAGAAGTCCTCCAGCCCGCGCAAATGGATCGATTCCAGCGCTTTTTGTTCCTGCGAACGATGCCAGGGCTCGACGAGGTACCACCTGAGGTAGCTCAAGTGATCGCTGCCAACACGCGCGAGCGATTCTTTGCGAAGGGTGAGCATCTCTACCAGAGCGGGGTTCCTGCGGTGGAGATTCAATATGTGGTGAGCGGCGAGTGCGAGATCATCCGCAATGGAAGAGCCGTGCGCCGTTTGGGCCCGCGCACCGTGGTCGGCGGGGTAAGCGCACTCGCAGGTGAAGCGTTGGGTTATGACTGCGTCGCGCTGCAAGACATGGTCACGCTCGCGCTCACGGTCGAGGACTCGCAAGAGATCTTCGAAGATCATTTCGTTTTGTTGAAGCGAGTGCTCCGAGGAACGAGCCGCGAAGCGCTCGCATCACGACGAAAGCTCGGAGAGAGCGCCGGCTTCGGCCCGGTGTCGGAGGCGTTTGCCTTTCCCGATCGACCATTCGATCTCGTCGAGCGAATGGCGTTCCTCCGAAAGACGTTTTCGTTCGGTGACAGCGAGATCGACGCGATCGCCGACCTCGCGCGTGACGTTCAAGAGGTCCACCTGCCCAAAGGCGAAGTCCTCTGGAACATCGGCGATCGAAGCACGTACTTCCTGCTCCCACTTCGCGGCGTCGTCGACTGTCGAGCCACCAATCCGGATCAACACTTTCAGTTAGGCCCCGGCGACTCCGTGGGCGCAATCGACGCCATGGCCGACGAGCACCGCTGGTTTCGAGCCGAAGTCGTCGAAGACCTGGTCGCCTTTCGCATCGATCAGGAGTTCCTTCTCGAAGTCCTGGAAGACCACTTCACCATGGCGATGTCCCTCCTAAGAAGCATCGCCACCGGCATCCTCCACCTATACGATCAGGGACAGGATCCACCCCTGTAAGCCCCCGAAATCATCCATCTCCCCACCCAAAGATCCCAGCAGCTCTACGATCAGCTGTTGGGATCTTCTGCTGAATTTACTATTGGTTTCAAGGGGTTGGGTGGGGGGAGCATGTCCCCCTTGTAACTGGTCGTCTGTTCAGTATATTGGGTGGTCCCATGTCTTCTGGGACTGTCATTGAGCTCGAGGGGCAACGCGTTGGGGCCAAGGCTCTGCCACTCTCGGAGCTGTTGCCTCGGGCGCGGCTGGTCGAGGTTTCGGGGCAGCATGCATGTGCACGGACGACGACGGCGGTGTCGTGCGTGATCCAAGCGCAGGCACGTGAAGAGCTCGTCGCCTGGGTGCAACCCAAAGACGGCGCGTTGTTTCCTCCCGACCTCGACGCGGCCGGGGTTGATCTCGATTCGTTCATCGCGATTCACGTCCCCCGTCATGCAGGTCCGTTCGCGTTGGTCCGCGCAGCCGAATGGCTTGCTCGTTCTGGCGCGTTTGGGTTGACGGTCATCGATCTCACCGACGCATTGCCACCTGGCTCTTCGGTCAACTGGCAAGGCCGTCTTCAAGGTCTGTTGCGCCAATACGACGGACGCATTCTCTTGCTCACTTCGAACGCGTATGAAGATCCGTCTTCTGGTCCGTTGGTTGGTTTGAGGGTCGAGCCTCGACGCGGCTATCTTCATGCCGGTTGCTTTGAAGTTCACACGCGCGTTCTCAAAGACAAAGTCGGTATCGCTGCCGAGCTTCCATCGATGAAGCCCATCGCTCCGGCGGGTTTACGAGGCGCGTCATGAAGCGGGTGAGCTGTGTTCTTTTACCCATGCTTCCGCTGCAAATTCTGTTGCGGAAAAAGCCGCACTGGAACGGTGCGCCCGTCGCCGTCGTCGACGACGACGGCCCCAATGGTCGCATTACGCATCTCAATATGCTCGCGAGAAAGAGCCGCATTCGCATCGGCATGCGTCAAACCGTTGCGCGCGATCTCCTGCCGAACTTGCACACCGCCGTCGTATCACCCGAGGAAACGTCGGAAGTCCGCCGGGAGTTGATCACCTCGCTTCAAACTTTCTCACCCCGGGTCGAAGCGATCGA
>Ga0070727_10002026_pt1 | contig 20204 bp, 20 predicted proteins | sample tdAd472_FD_66722 | JGI IMG/M metagenome (GOLD analysis project Ga0070727, IMG submission 66722) | Marine sediment microbial communities from the Atlantic coast under amendment with organic carbon and nitrate - tdAd47.2 | ecosystem: Environmental > Aquatic > Marine > Coastal > Sediment | place...
AAGCGCATCGAGGCCGGCCGGGACGCGATGATCCGCGGCCTGTGCGAGAGCCCGCTGACCTTCGAAGCCATGATGGTGTGGCGCGACGAGCTGGTGAACGAACGCATCCTGCTGCGCGACTTGATCGATCTGGAAGCGACCTATGGCGCGGAAAACCCGCCGCCCGAGCCCAAGCCCAAGGATGAGGACGACGAAGCCGATGAGGCCAAGGCCGAAGGCGAAGAGTCCGAAGACGACGAGGATGATGAGGACGAGGATGATGCTGCGGCAATGTCCATGTCCGCCATGGAAGCGGAACTGCGCGATGGTGTTCTGGCCAAGCTGAACGAGATCGCCGAGGACTTTTCCAAGTATCGCAAGCTGCAGGACAAGCTGGTCAATCGCCGCCTTGAGGGCAAGGACCTGACGCCGAAGGCGCAGGAAGAGTATGACGCGCTGTCCAACTCCATCGTCGAGAATCTGAAGACGATCCACATCAACAATGCCCGGATCGAGGCGCTGGTCGAACAGCTCTACGCCATCAACAAGAAGTTGATGGGCCTGGAAGGCAAGCTGATGCGCATGGCCGACGCCTATGGCGTGCCGCGCAAGGACTTCCTGGAGAACTATTTCGGCCGCGAGCTGGAGCCGGACTGGACCGACCGCGTGCAGGCCCTGTCTGCCAAGTGGAAACGGTTCGTTGAAGGCAAGTCCGATGAAGTCAACGGCACGCGCGACGAGATTTCCGAAATCGCGCAGGAGATCGGCATTCCGATCGACGATTTCCGCCGTATCGTTCAGACAGTTCAAAAGGGCGAACGCGAAGCGCGTATCGCGAAGAAGGAAATGGTGGAAGCCAACCTTCGCCTCGTGATCTCCATTGCCAAGAAATACACAAACCGTGGCCTGCAATTCCTCGACCTGATCCAGGAAGGCAATATCGGCCTGATGAAGGCGGTCGATAAATTCGAATACCGCCGCGGTTACAAATTCTCGACCTATGCCACCTGGTGGATTCGTCAGGCCATTACCCGCTCCATCGCGGACCAGGCCCGCACGATCCGTATTCCGGTGCACATGATAGAGACGATCAACAAGATCATCCGCACCCAGCGCCAGATGCTGCATGAGATCGGCCGCGAGCCGACTCCGGAAGAACTGGCCGAGAAGCTGGGCCTGCCGCTGGAGAAGATCCGCAAGGTTCTGAAGATCGCGAAAGAGCCGATCTCTCTGGAGACGCCGATTGGCGACGACGAGGATTCAAACCTCGGCGACTTCATCGAGGACAAGATGGCGCTTCTGCCCGTCGATGCCGCGATCCAGTCGAACCTCCGCGAAACGACGACGCGCGTGCTCGCCTCGCTCACCCCGCGCGAAGAACGCGTGCTGCGCATGCGTTTCGGTATCGGGATGAACACGGACCATACGCTGGAAGAAGTCGGCCAGCAGTTCAGCGTGACACGCGAACGTATCCGCCAGATCGAGGCGAAGGCGCTCCGCAAGCTGAAACATCCAAGCCGCAGCCGGAAGCTGCGTAGCTTTCTGGATACCTGATCCAATTTCAAAGGGCGGCCTGCGGGTCGCCCTTTTTGTTTGTGGCTGGGGGATATGTGTCATGGGACACGACATTCATGTTGGAATTGGCGGCTGGAGTTTTGACGACTGGCGGGGGCGCTTCTATCCGAAGGATTTGCCGAAGACGCGGGAGCTGGAATATGCCAGCCGCCGCCTGACGGCCATCGAGATCAACTCCACCTTTTACCGAAATCAGCCGGAGCATGTGTATGCGCGCTGGGCAGGCGAGACCCCGGACGGGTTTCGCTTTACAGTGAAGGCGCAGCGCATGACGACCAGCCGCAATACGCCCTCGGCCATTGAAGAGGCCATCACCTGGTTCGTCGGCGGAGGTGTAACCGCGCTGGGCGACAAGCTGGGCGCGATCAACTGGCAGTTCGCCGCCAGCAAGACGTTCGATGCGGACTATTTCGACACCTTCCTGTCCGCCCTGCCGAAAGAGCAGGATGGCGTTGCCCTGCGCCACGCGATTGAAGTGCGCCATGAAAGTTTCAACACGCCGGCTTTTGAAGACATGCTGCGTCAGCATGGCTGCGCGCTGGTCTTTGCCGATGAGGCTGACTGGCCAATGCCGAACATGAAGACGGCCGACTTTGCCTATGCGCGCCTGCAGAACAGCCAGCCTGGCATTGAAACGGGCTATACACCTGCTGACCTCGATCAGTGGGCGGAGACTGTTCGCGGCTGGGCGACGGAGCGGGAAGTGTTCGCCTTCTTCATTTCAGGTGCGAAGGAAAACAACCCTGCCGCCGCGCAGGCCTTGATCCAGCGTCTTTAGAGTCAGCGTTTCCAGGGAACGGATGCGTGCCTTGCGCGGTTGATGCGGTGTAACCTTACCGGGAAAACTGCATCATGATTTCACTTCTTCTGGACCTGGCCAATATTTTCGGCGGCTTTTTGCTCGCCATTGGCCTGCTCGCGAAAATCCCGAATGTCGGGGACGATCTGGCCAAAGGCGCCGCAAAGCTGGCCCAGCTTGGATGGCTGATTGGCATCGTCGCCCTTGTGACGGCTGGTTATTATCTCATCGTTCACGTGACGACCGGACCGCATCTTTTCCATTTCGAAGTGGTGGGTCTGATTACCGGGGTGCTGTTGTTGACAGACCGGGTACGGGCAGGGCGCAATACGCAGGACCCAGTCGCCAAGGGCGCTGATCCGTTCACCACGGCGATTGCCGTATTTGGTATCATCGCGATCATTGTCGGCTTTCAGGGATTGTTTGAACCAGGCTGATCCGTAACATACCCCGGGGGAGCGCGGCGGCCTGAAATCTTTTTGCGGGCCGGCAACGAAACCCTTTGCAGGGTATTATCCTCATATCGTCATCTGGGCGATCCTCTCTTACCCTTCAGGATACCCTCATTCATGCGTGTCAGTATCAAGGCCTCCCTGGAATACAGTTTCCCCGAGCCCGCGGATGTCTTGCTGGCCCTGGAGGCGGCGCGCGCGCCAGACCAGCGCGTGATAGCGGACGCCCTGACCGTGACGCCGCCTTGCGATTTGAGTGTCGCCGACGGCCCGGATGACAAGGGCGTGCGGCAATGGATGCAGGCACGCGGTGATGTCATGATCACATATGAGGCGCTGGTGGATGTGACGCGCGGGCCGGTTGAACTGGCTGGCCTGTCTGTGCCGTCGCATCACGAATTGCCATCTGATGTGACCTCCTATCTATTCCCGAGTCGGTATTGCGAATCCGACCGTATGATGACGTTTGTTCAGCGCACCTTTTCTGGCCTGCAGGGCGGGGACCAGGTGCTGGCCATGGCTGACTGGATTTATGAGCACTTCGACTATGTGCCCGGCGCCAGCGATGGCGAGACGACAGCCGCGGACAGTTTCATGATGCGTCAGGGCGTCTGCCGGGACTATGCCCATGTGCTGATCAGCTTTGCGCGCTCAGCCGGTATTCCGGCCCGCATGGTCTCGGCCTATGCGCCGGGCATTAAGCCACCCGATTTTCATGCCGTGGTGGAGGTCTGGCTGAACGATGCCTGGCGGTTGATCGATCCGACCAAGCTGGCCGATGAGCGTAATCTGGTGCGTATTGCGGCCGGGCGCGACGCGACCGACATCAGCTTCATGACGATCTTTGGGGTGGCAGAGCTGAAGCGTCAGAGCGTGGATGCCGTGACGGTGGAAGACAGTGTTGTCAGCTAGCTGATGTGCAGGGCCTCGGCTGGGTGAAAGACCGGTGGGATGAGATTTTTGATTTTGAGCCGCGAAAGGCTTATGCCTTCGCAGGTTAGATCTGAGGGCACATAAAAAAGGCGGCCCATATGGACCGCCTTTCTGATGGAACCGGGCAGGGGTTTAACCTGCAGCTTTCAGCGCCTGATCCAGGTCTGCGATCAAATCATCGGCGTCTTCTATGCCGATGGAGAGGCGGACCGTGTTCGGCGCGGCGCCAGCGGCGACCTGCTGTTCTTCTGTCAACTGACGGTGCGTGGTGGAGGCCGGGTGGATGACCAGGCTGCGCGCATCGCCCAAATTTGCAACATGGCTGAACAGGTTCAGCCCGTCCACGAATTTCACGCATGCTTCATATCCGCCTTTCAGCTGAATGGTGAACAGTGCGCCAGCGCCTTTCGGGCAGATCTTCGCAATCCGGTCCTTGTAAGGAGAGGAGTCGAGGCCGGCATAGGTGACGCCTGCGACCGCGTCATGGCCTTCCAGCCATTTGGCAATCTTCTCGGCGTTTGCAACATGTCTCTCCATCCGCATGGAGAGCGTTTCGATGCCCATCAGCGTATAGTGCGCCGCTTGCGGGTTCAGCGTCATGCCGAGATCGCGCAGGCCAACGGCAATACCATGGAACATGAAGGCGGCCGGGCCAAAGGTCTCATGGAATTTCAGGCCGTGATAGGCCGGTTCCGGCTGGGAGAGGGACGGGAACTTGTCAGAGGCAGACCAGTCAAACTTGCCGGAATCCACAATAGCCCCGCCGGTGACCGTACCATTGCCGGTCATGTATTTTGTCAGCGAGTGGACGACCAGTGTCGCGCCATGCTCGATCGGGCGGCAGAGATAGGGCGTGGCCGTCGTATTGTCGACGATCAGCGGCAGGCCAACCTCATCCGCAATCTTGGCGATGGCGTCGAGATCGGTGATGTAGCCGCCGGGATTGGCGATCGTCTCACAGAAGATGGCGCGGGTGTCTTCGTCAATCGCAGCTTTGACGGCGTCCAGGTCGTCGAAGTCGACAAAGGTGCACGACCAGCCAAAGCGTTTGAAGGTCTGGCTGAACTGGGTGATCGTGCCGCCATAAAGGCGGGTCGAGGCAACGATGTTGCGGCCCGGTGCCATTAGCGGGAAGAGGGCCATGATCTGGGCCGCATGGCCGGAGGAACAGCAGACCGCCCCTGCGCCGCCTTCAAGGGCCGCGATGCGGTCTCCCAGCGCAGCCACCGTCGGGTTGGTCAGGCGGGAATAGATATAGCCGACTTCCTGCAGGCCAAACAATGCGGCGGCGTGGTCTGCGTCGCGGAACACATAGGCCGTGGTCTGATAGATGGGTACCTGGCGTGCGCCGGTGGCCGGGTCCGGAGTGGCTCCGGCGTGAATTTGCAAAGTCTCAAAGCCCATCGGCTTGCCGTCCGTCATGTCGGCGATCTCCCTTTATCGTGTGTGGTCCTGCGGGGGCAGGGGGCGTTAGTTGAATGTATCGCACTGGCGCGGGTCGCCAGTTTCATAGCCGCGGTTCAGCCAGGTCATGCGCTGTTCGGCGCTGCCATGGGTGAAGGCTTCGGGGGTGACGCGGCCTTGAGAGCGCTTTTGCAGCATGTCGTCACCAATCGCATTGGCGGTTTTCAGACCTTCCCGCATGTCGCCTGGCTCCAGCGCCACGGTGCCATTGGAGACCTTGGCTGCATTGGCCGCCCAGACGCCGGCATAGCAATCGGCCTGCAGTTCCAGCGCCACAGAATACTTGTTCGCTTCGGCCTGGCTGCTGGCTTGCTGCTGGGCCTGGCGGACCTGCTGGGAAGTGCCGGTCAGCGTTTGCACATGGTGGCCGAATTCGTGGGCGATGACATAGGCGCGGGCAAATTCTGCGCCAGACGCGCCGAGTTGGTCTTCCATCTGCTGCCAGAAGGAGAGGTCCAGATAGACCGTCTGGTCATTCGGACAATAGAACGGGCCCATGGCGGCCTGGCCATAGCCGCAGCCTGTGGAGGTGCCTTGCGTATAGAGCACGACGGTCGGCTCGCGATAGTCCGGCAGCATGCCGCTCCAGACATCATTGATGTTGGCGCCGACGACATCAACGAACTGGCCAGCCTGGTCTTCCGGTGTGCCGACTTCGCCGCTCTGCTGAGAAGAGGTTTGCGTGCTCGTGCTTTCGATCAGGCGCTCAACGTCTTTAGGTTCCATGCCGAAAACAAAATAGCCGACCAGCGCAATAACCACGACAATGAGGCTGCCGCCACCGACCGCCTTGCCGGGGCCAAGCCCGCGTCTGTCTTCGACATTGCCGCCTCTGCGTCCACCTTGCCAGCGCATGCTTCACTCCATCCTGCCTACCCATTGGGCGAATATCCGGGATAGCGCGTCGGGCCCGGCCCGTCACCCTAGAATGTTTGATATCTGGCTTTAGCGCCGGGCAAATTTCGCTTGTCAGGAGAGCGGCTGCGTGGTTTCTGAGTTTCTCGATAAACAATAAGCTTGGGGATGTTTCAGCATGATGATCAGTAACGTGTTCAAGGCAGGGGCGAGCGGTCTGGCTCTAATGGCGATGTCTGGCTGTGCCATGACATCCGAGGCGCAACTGGGGCAGGAGCCGGATCTTACGGTAGAGCTGCCGGTGACGGACCCTGCCACGCCTGAACCGATCTCTGAGGCCTATGTCTGGGATCTGACGGAGCTGTACGCCTCGCCCGAGGCATGGGATGCGGCCTATGAGGACATCAAGGCGCGGGCGGCCACGTTGGCTGACTATAAAGGCACGCTGGGCGACAGCGCCGAGGCCATGGCCACAGCCTTCCGCGCGGTATCTGACACGGCGAAAGACATGGTGCGCCTCTACACCTATGCGTCCCTCTCTCATGATGAGGACCAACGCGCGCCCGAATCCCAGGAACGGTTCGGCAAGGCGCAGGGCCTGTTCCAGACTTTCGGAGAAGCGACCAGCTGGATGGACCCGGAAGTGCTGAGCGTCGGCAAGGAAACCGTCGAAGCCTATCTGGCAGAGGAACCGGCTTTGGAGCCGTTCCGCTTCACGCTGGAAGATACGCTGCGCCAGGCCCCGCACACGCTGGACGAGAAGGGGGAAGCATTGCTGGCCCTGTCCGGCCAGGCAATGTCCCAGCCGGGGCAGATCTATTCGCTGTATGCCAATGCCTCCATTCCGTGGCCCAGCCTGACCTTGTCAGACGGCACGGAAGTGAAGCTGAATCAGGCTGGCTATTCCCGCTACCGCGGCGCGGAAAACCGGGAAGACCGCAAGGCCGTGTTCGACACATTCTGGAGTGCGTGGAAAACCTATGAGAATGGCATGGGTGCCACGCTCAACGCGCAGGTTCTATCTGCGGTGTTCCAAGCCAAGGCGCGTGATTTCGACAGCGTTCTGGAACGCAACATGTTCGATGATGCGTTGCCGGAGGAGATCTACACGCAACTGGTGACGCAGGTGAATGATGCGTTGCCGGTGTTCCACCGCTATCTGAAGCTGCGCGGTCGCATGCTGGGGGTGGAAGATCTGCGTTATTACGATATCTACCCGCCGATCATCGAGGCTGATACCGGCACCTTTGACATGGAACGGTCAAAGGAGCTGACCTTTGCGGCGCTGGAACCGTTTGGCGAGGAGTATCTGGGCCTGCTGCGTGAGGGGCTCAGCGAGCGCTGGATGCATGCCTATCCTCAGGAGGGCAAGGAGACCGGGGCCTACATGTCCGGCTCTGCCTATGATGTGCACCCTTATGTGTTGCTGAACCATAATGATGATTATGACTCCCTCTCCACCTTCGCGCATGAATGGGGTCATGCCGTGCACACACAATTGGCCAAAAGCGAGCAACCTTTCGAAACGGCGGGCTATTCCACCTTCATTGCGGAGATTGCGTCCACCATCAACGAGATCCTGCTTGAAGAATACATGATCGCCCATGCCGAGACGAAGGAAGAAAAGCTCTATTATCTGGGCTATGCGCTGGAGAGTTTGCGTGGCACATTCTATCGTCAGACCATGTTTGGCGAGTTTGAACTGGCGATCCATGAGGCGGCCGAGCGCGGTGAACCACTGACCGGCGCGAAGCTGACGCAGATTTATGGGGACCTTTTGCGCAAATATCATGGCGAGGCCGAAGGCGTCATGAAGATTGATGATACGTATGCGGTTGAGTGGGCCTATATTCCGCACTTCTATTACGAGTTCTATGTCTACCAGTATGCGACCTCTGTGTCAGGTGCGGCCTGGTTCTCCGAACAATTCCTCGCTGGTGATGAGGATGTGCGTGACAATTTCATCAATGTGCTGAAAGCCGGCGGTTCTGACTATCCGCACAATATTTTGATGAATGAAGCCGGCCTCGATATGACCAAGCCGGATGCCTATCAGGCTGTCGTGCGGCGCATGAACAATATCATGGACCGGATTGAGGCCCTGCTGGATGAGGAAGAATAGGGCGGGGCCTTTAGCTTTCACCTTATTTGCTATAGTTCGGGGCCATGCAGACGACGATAACCCTTTCGACGCATGGTCCCGGCCTTTATGAATTCACCCGCGAGGTGGAGGCGTTCACGCGAGGGCAGGGGAGTGGCCTGCTGACGCTGTTCTGCCAGCATACATCCTGCTCTCTGACTATTCAGGAAAATGCCGATCCGGATGTGCAGCGGGATTTGCAGGCCTTTTTTCAGCGTCTTGCTCCGCCAGCGGATGACCCGTCTATGAGCTATCTGGTACACCGCACAGAGGGGCCGGACGACATGCCCGCCCATATCAAGGCGGCGCTGACGCAAACGTCTCTCTCTATCCCGGTCTCAGGTGGACGCATGGCGCTCGGCACTTGGCAGGGAATATACCTGTTCGAGCATCGCGACGCCCCGCACACGCGGCACGTGGTGGCGCATTTTCTGAGGTCTGACTAAGCGGGCTATTCCTCGAACGTGATACCGTCGGCCTCCGCGCCAAGATCCTTCAGGTCGCTTCTGATGTCTTCCACCATTTTGTCCGGTCCGCAGACATAGAATTTCTGGTCATAGTTATCGACATATCTTTCCAAAAAGTCCCTGTTGATCTTCCCTCGGTCGAACTCTGATCCGTCCTGTCCTGTGACGGTCCAGATACAGGTGAGGCCTTTCATGTTTTCGAACTCATCGCGCAGGATGATGTCTTTCTCCGTCTTGTGTGAGGCGATCAGCGTGTGGCCGTCCAGTTCTCCGTCTACTGCAAGCCGGCGCAGAATGGCGATGAAGGGCGTTACGCCTGCGCCACCCGCGATGAAGACGCCGGGGCCCTTATAGGTGATCGTGCCCCACGCATCGTCAATCAGCAGGCTATCGCCCGGCTCCATCGACCAGAGTTCGTGTGTTACACCAGCATGGTCGTGATAGGATTTGATCGTGAATTGCAGATCGTCCCATTCTTCCAGCGCAGTGAAGGTGAAGGGGCGTTTCTCATCGCGCCAGCCATCCTTGTCGAGCGACACTTCGGTTGCCTGGCCAGGCTGGAACTCATAGCCTCCGGGCTTTTCCACGCGATAGGCGCGGACATTATGGGTGACAGGTTCCGTGTGCAGGATGCGGACTTTATTCGCCATGATCAGGGCTCCCTTCTTGTGGGTTCCCTTAAATGACGCTGGCCAGCGGGAATTGTTCCGTCTGGACGGCGCGCTCAGCCGCCCAGCATGCGCCAGCGTTTCATGGCTTCACAGCTGGTCTCACTCCGGAAGGCAGCCTTGGCAGAACTGTTGAACTGGTCTGACACTGAAGCGGCCCATACGCCTGCGGCGGCGTCATAGCTGGTAAAGCCGATTTCGGAGAGACCGCGTTCAATGCGGTTGCAGATCAGGCCCGCGACATCCGGATCGGCCGTATCGTTCAGTGTGGCAATACGGTCTGACAGGTCCAGCCGCGAGAAGATATAGTCATAGACGGTCAAATCCTCGCCCACATCGAAGGCTAGAATGTCGCCGGAGGTGACGCCGGTGAAATCCGGATAGCCGGCATCGGACACTCCTGCCGTAAAGATGGAGGGGATCGGTTGGTCCAGATATATGGCCCACATGCCAATCGAGCCCTTGTCCTTTGTGTTCTTGATGTCATCCGTATCTGGCATTTCGGCGGAGATGACGAGGATCGGCTTGTCCGTCCAGGATTTCACCGAAAAGGCGCTGACAGATTGTTCGGTAATCGACTGGCCAAACAGCGTGCTGGTCGATGTGTTCAGGAAGTTTGATGCCTCCATCATCAAGGGCGCATTGAAATAGGTGACCAGGGTAGAGGTGGGTGCAATTAGATTTGCGGCCTGCGTCAGCGCGCTCATCACATTGGCCCCGGCAGAGCTTTCCTTCTCATCCGACAGCTGCATGCGAAAGCGTGCCTCGATGGTCGTGTTCGGCCCGACCTTGAAATAGGGCGTGGCATAGGCAGAAATGCTCTCATTCGTCGTCCAGCTTTCGCCCTCGCGATTGTTGGAAGAGAAGCTGGCAGAGAACAGCGCCTGCGTGGCGGTAATGTCCGGCTTGGCGACGTCGAACTCGGCAATCAGTGTGCGCGTGATGTTGCGTGACGACATCATGCGCGAGAACCAGCCGCGGCTCTCATCCTTGTAATTGCGCATGTCGAGCGTTTGCTGGCGTGTGCCACTGGTAACGCCGTCCATATCATAGGCGTTGGGCTTCAGCGTCACGATCTGGATGCGGGTATAGCGGTCCTGCAGCATCTCGCCATATTCGGAATAGACGGCAGATTCATCGATGGCGACATCAATGAAGGGCAAATAGTCCATAGCGGGCTGGGCGGCTGAGCTGGCGCGGCCAATATCGCGGCGCATCGTAGGCGTGGGTGGCCCCAGAAAGTCATCGTCCGGCGGGGGTGTGCCGCGCACCGGTCCGCCAGGTTCAGGGGAGGGGGACGGCGTGCCTGTTGTCGGCCCTGCTTCAGGTCCGGAGGCGCAGGCGGCCAAAGTGCCCAGTACGGCTGACAGGCCGATTGCTGACCATGATCTCATCTTGCTCGTCCCCTATATTCCCCGGCCTTAACGATAGTTAACAGAGGGTTGCGGCCATGGCGAGGTGTTAAAAAGCATATCACGTTTCAGCCCGGCAGGCCGGGGCAGAGGCGCTTGCAATCCAAAATGGCCTTTATCTGCAAAGGCCATTACAGTCTTTACTCGGATATGGTGCGATGCAATAAGCCCCTTGCCCAGCGGGGAGGGCATTCCTATATGCTCATTGTGAGCATAATGCCGCGCAAACACTTTCAGGAGGGCTCGTCCTTGCTGCTCAACATGCTGAAATCCAAGCTTCACTCTGCCACCGTTACGCAGTGTGACCTGCACTATGAGGGCTCGGTCTCGATAGATCAGGATCTGCTTGATGCGTCCGGCATCCTGCCGAATGAGCGTGTGGACATCTGGAATGTCACCAATGGGGCCCGCATCCAGACCTATGCGCTGGAAGCTCCGCGCGGCTCCAAAACGATTGGTGTGAACGGCGCTGCGGCCCGTCATTTTGCCGTAGGCGACACGGTGATCATCGCAGCTTTTGCCGGTGTGGAAGCCGAGAAGGCCCGCCAGCACGCGCCGACGGTCGTCCTGCTTGGCAACAATAACGAGATCAAGCAGCCCGCCTGACCCTGAGCCGAAAAGTCACCCTTTCAGGTGACTTTCACGGTTGCCGTATTTTTCCATCTCAAATAGCCTTTCCTCATATCAGGGGAGGTTAAGTATGCGTTTTGTTGCGGCCATGATGATGGCATTGATCCTGGCCTGCACAGGGCGCATTGCGAGCGCAGAAGTCCCGCATCCTCCACTTGAGGAATATGGCGATCTGCCCTCCATTCGGATGATGGATATGTCACCGGATGGGAAGCTGATTGGATTCATCCGGCGACACGATGGCAATGACCTGCTCGCCATTTACAATGTCGAGACAGGGCAAACGGAATACAAGATTCAAGTCAGTGACGTGTCCGCGCGTGGTATTTGGTTTGCAGATAATGAGCATCTGATCATTTCTGCGTCGGACCGGAAGTGGTTGTATGGTTATGAAGGCGACTTTGAGTATTCAGCCGCCTTTTCCTACAATATCAAGACAGGCGATCTGAAACCTCTTTTGAGAGGAAACAGAGACCTTTGGCCCGCACAGGAAGGGCTTGGCAGAATTATCGGCTACTCCAACAAGCCCGATCATGTTTACATGCCGGCCTATATTGGCAAGCCGCCGGCAGACCCCACGAAGGACTTGCTGCGGGTAAGCCTAGAAACGGGTATGGGCGGCACATATAAACGCGGCACAGCTCATACAGTCGATTGGTTTGCGGACGCGGACGGAACTGTCTACGCACGCGAAGACTATAATGCCGAACGCGATATCTACACGATCTGGACCTATGTGAATGGCAAGCGTGAAAAGATCTATGAAGAGGAAAGTGACCTCATTCCATTCTCCCTGTTGGGAGTGAAGGCTGACAAGTCTGGTCTATTTTTTGTTACATCTGGTGACAATGAAGAAGGCTATGATGAAGTCTACGAGATGGATTTCCAGGGAAATATAAAACCCTCCGGCCTCGGAAAAAGCGATACAGATATTGGCGCTATTTATAAGGACGGAAATCGTGTTGTCGTGGGCGTCAGATATACCGGCCCTGTGCCGCGTTACAAATTCTTTGATCCTGAAGTTGATGCGTCTGTAAATGACCTGACAGAACAGTTTCCAACCGCAGCCATCTATCTGGCTGCCTGGACTAAGGACTGGTCCAAAATCCTTTATCTAATGTATGGCAGCGACACGCCTGGAACCTATGTGCTGCAGGATCGCAAGACGGGTAGTCTCAGCTTTGTGGCGGACACCCGGCTAGGCATCCCGCCTGAAGCGATTGGCCAGATGGTGGCGGTGTCGTATCCGGCCCGTGACGGCCTGACCATTCCGGCCATTGTCACCTGGCCAGCGGGTGCCGACATGCAGACGGCCTCTGATCTGCCCTTGATCGTCATGCCGCATGGCGGCCCGCAGTCGCATGACTCGGTCTATTTCGACTGGATGGCCCAATATTTTGCCAATCGCGGCTATGTCGTCCTGCAGCCTAATTTCAGAGGATCCTCCGGTTATGGGCAGGCCTTTGTCGAGGCAGGCTATGGGGAATGGGGCGGCAAGATGCAGGATGATGTCACAGATGGCGTAAAGGCTCTCATCAGTCAGGGCGTGGCAGATGCAGACCGCGTCTGCATTGTGGGCGCCAGCTATGGGGGCTATTCCGCGCTGGCGGGGGGCGCCTATACGTCAGACATCTACGAATGCGTTGTGGCCATTGCTCCCGTCGCTGACATTCCCCTGATGATGAAACGCCTGCGCAAGGAAAGAGAGCGCGGGGCTTCGTCGATTACGTACTGGACGAAATTCATTGGAGGGAAAGATGGGCAAGTGGACATGGCCTCCGTTTCTCCGGCGAATGCAGCCGAGAACTTCAAGGCGCCGGTTCTACTGATCCACGGCAAGCATGATACGGTGGTGGACATTGAGCAGAGCCGTGCCATGGAGAAGGCGCTGCGCAAGGCCGGCAAGGATGTCACGCTGATAGAGCTGGACGGAGAGGATCACTGGCTGTCACAGGGCGAAACGCGGATCGAGACGCTGAAGGCTATGTCGGACTTCGTAGATAAACATATCGGCGAGTGATCAGGCTCCGTTTACGGATTTCATCACATCGGCAATGATCTCGAATGAGCGGATGCGCTTGTCGACATCATACATATCAGACACGACCATGAGCTCGTCCGTCTCCGTGCGGGCGAGCAGGTTCTGAATGCCGGTGCGCACCTTGTCCGGCCCGCCAATGATGCTGACCGCCAGCATGTGACTGGCGCGCAGCTTTTCTGCTTCTGTCCAATAGGTGTTGATGTCGTCAATCGGCGGCTGGGTCAGCTTGCGCTGCCCGCGCACCAGGTTCGCGAACGACATCTGCTGCGACGTCGCGAGATATTTCGCCTCTTCATCCGTGTCCGCCGCAATGATGTTGACACCGATCAGGGCATAGGGCCTTGCCTGCTGCTCTGACGGCTTGAACTGGCGGCGATAGACGGCCAGTGCATCATCCAGTGCCTGCGGTGCAAAGTGAGAGGCAAAGCCGTAAGGGAAGCCATAGGCGGCGGCCATTTGCGCGCCAAACAGGCTGGAGCCGAGAATCCAGATCGGCACATTGGAATTTGATCCGGGTACGGCTTCAATCCGCTGGCCATCTTCAACAGGGCCGAGATAGGCTTGCAGTTCCAGAACATCCTGCGGGAAGCGGTCTGAACTCATCGGGTCGCGGCGCAGGGCGCGCAGGGTCAATTGGTCCGTTCCTGGCGCGCGGCCAAGGCCCAGATCGATCCGGCCCGGATAGAGCGCGTCCAGCGTGCCGAACTGCTCGGCGATGATATAGGGCGCATGATTGGGCAGCATGATGCCGCCCGCGCCGACGCGAAGTGTCTTCGTACCGGCAGCAATGTGGGAAATCACGATCGAGGTCGCGGCCGTCGTGACGGCGGGCATGTTGTGATGCTCTGCCACCCAGAAACGCTTATAGCCAAACCCCTCGGCCTGTTGCGCCACGCGCCGCGCATCATTCAGCGCATCCGCCCGCGTAAAGCCTTCACGCACGCGCCCCAATTCCAGAATGGAAAGATTTGCCAAGTGTCTGCTCCCTGATCGGCCTGCCGCCCCCTTCAGATGGGGGGAGGTTGCCAAAAGCCAAGGGTCAGAGACGCGGCGGCAGGTGCGCCGCTAGAATCCGGCGGGGTGGGGGAGGGTTTTGCTGGAGAGGCAGATGGCCTTGAAGCGGCTGCCCATGTCTTTCGGGTCAATCAGGCGCTGGGCGTTGTTGTAGATCGCCTCGGCATGGTCTGGATTGGCCTCGACCAACTGGTTCAGGCGGGCCTGCGCGCCAAGGCCCATGAGGAACATGCCCTGCGGGGTCGGGCCGGTGACGTCGAGGCCGATCTTTGTCGCAAGGCGCTTCAGACGGCCGAAATCCACATCCACGGTCAGATCGGCGTCTCCAGGGAAGGCCAGCGGGGAGACTTGCTCGCCCAGTTTGAAGGCGCGGAGGCTGTCACCCGGTGTGGCGTCTGCGGGGCCATAATCGAGGAACAGCGCGCGGAACGGGTCAGCTCGGGTGACAAGGTCTGCGATCAGCAGGTCAAAGCCGGTCTGCACTTCAACACATTGGGCCGTCTCTGCACTGCCTTCCGGGGCGCGGGCCTCATCTGCGGCAAGGCCGAAGGCGAGGTTTCCATCCCCGTCGAGGCCGATGACGCATTCGCGCCAGGTCCCGCCATCCTTGCGGAACTGCCGGGCGGGCAGGCAGTCGAGATATTCATTGGCGAGCAGGATCATCGGCCCTGCAGGCACCTCGGACAGCGTGCCGGCAAAGGCAGGCTCATAATCCTTCAGGCGTTCGGCCTGCACCTTGCGCAGCTCCGGGCTCGGCTCCACCAGTCTCAGCTGCGCCGCATCGGCAAATTTGCGGCCGCCCGCGACATAGGCAAGGCGCAAAGCATCAGCCATGAGTGTGCCCCGTCCGGGACCGATCTCGACCAGTTGGAATGTGTCCGGCTCGCCCAGTGCCTTCCACTCATGCACGGCCCAAAGGCCAAGCAGCTCCCCGAAGATCTGGCTGACTTCCGGGGCGGTGATGAAATCCGTGCCGAGACCAGGACGCGTGGCGTAATAGCCTTGCGCCGTGTCATGCAGGGCCAGTTGCATATAGGTCGATACCGGGATCGGCCCGTCCGTCTCGATCAGGCGGATGATGCGGTCCTTGAGGGTCATGTCAGCCATCAGTCTGTTTTGGCGGCGGGCTTTTTCAGCGCATTCCAGACCAGCCAGATACCGCCGATCCACATCGGGATGGAGAGCAGTTGCCCCATCGTGATCCAGTCCGGCAGGCCGTCAACAAAGCTGTCGGGCATGCGGAAATTCTCGACAATCGTGCGGCCCGTTGCATACATCAGCAGGAACAGTCCGGCGACCAGTCCGGGCCGCTTCAGCGCGCCAAAGCGCCAGATCAGGAGGGACAGCACAATCAGCGGCACCCAGCCTTCCAGCACGCTTTCATAGATCTGGCTGGGGTGGCGCGCCGTTTCGAGACCCGAATAGACCCATTCACCGGTTGCCCAATTATAGGCGGGCGGGGTTGAGCCCGGCACATAGCCCTCCGGGAAGACCATGCCGACAGGGGCGTCCGTATGGCGGCCATAAAGCTCGGCATTCACGAAATTGGCGACGCGGACGAGGCCGATGCCGATCGGCGCGACGACGCCGGCAATGTCTCCGATGGAGTAAAGCGACACCTTCTTTATGTAGGCAAACAGGCAGAGCGCAATCGTGACCCCTAGAATGCCGCCATGGAAGGCCATGCCGCCATCCCAGATCTTGAAGATGGTCAACGGGTCATTCGCGATCACGTCAAACTGGTAGGGTACCATATAGAAGAGGACATAGCCGAAGCGTCCGCCGAGAATGATGCCGACAATGATCCAGAACATGATGTCGTCGAGTTGGTCCTTGGTCAGCGGCGCGGTGCCGCCAAACAGGGCAGGGCGCTTTACCATCGCGCTGGCATACCACCAGGCGAGGCCGATTCCGGCCATATAGCCGAGTGCGTACCAGCGCAGATGAAACTGTCCGAGTCCCAGGAAACCGAGGTCAATCGACAGCAGCGCCGGGCTGACATCAGGAAAGGTCAGCGCGGCTGCAGGCATCACCATTGCAGCGAAACTCATCATATCCAGCATGCGGCGTCTTTTCCCTGTCTTGCCCCGGGCCTATCTGTTAGGAGTGAACCTGTCCGCCCGACCCCGCGAAGGAGTAGCCTCATGGCCGCAACAAATCCACTGCTTGATGACATTGCAGGTCTGATGACCGGAGCGATGGGGGCAGCGCGGGCTGCAGGCGAAGAGGCGAAGACCGCCGCGCAGGCCCGTGTGAAGGCCATGATTGCTGATATGGACCTGGCCGGCCGGGATGAGGTCGAGGCGCTGAAAGCCCTCGCAACAGCGGCCCTGGAGCGGGTCGAAACACTTGAAAAGCGCCTTGAAGAGCTCGAGGCGAAGGTGAATTCCAATTAAGCCTTTACTGCAGGCTAACCTTGCCTGTCTGTTAATCACACTGGACGCGGCACCTCGCGCGCGTTTCAACAGGCATTGGCCATGTTGCGCGAATCCGCGCACCCATAAACTCTGAAAGAAGGGGAGACTTTCATGAGCCTTGATCTTTCACGCGATGAGTTTGCTGCGGCAGATCCACTGGACCGTGTTGAGGAAGCCCTCGAAATCGCTGGCTGGCAGTATGAGCGCGATGAAGAAGGAACCATTCAGGCTGTAGCGGAAACCCGCTGGGGCGATATGGGCGCCTTGTTCGCATTCCGCCCTGAACCGGCAGCCATTCATTTCTCTGTCACACTGGACATCAAGCCTGTCGCTGCCAAACGCGCGCAGCTGTCAGAGCTGATCATCATGGCGAATGAGCGTCTGTGGCTGGGCCATTTCGACTATTGGGCCGATGAAGGCGTGGTCATTTTCCGCTATACTTTCCCGATGACGGACCGGGATGAAGTGTCTCTTGGCGAGATCCGCTCTGCTGTCGCGGCTTCGGTCAGCGCGGTGGACCGGTTCGTGCCGGCGTTCAACTTTCTGATCTGGGCAGGCAAATCGCCCCGTGAATCCATTGATGCCGTCATGTTTGAAACGCATGGCGAAGCCTGAGGTCCCGGAAACCCTGTAAAAGATGAGCAGCGCAAAATCGATTGTCCTGATTGGGGCCGGAAGAATGGGGTCGGCGCTGGCGAAAGGCTGGCTGTCCGGCAAGGCCCCTCCCGATCTTTCGATTGTTGATCCTGCGCCGTCTGAACAGGTCCAGAACTGGGCCGACGCCGGAAAAGTCGTGCTGAACCCTGATCCGGTCCCGGCAGGCATTGTCGTATTGTGTGTCAAACCACAGGTCTTTCCGCGCGTCGTGGAAAGCGTGAAGGCTTGGATCGGTCCGAAAACACTGGTCATTTCCGTCATGGGCGGGCTGCGACTTGGCCAGTTGGCGGACAGGCTGGAAACGCCACGCATCATTCGCGTCATGCCGAATACGCCGGGCGCGATTGGCAAGGGCGTTGCACTGATGGCGCCCGCGCCCTCTGTCACCAAGACCGATATTGAGGGCGCTCAGCGCCTCCTGAAGCCGCTCGGCCGTGTCGAAGGCCCGATGGACGAGAAAATGCTGACAGCGGCGACCGGTATTTCCGGTTGCGGCCCGGCCTATGTCTTCTTGCTGGCCGAAGTGATGGCAGAGGCAGCAGAGGCCGAAGGCATACCGCGCGAGATGGCCATGCGGCTGGCAGTCGAAACCGTTACGGGCTCGGCCGCCCTGATGGCCGCATCGGATGAAACGCCAGGGGCGTTGAGAAAAGCGGTCACTTCACCCGGCGGCATCACCCAGGCAGCCCTTGACATCCTCATGGATGACGGTGGGATGCCTCTATTGATGCGCAAGGCACTCCGGGCTGCAATAACCCGCGACCGGGAGCTGTCCAGAGACATGGATTAGAGGAACCAGCGATGAGCGACACGGCAGGCATACTTGAAAAGGGTCTGCTCGCCGCGTTGGAACTGGCCGCCGAAACCGCCTGGGCTGACCTGACCCTTTCAGACATTGCAGATGCCGCAGGCCTCGCCCTGTCAGATTTTCATGGTGTTGCCGGGAAAGATCAACTGGCCGCCTATGCAGAGACCTATTTCGACAGCTTCATGTCGGAAGAGGGCGTCTCGCATGATGAAACACCGCGCGAGCGTCTGTTCGATGTCATCATGTTGCGTTTTGAAGCGATGGAGGACCACCGCGCCGGTCTGGTCTCGCTGATGAAGCATCGCGACCGTGTGCCATCCCTGCTGCTGAAACTGGCAGCAGCGCGCAAGCGCTCGGCAGACTGGGCGCTTGTCTCGGCAGGGCTCGACAGCCGGTCCGGTGCGCCTGTGCCCTTCAAGGCCGTCGGCATCGCCTATGTCATCGGCAAGGCAGAGCGGGCCTGGCGCAAGGAAACCAGCAGAGATTTCGCCCTCACCATGGCCGCGCTCGACCGGGGCCTTCGCGATGCAGAAGACCGCATGCAGCAATTCCAGCGCGTGACCGGCTGGGGCCGCAGCCGCCGCGCGAAAGAGGCAGATACTGAACAAGATAAAGAGCAGGAAAATCCTGCCGATAAAGACATCAAAGTGGAGGAATAATGAATGAGCCGACCTGGCCTCGATGCAGACCCGCTCACCCTGGGAGCGGGCTGGTTTAATGCGCTGTTTGAAGAAATTGGCATTGATGCGGAGGTAAAGGGCCTCACCGCGAAATCCATCGGCACCGGTCAGATCGGCGAGAATGTAAGGTTTGTGTTCGATTATAACCGCAAGGGATCGAACGCCCCGGACACACTGGTCGGCAAATTCCCCTCTGGCAGCGAAGCCAGCCTAATGACGGCGAAGCTGCTCGGCCATTATGAGCGGGAAGTGCACTTCTATCGCACCTTTCCGAAAGTGGCGGGCGTCATCACGCCGAAAGCCTTCTACACAGATTACGACTCCGATACGAACCGGTTTGCCCTGATCATGGAAGACATGGCCCCGTCAGAGCAGGGGGACCAGTTGCGCGGCTGCACCGCGGAAGAGGCTGAAAAGGCGCTTGCCTCTGCAGCTGTCCTGCATGCGGCGCACTGGAATGATCCGTCGCTCGATACCTATGCCTGGCTGCAGGGAAGTGAGCTGGCACCGCCGCCCGCCTTGCCGCCGGAGCAGGTTGTCGGGCTGTGGTACGGATTCAAGGATCGCTACGGTGAGCGGCTGAGTGCGGAAGACATTGAAGTCGGCGATGCCTATGCCGCTGCGCTGCCGGCCTGGAGTGAGGGCTATGAGGGCCCGCATGCCCTGACGCATAATGATTTCCGGCTGGACAATATGCTGTTCGGTAAGGGTAGTGCGCCCAAGCCGCTGGCGATTGTGGACTGGCAAACGGTCGGCAAAGGCGCCCCGGCGGGCGATGTGGCCTACTTCATTGGTGCGGGTCTGACGCGGGATGACCGGCCCAGGCATGAGCAGGCCCTGCTGCGCTATTATCATGCCTGCCTGCAGGACCAAGGCATCACCGATTATGCGTTCGAGGACCTCTACCGGCACTATCAGTGGTTTAGTTTTTACGGCATGTCGGTGGCGTTTGGCGCAGCGATGCTGGTGAAACAGACCGAGCGCGGAGACGAAATGTTCCTGACCATGTTGCGCCGCCATGCGGCCCAGGCACGGGATAATGGCGCCTTGGAATTGCTGCCATAATTCGCCACAATGTTGTCATTTCTGTAATGAATGCGGGAGATTCTCACCTCTTGTACCGGGGCGGTACAGCTTTACGAACATCCTCCTAACCGAAGCTGTAAAACTCACAGATTGCCTTACGTCTAGGCTTAAACCCCTCAGTGTATCT